>BNJU01005495.1_pt1 | contig 174029 bp, 307 predicted proteins | sample 8539281 | NCBI WGS metagenome assembly BNJU01 (sample SAMD00202456, study PRJDB9452) | human saliva metagenome | isolation source: human saliva | place: Japan
CAGTTACGTATTGCTAATCAATCTTCAAAATGCGTGCTTTCAAGAACTGCTCCGTTAGTGAAAGCCTGCCGGATGCGGTATTCGACAGGCTTCGAGAACAAGGTCGATCTATTTGCGCATTTGCAGGGCTGCGGTGCGGTAGCGGTAGAGCAGTCCCAAGAGCATGAGGATGCCGAAGGTCGTGAAGGCGGACAAAACGGCAGAATCCGCTCAGTTGGTACGTCACAGCGAGAGGAATGGCGATGATGAGCGATACCGCCGTCAATCGGCGTCGTCGAGGAAGAGGATGGCAAGTAAGATAACGAGAACTGCTGACTAATATGCCCATTTTTCTACATCTCCTTTCCGATAGAGAAGAATAGATGAATACAGCGCTTGCACGCTTTCTTTCCTTCTTTATCGAAACTTTCAAGAAGAAAAATTAAGGCTTTTCGCCCATTTTATTCTCTGTAGCGTCTTTTTGCTGCTTCCTTCTTTTTCTCCTGTTCCTTCTTTTTCGCGCTCCTTGACGATCTTGTCGTAGGCTGCGGCATCGACTTCCTGCATGTACTCGTCGGGAATGTCGCTTGCATTCGGCGCTTTCGCTTCCAGTATTCCTTGTAGGCGGCGAGTGCCGCTTCCTTCTCACCCATCTCGTTGTAAACTTTCGCCGCGCATCTTGTAGATGTAGGGATTCTTTGCGTCGATCTCCCTGCGATTTTTTTCGAGGTCAGCGAGGGTTTTTCACGCTCGCCCATCATGCGATAGACGTCGGCGCGGTTGAGGAAGTTGTAGATGTTCGTCGCGTCAAGCTTCCTACGGCATGATTGGAGTCGGCGAGCGCGGCTTTCGTAGTCGCCGGCGACGGCCTTGGCTCTGCCGCGGATCGCGTAGTTCTCCGCGATGTTGTCGGATTTCTGCGGCGAAGGCGCGCTCCATGAGGAAGAGCGCTCCTTCGCCATGCCGTTGTCGCTGTAGCGGTCGGCGTTGTAGCGCAGCTGCTTTGACGTAGTCGCCCTCTGGCGTTGAGCGCATTCTCGCGAATCTTCTGCCACGCGTCCGTGCGCTTCTTTTTCCTCGGCGGCGACCTTTTCCCGCATTTCCTTGTCCTTGCTGCTTGCATAGGCATTGCGCACGAGTTCTTCGAGGCGCTCTTCCGCATGATTGCGCATGACGAACTTTTTGAGCTTTCGTAGACGCGGCTGTCGTCGAGGTAGGAGATGCGTGCGCCGGGCGCGGCGGAAAAATGCCAGCCGTCGAAGGAAGCGTGGTCGTGGAACGCCTTTGGCAATGCCGCCCTGCGATGAGGTAGGCGTTCTCCGTCGTTGTTGTAGTCGGCATCCCAGTCGGCCGAGAGGAGCTTTTCACCGTCGATGAGGACGTCCGTGCCGTTTTCGACGGTCACATGCCCCATGCCGTAATTCGTCATCATGGCGGCGAGGGCGCCTCGACGCGCTCTTGCATGGCGGGATGGTCGCTGCAGTTCGGTGCATTGGGATTCTCGAAGGGATCTGGTACTGCTGATGTCCTGCGTCTCGTGATGTCAGGTAGTAGGCCATGCGTGCCATGGCGGCCGCACCGCCGCCGGGTTGAAGCCCGCCGTCGTCGTGAGGTGGAAGCCTCCCTCGTCCGCCTCAAGCTCGCTCGGCAGCGTCACGTCCTTGGCGATGGCGTAGCCGACGACGGCATTGAGCTTCTGCCAGTCGAGGTTGTCCGCCGCCGAGCCGATGGCGATTCCCGCATACGATCTCGGCGACGGTCTTTGGCGTAGTTCTTCGCGCTGTGCTGGCGAAGGCCGCGTCATCTCGTGGCCGAGGACAGCGGCGAGCTTGTCTTCGTCGTGGTGCAGCGCACGCACGAGACCGCGGTTCACCGTGATGTAGTCGGTCGGATAGCAGGCGGCGTTGAAGGCCGTGCCCGCAGTCACGCGCCACAGGAAGGGCAGGGAGTTGATGAGAGCGCGTATTCGCCGTGCTCTGTGAGCTGTCCGAGCACGCGGTCGACGACCTCGCGGTCAAGCGCGTCCTTGTCCTCGCCGTTTTCCTCCATGTCCCTGCTTGAGTCCGCTGATCTGGTAGTCGACGTTGTTGCCGATGGCGAGCATTTCCTTGAGCGTGCCCCTGGTAGGCGAGGAAGCGCCGATGGCGGACATGCTGATCATCACGGGGTTGAGCGCCGCCGCCCTCGGCGTCGCCGCAAGGGGAAGGGCAGCGCGCGGCGCGACGGCCACGAGGCTGGTGGAGGATGGCGGCGCAGAGCTTTTTCCTGATCTTCATGGTTGATTCCTCCTCAGAAAGTTGCTTCATTCAACATTTTCTTGACGAAGCGATGAATTTATGGGACCAAGAAGTCCGCGCCGGTGTGCAGACTGATTGGCTCTTCTCATGTAGGGCGGCGCACAATGTCCGCAAAGCGGACGTTTGCGCGTGTAGTTTTCGCTGTCACAGGTCATCTGAGATCCGCTGACCGGCGCTGCATTTATCAGGGATTCTTTAACTTTCCTATATAACAAAGCGAGCAGCCACCCGAAGATGACTGCTTGATAAGCGAATGGTGCTCGGTACTGATTCGAACCAGTGACCCCCTACAATGTCACGTGATACTCTAACCAACTGAGCTAACTGAGTTGTATGTTGTGCAGGCGTGTGCCTGTGAACAAAAATGTAGTATACAGAAAGCCGGAGGAAAAATGCAAGCGTTTTTAGGGAAATTATTTCATGGGAAGATTGCAGACAAGTACCCCTTCACTTCACGTCGACTTGGCACATCTTCATCGCACGCAGTGCGTCCTCGTGGCTCTCAACCGTCACGCCCGCGCAGCAGGAGGCGTCGACCGATATGCGCTTTTCGGGATAAAAGGCCTTGAGCAGCAGGGCATTGAAATGACGCATATATCGGTGCAAAGGCCGACAAGCTCGATCTCGTCATAGTCTGCGAGCACGGCGGGAAGTTCTGTCGAGCCGAAGGTGGCTTTCGATGACGGCAGCCGCCTCTGACGAACGGCTGCAGGGATGCGGCGATCTCCCCAGCCTCGTGCCGCGAATGCATGCGGCACGGAAGCCGCTTTTCCTCCTGCGTCGCCAGATAGTCCTCGCCGTGCGTGTCCATCGTAAAGACGAGCGCGTCCCCGCCGCACGCGCTGCCGCCAGCTTCGCCTCCATGCGCGGCAGCATCGCCTGCGCCTCTTTCGTCCCAATGCGCCGTCGATAAAATCCTTCTGCATATCGACGACGACAATCGCTTTTTCATGATGGTTTCTGCCTCCTTCGGCTGATGGAGCATCTTTATGCCGTCTCATCTTTATCATAACCACAAAACGCACCCTTTGCAAGTTGGCTAGGAAAATTTATACGGCGGCTTTGGTTTCAAAAACAGAGACCGCCTCATACGTCGAATCTGATGCATGAGGCAGTCCTTTTTTCTCGCCGTGTGCTATAATAGGAAAAGCAATCACGACAGGAGGCTTTTTCTTGCATTTCCAGCGAGTCCTTTTCCTCTGCGTCCTCGTCCTTCTGCTTCTCACAGCGAAGGCGGGGCGGCGAAAACATACAGATCACAGCGGCCTCGGCAATTCTTATCGAGGCTTCGACGGGCGCGTGCTCTATGAGAAGGCGGCGGATGTGCCGCGTTTTCCCGCGAGTACGACGAAGATGATGACATGCGTGCTCGCCATCGAGGAGGGAGATCTCGTCCATCCTCACCGTGAGCCGCACGGCGGCAGAAACGGAAGATACGGAGGTCGGCGCAGGCGATCGCTTCGTCCTCGCGGAGCTTGTCGCCGAGATGATGCTGCGCTCGGACAACGGCGCTGCTGTCGCCATTGCCGAAGACCTCGCAGGTTCTGTCGGCAGCTTCTGCTGCACACATGAACGAGAAGGCGAAGGCCATCGGCGCGAAGGACACGCACTTCGTCAATCCGGAACGGCCTGCCCAATCCGGCGCACGTCTCGACGGCGCACGACATCGCCCGCATCGCCGCCTACGGCATGAAGAATCTGAAGTTTCGCTCCTTCGTCGGCGCGAAGGAGCGCGAGATCACTGGGTCACGCCTGAGAGAAACGCGCCTTGATGGCGAACACGAACCGCCTGCTCTGACTGTACGAGGGCGCGACGGGCATCAAGACGGGCTATACGAATGCGGCGGGCGGCTGCCTCGCGGCCTCGGCGCGGCGCGGCGGCGTCGAGCTGATCGCCGTCGTCCTCGGCGCGGCGGACGAAGAGGCGCGCTTTCACCGACGCGGCAAAGCTCTTGGACATGGGCTTTCGCCGCGAAGGCAGCGCCCGCCTATACGAAGACAGATCTCGCGCGGAGGGTTCAGGGTCAAGGGCGGCAGGAAGGCCGCCTCACCGTCTATCCGACAGAGGATCTGCGCTCGCCGCTCGTCGACGGCGAGGCCGAGGAAAACTATCGCCTGACCTACGACCTGCCGCGCGTCACTCGCCGCCGGCGTCAGGAGGGCGACCGCGTCGGCGATCTCGTCGTCTCCCACGGCGGCAAGGAGCTTTACGCGCATCCCGCTGCGCGCCGAAAAGAGCGTCGGCAGAGGGCTGAGCATCGAGGGGCTTTTGGGCGTAGGTCCGGGCCGTTTGCGTGTTAGAATATGGGCGTGGCTTCGCCAGGATTTCAAGATGCTCCTTCTCCTCGCGCGACAGCCCGGACAGGCGCTCCATGCCATCCTTCCACTTCTCGGCCAGAACACGCATCGTTTCGCATTTCCTCCTGACAGCGAGTCTACAACATCGCCGAGCTCTTTCTGGGCGTCCTTGTCTCCCAGTTCTCACATCGACAAAGGTCAGACGATCCGCCTGGCAGCAAGTCCCATGAAATATAAGGTGAGATTCTTTTTGTCCTTCCAGCATGATCAGCGATTGCCGCGCGAAAAGGGCTCATCCCTATACTGCCCCGTTCTGCGCCTCCATAGCAGCGACATCCCAGCGGATCACGCAGCCCGGATGGCTCCTTTGAACGATATGGTCGCCATCCTTCCTCATTCAGGCGTTCTTCCACGCCCACCTGCTTCCAAGCGGCAAACATTTTCTCGGCAGATTCGTCACCATCACGAAACGCCAAGCGCATCCATTTCGCATAATGCGTCGCGAAGATGTTCACGCTGCCTTCAAGCATCTTTCTGCAAAGCTCACTAAATGACACTTCCTCGCCAAGTCCGACAGACCGGGCAAGAAAATGTCTCGCTTTCATATTCGCCTCGCCAATATTCCAGTGCGGCACGGCATTGCGCATGGCGTCTCTTATCCCACTCTTGAGAAAAATTGTCAAAAGCGCGATCCGACACCTTGCCCCATTCCTTAGAATATACCGCGCTCTTGCTGCAGCAAAAGGCTATATACTTGCACCCTTGACGACAATATTTTGCTAAGGCGATCGGACTGCTGATCCTCTCGCTTTTTCGCCAGTGGATGGATATATGAAGGATCGCCAATATGGCTGATCCGCCCAACTCCCCAGTTTGCTCAAAGCTTCTTCGTGAGGAATACGTATTTTCAAGTGCTCGATCTCACGAAGCCGATAGTCCGTGCACATTCCGGCAGATCTCCAACGGCAGGCACATGAGCGAGGATCTCGCTGTAAAGCTCGATCTGCGCTGCGAGGCTGCTGTATCGCCTTGATGCGCATGACGCGTCAAATCGTAGAAATGCTTGCTTGAAACAAAACATATCGACGAGCAATCAATTTCCTGCGAACGGGAAACGAGGCATCTTCCAAACGAGCTGAAAGGTCGCCCGCCTGCACAAACTGACGCGAGTCAATCAGTCGCCCATGGTCTGTACCAGAAATATTATACCGCAGCTCGCGGTTTCACACCATCGCTTTCAGGTTTTGCCGCCAGCAATCGTGAAATTTTCTTGCAATCCGCCTCACTGTTTCCTTCCCTCGCAATGATACCACGAATAAATGGCGTCAGTACGTGATTCTCACGAAGAGCCGCCGCACTTGCTCCATCGCATCGTCCTCAATGACGAGGATTTGTTCTTCTGCTCCGCCAGATATGCGTGTAGCGGCATCCACTTCGTCGTCCGCCCGCGCAGTCCCGTGCAGACAAGATCGCATGAGCATCAGTCCAGTAGCTCAGCATCCCCTCTTGAGGTCCTGATGGGCTGCAGGCGTTTCCTATTCACCTGCGAAAGACGGCCTCTTCCCCAGTTCTATGCGTTCATCTATGCGACGGGCATATTCCTTTTTATCAATCAGTTGGTGGCTGTTCCCCAATCCCGACCCCTGACATTTTTGCGCTTGCGTAGAGGAGATGCAGCTTAATCTCATCATCCGTCTGCGCCAGAAGCCCACGGCGAGTTTCACAACGCCGTCGGCAAAGAATGTTCGATACGTGCGGGTCGCTGTTGACGATGTAATGATGGCGCCCCTCGCCGAAGACGACGACCTCATGCCACACGCTCGACCATCGCCCGCAGTGCGTCTCCGATAAACGCAGACGCAGCGATGATGCTCTCCACGCCGCGAAAGGGATTGCGGAAATCGGCGCATATGTCTTGTCACTTTCCTGCACCTGCGGAACAGGGACAAGGCCTCGATTCGCCCATGCGCCTTCTCCGTCAGATAGCCCGCAACGATCGGGCCGTCCCGTGGTCTGGCGTTCCGGGCGCTTCAAAGCGCCGCTTTACTCGAGATAAAGATAGTCTTTCATCGTTGTCCCCCAATCCCATGTTTTCGATGCGGTGGCAAGGCATCTCCTCGATCAATTCGTCACTTCTGCGATTCATCGAAGCCGTCGCACCTTTATATTTCCCGCATGGTTGATGTCGTTACGCGTTTTGCGGATCGTGCGATAGTCAGCAACGAGATCCAGCACGTCCGCCCGTTTCGAGTCCGTCTGTATGATACCTTCGTCCAACATCGCTTCGAACTCAGCGACGCGAATTTCCAGCGTACTGTTGTTATTTTCAGCAGACCGCTTTGCTCAAAGCTTCTCTAGACCATAGAGCTTGCATTGCCCCTCGTCTCCCATCTTCTGCAAAGCACAGGTTTTTTCCAGCCTGCTTTGCATCGCAAAAGAGCGGCGAAATCTTTCGCCATCGCTTTCTTTTGGGCGGATATTCTTGGAATCATTTTGTAGCTTCTTGAGTCTTGGCAGCCAGTTCAAGATACTGCACCTTATCTTTTCTTCGCGGCATCTTCGATATTTTCCTTATTCCTCGATGAGGAATCGAAGTTCTTTCGTCCCTCGCAAAGATCTCCTATCCAGACTTTTCATGATCTCTTCCGTCTTCATCCCATCAAGCGCATCCTTTGAATCTATCCAAGCACATCCTGCCGCTCGAGCGCATAAAGTTCTTTCTCGTACAAATGGCAACACATTTTCTGCGCGAGGGATCTTGGCGATCCGCCATCTCCTCTTCCATGACCCCGCGCCGGGTGATAAAACACCCGCTTTCTTCCAGATAAACCGGCATCCATTCGACGTAGAGTCGTCATCGCCTGCTGCGTGAAGCCGTTCTTCAGGCACCAGCGGATCATTTGCAGTAGCGCCGCCTCCTCGTCCTCCGTATACTCAAAGATATCCTCGTAGGTGATCGTGTCGAGCATCAACGAGAACGCCTTTTCTTTCAGGCTGTCCGCCGCAATGCTGTGCTGCGAAAATTATCGAGCGCATGCTTCAAATCCTCAAGCGACGGATTTCCCATCGACCCGCAAACTCTGGCATGACATCGGAATAGCTGGTGCATGGCATGCAGCAGTTTTGAGAGGCGCGGAAAGCCTGCATGCCCTGCCGCATTGTTTCCCATAATCGTAGTCAAAATACTCTTCCAGTGTGAGCGAGCTCATTTGACGAAGGCATCGGCTCCGGCGATGAGCTGCGACAAGGATGCCGTGCTGTGATATTGAACAGGCGGCCTGTATGCTCAGCTTTTTCCGATAATCGGAATAGAGAATTTTTCCACCGTCATCCCATCGTGCTGCAAGAGCGGCACGATCTGGCTCTAGGATCATGCCCGCCGAACGTATGCCCCCGTCACATCGACGTAGTAGCCACAGTCCGACCAACGAATGTCCTCGTCTTTCATCTCCTCTTGATTCGTTCCGCCGCACGAATCGCCCGCTCGACGCATTCTGATCGAGATGCTCCGTCGGATACTCAAAGATCGATGAAAACGAAAGGCTGTCTGCTCGCAAGGCAGGGCAGCGCCCGTCAGGAAGACTCTGGAAAAATTCCACCTGATCCTTTGTATGGCGGACGCTTTTCTTCCCCAAAAACTGTGACTTCTGCGGTATCCGCTCGTCGTTTGGTCGAGAAGCTGCAAATGTAGCTCGATCTTTTTCCTCTCCTGCAGCATCTCTGCCATGCTGTAGACAGTGCGCCTCGTTGGTAAGACCTGCCCGTCGACGTATGCGCTTCTCAAGTCTCCATCCATGCCATCGTATGCCTGCGCTGCTGGTCACCGATCCCCATAGATCGCGCTAAAGAAGTGCGATGAAGATGATTGACGCTCTTTTCCCCATGGTCATTCTCCCTTCATGCGAGATTCTATCTTATGAATTATAGGTTAATTATACTCTTTCATCTTTACGTTTTGCCAGAGGTTCGTTGTATAATGGAACAGCATAGTCTGCATCGGAGCCGACTGACCATCTTAGGAGACTACCATGAAAATCCAGCCGCAGCCGCGCCGTTTGGGCGCATTCCTTCCTTTTGCTTTCTCATCGCCCTCGCCCTCTACGGGCTTTTTCCACCTGCCGGGCGGCGAGGGGGACGATCCGCCGACGTCATCAGCGCCAGATTCTCGCTGTCGAGGAGAGCGCGAACGATATGGAGAAGTTCGCGCCGAGCAGCGAGAAATATTATGTGACGATCCGCCTCGAATCCGGCCCTAACGAGGGCGAGGAAGCGCACTTCGTCCACCGGACGCTCAACAATCCCGCCTTTGACATCCATCCGAAGGAGGGCGAGAACATCTCGTGCGCGAGAACACGGCTCCTACGCCATCGTCGACTAGCGACCGCCTGCCCGGCGTGCTCTGGCTGCTTTTTCGCCGGCTTCGCGCTCGTCGCTCATCCTCTTCGGCGGCGTGGACGGGGCTCAAGGCTCTTCTCGTCCTCCTCTTCGCCGTCCTGCTCATCGCCAAGGGGCTGATCTCGCTGATCCTCTTCTCGCCGACGCACATCCTGCTGTGGACGTTCCTCATCGGCTCTCTCATCACGCTCAGCACCCAGCTCGTGGTCAACGGCTGCAACATGAAGTCGGCGGGCGCGATCGTCGGCACGATCGGCGGCATCTTCGTCGCAGGGGCTGCTCGCGCTTCTCGCGATCCACTTCGACTCATCTGACGGGCATCGCCGAGGAGCACGCAGGAATGCTCAAGGTATTGTATCTGCAGACGCCGATTTTCGCGAACTGCTCTTTTCGGGCATCGTCCTCGACGCACTCGGCGCCGTCATGGACGTCGCTGTTCCATCGCGTCCGCGCAGTGCGAGATGAAAACTCGCGCCCAAGACGTCGTTCGACCGTGCTCGTCGCTTCGGGGCTCGCCGTCGGGCGCGACGTCATGGGCACGATGGCGAACACGCTCGTACTCGCCTCACATCGGCGGCGCATCCGCCTTTGATGCTGCTGCTCTTCTCGCAGCCAAAACCTCTCCTTCGTGCATGTCGCAAACCTCGACATGATCGCGACGGAGATCGTGCGCTCGCTCATCGGCAGCATCGGCCTGTCTTCGCCATCCCCATCACGGCGTATGCGACGGCGTTCTCGTGACGCGGCTCGCGCCGAAAGCGCCTCTGCCCCAGGAGCGTGCGGACAGGAAACATCCGCAAGATAAGGAGGCAGCTCGCGGACTTCCCTTTGACGCAGCGACAGCAGGAGATCATCCGCTTCTACCACCTCAATCCCGTTCATCGAATATCTGCACGCGAGCCGTCGTGCCGAAGCCGGACGGCACGGTCGAGCTTCGTACTGGCGATCGAGCTCGAGCATACGAACCTCTACAACATCGTGCACGGCGGCGTTTTGATGACGCTCGCCGACACGGCGATGGGCGCAGCTGCGCTCGCGCGCAAACAAGAAGGTCGTGACGATGTCGCCTCGATGGATTCTTATGCACGCCGTGCCGCTGCCAAGACGATCATCGCGACGGGCGTCTGTCTGCACGACGGCAAGCACGCGATGACCTCGAGAGCGAGATCAAGGATGAGGACGGCAAGATCTACGCTAGGGGCACGGCACGTTTCTACGTGCTCGGCAAGTTCCTCGAAGATGAGGATGAGCAGGCTCTTCAGAGACTCACGCTCATGCCGATAACAAGACGAAGGGATTTGTGCCCAAGGAAGCAGACGATACCCAAGGAGGGGACAGATCATGTTTGAATGGGTTGGCAGGATCAGCGACTACACGGCGACGTGGGCAGCTGAAAGAAAGTGAAGCGAACTGGCGCATCAAGACCGGAGCAGGCAATCTCGCTCACGGACAGCAAGAAGCAGACTGGTGGAGGAGGCGCGTCAAAGAAGTTTCCGCAGACCGTCGGCACGCGCGCGGCGGTCACGGACTCGACGCGGCTCGCCATCATCTCGCAGAAGGCGCGGCGGCAAGAAACTCACGCCTGAGGAGCTTCGCCTCGCTGAAGGAAAATGACGAGGCTCGCACCAGAAGGCGAAGAAAGCGGACGATACGCAGCGAGGAACTGGGCTGCCTTTGAAGCGTGCCAAGACGAAAGAAGCCGCACGCCGCATCCTCATGGACGCGCAGCTCAAGGTCGCGATCGAGGCGATGGAGTCTGCAAAGAGCGGCGCAGACGCCTGCCTGCCGCAGCGGCGCAGCGGCGGTGCATCGCGGCACGCCGGCAGAGCGCGCGCGACGAGCTCGCCGCGCAAGGATGGCGGGCGCCTGCTAAACGGCGCGGCAGCTCCCCTGACGATGAGCGCGAGCTGCAGCGAGGGGCGCCCGCCGCCGCGCTGGTGCGGGCAGCGGGCGAGGCGTGCACGCAGCGCAGGGGCATAGAGTGCAGGCGGCGCGGACGAGCAGCAGTGGCAGTAGCGCAGACGGCGCGCACGGAGCGGACGACGTGCGGCCAAAGGGCGCGGCGCACGGGCAGGGCGGCGATGTCGGCGAGAAGAAGCCGTCGTTTCGAAGAGCGCGTCGCCCAGCTCAAGGCAAAGCTACAGCCCGCGCGATGGCCGAGCTGAAAAACGCGAAGAACGCGAAATTCGACCTCGACGACACCTATCATCATCGTCCTCGCGCACTCGCCGACGAATGGCGCGAATTCACTTCGTCGAAGGCGTGGGAGAAGCTTCCTCGAGAATGAGCGCGAGGCGAAACTGCGCGGCAGCTACGGCGCAGCGGGCGACTACGGCAGACGGGGCAGCGCGGACGCCTCTCGCGATGGCGGACCTCTACAAGATCTTCGGGCAAGGAAGATGCTGCAGCTCGTCGACCTCTCGCGCATGTGGACGAAGAGACGGGCGGCGCAGGCTTTCTGCCGCCGGAAAGGAAGATTGGCGGCGATGAGACACGAAACTGTCGATGCAGTGAAGCTAAGAGTGATCAGCTCTACAGAGGCGATCGCTCCTGCATTTTCCGACTGACAGAGACGACCGACTGCCGCTCCTGCGGCATCGCCAGAAAGAGGACGATCTCGATGGCACAGTTTGAATCGCGCAACATCACGATGATGATGGATCTCTACGAGCTGACGATGGCCTACGGCTATTTCCGCGAGGGCGAGGAGGCCTAGCAGAACACGCGCCTCTTCGACGTTTTCTTTCCGCCGCCACCCCGACGGCGGCGGCTTTCTCCATCTTTCGCGGGGCTTGAGCAGATCGTCGAGTACATCGAGGACGATGCACTTTTCGCCCGCAGACATCGACTACCTGCGCTCGCTCGCGCTTCGACGAGGACTTCCTCGACTACCTCGCGCACTACCGCTTCACGGGTGACATCCGCGCATTTCCGCGAGGGCACGATCATGTACCCGAAGAGCCGATCCTCACCGTGACCGCGCCCATCATCGACGCGCAGCTGCCGAGACGGCGATCCTCGCCGAGATCAACCACCAGTCGCTCATCGCGACGAAGACGCGCCGCATCGTGCGCGCGGCGGCCGGGCGCGTCGTCTCCCGACTTCGGCGCACGCCGCGCACTAACGTCGACGCCGCTGTTCGTGAGCGCACGCGCCGCCTACATCGGCGGCGCGTCCTCGACGGCGACGGTGCTCGCGGGCCAGCTCTTCGGCATCCCCGTCAGCGGTACGATGGCGCATAGCTGGGCCGCGTACTATGATGACGAATACACGGCCTTCAAGAAGTATGCCCGAGACGTACCCCTGACAACGCCGTCTTCCTCGTCGATACTTACGACGTCATGCATCTCGGCATTCCCGAACGCCATCCGCGTGGCGAAAGGACGTGCTCGATCCGCTGGGCAAAACGGCTCAGGGCGTGCGCATCGACTCGGGCGACTCGCCTACCTCTCCAAGCGCGTGCGCACCATGCTCGACGCGGCGGGCCTTGACTCGCAAGATCATCGCCTCGAACAGCCTCGACGAGTACACGATCTCCTCGATCCTCAACGCGCAGGGCGGCAAGATCGACGCCTTCGGCGTCGGCGAACGCCTGATCACGTCGAAGAGCGAGCCTGTTCGGCGCGGTTCCAAGCTCGCCGCCGTGGAAAAAGGACGGCGAGGCGCTCGCGAAGATCTAGCGTCTCGAGACGGTCGAGAAGATCACGAACCCCGGCAGAAAAAGGTCTACCGTATCTACGACGACAGAAGGCTACGCCATCTGCCGACCTCCTGACGCTCGCCGACGAGACGCCCGACATGACGAAGCCCCATCGCTACGATCGACCCAAGAAGCCGTGGAAGCAGCGCTTTTCACGAACTGCACGGCACGCGAGCTGCAGGAAGACGCCATCAAGAACGGCAAATGCGTGTCGAAGCAGCTCGCTCGAAGAGATCCGCGCTGACGTCAAGGCGCAGCTCGACCGCGAGATCTGGCAGGAGGAGCAGCGCTTCGAGAATCCGCACACGCACTACTCCGACATGAGCCCCCGCCTACTACGAGATGAAGCCTGCACTTTGAACGAGATGCAGCAGTTTGAGGGGGCAGGCGCATCCAGCCAAAAATACGAGGAGGAAATCGCGATAGGAACTAGCTGGGTATTATGACGGTGCAAACGTGCAGCTCTTGGAAGGAGCAAGTCTGAAAAATATCAGATTCTAAAAATCATCGTCACGGATGACTTTGTAGATGAGACCAAAACCTGATTCACTTTGCCGAACAACGACCAGCCCGTATCAATGACGACGATAAGGTGCAACAGGCTTATGACCGGCTTCGTCTCATGCCAAACCGCATCAGCAGCGGAGACTATAAAAAGACTTGACGGAAATGCTGGAGAAAAATATGCGGATGTTGATTGATACCACTGTCATCATGGACGCCTGATTGGGCGGGAGCCTTTTCTGCATGACTCTCGCCAAGTGTTAAAGATGTCAAAAGACAGCAGATTTCACGGATATCTGGCGGCACATACCATAGAATCTATTTTATTATGAAAGTCCAAGAGTCCAGGCGAGGCGCAGGCTGATTGGGTAACATTATGGCGGCGCACAATGTCCACAAAGTGGACGTCAGTGTAGTTTTATACTGCGAAGTATTATCCTCAGACGAATGCCATGACATTCTATTAGATCTTTTCGATATCCGTTATATCAGTGGGACGACAGAAAACTGAGGCTCGCTCTTGCAACAAGTGATTCAAGGATTTTCGAGGATTGTCTCGCGATGAATGCGGACGCGCCGTGACGTGAGATACATTGTCACCAGAGATGCGAGCGACTTTTACGGACAGCGATATCCTCATGCTTGACGCCGAGCAAAAGGTATGCGCAATGTATCTCGACACGATCTAGAAACGGCATAGATCTGTCCGGAATACTATCGCCTGCCGCCATCCCTTGACAACAGCCGAAAGCAATGATATTCTTCATCTTGGAAGCCATCATAAACAACAAACAGCATATTGACGGATCAGGTGTCGCAAGACTCAATAGAGAAGCCGGAAGAGCCGGCGCGGTCCCGCCACTGTGTCAGCGAGCGAATCTGCAGGAGACGTCACTGGGGAAAAACCCGAAGGCGCAGAGGAGCGATGAACTGGAGCCGGAGAACTGCCTGATCGACGATCACCGTCTGACCTGCGAGCGATGGGGAGGATCTGCGTTCCGCGATTGGTTCGCGTCTTTTTGGATGCTGTTCCAACGATGGTTTCTGTGCGCACATACGCAGCACGATACGCGGCAAGGCAAGGATATTTTGCAGCCTCTTTCCTTTGCAGGAAAAGAGGCTGCATTTATTTTGGCGAACGAGAGGACACAAGCGTGTTGCTCGCAAACGTCCAGCCGTATGCCTTGTGACGTCCATCAAGCTTCCACAGATGCCGCAGAAAAAATGCTTTCAGCAAATGGGGACTGCGGCTGAGAACCCGACATCTTCAGATGGGTGAAAAACATGAACGCTAACAGAAGAAACGCTCTCCTCACGATCGGCGCCGGAATCGTCCCAGGTTCCTGCCGATTCCTGACGGCGTCACGCCGCTCGCCCGGCATTTTGCTCGCGGTCTTTGTCGCGACGGTGCTCGGCTTTATCCCTGCATCCGCTGCCCATCGGCGCGGTGGCTTTCATCGCGATTTCCTTTCCGTCTGGGCGGGCTTTTGAAGACCTCGGACGCCCTTGCGGGCTGACGGCAACAGCACGATCTGGCTGATCGTCTGCGCCTTCCTCTATTCGCGCGCTTTATCAAGAGCGGACTCGGCAAGCGCATCGCCTTCCGCATCATCGAGGCGATCGGCAAGAGTGCGCTGTCGCTCGGCTACGCCATCGCTCTGAGCGAACCCTGTGATTTCGCCCGCGACACCCTCGGCCACGGCACGCGGCGGCGGCATCCTCTATCCGATCGTGCGCCCTTGGCAGAAGCTCCGGCTCGAAGCCCGGCGAGAGTGCGCGGCGCATCGGCACTTATCTCATGCAGGTAGGCTACCATACGGACGCCGTGACCCTGCACGATGTTCGTGACCCGATGGCAGGGCAACCCGCCTGCGTGGCGCTTCGCCGAAAAGACGCTGGGCGCTCGTGTCACATGGATGGGCTGGGCGAGCGCTGCCATCGTGCCGACCCATCGCGCTCCTGCTCGTTCCCTATGTCATGATGAAGCTCTCCACCCTGAACTCGTGCACATTCCCTGACGCTAAGGGACTGGCGCAGCGCGAATTGTCCGAGATGGGACCAATGAGCCTTGCCGAGAAAGGACTGTCGGTCATCTTCGTCGTCTCCTCGCGCTCTGGGCAAGCTCGGGACTCACGGGCATCGGCGCGACGCCTGTCGCCATGGGGCGCGGTCCCGCCCTCATGCTCATGCTCGACATCATCAACTGGCAGGACGTCATCAAGGAAAAAGGGCGCGGGATGCGATGTTCTGGATGGGTTCCTGATGACGCTCGCCTCGGCCTCGCAAAATCCGGCATCATCACTTGATTGCCAACGACGCCGCGCGGCGATTTCTCGCTCGGTTTTTGACTGGGTCATCTCCCGCCCCATCATCCCTGCTCTTCACACTTTCACATCCACTATGCGTTTGCCAGCGTCACGGCGCGCATCAGTGCGCTCTATGCGGCGTTCATCGCTGTCAGCGTCACCGTCGGCGCACCGCCTCTTTTGGTCGCTATCGTCTTCGGCATTTTCGCCGATGTACCGATTTCCCTCACGCACTACGGCAACGGCTGCGCCCCCATCTACTTTGGCGGCGACTACGTCTCGCAGGGCGAATGGTGAAGAACGGCTTCATCACGACGACCATAACGACACTGATTTACCTGACGATCGGCGCAGCCAGTGGAAAGTCTTGGGGCTTTGGTGAACTGCGGCAAACGGATTCTTAGCCGGGAGGGAAGCCCGTGAAAGGCAGGGCTTCCCTTCTATGGTATTTCAGCCCGATCCCGCATGAGACCGCCCGACGCAAAACCACTTCTGAAAAGAAAGGAATCTTATTCATGTTGCTTCTATCGTCTGCACCGCTGGATCAGTGCGATCTGTGCAGTATTTTTCCTCCTGCTTTGCCTCACGGGACCGCCTCTCTCTTCAAGGAGTGAGATCACGCAGTGGAACCGCATCGAGCCTCTGCCCCATGCGGGAGCCTCCTCCTACCATGCGCTCTGGCAGGGAACTTCGCCGGACTCGACAAGGTTCTGGAAGAGAATCCCGACAAGAAGGTGCAGGCCATCTCCGCCATGCCCGGAGCATGGGCTTCGCTCTACCGCATCGCTGACAAGGGCAGTCACGGGCGCACGGGGCGCATGAGCATGGGTGGCACGCAGATCGCCTATTCGCCCATGACGGAGCAGGCTGTTCCGTGGCGCAACGGCGCAGTGAAGTCGCCTGCCGTCGCGAGCCTCATGCACACGCTGCACATCCCTGCACCTGCGGCTCGCCATGGGGCAGGGCGGGTATGATCTTCCCCGCATTATGTGTTTCCTCAGCTTTCTCCATTCTCGGCGGCCTGCTGCTCTATCCGACCTTTCATGCGCCGCCGCCTTTTCGGCGGCAGCGCGGCGGCAGTCTCGGCGGGCAGCTCCTTCGACTGGCACAACTTCCTCGGCGTCACGGCGGTCTGGGCGGGGCTTCTGACCTTGAGCGGCGTCGCCATCGTCATCTTCTCCGTGGGCTACGGCGCTTACTCGCGGATGTCGACGCCCACGCGCCGCAGGGGATGCTGCGAGCGTCCGCTACGAGGACATGCTCGCCTATGCGAAAGAAGCCTTCCCCGAGCAGGATGTCCTGAGCATGGAGGCCGCGACGGGCAAGCTCCCCGCGACGCTCTACCTGACGGATGCGGCACACCCCGCGATGTTCATGGGGCAGAAGGTGCTCTTTCCCGCACGGCAGACGGCGAGCTCCTGCACTTCACAGAGCTGCTGCCGCGTTACTTGGCCGTCTGCGCCTCGCTGCTCGACCTCACATCCACAAACCATTCGACGATTCTCCCGAAGTCTTTTGGGCGCTGCTCGACATCTTGACGATCACCGTCATCGTCACGGGCTTCCTCGGCTGGTGGCGTCGCTGCCACAGGCAGAAGGAGCGCCGTCCCGTCTTTGCCGACGGAGGAGGCCGCTGCCTCATGGCGTCCGTCTGGAAACTGCCGGCGCTCCTCGCGGGGCTTTCCCTCATCGGCATGACGGCACCGCTCTCGGACACCTTCCTCGGCAACACGAGCGGCTCCCTTGCTCGGCTTCGTCCTCGCCGTAAGCTCTGCTGCATGGCTTTTTCGCCAAGCGGCCGTAAGGCAGCGCAATCGAACAGAAAGGAAAGATCGGCCTTTCGCTGTTTACTGTGGGTAACGCTTGAAAAGCGCGTTTCATTCCGATAGAATTATATCCATGGAAGATAGACACAGAAAGGCGGTTTTTATTCATGGATACAGGAAGCTTGTTTCGCCGTTGCCTTTGAACCTCCCGCGCCCTTGGTGCATATCTCAAGTGGAATTCAAGCCCACAGAAGATGGATCCATGGAACTGCATATTCATATCGCCTTCCAACGCGGAGGGAAGTTTCCCTGCCCGCAAGACCATTGCGACAAAAGCTTTCCTGCTTACGACACAACGCCGAGAACTTGGCGTCATCTCAACTTCTTCCAGTATAAAACCCTATATCCATGCCGATCTCCCTCGCATACAATGCGAAAAACATGGCGTGAAGACCGTACAGGTGCCTTGGGCACGCGAGGGATCCGGCTTCACGCTTCTCTTTGAGAGCTGGATCATAGAGCTTGCCAAGCATCTGCCCGTAGCCGTCATTGCTCGCATGGTCGCAGAGCATGACACGAGACTATGGAGGTTCATCCATCATTATGTGGACAAGGCTCGCGCGTTGGAGGACTATTCCGAAGTCACCGCCATCGGCATGGATGAAACCAGCAAGAAGGGGCATAACTACATCACGGTCGTCGCCGACCTTTCCCAGCGCAAAGTCATCTTCGTGACGGATGGCAAGGATTCTACAACTGTCCGGCGGTTCGCTGCCGACTTTGAAGCACATCGAGGCAATACGGAAAGAGTCGATCTCATCACCTGCGATATGTCGCTCGGTTTCCGCAAAGGGATTCAGGAATCCTTCGAGAACAGCGGACCATCATCGACAAGTTCCATGTAATCAAACATGCCAACGAAGCCGTGGACAAGGTTCGCAAGATGGAAGCCAAGGAGAATGCCTTGCTGAAGAACTCCAAGTACCTTTGGTTGAAGAATGATGCCAATCTGACGGAAAAACAACGAGAGAAAAGGAAACGCTCCAGAAGAAGCATTTAAAGACAGCGCGTGCCTGTGCCATGCGCATCGAATTGCAGGAAAATCTACGAGCAGTCCGTCCATCGAGACGAGGCGGAGCAGCGTTTGAAAAAGCTCTGCAGCTGGATGATGCACGCAAGATTGGAACCCATGAAGAAGTTTTGTGGCACGATCCGCAATCATTGGGACGAGATCCTGCACTATTTCGAGCACCCCTATACGAATGCCATTCTGGAAGGGTGAACAGCATCATACAAAACATCAAGCGTCGCGCCCTGAGGGTTCAGAAATGATGAATATTTCAAGACCATGATCTATCTGGGATGCGGCAAGCTGAATCTCAACATCCAAATCCCATAATTTGTCCATTGGTAAAGACTGTACGAACATAAAGAACATTTGTTCCTTTCTCCTACCCATATCAAACAGCGAGGAGCCGAAAGATCTATGGCACGAAATCCTCCTGCGTCGTCTCTGATGATGCTCGTCATCCTCTTTTGCCTCGGTCATCACCTTCATCCTCATGCACACGTCGGACTCCGATCCCGTGAAGCTCTTACATGATTCGCTCGAATCATCCCGACACCCTGAGCTGATCGCGGAGGTGCGTGCGCTACGGACCTCGACGAGCCGATCTGGGTGCAGTATTTCGTATGGCTGCGCGACCTCCTCACGGGCGATCTCGGCTACCGCTGCTCTTTCTCCATGCCCGTAGCGACGCTTCTGCGGACGCGATACCGAACACGATCCTCTCGCGGTCTCGGCGATGGGGCTTTCGATCGCCATCTCCGTGCCGCTCGCGGTCTCTGGCGTTCCGCTTCTATGCGCGGCCGCTCGATCTCATCATCCGCTTCGGCTCGTTCTTTGGTATCACGATCCCGACGATCTGGCTGTCCTTTGATCTTCATCTACATCTTCTCGGTCAAGCTGTCCCTGATCCCGATCCATACGACGGGGGCGCAGGGGCTGATTCTGCCGTCTCTCGTTCTCTCCGTCTACTACATGGGGCTTTATGTGCGCCGCCTGCGCGGTGCGCTCCTCGAAGAGCATCAAAAGAACTACGTGACGGGCGCACGCGCCCTCGGGCTTTCCGATTCGCGCCTCCTCTGGCGCTACATCATGCCGAACGCGCTGCCGAACATCATCACGATGTTCGGGCTGTCCTTCGGCAACCTCCTCGGCGGTCACGGTCATCATCGAGGCGATCTTCGGCTGGCGCGGCATGGGCTTTTTGATGGTCGAGGCCATAAAGAACAACGACTTCACGCTCATGCAGGCCTACGTCCTCTGGGGCGCGGGCATCTTCATCCTCGTCAACCTCGCGGCGGACATCCTCTGTCTGTGGCTGAATCGAAGTGCGCGGAACAGGAGGTGAGCTGACATGGGCTCTTCTTCTCGCGCATGAGGCGCGACCGCTCTTCTGCGTGCTCGCAGCGCTCCTTCTCCTGTGGATCGCCGCGATGTTCGTCGTGCCGCCTTTCCTCCCTGCGAGCGCCTATACTGAACGACATGGGCGCACGCCTCCTGCCGCCGTCGGCAGAGCACCTCCGGCACGGACCAGCTCGGGCGCGACCTTCTCTCGCGCGTCCTCGTCGGCGGTCAGGCGAGCCTTTCGGCGTCCCTCGTGAGCGGCATTCTTCTGCCGTCTTCGGCATCGGCGTCGGCGCGGCGATGGCTCTGACGCGCGGACGGCTGCAGCTCATCTCGACGGGGATCGTCGACTTCTTCCTCGCTTTCCCGAGCCGCGTCTTCCCGTCGCGCTCTCGGCTTCTGGGGCCGAACGTCGGCAACGTCATCCCTCGCCGTCTTCATCACGACGTGGGCGGAGTATGCACGCATCACGCGCACGATCGTGCGCACGGAGCGCGAGAGCGGTATGTGCGCTACGCGGACGTGTCGGGCATCCCGTTTTTGCGGCGGCTCTTTCGCTATGTGCTGCCGAACGTCGTGCCGCAGATGTTCGTCTTCTTCTTCCAACATCTGAGCGACATCGTTCTCGTCGTCGCCGCCTGTCGCTCTATCGGCATCGGCATCCAGCCGCCGACGGCCCGGAATGGGGAATGCCTCATGCGGCTCGAAGGACTACATGCAGACAGCGCCCGCGCCTTGATGTTCCCGTGCTCTGCCATCTTCATCACGGTCATCTCTTCAGTCTCATGGGCGACGAGCTGCGCGACATCTTCTGAACCGCGCTGGGAAAGGGAGGAGGAAAACTCGCGAGCGAAAAAGAACACAGCCGCGCACAGCGCGAAATCCTCGCCGCATCTGCCCTTCCTCGCCGTCGATCACCTTTCCATCGAGGTGGCGAAAAAGCGCGTCCTCGACGACGTGTCGCTCGCATTGGAGGCAGGCGAGGCGCTTTCCATCATCGGCGCAAGCGGCTCGGGCAAGTCGACGCTGCTCTCCGCCATCTTGGGTCTCCTGCCGCACGAGGGCAAGGCGATCGCGGGCGACATCCTCTACCGCGGCACACCGCTTTTGAAGAACGCCGCGCTGCAAAAGGAACTGGCCGGGCGCGACTTCGCCATGGTCTTCCAGAATCCCGGCAACTACCTGAACCAGGCCTTGCGCGTGCGCCGCCAATACGAGGACTTCCTGCGTACGCACGGCGTCGAGAAAGAACGCCAGCCCTGATGGAAGACCGTCTCCAAGCCGTCGGCTTCAGCGACCCGCAGCGCGTGCTCAGCGCCTACCCGTTCCAGCTGTCGGGCGGCGAGCGCCAGCGCACGGCGACGGCGATCACGCCTCGCTCGCCGAAGCTCCTCCTGCTCGACGAGCCGACGAGTGCGCTCGACCCCATCGCCTCGCTCGAATTCCTCGACCGCATGAAGGCGCATCGGTTGCGCGGCGCATCCTCATCTTCGTCACGCACAACATCCGCGCGGGCGCTATCCTCGGCGACCGCCTGCTGATCTTGCAGGGCGGGCGCGTCGTGAAGCCGGGCCGACGCAGGAGGTCATGAAGGCGCCGCAGGAAGCCTCACACGAAGGAACTCTTGGCGGCGATCTTGAGGTGAAGTCATGACGACGGAAAAAGCGGGCAGGCGAAACGCCCGCCTTGCACGAAGATATGCCCGCGCTCCTTGCGGTCACGGACGTAAAGAAGTCCTTCGATACCCAGCGCGGCAGGCAAGAAGTCCTGCGCGGCGTATCGCTTCGCCTCGCGCCTGGCGAGGTCTGCGGCATCGTCGGCGCAAGCGGCTCAGGAAAATCGACGCTCTTTCGCATCATCGCGGGACCGGATGCGCCCGACGAAGGCACGGTGCAAAAACGGCGTCGTGCGCATGGTCTTTCAGGAGCCGCGCGAAGCCTTTTCGCCGCGCATGCAAATGCGCGAGTTCTTCCGCACGGCGCTTTCCCGCGAGGGCGAGACGAAGGACGCGCTCGAAAACCGCATCCTCGCCATGCTCACCGAAGTGCATCTCGCGCCCGGCATCCTCGAAGCTCTGCCGCACCAGATGTCGGGCGGCGAGCTGCAGCGCGTCATCATCGCGCGAACGCTGCTGCAAGAACCCGACATCGTGCTCTTCGACGAGCCAACGAGTGCCTTGGACGTCATCACGCAGAAAGAAATCCTCGACCTCATCGCCGCCCTTCGCCGCCGCTTTCGGCTTCGCCGGGCTCTTCGTCGGGCATGAGCTCGGCGCTGTGCAGCATGTGGCGGAGCGCATCTTCGTCCTCGCGGACGGGATCTTCGTCGAGACGCTCGCGGCCAAAGACCTCGCGCACGCCGGGCACGAGGCGACGCGCGCTGCTCCGCGCAGGCGAGCTGCTGATAGCCGGCGCCGGTTGCCGAAGTCTCGCAAGCGGCTCGACCCGCTTGTATTCATAGATCGCAGGGGTTCTGCAGGATCACGGGAAGCATCGCAGCCGACCGCAAGGGGGGCTTGCATTCGGACTCGCTCATGCCTGTTCGTCCCTGCCGCACGATGGATGCGCAGCATCCGAATCCGGGGAATCGCCGACGATCCGGCGTTTCCGCAATTTTTCAGGGAGGTTTATCATGAAACGCATCTCTATCGCGCTCTTCCTCATCTGCTCCTCCTGGCCTTCACAGGCTGCGGCGGGGGCGGCATGAAGAGCAAGGCAGGGCACCTCAATCTCGCCCTTTGGTGGTTCGGCGAGACGCTCGATCCCGCGCACGCCTCGGACGGCTGGACGCTGACGCGCATCGGCGCGGGCGAGACGCTCGTCGCCGTCGACGAGCACATGGAATTCGTGCCGCAGCTCGCCGACAAGTGGGAGCACATCAACGCTACGACATGGCGCTTTCCACATCCGCCCGAACGTAAAGTTCCAGGACGGCACGCCGATGACGCCCGAGCTGGTCAAGGCGTCGCTCGAACGCACGATGCAGGAAAACGACCGTGCGAAGAAAGCTCTGCACGCGAAAGAAATCCGCGTAGACGGGGAAAACATCGTCATCGAGACGGAAGCGCCCAACGCCTCCTTGATCTCGGCGCTTTCCGACCCGCTCTTTATCATCGTCAACAGCAGGCGGACATGTCGAAGTCGCCTCCACGCCCGTTCTCACCGGACCTTATACCATCACGGAATGGAAGAAAGGCTCCGAGATTCAGATGAAGCGCAACGAGCACTATTGGGACGGCAAGCCCGGCTTGACACGGTCACCGTCAAGCTCTTCTGAAGACGACACCTCGCGCGCCATGGCTCTGCAGTCGGGCGAAATCGACCTCATGCAGCGCATGACGGAAGCAAACCGCAGCCTCTTCGCAGACAAGCCCGATTATACCATCTACGAGACGACAGGCGTGCGCGTCTTCATGGTCACGCCATACCAAGGCGATGGCATTTTTCACGGACAAGAACCTCAGAAAAGCGCTCGCCCTACATGCTCGACAACGAGGCCCTCGCCAAGTCCTACGGCACTCCGTGGCAGCCGGCGAGCTGTTCCCTGCCGAGCGTCCCCTTTACGGGCACACGGGCAGAAGGTCACATACGATCCGGCGAAATCCGAGGCGCTCTTTGCGGCGGCAGGCTGGAAGAAGAACGCGCAGGGCATGTACGAAAAGGACGGCAAGCCCCTGACGCTCCGCTTCGCAACCTGGGGCACGAAGACGACGCTCTATGAAGCCATCGAATCTCAGCTTCGTGCTGGCGGCATCGATGTGAAGATGGTTCATGTGCAGGGGCCGGACAAGGTGGATGAAGTCGGCGGCTTCGACCTGCTCGAAGAAGATTGGTCCGTCGCGACGACGAACGATCCGTACCCGTGGCTGCGCGGCATGCTCTACTCGAAGAGCGGCAAAAACACGAACCACAGCCGCTATGCCAGCCCCGCCTTCGACGCCATCATAGACGAGATGGCCACGGCGCTCGACCCCGCGCAGAAAGACGCGCTCATCATGAAGGCGGCGCAGCAGATCATGGAGGATCAGCCCTCGATCTTCCTCATCGTGCCGACGACGACCGTCGTGGGCAAGTCGAACGTCAAGAACGTCAAGATCTTCCTGCTCGACTACTACCTGCTGACGAAGGACGCCACGGTCGAATAAGTCGGAACAAAAGGCGAAAAAGCCGTTCATGCAAAAGCATATCCGCACCCATAGATGGCGGCGAGACGGCAGGAAGACGCCTGCAGGAAAAATCCTGCAGGCGCCTTTTCGTTTTGCGGCAAAGGCATTGACATCGTTCGTATGATCTCCATCAAATCGTTGTTATCTCCATCATTTGATGATAAAATGATGAAGATACGATCCATAGGAAGGAGATTTTTATGCGAATCTTTGACTATGAGGAAGCGCCCAAACGACTTTTCACGCCTGAAATCGTTCGCCTTATTGCTCCATCCATGAACATAAAGGGACGCCAGGATCTATTTCTCGAAGCAAATGACGGACGAACTGCGCACGCTCTTGGATGTCGCCATGATTCAGAGCATCGGTTCTTCCAATCGCATCGAAGGCATCTCTCACCAGCGATCAGAGGCTTGAAGAACTCGTCCGTAAAAAGCAGAGCCGCACAATCGCTCGGAGCAGGAAATCGCAGGGTATCGTGAAGTGCTTGCGACCATTCACGAAAGCTACGATTACATCACGCCTGTTCCCAATGTCATCTCACAGATTCATCGGGACTTATATTCTTATTCCGCAGGAGCAGCGGCGGCACTTACAAGAATGCCGACAACATCATTGCCGAAACAGATGCACAAGGGCGCGCGAAAGACGCGATTCATTCCTGTTCCGGCGTTTCAGACAGCCGAAGCGTTGGAGTCCTTACGCTGACAAATTCCGCCAAGCTTGCGGGGAGGGACTCATCGATCCTCTGCTTCGATCCCCGTCTTCGTCTTGGATTTCCTTTTGCATCCACCCCTTCAACGACGGAAACGGACGCATGAGCCGACTGTTGACGCTGCTGCTGCTCTATAAAGCCGGCTATATTGTCGGAGTACATCAGCATTGAGATGCTGATTGAACGGACAAAGGAAACATATTACGAAGCACTGCAATCCGGTTCTCAAAAATGGCATGAAAATCAAAACACCTACGAACCATTTGTAAAATATTTCCCTGGAATCATCCTGAAGGCTTTATAACGAATTTGAAAATCGCATCCACACTTGGGTACACAAAAATTCTCCAAAGGCAGAGCGCATCAAAGCTGTCATCGAGCAAACACTGGGCAAAATTACCAAAAAGAAATCATGGAACATTGCCCCGACATCAGCAAGGTCACGATAGAGCGCACCTTGACTCAGCTGGTAAAGGATGGCTTCATCACAAAAACAGGAGCAGGTCCATCCACCGCTTATGTCCGAAAAACAGTATGCTATAATAGAACGAAAGAAAGGAGGCGGCACGTCCCATGAAGCAGCGATTCACCCACGGCGCTCGTGCATATCGGCTCTGTTCATACGAGCCTGCTCATCGTGTCATTTCGCCGCGCTCGACGATGTCGAGATCATCGAGCGCGTACGCAGAGAGACGCAGTTCGGCGAGGAGGTGTTCCGTCACGGGCGGCTCTCGCTGACTCGATCCGCGAGCTTTGCCGCATCCTTGCAGGCTTTCGCCGGCTTCTCGCCGACTACGGCGTGGCGCAGGTCTTCGCCATCGGCACGTCCGTCCTGCGCGAGACGGCGGAAAATCGCCTCGGCATCCTCGATCAGATTCGCATCCGCACAGGCTTTACGGTCGAGGTCGCCGACATGACGCAGGAGATCTACTCAAGTTCTTTTGCCCTGAGTCACGAGCTTTGGAGAACGCGGAGAACTTTGGCGAAAAGCCCGTGCTGCTCATGGACATCACGTCGAGCGGACTCGGCCTCACGGGCTGGCAGGGGGCAGGCTGCTCTTTCAGCAGAACGTCGCGAGCGGCAGCCTGAGCATCCTTGAGCATTTCAGCGAGAAGGAACGCGAGAGCCTGACCTTTCCCCTCTGCCGTGCGCGACTACATCCACGCGACCCTCTCGCCGCTCTGGCCGAGCATCGAGCATCACGCGATTCGCCATCTCGTGCTCTCAGGGACCTCGAGCGCGCACTGTCGCCTCGCTCCTCGCGCCGGGCGCGAAAGGCGCGTATACGTTCGTAGAGGGCGAGGACTTCCCTGCGCTTCCTCGACTCCTTCGCGGGGCTGCACGCCGCAGAAGCTCAGCGACGCGCTGCGCCGTCACGGAAAGCCGCGCCCATCTCCTCATGCCGACACTGCTCCTCTACGGCGAAGTCGTGCAGTGCGACGCGCGTCAAGGGCATGTTCCTCACGGGCACGACATTTCTCACGAGCTACAGCGTCTATCGCGGCGCACAGCTGGCGGAACTTCTCGTGCCTCGCCGAGCAGGAAGAGCGCACCGTGCAGCTCGACGCACGACGGCGGAAGATACGGCTCGACGAGAGCACTGCGCGCGCGTCGAGCGGGCGGCTAGGGAGATCTTTGCGCCTTGGGCGGCGCACATGGGCTTTTCCTCGCGCGCACTCTTGCTGCTCAGACTCAGCGCGATCCCTGCACGAGACGGAAGTTCATCAACCTGCGCCACTACAGCCGCTATTCCTATCAGATCATCATGGGCACTGACTTCTTCGGCGTTTCCGAGGCGGAAAAGGAAATCGTCGCGAGCGTCGCCTACTACTACAACCGCGAGAACCCCGCAGCAAGGGATGAGCACTATGCGCGCCCTTTTCGCACGAGCAGCAGGTCACGATGCTCAGCTATGCGCCATCCTGCGCCTCGCGGACGCGCCTCGACCAAGGCACAGCGGCAAGATAGCAAAACTCCTCGGTCAAGCTCTCAAAGGAGGAGCTTTGCGTGCGCTTCGAAGCGGAAGAGGACATCTCCTTGATTCGCTGGACATTCGCACGCGCCGCCGCGCTCTTTCGTGAAATCTTCGGCATTGAGCCTGTCCTGTGCAAAGCGTGAGGAGGAATCGTCATGGACATGTTGAAAAGAGCCTATTTTCCTGAACCGCGAATGTTCGTGGCTGAGCTTCAACCAGCGCGTCCTCAAGGAATCGACGCGCGAGGAGAATCCCTGTTGGAGCGCCTGCGCTTCATCGCCATCGCCTGCTCGAACCTCGATGAATTCTTCATGATCCGCGTCGCCGGCCTGAAGCACCTCGTCGCGAGCGGCGTCGCGCACAAGGACATCGCAGGGCTTTCTCCCGGCGAGCAGATGCTCGCCGTCTCGCGCCGAGCGCACCGCCAATACCGCGCGATCTCATCGCCGCCTCGCGCTCGTCACCCGAGAACTTCGCCGCCGAGGGCATAGGCTTCGTGCGCCCCGAAGAGCTGACGGGGAGCGGGCGCTGTGGCTCGCGGAGCTTTTCGAGCGCGAGATCTATCCCGTCGTCACGCCCATGGCGCTCGACCCTCGCGCACCCCTTCCCCTTCCTCGCGAGCCGCAGCCCTGAACCTCGCCGTGAAACTTCGCCGTGCGGGCGAAGACGCTGGAGCATCTCGCCATCGTTCCCGTGCCCGCGCCCGTGCTCGACCGCCTGTGGAAACTGCCGGGCGAGCCGACCTTCCTCTTCTTGGAGGACATTCTGCGCTTCTTCGCCGCACGCTTCTTCACGGGCTGGGAAATCGTGCAGACGGCGGCCTTCCGCCTCACGCGCGACGCCGACCTCGACATTCGCGACGACGTCGAAGACCTCTTGGCAGAAGTCGAGAAATCGCTCGAAAAAGGCGCAAGGCGCAGCCGTGCGCCTTGAAGTCGCCGAGGACTTTTCCCGCCGATCTCCTCGATTTCCTCAGGAGCAGCTTTCGCTGGAGGAAATGGACGTCTACCGCGCGAAAAGGCTCGCTCGACGCCGCCTTCTTCGCCGCGCTCTCGCCAACCTCGCGGGCTTCGACCGCCTGCGCTACCCGCGCTTTTCCCCGCGCCCGCAGAGCTTGCCGCCGAGGGCGACATCTGGCAGGCGATTGAAAAAGACGACATCCTCGTGCACCATCCATTCGACTCCTTCGCCATCGTGGAAAACTTCCTCGCCCGTGCCGCCGCCGACGAGCGCACGCTCGCCATCAAGCAGACGCTCTACCGCGTCGCAGGCGACTCGCCCATCATCGCCGCGCTCGAAGAGGCCGCGAAAACGGCAAGCAGGTCACCGTGCTCATGGAGGTCAAGGCGCGTTTCGACGAGGAGAACAACATCCCTGATGGCGCGACGCTCGAAGAAGCCGGCTGCCACGTCATCTACGGCATCTTGGGGCTCAAGACGCACTCGAAGATCACGATGGTCATACGGCGCGAGGAAGACGGCATCCGCCGCTACTGCCACCTCGCGACGGGCAACTACAACGGCGCGACGGCGAAGATCTACACCGACGTCGGGCTCTTCACCGCCGACGCCCCTGCACGGGGCGTCGACGCCTCGGCGTTCTTCAACTTTCTCTCAGGGCTTCTCGATCCGCCCGTCTGGAACCGCCTCGCCGTCGCCCCGCTGACGCTGAGGGAGCGCATCACCGAGAGCATCGAGCGGGAAATCAGCGCACGCCAAGCGGGGCGAACGCGCCTGCATCGCGGCGAAGATGAATTCGCTCCTTGACCGCTTCATCATCGCCAAGCTCTGACGAAGCCTCGGCGGCAGGCGTCGAAATCGACCTCATCGTGCGCGGCATCTGCGTGCTGCGCCCGGACTCAAGGACGCCAGCGAAAAACATCCGCGTGCGCAGCATCGTCGGCCGCTTCCTCGAACACAGCCGCATCTTCTGCTTCTATAACGGCGGCAAGGAGGACGCCTTCCTCTCGTCCGCCGACTGGATGCCGAGGAACCTCAACAACCGCATCGAACTCATGACGCCCGTGCGCAAAAAGGCGCACAAGAAGCGCCTCATCGCGCCCTTGCCACCTACCTCGCCGACAACACGCGCGCCTCGGCTCATGCATCCCGACGGCAGCTACCGCCGCGTGCGCCGCGCTCAGGGCGAAAACCTCGCGCCGCGCAGGAAGAGGCTGATGAAATGTAAATTTCTACACTTGCATTTTCCTCCGGCTTTCTGTATCATACATTTGTTCGCAGGTACGAGCTCTGCACAACATACGCTCAGTTAGCTCAGTCGGTTAGAGTATCACATTGACATTGTGGGGTCACTGGTCTCGAATCCAGTACCGAGCACCATTCGCTTATCAAGCAGTCATCTTCGGATGGCTGCCTCGTTATATGGGGTGCGAAGGATTCACTGATAAATTCGGCCACCCATTTTTCACATCAGCGCTGTCCTCTCTTTCGAGGAAGCGCTGATAAACGCACAGCGCTCGATCCGGCGGATCTCAGATGACCCTGTGACAGTGAAAAATTCGTCGCTTCGTCAAGAAAAATGTTGAATGAAGCAACTTTCTGAGGAGGAATCAACCATGAAGATCGGGAAAAACTTTGCGCCGCCATTCTTGCCGGCCTCGAGGCATCGCACCGCTCGCGCCGCACTTTTCTTTCCCCTTGCGGCGAGGGCCGAGGCGGCGGCGCTCAATCCCGTGATGATCGCGGCATGTCCGCCATCGGCGGCTTCCTCGCCTACCGTGGCACGCTCAAGCGAAATGCTTGCCATCGGCAACAACGTCGACTCACCAGATCAGCGGGCTCAAACAGGACATGGAGGAAAAACGGCGAGGACAAGGACGCCTCGACCGCGAGGTCGTCGACCCGCGTGCTCGGCCGGATCACGGAGCACGGCGAATACGCGCTCTCCATCGACTCCCCGTCCCTTCCTGTGGCGCGTGAACGCGGCGCGGCCTTCAACGCCGCCTGCTATCCGACCGACTACATCACGGTGAATCGCGGTCTCGTGCGTGCGCTGCACCACGACGAAGACGAGCTTGCCGCCGTCCTCGGCCACGAGATGACGCACGGGCCTTCGGCGGCACAGCGCGAAGAACTACGCCAAGGCCGTCGCCGAATCGTATGCGTGGAATCGCCATCGGCTCGGCGGCGGACAACCTCGACTGGCAGAAGCTCAATGCCGTCGTCGGCTACGCCATCGCCAAGGACGTGACGCTGCCGGAGCGAGCTTGAAGCGGACGAGGGAGGCTTCCACCTCACTGACGACGGCGGGCTTTCAACCTCGGCGGCGGCGCGGCTGCCATGGCACGCATGGCCTACTACCTGACATACGAAACGCAGGACATCGGCGAGTACCAAGATCCCTTCGAGAATCCCGACGCACCGAACTACAACGATCACCCCGCCATGCACGAGCGCGTCGAGCGCCTTGCCGCCATGATGACGAATTACGGCATGGGGCATGTGACCGTCGAAAACGGCGCGGACGCCCTCATCGACGGCGAAAAGCTCCCTCTCGGCTGACTGGGACGCCGACTACAACAACACGACGGAGAACGCCTACCCTCATCGCGGGCGGCATCGCCAAGGCGTTCCACGACCACGCCTCCTTTGACGGCTGGCACTTTTTCCGCCGCGCCCGCGCACGCATCGCCTACCTCGACGACAGCCGCGTCTACGAAAAGCTCAAGAAATTCGTCATGCGCAATCATGCGGAAGAGCGCCTCGAAGAACTCGTGCGCACGCCTATGCGAGCAGCAAGGACAAGGAAATGCGTGAAAAGGTCGCCGCCGAGGAAAAAGAAGCGCACGGACGCGTGGCAGAAGATTCGCGAGGATGCGCTCGATGCCGAGGGCGACTACGTCAAGCAGCTGCGCTACAACGCCGACCGCTACAGCGACAACGGCATGGCGAAGGAAGCGCTCTTCCTCATCGGAACGCGCCTTTGCCGCGAGAAATCCCGACAACGTTGCCGAAAACTACGCGATCCGCGGTAGAGCCAAAGCCGTCGCCGGGCTGACTACGAAGCCGCACTCGCCGACTCAATCATGCGCGTCGAGCTCGACGCGGCGAACATCTACAACTTCCTCAACCGCGCCGACGCTCATCGCATGATGGGCGACCGCGAAAAAGCCTCGCCGACCCTCGAAAAATCGCAGGAGATCGACGCGAAGAATCTACATCTACAAGATGCGCGGCGAAACTTATAGCGAAATGGGCGAGAAGGAAGCGGCGCTCGCCGCCTACAAGGAATACTGGAGCAAGCGCCGAATGCGAGCGACATCCCCGACGAGTACATGCAGGAAGTCGATGCCTGCAGCCTACGACAAGATCGTCAAGGAGCGCGAGAAGAAGGAACAGGAGAAAAAGAGAAGGAAGCAGCAAAAAGGCACACCTGAAAAATAAATAGGGCGGAAAGCCTTTAATTTTTCCTCGAAAGTTTCGATAAAGAAGGAAAGAAGCGTGCAAGCGCTGTATTCATCGTTTCTTCTCTATCGGAAAGGAGATGTAGAAATGGGCATATTGGCCGCAGTTCTCGTTATCCTGCTTTGCTATCCTCTTCCTCGACGACATGGAATTGACGGCGGTATCGCTCATCATCGCCATTCCTCGCCGTGACGTACCAACTGACGGACTCCGCCGTTTTGGCGGCCTTTACGACCTTCGGCATCCTCTATGCTCTTTAGATCGCTCTACCGCTATCGCGCCGCAGCCCCCGCAGATGCGCAAATAGCTTGATCTTGTTCCCCTAGTTAGCCAGCTTTCGCCGGACGCTCGCATCCGGCAGGGCTTTTTCTTTGCAGGAGAAGTTCTTTGAAACAGCGTATTCCCAAAGATTAGAAGATTCTTTTTCCGCTTTTCGATTTATTTCGTGCAATTCTGTCGACAATGTGTTATACTATGTTTGCGGCAAGTAGACAATCAAGATCTACACGTTTATTCTGCCGTGTTTTCACCAAAACACGGGAGGAGGCTATAGCCACTGATTCTTCCCCGTGTTTATTTGATTTTACGGGGATGGAAACATCGTCAATGAACATACATAAAGCCGCGCAGGCGTTATCCGATGCTTGCGCGGCTTTTTCGTATATGTGCGTAATTCAGGCGAGAAAAGCTGCCGCACAGGTTTTATGTGCGACAGCCCTTTTTCCTGTATCATTTTACTGCACTCTTCCCGCGCGGCTTGTCGATCCAGTCCGTGACGGGAAAGAGCGTCGAGGAAAAGTTCGCCCCGTCCATCAAGCGGTCAGCTCGAAGAGCGCGAGGATGCGCGCCGTGCCGCTCTCGTGTACTCGCCGTTGTAGCTGCGCGAAGCAGGCAGGTCGATGACGAGATCGCGCTCGCGGTCGTAGCCGACGAGCTGCAGACTGACGTAGCTATGCAGGATGAGGTCGCCCTTCCAGTTGCGGTAGGAGGACTCGTCAGTTCGTGACGACGAAACCCGCGATGTAGTCGGCGTCCCGTCGCCTCGGCGGCTTCGCGCACACGCTCCTCAAGCTTTCCTTTGCCGTCGTAGATGATCTTCATCGCCTGCTGCACGCCATCGTCGCCTGCATAGACCACGGCGCGCAGCGTCTCATTGAGCGGGCATCGCGAAGTCGCGCACGAAGCGCGACTTTCATCTCCTCGATGACCTCGGGCGGCATCGAGCGCGGCACGACGGGACGCAGCAGCACGATATGACGCTGGCCGACCGGCGCGGAAGCATCTCTTCACGGACGCCGCCTTGGGTCGACCGCGCTTTCCGTCGAAGATTTTGCGTCATCCCTTTTCGGCGGCTGCAGCCTTGACAGCTGCATTCTCGCCGGTTGCGACTTTGGCGGCAGAAGTCGCCGCACTCTCTGCCGCATTTGGCAGGCAAAGGAAGAACCGCCATGAGAAGGGCGAAAAAGAAGAACGCGCGTCAGAATCCTTGCAAGACCGTGCCGCATGGCATTCTCCTCATCCTTCGATGAGGAATGCTCGCCTCGGATGCCGCGACGACGACGGCGACAGCGCCATCGCCCGTGACGTTGAGGCATGTGCGGATCATGTCGAGGATGCGGTCGATGCCGCAACGAGCGCGAGAGCTTTCGAAACGGCAGCTGCGCCGCCTGCAGAACCATCGCGAGCATGATGAGTCCTCGCGCCCGCACGCCCGCCGTGCCGATGGAGGCGAGCGTGCCCGTGAGGACGATCATCGCCATCTGCTGGAACGTGAGATCGATGCCGAAGACGTTCGCGATGAAGAGCGAGCACACGCCCATGTAGAGCGCCGTGCCGTCCATGTTGATCGTCGCGCCCAGAGGCAGGACGAAGGACGAGATCTTGCGCGAGACGCCGAGCTTCTCCTCGCAGTTCTTCATGTTGACCGGCAGCGTGCCGGAGCTCGAGCAGGTCGTAAGGCGAGCATCATCGCTCCGACATGCCGCGGAAGAATTTCACGGGAGCTCATCTTGCCGAAGACGGAAGCCATCGTCGAGTAGACGAGAACCGCGTGGATGACGCTGCCGATGAAGGAGCAGACGATGACGGAAAGGAGCGGCAGCAGCACCTTCGGCCCGTTCTTTGCGACGACGGGCAAAAGGAGCGCGAAGACGCCGTACGGCGCGAACGACATGATCATGCCGATCGCCTGTAGCAGACCTCGGCGCAGGCGTCGAAAGAAGTGGATGAGTTTCTCGCCGCGTTCGCCGCCGACCTGCGTGATCGAGACGCCGACGAAGAGCGCGAAGATGATGACGGGCAGGATGTCCCCTTCGCCATCGACGCGACGGGATTCGTCGGGATCGCGTTCACGAAGACCTGCATGATGGACGGCGCCTGCTTCACCTCGGGCGCCGTGCCGCTCATCTCAAGGCCCTACGCCCGGATGAATGACGCCCGCCACGGCAAAGCCGATGACGATGGCGACCGCCGTCGTAAAGAGGTAGATGCCGACCGTCTTGGCGCTGATGCGCCCGAGCGTCTTCGTGTCGCCGAGGCTCGTGACGCCGACGATCAGCGACGAGAAGACGACGGGCACGATCATCATCTTGATGAGGTTGATGAAGATCGTGCCGATCGGCGCGATCCACCAGTTGATGAAGCCGATGTACTCTTCTCCCACGGCAAGTCCGACGACGACCGCGAGGATGAGCGCGACGAAGATGCGTACAGAAAGATTCAAGGTTTCCACACCCTTTCATAAAATATAGATATTAGGAGCAATTCCTCCAAGAGGGTTTCTCTTGAAAGCGCGAAACCGTCTTATCGCCACTTCATTATAGCAAATTCCCCGCCTGCGTCTAATCGACCGAGAATACCATCGTGCCGCGCCCTGCAGGGCAAACCGCCTAGCTTGGAGGCATCTGCAGGACGGCGACTCTTTCTCTCAGGCGATATTGACGCCCGTGACGCCCTCGATGCGGCTGACGGCTTCGGCGAGCGCGACGCCCTTGATCTTCGCGTGGTTGAAAAGCTCGAATTCCAGCACGAGAGCATGGTCACTGTCATGCGAGCGCATCGTCTTGACCGTATGCACGGTGAGGCTCATATCCTCCGTGCATTCGTTGATGTGCACGATCTGGCCGGGCAGGTCGCGTGAAGACCGTCAAGAGGATGTGGTTATCGTGCAGCACCCACTCGTCGATGCGCGAAAGCGCGCCGAGCGTCACGAAGACGAGCCCTGTCGCCAGAAGAGCCGCTGTATAGTAGCCGCCGCCGACGGCGAGGCCGACGCCCGCGACGACCCAGAGGCAGGCGGCCGTCGTCAGTCCCGTGACCGTCAGCCCCTCCTTCATGATCGCACCCGCACCCAAGAAGCCGATGCCGGAGACGACCTGCGCCGCAAGGCGTGCAGGATCAGCGTTCGTCCTGCCTTCGACGCCCTGATAGATCGCCGTCGAGATGAGCATGACGAGGCACGAGCCGAGGCACACGAGCATGTTCGTGCGAAGCCCCGCCGACTTGCGGCGCGACTGCCTCTCGTAGCCGATGACGCCGCCGAGAACGCACGAAAGCGTCAGCCGCACGAATATTTCCCATTCGGATACCATAGAGCCTCCTTCCAAGATCGGATATCTTTCCTGACTTATCCCCAGATTTGTCCACTTGTGCATAAACCCTGTGGAAAAGTCGCCGATTTCTAAGAAAAATCAACAATCAGCCGCTCTGTGTAGAACTTATCCACAGAATTGTGGACAGTGTGGATAACGAATCAGGCGCACGATATGTCCGTAGCCGTTTGAAAAAAGCCGCCTTCCCGTGTACAGTCTCGCCGTCTTTTTCTGCAAACGTATCAGATGATGCCGATGAAATGCTGCACGATGAGCGAGACGACGGCGACGGCGATCCAGCAGAAAAGGCCGAGCGTGATGGGGCGCACGCCGTTCTTGAGGAGCGCCCTGAAACCGTGTTGAGACCGATGGCGCTCATGGCGAGCACGATGGCGAACTTGCCCGCTTCCCCGAGGAAGTGCGAGAGCGCTTCGGGCAGGACGCCCGTCGTATTGACGATGGAAGCGACGACGAACCACAGGATGAACATGGGGAAGATGCGCTTGAGGCTGAATCCTTTCCCTCCGCCTTTGAATCGCGTGCCGCGAAGAGCGCGAAGGCAAGGCACACGGGCACGATGCACAGCGACGCGTGAGCTTGACGATCGTCGCACAGCTGCCCGCCTCGTGGCTGTAGGAGTAGCCGCCGCAACGACGGACGAGGTATCGTTGATCGCCGTGCCCGCCCACATGCCGAAGCCGAGGTCGCTCATGCCCATGAAGTGCCCGAGGAAGGGAAGATGAAGACAGCGATCACGTTGAAGAGGGAAGATCGTCGAGATGGAAAAAGACGATGTCCTTGTCCCTCTCGCGCCGATGACGGTGCGACCGCCGCAATGGCGGAGCTGCCGCAGATCGCCGTGCCGCGCCGATGAGCGTCCGCGCATCGCCCTCGACGCCCAGAGAGCCTGCCCGCGCCCCAAGCGACGAGGAAAGCTGTCGCGAGCGTCGAGGCCATGACGGCGAGCGACTGCGAGCCGACCGACAGAACATGGTAGAGGTTCATCTCGAAGCCCAAGAGGATGATGGCGTACTGGAGGATCTTCTTGCCCGTGAAGTTGATGCCCGCCTCGAAGTTCTTCGGACGCGCAAGGCGCGCGAAGCACATGCCGAGGAGGATGCCGAAAGACAGGCCCGCTATGATGGGGAAGAACTTCCCGAGGACGTATGCGGAACAGCGAAGAGCAAGAGCAGACGCGATGCCCCGCAGATACTCACGTTTCATGATGGAAAAACATCTCCTTTGATTGAAAACCAAACGGTCAAGCTGAAGGCAAGACCGTGCAGCTTGGAAAAATCGCCGCATGATTCGGAAAATGCGGCATCTCCTTTAGTGTACTATGAAAGTCCAAGAAGTCGCTTCCAAGGACGACTGATGTCGCAAGATATTCTCATATAAAACTTCTCATCGTATCGCCACCCGAGCGCCGCAGTGTGCACTGCGCTTTTTCCCGGCTTGGCTATCAGAAGGACGGCGCCAACACGAACCTGCCCCCTATCTTGCAGCAAGGGCAAAAGACTTTTATCATTACGAAATCTCATAGCGGCGAAAGCGAGCGGCTTTTTCTTCGCTCAGACGGACGCGATCGCGCGTGCCGCGCTCGTCGTAGTCCGTCTGAAGCACCCGCCCCGCCCTCGTGCAGGCGCGTGACGGCGGCGTTCTCCGTAAAGGATGTGAAGCGTAAGCCTCGACCTCGCCCGTGCGGGAAGAATGAGGGCGATCCTTTTCCTGCAGCTCCGACAAGCCCCGCGCCTGTCCTCGCAGAGATGGCGCAGCCCTCGCGGCCGCGCAGGAGGCGCAGGACGGCGGCGCAGATGCACTTCTTCCAAGGACGGAATCTCGCCCTCGAAAAGCTCGCCCGCCGCGTCGCTCCCCGCCGCCTCGTACCGCATCGCCCATCGTATCGACATGCGCCGCTGCCTCGCCTCCGCCCGTGCCGCCTGCGCCGTTCGTCAGGCGATCGAGTTTGTTCAGCACATAGAGCATGGGCTCGGCTGCGCCAGCTCTTTTGAGGACTTCAGTGACGGCCTCGATCTGGAACTCGGCAGCCCTCGTTCGAGCACATCGACGACATGCAGCAGAATGTCGGCTTCGACGACCCTTCGGAGCGTTGCGTGAAAGGCCTGCACGAGCGTATGCGGCAGCTTCTGAATGAAAGCCCAGCGGTATCGGTCACGAGGATTTCGCGCCGTCCGCGAGCCGAAGAGAGCGCGTCGTCGGGTCGAGCGTCGCAAAGAGCTTGTCCTCGGCGAAGACGCCTGCGCCCGTCAAGGCGTCTCAAGAGCGTCGACTTGCCGGCGTTCGTACAGCCGACGAGGGCGGGCGACGGGGATGCGCGCGGCGCGGCGGCGCTCGCGATGCAGCAATCGCTCCTTCTTGAGCCGCTCGATCTCGCCTCGATGTCGTGGATGCGACGACGGATGCGGCGATGGTCGACTTCGAGCTTCGTCTCGCCGGGCCGCGCGTGCCGATGCCGCCGCCGAGCCTTGAGAGCACGAGTCCCCTGTCCCAAGATGCGCGGCAAGCTGTACTCATCTGCGCCAACTCGACCTGCAGCTTGCTCGCCGCCGTGCGCGCGCTCCTGCGCGAAGATGTCGAGGATCAGCGCCGTGCGGTCGAGGATCTTCACGCCGAGCGCCATTTCGAGATTCCTCTGCTGCGACGCGCGTAAGCTCATCGTCGAAAATGACGAGCGTCGCACGCTCGTTCCTGGATGAACATCGCCATCTCTTCAACCTTGCCGCGCCCCAAAAGAACGCCGTGTCGGGCTTCGCCTTCTTCTGGATGAACGTGCCGACGACGATCGCGCCTGCCGTGCGTGCAAGCTCTGCCAGCTCGGCGAGCGAATCCTCCGTCATCCACAGAGCGCAGGCCATGGGCGCGTCGATCCCAGCGAGCACGGCGCGTTCCTCCTCATCGTCCGTCGCCTGCGTACGCTCCTCGAAAGAAGCTTGTTGATGCTCTGGATGAGCGGCGCCAGGCGGATGCGATCAGATGATCGGCGAACGGGACCGGTCTGGACGTCGAGGACGCCGCGCTCGGTCGTCTCGCCCGTGAAAAGCCGAGACAGCTGACGATCTCGCTGGAGCGTCGCCCGATGGCGGCCATGGCATCGAAGCGCAGACGGCGGAGCGACGAGATGTCGGTCGCTGTAGTTCCGTGTCGCCGCTCGGGTGCGTATGGATGCAGCGCACGCCGAGACGCACTTCCGAACGCGCCTCGACGGGGGCAGGTCGACCGTCCCAGCTACGCCGACGGATACCTCGATGACGCGCCCTTGCGGTCGATGGTAGGCGGCCACCATGCCGATCGCCTCTGCTGACGGCGACGAGCCTCTCGTTCAGCTCCTTCGGTCGAAAGCTGCCCGACGGCACGCTCAGATCTGCAGAGGGCTCTGCAGTTCGCGTGATATGCGGCTTTGAGATTCTGAATCGCTGATTCTTTTCCGTCCTTTCTGACACTCTCCTTCGTCCGATGAGCCATTCTCGCCGTGGTATTGTGCATCTATTAATCTGTATGTTACACTGTATCGCTGCTCATACCGCAGAGGAAGGTCGTCTTTATGGAGCTCGTGACATCTTTCTTGCTATATCTGTCACGGCAAGCGTAGTCGCCTTACTATCTCTGCAAAACGGTTGGACAGATAGCTGATCTGCGCCGATCAGGGCGTTTGCTCACCCGAACCAAACGGCATAGAAAAGCCTCGACTTTTGTCGAGTTGTCGCTTTTTCCTTTGCGCTCCATAGAGGCAGACATCTTTCGTGCTGAGCTTTCAGTTTACTGGCATCCACCACGCCCCTGTCTATCCCCTTCAGAGTAAAAGTACGCCTCACCCTCGATTGACGATATTTCTGGATCTGCTTGAGCGTGATGGAGATCGTGCCGTCCTCGCCGCGGCGGAACTCGACGAATTCCGTGTTGTCGAAGATAGTCCGTCGGGATCACAAGCTCGATGCCCGTGTCCGTCTTTGAGCTTGTCGATTCTTCATCTTCTTGAGGATGGATTCCTTGTCCATCTCCACGGGCGCAGCGAATCCCGCTTCCTCGATCGCCCGTCGTAGTCCGCCTGCATGGCGGATTGCCTCGAATACCTCGCGGCCAACCTCCAAAGGGATTCACGGCATCCTTTTCGGCAAGCTCGCCCGCGACGAAGGATTTGACGGCAGCCGCCGTCTCCACGGCATCGCCGCCGTAGGCCTCGGCGACCTTCTTCGCCGTATCGCTCGCCTTTCTTCAAAGCCTCCGCGTGCCGAAGGCGCCTGACCGCATTCCAAGACAAGCTCAGGCAGGACGAAGATGGCGTTGCCGTCGACGCTGTAGCGCTTGGCACGCACATGGACGGCGAGCGTCGCAAAGATCGACGCAGGCGAACTCGTCCATCGTCGCCGAAGCGCTCGGCAAACAGCGAGCCGCAGAAGAAAGCTCCGCCGAGCCCGCCCGTCCGTATCGGACGACGGCGGGCGAAAAAGCCCGCATGGCTGCGGCAGAGGAGAGACGATGAGCTCGCGCTGCTCATCTTCGTGCGCTTCGAGCACGAAGAGCAGCATGCTCGCCGCCTCGCCGCATGGGGAAAACGCACGCAGAAAGCTCTCTGCCAGCGTGCGCGAAAAGGCGAGGAAATCCTTCTCGCCCGCAAGATAAGCGGCAAATTTCCTTCCTGCACTCGCTGTCCTCGTAAAACGTCCCCGCCTTTTCTGTCGGACTCTTTTGCGGCTCTTCTCGATATGCGCGAGAAGGTATTCGCCTCGTCTCACTTTCGTAAGCGGCAGCGCCGCCGAAAGAAGCGAAGAGCCCGCCGCGTCGAGGATATGAAGCGCCGCCTTGTCGATCGTGGTCATATTGCACCGCTCGGTTCATAGAAATGGCGTCAAATATTGACGTCAAACGTCGTTTATCCTAAAATATGGAAAGATACTCTGCAAGCTAGTATACCATGGTTTCAACTGCGTTTAGAAAGGTTCAAAATGCGTATTGTCGATTTATTTGCAGGATGCGGCGGTCTGTCCAAAGGCTTTCAAAAATGCAGGATTCCAGATTGTTGCTGCCTTGAATTCTGGAACAAGGCTGCCGAGTGCTATGTGCTGAATTTTCCCATCCTGTTTTTACGACGGATCTCTCCAACATAGAGGAAGCTGTGGGAAAAATCCAAGACGACAGCCGATCATCACCACGGAGGACCGCGCCGTGATTTTTCCCATGCGGGAAAGCGCGTTGAAGGCGAAGTCGCGCGGGATTGACAGAGGCGTATGCGGAAATCGTTCGATGGTGTGCGGCTGGAAAATATTTCGTCATGGAAAACGTCGATCGCGGGCGAACAGCTGCCGCTGTGCGTTCCGGAGAGGCGCATGCCGTGCCAAGCAGCTTGATATGGACTCACGATGGTGCTAGGATGTCTCTGCGCTGGCGTGCCGTCAGCGGAAAGCGCGCTTCTGCATCGGCGAAATGAGGCGGAGCGGATTACTTCTGCGCGAGCGCTGCGGGCAGTCCTCGAAGGATATGCACCTTCGCGATTACTGGTGCGGCTTTGGATTTTGAATTTACCATCGTCATCCGCGCACTATTGCCGAAGAGCCGATACCCATTGACGAGTCACGCGCTGACCAGGGGCAGGCGCCAACCGTCCCGGTGCCAAAGTATCCGGGCATCCCAATGACGCCTGTCCTGTCGATGAGAATCGCAGCGGCGCTGACGACGCTGGAGCGCTCCCTTGATCCAAACCTTTCCCGCCGACTATCATTGGTGCGGCCCGGAAAACCGACATGGAGCTAAATGATCGGCAACGCCGTTCCCGTCACAATTCGGGCGAGTACGTCGCCCGTACTTTGAAAACTACATCGAACGTAAAAACTATCGTTTATACAGCAGCCTGGTGGAATTGACCTTTCAATTTGCCGAGACGGGATTCAGGCAAGACTTCTGAATGGCTGGTGGAGAAGATGCGTCTCGCCCGGACGCACGGCGCGACATGGCCTCGCGTGTCAAACGCGCACATATCCATCTCGTCGGATGGACGCGGGCGAAGAAACTGTTTCTTTTATCTGCATCGTTTGCCGCAATGTCCGGAATTCGGACTCATCTCCTTCCGTTCGGTCGTGCGGATCAAACGGCGCCGTGGCGGCTTTACGGCGAGAGCATCTCGCGCGCGACCTCCTCACGACAGAGTGCCGAAGTCCCGCCGCGATACGGCCTCGCATTGTTCGTAAGATGGACGCCCTCACGCCGGAAAGCCGCGCAAGGCGATGCAGAGCGTCAAGAGCTGCTGACACGAAACCGAGCTCATGCTCAGAAAGGCGCTTGGCACAGATTCGCTATCGAAGAACTGGCGGGCGCTTCCGCACGCCGGACATCGCGCTGACGTCAGAAAATCGCCGTTTTCGTGGACGGCGATTTTGCATCGCGACATGAGGAAAACTCGCGAGCAGATCGCATCGCGGCAGTCGTACTGAAAGAAGCTTTCCCGCAACGTCGAGCGTGACAAGGAGGTTGCGGACGCCTGACGCAGCTCGGCTGGCTGTGCCCGCTTCTGGGAGTCTGAGATCAAAGGCCGATGTCGAGGCCTGTGCGAACGTTATTTTTGCAATATTGCTGACTGCTTCTGGCATATTGCAGAGTGAAGCCATGTACGAAGAGCGGATTTTCGAGACGTCTGCACTGTTCATAGTGGAAAACTCATTTTTGGAGGATTTTTGTCTGCATAAAGGATTTCATCATCGACGGGGAATTATAGCAAAAGGGTTTTCTGCAGAGCGTACAGCAGAGCGAGCGCGGCGGTCGTGATTCTGCCCCGCACACGATAAGCAGCGATTCCTGTGGAACGGGAGAGATTATGCCATGGAAAAGGAGCATGTGACAACAGGCAGGAAAGGTCTACCGGCAATCATTCCATTGAATATGAAGCGTTCATCGCCGAGCCGCGCCTGATCGAGGTCGATCCGATGGAGTGGCAGAAGCATATGTCGGAGCAGGCGAAGCGGCGCTTGAAGAAGGCGGAGGCGAAGGCGCGCAAGAAGGCCGAGGCGGAAGAAGCGGCGCGTCGAGCGGCAGAAGAAGAGCGAAAGCGCGAGGAGGAAGCGGCAGCCGTGGCGGCGGCAGGAAGCTGCTCTGCGCGAGGAATCGCCCGAGGACATCGCCGCACGCATCGCGGGAGACAGGACGGCAGGCGCAGGCGGACATCTGATATCGCCAAGCCTGACGGTCGAGGAAGCGCCCAGGCGGAAGACGTCGCCTCGCGCATCGAGCGCGAGCGGCGCGAGCGTCAGGCGCGCGCCTCGACTTGGCGAAACAGCAGCAGCAGTTGGCGGCAAAGCGAAGCCGATGATCGAAAAGCGGCTTTTTGCAAACGGAGCGCTTGGACTTTTTCAACTCAATATACGCGCAAATGCTCACTTTGCAGGATTGTGCGCGCCTCTGCATGAAAAAGTCCATCGGTCTCCCCTCAGGCTTGACCCTGATTTTTACGGAAATCGTCAGAAAATCTTGACAAGTCAAACCATTTGCTGTATAATGAAGGCAAGCAAAGGGGGAAAAAGAGGCCGGCGGATGAAGTGACCGGCACCTGCGCTTGACGGGGGGCAGTTAAGAAGCCTCGAATACTCGGAAAGGAGGAGAATCCGATGGGACGGTGAGTCTCGAAAAAGTCGGATGAGAAGTGAATGACGAAAGAATCAGTGTCGAACGACAACCGCCGCGCGAAAGCGCGGCGGTTATTCGTTCTTTTGCGTCTGCGTCAATACATCGCAGCAATCCGGCAGGTACAGAGCGATGGCCGCCATCTTTTCGCATGTTCGGCCATGCGTCCAAAAGCGGTTCAATCCCACTTCGCTATTCCAGCAGTTCGCCGAGATTTTCCATGATCTTCACATGCGGCAGCGCCTCGAAGGCGGCTCTTCCGTCGTGCCCGTGAGCACGGCGGCGAAATCGACGCCGCCGCCTGCGCCGCTTCGGCGTCGACCAAGTTGTCCCCGTGTAGATGACCTCGGACTTTGCTGCGCCGAAAGCGGCGGCAGGCGGCGAGAATGCCTTCGGGCGAGGGCTTTGAACGTCTCGACGTCCCTCGCAGCCGATGACGAAGTCGAGAAGATGCGTGACATTTTCAGCGATGAACTTCCATGATGCGATGGCGCGTCTTCGTCGAGATGATGGCGGTCTTCACGCCTGCCGCACGCAATTTTTCGAGGAGCGGCAGCGTCTCGGGATAGAAATGCGTATTCGGCGCCATTTCCTTGTCGGCCTCCCTGCGATAGCTGACGAGGAAACGCGTCGTATTCCGCCGCTCTCGATGCCCGCAATGCGGCGGATCGCTTCGTCCATCGGCAGGCCGATCGTGCGGCGGATCGCCCTCGTCGGGCACGTCGTCGTAGCCGAGCCGCTTGAGTGTCGTATGAAAGCAGCCCAGATGCCCCTTTTCCGAATTTGCAAGCGTATAGTCGAAATCAAACAGATAATAGCGGTATTTCATCTCATTCACCTCAAGATCTTTCTGCAGCCGCTCTTCCTCGGGGTACTTGACGCCCAGCCGCCCGCAGCTTCGTCATGATCTCCGCGACGCCCGCGCTAGTCGAAGCGCATCTCGTTTCCTTCCCGCAGACGGCGCGCTCCATCGCGAGAACCTCGTCAATCGAGCGCTCCGTCTCGCCCGCCGCAACATCTTCGCCGGTCCATCCGCCGCCCAGATGATGGAAGCACGGTCGAGCACGCGGATAGTCGCAGATCTCGATATAAGCGTCGTCGAAGGAGAACACGGCTCGCTTGGGCTGCTGGCATGAAGGGACGGCGTGATGGCGGCCATTTCCTCGACGCTGTTCTAGCACGATGACCGCCTGCTCGTCGACGCCGCTCGGTGCAAGACGCGCCCGAGAGACGATTTCAGGGGTTTTCCGCGAGGAAAAACGTGCGCAGGACAAAGCGTAGACGCCGATGTCGAGGAGTGCGCCGTCCGCGAGGCGGAGATTGAAGAAGCGGTTTTCCATATCGTAGGCTTATAACTGCCGAAGCTCAGCTGCGCGAGACGAAGCGAGTTGAACTCGCCCGCCTCGATGCGCGAGGCGAGCGCACGATAGAGCGGCATGTGGTAGATCGTCATCGCCTCGGCAAGGACGAGTCCCTTCTCCTCGGCGAGGAGGCCGCCGTCGCAAGCTCGTGCGCGATTGAGCGTGATGGCCTTTTCCGCGAGTACATGCTTGCCGGCGGAGCGCCTGCATGATGAGGGCGCATGCGTATTGTGCGGCGTCGATGTAGACGATGTCAATGTCCGGTCGGCGAAGAGAGCGCCGGCGTATCGTACGCTTTTTCTATGCCGAACTCTGCCGCGAAGTCCCTCACCTTCTGCGGCGTGCGCCCCTGCTGCAGCGCAGAAGGCGCGTCCGAGCTGTTGCAGCGCCTGCGCCATTTCATGCGACGGATGCCGCAGCCGATCGTCGCCCAGCGGCAGGTTCTCTCTTCCATAACGCACACCTTCAAGCGAGCATTTGCGCAAGCGTGCAATCCACAGTCCGAGCGGCGTACCGATGATGTGTCCAGCGATCGCCAGAATATGCCGACGGGGATCAAAGCGCCGGAATACAGGGCTCGCGAGAATCGGCGCTGATGCCGCGCCGCCGATATGTGCAGCGCGGTCTGAATCTCCATGACATTGTCGTAGCCGCCGATCCATGAGCCGGAGAGTGCACCGAGCGTCATCCACGCGCGAGCGCCGAGATGATCCTTCATGGCGAGGAAGCGCGACGACGAACCGCGGCGATCGTGACGGTCGCAGAGAAGAAGCCGAGGAGCATAAGGCGGGCCCGGATGCGAAAGATTCCTGCGGACATCCGAGCGCAGGAGCATCGTAGAAGATCATCGCATAGGTCAGAGCGCCGAAAGCTCGCGATAGACGCGGCTTCGCTGTACGCCACGTCTCCAGACGCCGAGCGTAGCGAGCAGCATCGAACCGATGTAGATGAAGACGACGCCGGAAACGAAAGCGAAAGACCGCCCACCCCGTCACCCTTCGGCAGCAAGAATCACAGACGCGAAGAACACAAGGACGGAGACATAGGAAAGTCCGTCGCGATCATCAAATCCCTCCTGCAAAAGCTCTGCAGCTATTATATCAGATCAACGGCTACTGTGGTTATTTTTGTCGCAGATAACCACAATATCGTTATCGTGCAATGATCGCTTCCTTGACGAGCAAGTTTCATCCATGTTCCCGCAAAGCCAAAGCCTCTTCATCTATAGACATCAGGAATCGGCAAACAGCCGATTCCTCACTTGTCGAGATGGTGGAGACGAAGGGATTGAACCTCGACCTCTCGGATGCGAACCGAACGCTCTCCCAGCTGAGCTACGTCCCCACAAGTCGTACTACGCTAGTATACTGCATATCGAAAGAAAATGCAAGAAAAATCATATTTTCCTCAATATACCTGGGCAAGAAAGAAGAATATATTTCGATGAAGCCCTCCGGAAAGCGAAGATGGAGCAGCTTCAAACCGCGTCTACGGCTCGACGAAAACCTCCGTGGAAGACGCCATCGAGCCGCGAAGGTCGCAGGAGATCGGACGCTCACGCAGGCCATCACGGACGCCGCCGAGCAGACGAACCTCCTCTGCTCTGAATGCGAGCAGGGCGCGACTGATCCTCGAAAGGTGCAGGATTCAAGGAGGGCACGGAACGCCTCAAGAATCTCGACGTCGTTCTCAGTGACGACGGTTGAATCCGCGAGGCGGAAGCTGTTTTCAAAGCTGCCGCCTCGTCAGTTGAAAAAGCGCAAGCAAAAGACTGTCGTGCACCGCATGCGGCAGTCTTTGGTGCGCGTACTTTGCGCGAGTTGGAGTAGTAAGGACGCTTCAGAGCGTGGCGACGCTTCGCCGAGATCTTCGCAGGCCTTCACGCCGTCGTCATCGGGCGCATTCTCGACGATCACGCCGTCGGAGACGAGCTTACGCCGGCGGCTTTCGTGCCTCGCCCAAGCCTCCATCAGCGCCCGAACCCCCAGCCACAGAGCTCGAAGAGGCCGACGGAACGCCCGAGCTTTCTCCGCTTCCGTGAAGAACGGCTCGAACTGTCCTCCTCCAAGACCTCGTCGCCCTATGGCGGGCAGCCGAAGAGCTGTAGTCGGCCATCTCGTCCGCGCCGAAATCGCTGACCGTGAAGAGCTCCGCCTCTGCGCCGCCCTTTTCGCGCCCTCGCGATTTCGCCATGTCTCTTCCATGATTGCCCCGTCGCTCCAATATACAAACCGCTACTTTTCCCACGTCAAAGACCTCCTGATGAGTCTCTGCAAAGAGCTGCTGTCGCCCCTGCGCGCTAGACCGCTTTCCAAAAAGCTCCGCCATCGGCGTGCCGGCGCCCGCACGCGCACGAGACGCTCCGTGCAGTCCGTGTATCGCTGGAAGAGAGCGCGCGTCTCCTCCTCGTTCGCGTAGACCTTCCAATAGCCCGCGCAAGCGAAGTCGCATCCTTGTTCTCGATGAAGCCCTCCACGTCCTCCGGCGGATAACCGAGGAAGAGGCCGACCATGCGGAAACTCTTCTGGAGTTGGATGCGGCATGAAAGATACTCCAAATGCGCTTCGATCGCATCACCTGCACGGTAGCCGAATCGCGCCAGCGCGAGCACCGCCGGCTGCTCCAAGAGTATACGTTCGAGGAGCTCGCGGTAGAAGAGCATGAGGATACTCCTCGCCCTCCGTCAAGCGGACGGGCGTGATGCCTTTGCACTCGAAGCATGTCGCATACGATCTGCAAGAAGCGCATCGAAATCCTCGAGCGGCTCTTCTGGAAAGAAACAAGGCTCGCAGGCTTGATCCCGCGAACGTCGGCGCACTAGTGGAAGCAGAGCATACGCTCGAAACCATCTCTTACCCAAAATCATCACCTCAGCAATGTATGCTAGAATAGCACATACGGTAATGATTTTCAAATATAAAAATAAAAGTTTTTGCCCAAGGCGATCGACGAGCATCCCACCCTTTCCGGCGACATACGAAAAGAGCGGTCTGCACCATCCTTCCACGGTGCAGAACCGCCCATCTCCATGACTTCGTCCCATCCAAAGACGGACGGACAGAATCAGAGCGACTTTCACCAGCGCTTCGCCAAGCTCTTCGCATGCCTTGAGCCCGTCGTCATCGGGTGCGTTCTCAACGGCAAGGCCATCGTCCACGAGCTTCGCGCCCGCCGCGCACGCGCTCCGCCCACGATCCCATGACGCGCCGCCGCCCCAGCCGTACGAGCCGAAGAGTCCGACCGGCACGCCCGAGAGCTTTCGACCTGCTTCAGCGAAGAACGGCTCGACATAGTCCTCCTGCAGCTCCTCCGAACCCGTCGCCGGGCAGCCGAAGAGGAAGCCGTCATAGCCCGCCATATCGGCGACCTTGAAATCCTCGAAGCGCTTGAGCTCCGCGCTCCGCGCCGCCCTTCTTCGCGCTCCTCAAGGACGGCCTCGCCATCTCTTCCGTATTGCCGCTGCCGCTCCAATATACTACTGCAACCTTTTTCATGAAAAACCTCCCATATTTTCTTTGCTGAAGATTTTATAAATAATCATTCTCAATATATAGAATATATCATTTTCCTTTTCTGCGTCAACAACAGGGAAGTTATCTAATCAGTCTGCGCCCTTCGGGCTTGACCTCTGGACTTTCACTAGTAAACTACACGCACAAACGTCCACTTTGTGGACATTGTGCGCCGTCCTTTACATGAAAAAGCCATCAGTCTGCGCCCTTCGGGCCTGACTCTTGGACTTTCATGAGTACAACAAAACATAGAATTGTGGAAAATTTTCAACAGCGGAGGCGTGACCCTCTGCCCCGAACGGGGTTCTTGCTCCCACGGTCGCACTCCCCCATCCAAAGGAGGAATCGTCCATGACAGTTCGTGAAGGAGACGCCGCCATCTGAGAGCAGTTCGTCGATCTCTACAGAAGACCCTCAATGATGCAAACACGGCGCTTGCAGACAGCATCTGGCAGCCGAGGCCGAAGACGTCCATGGTGCACCCGCGCGGGAGGACATCGGCTGGGAGAACATCCGCCAGCACTTCTACATCGACCGCCTGCAGAAGCTCTACACAGAGCGCCACTTCCGAGTTCCGCGACCTCGAGATAGAGGTCTCACCGTGACACGGCGATCGCCATATACATGGAACTTCCACGGCAAGCTGCGCTCCGACGGCACGGAAATCGAGCAGAAGGACGCACGAGCCAGACATACCGCCGCACGTCGCAGGGAAGGCTGGAAGATCCTGCACGCTCATATCTCGGGCATGCCGATCGCGAGCGAGCGCCAGCCGATCCGACAAAACTATCACGCACGAACGTTCACTTCGTGGACAAAAGTGCGCCACCTACAGACACTCGCCGATCGGTCTGCACTTCGGCTTGCCTCTTGAGCTACGGAAAAAGAGGGGTCTCCGCCGAGCCCCTCTTTCACGTCAAAACAAACCTCATCCTTGATCTCATCGTACATGCGGCAGCGGTTCGGTCCGAACCTGCGCCGACAGCATGGCTTCCTCCGCCCCTCGACCATGCGATCAAACGTCTCTGCGGGCAATCCCTGTGACCGATATGCCCATGCTGAACGACACCGTCGCACAGTCCCGCGGCTTTACGCGCAGGAAGAGATCGAGGATGACGCTGCGCGCGCTGATGATGTCGATGGAGATGCGCCCTGAGATGAACACGGCGACCTCGTCTTTTTGACGCGCCGAGGACATCAACACCGCGAAAATCAGCACGAACGGGAGTCCGAAAGCGTGCCGATGTAACCGTTGCATGACGACTGCCCAACATTTCACAAAGGCCCCCTAGTCGTCGATACCAACGATGAAGAGCACGCCTTCGCCGCACGAGTTCCATGAGCTGATGGTTGACAAGAAGCTCCAGCCCCTCGCGGTCGAAGAGCCTCAGTCTGCGGGTCGCGCTTCAGCTGCGCTTCCTGCCGCTCCATCATGTGCGTAGTATCGTGCAGGGTCTCCATGCTCAACGACCGCATAGACCTGTCCGTCCTCTGCCGCCGGCTGCGATACGACGTGCGCCGCCAAAGCGGGACTGCCGTCCTGCGTCTTGACCCTGATATTCGACGACATCGTCGCGAATCCTCCGACAGGCGCCCGTCAAGCGTGGTGAGCACGTCCTCGCTCTGGTCGGCGTCCCTGCGAGAACCTCATGGGTAAAATAGTCGGGAAGTTCTCCCTGCACTTCCTTCATCTCTTCGCCCGGAGCCGCCTGCCAAAACGTCGTCTCGTCTTTCGCCACCTCGTAGCGGTACGCAATCATGTTCGTCTTTTCCAGGAACACGCGCAGTATTGCCTCCCGGCACATTGCCTCCCGCCCCTTTTCATCCGGCCTCGCTCCTTGCGGCATCGGCTGAGGAATATCGCGTTTTCCACAGAGCGCCCCGCTGACCTTCAGCGCGCGCCCTTCTCATGTCGGTGCTTTTCATCGGTAAACTCCCATCTCGCCTCGCGGCTTTTCACATTTGCAGGACAATCCCTGTCCTGCAGGTGCTTTTCTTCTACATTATAAGGCAAAATAATTTTTCAAAGAAAAATCCTTGAGTTTCTTTTCCCATAGAAACTAGGCCCCAGAAACTCTGCGGGCCCTACGAAAACTATGCGTTATTTGACGACGAGCACAGGGCACTTCGCCTGCTCGACGATGTACTGGCTCACGCTGCCGAGGAGCACGCCCCTGACGACGCCGAGGCCGCGGCTTCCCATGACGATGAGATCCGTGCCGCTGTGCTCCGCGAAATCGAGGATGGCGACGGCGGGCGAACCCGTCTCCGAAAACGCTTCCTTCTTGATGCCCGACGGCACCATCTGCATGGCGCGATCGAGGATCACGTTGCCCGCCTTCGTGACCGCCTCAAGCACCACATCGGACAAGCAGGCATTGATCGCGAGCTGGTTGATGTTCGCGATGTAGAGGAAGTTCAGCTTCGCCTCGCAAACCTCCGCGAGCTTTGATCGCCTCCCGCTACGGCGCGATCCGAGCCTTCCGAACCGTCGATGGGGACGAGAATGTTCTTCAACATGGTATAAACCCTCCTTCTACCAATAGCCTTTGTCAAAGCTGCGCCATGCGCCGCCCTTGACTCATTTGGCAATGAGGACGGCGCATTTCGCCTCCTCCATGACCTCCTGGCTCACGCTGCCCAGCAGGAAACCCGTGACAGGGGAAAGCCCCCGGCCGCCCATGATGATGAGATCGTGCCCGTTTCGCCGCCGCGAATTCCACAATCTTGCGGGACGGCATGCCGACCACCACATGGCTCTCGGCATCCAAGCCTGCAGGCAATTCCTTCCGCGCTTCTTCCAAAGACCTCCTCGGCGGAAGATACGCCCTTCGCCATCACGCTCAAAGGGAAGCCACGACGGATGATCAGGGATCGCCGTCGGTCTCCTCTCGAAATAGGACACGAAGAGGATGTCGATATGCGCTCCGACCCGGCTCTGCGAGCTTCACCGCCATCTCAACGCCTTCTTGGAATGCAGCGAGGCCGTCCACCGGCACGAGGAACTTCATCTTATCCTTCACCTGGCACCTCCTTCCACCATGGTCTGTCTTTCTACCTCTATAGTTCGTGAAAGAGGGGAAAATCCTCTCCCTTTTAGAAATTTTTGGAAATTTTTTCGTTGATTTTCGCTGATTTTCCTCTACACGCCAAAGCAAAAACCTGCCAATCGCACCCTTCGCGTGATATAATAGAAAGCGCAGACAAACGCGCTGATTCGGGGGAATGCGTCGCACGAAAACGCTCCTGCCCTTGAACATGCGCAGAACATGCGATTGAGCATGAATCTAGGAGGAATTCCATGAAGAAGAACTCACCGGCGAACGATATTTCCGCCATCCTGCAGGAAACGACCATTGCCGGCGTATATGAGGCGGCACGCACCTGGACGGCGTGACGAAGAAAAACGCAGCTCCTCGACAGCCCCTTCTTTTCCGCATTGAGCCAAAAACGACGTCTCATCTGAAGCCCGAGAATCTTCAGAACACCGGCTCATTCAAGGTGCGCGGCGCTCTACAACAAAGATCGCTCATCTGACGGATGAGGAACGCGCCAGGGCGTCATCACCTCGTCCGCCGGCAACCACGCGCAGGGCGTCGCGCTCGCCGCCCAGCGACTCGGCGTCAAAGCCGTCATCTGTATGCTCGCCACGACGCCTCTCCTCAGGGTCGAGGCGACGCGCTCCTACGGCGCTGAAGTCGTGCTCGCGGGCGACACCTCGACGACGCCTACAGCGCTCGCTCGAACTGCAGGCGGAGAAGGGCATGTCTACGTCCATCCTTTTCAACGACCGCGACGTACTCTTGGGGCAGGGAACGACGGCGCTCGAAATCATCGACGAACTCAGGACGTCGATGCCATCCCTCGTGCCCATCGGCGGCGGCGGCTTCGCCTCGGGCGTGGCATTTCGCGACGAAATCCGTGCGTCCCCGAGGTCAAAGTCATCGGCGTCGAGCCCTATGGGCGCCGCCTGCATGGCCGCCTCCTTCAGCCGAGGGCACGTCTCGACGCTGCCCTCTGTCGAGACGGTCGCCGACGGATGCGCCGTGAAGACGCCGGGCGACCTGACCTTCGCCTTCTGCCGCAAGTATCTCGACGACATCATCACCGTCTCCGAGATGGAGATCATGAGCGCCCTGCTCTTTCCTCATCGAGAAGCACTGCTCATCGCCGAGGGCGCGGGCGTCCTCTCGCTCGCGGCGCTCACACGGCTGCCCTTCCAAGGCAAGAAGGTCGTGTCCATCCTCTCGGGCGGCAACATCGACATCTCGACCATATCGGCGCTCATCAGCAAGTCCCTCATCGCGCGCGGCCGCATCTTCTGCTTCGCCGTGCAGCTGCCCGACAAGCCCGGCCAGCTTCTCAAGGTGGCGGAAATCGTCGCGCGTGAGCACGCCAATGTCATCAAACTCGTCCACAACCAGGCGAGCGTCACCGACAGCTTCCAGCAGGTGCAGCTCGAAGTCACCGTGAGACGCACAACCGCGAGCATATTGAAAGACTGACCGCCGCCTTGGAAAAAGAGGGTCTGCCCGTCACAAAGATCTATTGACCAGCTCCTGAAAAACTTCTTTCTACGAAAAACACGGACATTTGTGCGTGTAGCTTATGAAAGGAGACTTTGCCTTATGGAAAAATTACCTTGCGGCGCTCGCGACCCATACAGGCCCCCTGCTCGCCATCTTTTCGCCGCCTTCCTGCAGGCGATCACGGGCTTCGGACTCGTCATCGTGGCGGCGCCCCTCTTGATGTTCTTCTACGATCCGAGATCGTCGTGCCCGTCATGCTGCTTCTCGCATGCTCAGGCAACACCGTGCAGGCCTCATTTGATGCGCAAAGAAGGCGAACCTTCCTCTGATCGGTCACCTCGCGATCGGCGTCTTGCTCGGCATCCCCATCGGCTTTTTCGTCTTCGACTATGTATCGAGCGACACCCTGAAGGTCTGGATCAGTACCGTCGTCTTCCTCTCGCTCCTCATCATGCAGATCTCGCATCGTCACATCCCGGAATCAAGGCGCAACACGATCATCACGGGCATGTGCTCGGCTTCTCCTCCATGACGACGGGCATGGCGGGACCGCCGTTCCCTCATCTACCTCGCCCTACACGAAAATGAGCGCCGAAACCTTCCGCGCCACATGCTTCGTCTTCTTCCTTTGCTGCAACTCAACATCGCTCATCGGCTACCTGATCGGCGGACACCCGCTGACGGCTGCCGTCCACGAGTTCATCTACCTCCTTCCCGCCCTCGCCGCAGGACTTTCCCTCGGGCACGCGCTCGCGCGCTTTCATCCCCACGAGCCTCTTGCGCCGCTTGATCTTCTTCGTCCTCTATGCCACTTGCATTTACACGATCTGGAGCGTCGTATCGAAGTGGATAGTCAAACGAAAAAGAGCCGAGCTTTTGACTCGACTCTTTTTGTTTACAGCTCAGAAATCAGAGTTCCGCTTTCCAAAGACCGTGCAAATTGCAGTACTCGTAGACCGCGACCGGCTCATCTCCCTCAGCGAGGAAGAAGACCGCCTCGGGCTTGTCCTCAGGCGTCAGATGACAGATCTGCGCTCCTTCTTCGTCTCAAGGTGAATCCACGAGATCAGATGCTCCGGCGTCATCGGATGCGCGACCGATCCGACGACGACCGTGACCTTGCGCGCCGCCTTGTCATACGTCGCTACGGGCACATGCTTCTCCTGCGCCGCATCCGTCGTATTCGCCTTCAGTTCCTTTCAGATCCTCGCCGCAGCAAGACAGCTTGCCGCCGCCGTCATGAATCAGACCGACGATGTCTCCTGACTCTTGCAAATGAAAAACCCTTTTGCCATAATATCTCTCTCCTTTAAGATAAAAACCTGCTATATTGTAACATATCTCATCTTCTACTGGCTATATTTTCTTTTTCTGCTCTTCTTTACAGATACGGCCGGATCTCACAGGCTCACCGTGGATGCGGACTTCATAATGCACATGCGGCCCTGTGAAAAATCCCGTGCTGCCCATGCAGGCATGATCTCGGCCGCGCCGCACATGCTGACCTGTGCGCACGACGATGGACTGCGCGTGTCCGTAACGCGTCATGATACCATTCCCTGATCGATGTCGACCCGCGTTGCCGTAGCCGCCGGCATTCCAGCCGGCGTCTGTCACCACGCCGTCGGCTGTCGCTACAATCGGCGTGCCGAAGTCGTTGGCGATGTCATGCCCGGGTGGAAGTCCGAACCATTCCAACGCAGACCAGGGCGAGTGAGCCTCGCCGCGTGCAGGCCAGATGGAAGGAATCGTGACGGCGACGCCGGTCAAGGCATAGGGCGTATTGCCATAGGGGAGAAGCGCGGCCATTTCCTGCTGCTGCGCCTCCAAAACCTGCTCGAGCTGCTGCGGGCTGACGACGAACAGCCACGCGTTTCTGATATTTTCAAGCGCCCTCATCGACATCTTCCGCCTGCAGCTTTGTAATTGGTCCGCCCTGTCCGTCCTGTATTCCCTGCTGCAGCATCCGCTCCATCTGCAGGCGCTCCCGCCGTATCGGGCGCTGCAACTGTCCCCGACATGCGCCGCAAGTCGTTTTCCATCTGTGTCAATTCATCCAATTCCTGCTGCAGGCCATCCGCTTTCTTCGAAAGCTGCAAAAAGCTGCTCCTGCGCATATTGCTGATCTGACGCATCTTTCCAATTCGCATCGTCGCTCTTGACGAAAAATGTCGTATAGAGCGAGATAGGAAAAGCGTCACATCGCGGAAATCAGTAAACCGACGACGAAAGATGGATGTCAATCCTCGCCATCTTTGCGAAAGATGTATCGTATAGAATAGTATCGAAACATCAGGCACAATCTTGATGGTGAACCCATTTTCCTTATGCAAAAGCCCATCTCCAAACTGCACGGAAGAAAGCCTCTTCATTGAACAAACTACGACAACGTCCACTTGTGGCATGCAGCGCGGCCCTCACATGAAAGAGTCAATCGTCTGCGCCTCTGGGCTTGACCCCTCCGGGGCTTGGCTACTTCCATTCTGCGCTGTCGCTACTCCGCCGCACGCTCATCGCCTTTTCGAGCGCTTCCGCCTCCTCGCGCGTGAGCTTGTAATCTGAGCGTCCACCTCGATGGGCTTGACGTAGTTGCGCGAGTCCTCACGAGCGAAGATACTGGAAAAACTCACACCGTTGTTGTGCAGAGTCCAACATGGCAGCAGCATAGCTGAGGTCGCTTCCATATCCGCAAAAAGCGCTGAAGCGCACGATACCAATGCGTCGTAGCCGTCTGCAGCAGCGCATCAAGCGCCTGTTTTTCCTCCTTGAGCTTTCGGCTTTGTTCAGCGATTCCTTCATTTCCTTGATATGCGCGAGCAGCAGCTATTCCAAGATTCGCACCCTCGACCCCCTCGCATCATTTCCGGGATAGCGGCTCTTCTGCGGCGATACGCTGTAAAATCTGATAAATAGACCAGAAACCAAAGTACAATGACCAAAACCAAAAGAAAAATCACCAGGAACGTCTCGTTGTTGCCCAAGAGTTCCGCCAGTTGTTTTTATGCTCATCCCAATCATTTCTCCTCTATCCGCATCGGGAGGCTGCGTACTCCCATCGTTTCTGCAGCTTTTCGCCACGCCAAACTTTCAGGACATATGTTCAGCCGTGAAGCAGAGCGGCAGGATCTCGTTTCCACTGCCGCTTGACAACTGGCGCTCATCAAGGAGCCACGCTGTACATATGTCCTCACGCTCATAGAAACTAGCTATCGTCTGCGCCCTTTGCGCTTGACTTTGGGGTTTCATGGTAAACAAGATGTTTACGTAGAAACATGATGCTCAGACCGTGAATCTTTTCTCCTGCAGAAAACTGACGGCAGGCCGCTTTCTTGTCCTCCAGCAGCCGGCTCTTCTTCTCCAACAAAGAATCAAGGATGCGATTCAAGTCTTCTTCGAGGAAAAATCGATCTCTATGCGATTCTTCTTGCCTTGCAAACGAATGCGCACCTGCGTGCCCAAAAACATCTTGAGCTTGTCTTCCGCTTCCTGCAGGAAGATCTTTTTGCTGTCTCCCCAGGCGATTCTGCTTCCTTCGCTTCTGCTGTTTCTTCCGCATTTTTCTGCAGACGCTTCACTAGCTCTTCAGCCCTGACGCCGAACATTCGCGCGCCATGATGATGTCCGCCGCCTCCCGCTGCAATGCAGCGTCCGTCAGGACGACGAGCGGCCTTGCCTGTCCCCATGCTCAAACCGCCGTTTGCCAAGTATTCCTGCACATGCGCGTCGAGCTTCAAGAGCCGCATCATATTCGTAATATGGGAACGGCTTCTTCCCACGCGCTCCGCCAAAGCTTCGTGTAAGCCCGAAAGTTCTGCAAAAGATTGCGAGTAGGCGTTGGCCTCTTCAATCGCATTGAGATCCTCTCGCTGCAAATTTTCAATCAGCGCAATCTCCGTACTTTGCCGCATCGCTCAAAGGACGGACAAGAGCCGGCACCGTTTCAAGACCGGCCAGTCTTGAAGCGCGAAAAGCGACGCTCGCCCGCAACAAGCTCATATCCCTTTTCCTGCCGGAAGCTGTCGCACGAGAATCGGCTGCAGCACGCCATGCTGCACGATGGATTCCTTCAACTCATCCAGAGCGCTCTCATCAAACTCATGACGAGGTTGATACCGATTGGCTTGTATCTCATGCAAGGGAATTTGCTGCACGCGATACCATTCATTTCTTTTTGGTATCACATCACCGCTTCATCTTCTTCTATGCCAGCTTGCTGTATTCTCCCTGCTTGCGGATTCTCGATTTCCGCACTTCTTTTCCGCTTCCTGCGGAGCTCCGTACGCTTCTTTTCCTCCAGCATTGGTATCAGATACTTGCGGGGATTCTTGCTGCGATACTTCGGGCGTTTTTCAATTCTGTGGGAAAGAGTGCACGCCCCTTGCCCAATGCCTGATGCTTCCTAGCTGTCACGCTCTATGACCTCCTGCCAGATCCACATAGACGATGGCTCCCTTGCAGTTTCTGTCATGAGGCAATGATGGGCTGCCCATAGGACGGCGCCTCGCTCAAGCGCACGGTGCGCGGTGTGACCGTCCGATACACCTTGCTGCCGAAATGCGTCGCACCTCCTCAGCGACCCTGAACCGAAAGATTGGTTCTTGAATCGAACATTGTCAGAAGAACGCCCTCGACTTCCAATGCAGGATTCAGATTGGTCTGAACCAATGTCATCGTATTCATCAGCTGCGCCAAAGCCCTCCAGAGCATAAAACTCGCATTGGATCGGCATCAAAACGGTATCTGCTGCTGTCAAAGGCATTGAGAGTCAAGAGCCCCAAGGAAGGCGGGCGGTCGATCAAAATGAAAGTCATACTGATCGCGCACGGCATCGACCGATCGCTTTCAGACGATTCTCGCGTGAGATGGCAGCAACAAGCTCGATCTCCGCCCCCGCCAGTTCGATATTGGCCGGCAGAAGATCGACCCTCGTAACCCGTAGTGAAGAACTGCCTTCTCTATGGCAAGGTTGTCAATCAAGACTTGATATATCGTTATCGTTAAATCCGATTTATTGATACCAAATCCGCTCGTCGCATTTCCCTGCGGATCGGAGTCAATGAGCAGTACACGTTTGCCGAGTATGGCAAGACCGGCGCTCAAGTTTACCGATGTCGTCGTCTTTCCTACGCCGCCCTTTTTGATTGGCGACTGCTATGATTTTCGCCACATTCTTTTTCCTCCATAAGCTTTTCTTTTCCTATTATGGCATGATATATGCTGATGGGAAGTATTCTGCCCCATGAATAACTCGATGTTTTCACGTGAAACATTGGCTAGAAGAAGAATCTATGCCCGTTTACAATAGCGTTTTGCTTGATATTGATGCAAAGGAAACGCGTCGCTATGCAGGATTGAACAAGGCCAAGGATTTCGATGAAAAACTCATCGAAGAAGCCTGCTTGGAAGCGCGTCTTCTTGCCGAACCGCGCGGTATATGGCAGATGACGACTATGACCACTCGACGGTACTCGCCGATCCGCCCTTCACCGGAAGGGAAATGTGTGGCGTTATCTCGCCAGCACAGAAGGTCATCGTACTGTCGGCGAGCGTCGTAGCATGCCATCGAGAGCATGTGACGAAATGCTTCGCCGATGGGCGCTACGCCTACTCCGTCATTCTCGATGCCGCCGCCACGGCAGCTGTCGAGACAGGTAGCCGACGCGATGGAAAAAGCCATCAGAACCGAGGGTTGCGAAAAGAAGGCTATCACGATGCGCTGGCGTTTCAGCCCAGGCGCTACGGCGATTGGCCGCTCGATCAGCAGCCCGAAAATGGTACGTCTCGCCGAAAGTGAGAAAAATCGAGCTGTACGCCTCAGTGACGCCTCCATGCTCGTACCGCGCAAATCCATCACTGCATCATCGGCCTCGTACCGCAGCAGAGAAGGAGCGCATACGCCGAACGGCTGCGCTGCCTGCGATAAAGTTCGACTGCCTTCGAGAAAAGTTCCTGCTCGGCGAAAGCAGGGCTAAACCGCACTACACCAGGACAATGTCTTGTGATGCAAACGTCAAACAAGGATGAAAATCATGATGCCAAACCAGGAGGATATTGATGATCCATATTTTTGACGGCGCGATGGGAACGATGCTGCAGGAAGGAGGCTTAAAAGCCGGCGGCCGCTAGCTCATGAATCTCGAACAGCCCGATGTCGTCGCAAAGATCCACGAAGCCTATATCGAAGCCGGCGCACGATGATCGAGACGAACACCTTCGGCGCTTCCGCTGAATCGATCACTACGGTCTGGAAGACCGCGTAAAGAAATCAATGAAGCGGCCGTAAAGATCGCGCGAAGCTTTCCAAAGGCGCGCCAAGATCGTCGGCTCGTTAGGACCTACAGGGCGCTTCATCGTCCCTCTCGGCGATCTCGAATTCGAGGACGCCTACCAGCTTTATGCAGAGGCGAAAACGCTTGCCGATGCAGGCGCTGACTATCTGCTTTTGAAACATGCGTTGACATACAGGAAATGCGTGCGAGCCTTCCTGGCGGCAAAAGATGCGACAAAGCCTTCCCATCATCTGCCAGCTCTCTTACAGCGAGGACGGGCGCACCGTCACGGGCACTGACCCGCAGACGGCCGCCATCACCTGGAAGCGCTCGGCGCCGACATCATCGGCGTGAACTGCTCGCTCGGCCCCAGGAGCTCGTCCCCATCGTCAAGACTCTAGCAGAGAACTGCTCCGTTCCCATCAGCGTGCTGCCCAACGCCGGTATGCCGCGATTGGAAAACGGCAGAACCATCTTCCCTATGGGGCCTGAGGAGTTCGCCTCGTGGGGCGCAAAGCTCGTCGCCGCCGGTGCAACGTATCTCGGCGGCTGCTGCGGCACAACGCCCGCGCATATCAAAGCGCTCGCCGCTGCTGTCAGGACTTGCCTCTCACCGAGCGCAAGAGCCCGGACAATCGCCTGCGTCTCACGAGCCGCAGCAAGACCGTCATCATCGACAAAGATCTCGCAACCACGCTGATCGGCGAGCGCATCAATCCGACGGGACGCAAAGAAACTCGCCGAAGAAATCAAGAATGGTTCGCTCTTCTCCGTCAAGCGAGGGCCATCGATCAGGTGCGTACGGGAGCGCGCCTTCTCGATGTCAACATGGGCGTCAGCGGCATCGATCAAGTCAAAGCAATGCACGATGCCATTCGCGAGGTGTCCCCAAATCACCGATGCACCTCTTGCGATTGATACCAGTGATACCAAAACATTGGAAGCGGACTCCGAGCATATCCGGGACGCGCTCTCATCAATTCCGTCAGCGCCGAAAAAGAGCGCATCGAAGAGTTCCTTCCATTGGCGAAGAAGTACGGCGCGGCCATCCTCTGCCTGCCCATCACAGAGGACGGCGTGCCGAAGACAGCAGAAGATCGTATCAATGTCATCAACGGTATCATCAAAGAGGCGAGAAGAATGGTCTCAAAGGATGGGGACTTCCTGCTCGACGCCCTCGTCGCGACCATATCGGCCGATCAGAATGCCTGCCTCGAAGTATTGAATACCTTGCGCCTCTACCGCAAGCATTTCGGCTATCCGGCAACGATGGGGCTTTCCAACATCTCTTTCGGACTGCCGAACCGTCCTCTGATCAACAGCACCTTCTTCGCCATGTGCCTTGCCGCAGGACTCGACGCGCCGATCATGAATCCCTATGACGAGAAGATGCAGGAAGCCCTGATGGCGAGCGCAGCGCTCTTAGGAAAAAGATCCGCGCGGCATCGACTTCAGCCGCAACGAAGTGAACCTCAAGACGCCGAAAGAAGGCAGCCGAGGCCAAGCCTATCGAAGGCGATGTTCTCGCTGCCATCAAGCAAGCGGTCATCGACGGCGCTTCTGAAAAGCATCGCCATGCTGACCGAGCGGGCGATACGCGAAGGCCATTCTTCAGAATGAAATCACAGAGAAGGCTCTGACGGCCGCCATGAACGACATCGGCATCGACTTTGGAGCAGGACGCGTCTTTCTGCCGCAAGTTCTTCTGTCTCGCCGAAGCAATGCGCGCTTCCTTCCAGAAAATCAAGAACTTCTGCCCGCACAGCAGGAGGCGGACAGAGGAACGGTCGTCATGGCGACGGTCAAAGGGCGATGTGCATGATCTCGGCAAAAATATCGTCTCGCGCTCCTCTCGAACAGCGGCTTTTAAGCTCATCGACCTCGGCAAGGATGTCGATGCTGATACCGATGTGCGCACGGCACTCGAAAGGAAAGCCGACATCGTAGGTCTGAGCGCCTTGATGACAACGACCATGACGCAGATCGACAAGGTCGTCAAGAAACTGCGTGAAGCGGATCAGAGGCAAGAGTCATCGTCGGCGGGCGCCGCCGTGACCGAAGACTACGCCATGAGCGCAGGAGCTGACGCCTATGCCAACGATGGCGTCAGCGCGGTCAAGATTGCCAAAGACTTCGTCGGCGAATAAGGCGAGCATGTTTCACGTGAAACATGCGGCTATGGAAAAGCATCGATGTTCCCCGAACAATCAAGTGCAACAAAGATCGATGTTTCACGTGAAACATCAGATACAAAAGAAGAAGCCTCCTTTGCGGGAGGCTTCTTCTTTTATATTATCGCCAAAACCATGGCAAGGCGCATGTATTCGGGATCGAGGCTTCTTCTTGTTCGTCACGGCATCGTGCAAGTCGATGGCGACGACATTGCCGCGATGGAAGCCAAAGACGACGTTGGAAAGACCCGAGAGAATCGCCAGAGCCGCCTTCTCGCCAAGCTGGCTCGCCTTCACGCGGTCGATGACGGACGGCGTACCGCCACGCTGAATATGACCGAGAACCGAAACGCGCGTCTCGATATCCGTGTGCTCGGCGATGAAATTGCCAACCTCAATGCCGCTTCCTGCCCCTCGGCGACGACGACGAGAATGTAGCGCTGCCCTTCTTATAAACTTCCTTGATCTCGTTGCTGATTTCTTCGAGATCGAAAATCCTCTTCGGGCACGAGGATGTATTCAGCGCCGCCCGAAATACCGCTCATCAGCGCGAGCCAGCCGCAATGTCTTCCCATGACCTCAAGGACAACGACGCGCCGATGCGCCGAAGCCGTATCGCGCAGCTTGTTGATGGCATCGATGATCGTATTCGCTGCCGTATCGCTGCCGATCGTATAGTCTGTACCCCAGACATCATTGTCAATCGTTCGAAGCCCCACGATGAGAATGCCGTGTTCTTCGCTCAAGAGCGACGCGCCGCGCAGACTGCCGTCACCGCCGATGATGACGAGGTCCCTCGATGCCCCTCGCCTTGAGCTTCTCATACGCCTCTGCACGACCCTCGGGCGTCATGAAACGATGGCAGCGAGCCGTGCCGAGGAACGTGCCGCCGCGCTGAATGATGTCGCCGACATCCTTTCGTTCCATCTTGAACATCTCACCGTCCAAGATGCCGCGATACCCGTTATGTATGCCCCACACTGCTGCACCTTCAAAGAGAGCCGTGCGCACGACGGCGCGAGTCGTCGCATTCATGCCGGGGCTGTCGCCGCCGCTCGTCAAAACGCCGATACAATTCAACATCGTAAAATCCCTTCCATACCCATGACGAAGAAGCCTCGCTTCCTCAATCAAAGTGAAACCTTTTTCTACATCATACCACATTAGAGCTAAGAAATAAACGTACTTGACAAAAAGAAAGAATGGTACATTGAAAATGAGCTGCACTAACTGACGGAAGTGGATGACCACAAGGGAGTGCAGCAGGAAAAGCCGACCGTCTGGGCAGCCGCAATGGTTCACTATGCCCGCGGTCTTTTTGATTTCACTGCAACTTATACAAAAGGAGAATCTGATGAAAGAACTCGAATTGAAATACGGCTGCAATCCAGACCAGAAACCCTCTCGCGTTTATATGGAAAGCGGCGACCTTCCGTTCAAGGTCTTGAACGGGAAGCCTGGCTACATCAATCTGCTCGACGCCATGAACAGCTGGCAGCTCGTGCGGGAACTCAGAAGCGACCGGCGCTTCCTGCAGCGGCATCCTTCAAGCATGTGAGCCCTGCAGGCGCCGCCGTCGCCGTTCCCCCTGTCCGATGCGCTGAAGCGAGGCATGCTTTGTCGAAGAATCGAATTGTCGCCCGTTGCGACCGCCTACATCCGTGCGCGCGGCGCCGACCGCATGTCGTCATACGGCGATTTTCGTCGCTCTCCGACCCGTGCGATGCTGCAGACGGCTTCCTTCCTGCAGCGCAGGGTTTCCGACAGCATCATGCGCCCGCCTATTCGAAGCCGCCTTGGAGATTCTCAAGACGAAGCGCAAGGAAGCTACCTCGTCACAGATGGATCCTTCCTACTGTTCCGCAGAAGGAAACGAAGACCGTCTTCGGCGTGACCTTCGAGCAGAAGCGCAACGATGTCGCCATCACCGAAGACTGCCTGAAGGACGTCGTCACGAAAAATAAGGATCTGCCCGACAGACGCCAAACGCGACCTCCTGCTCTCCCTCATCACCTTGAAGTACACCCAGTCCAACTCCGTCTGCTATGCCACAGGACGGGCAGGCGATTGGTATCGGCGCCGGCCAACAGTCACGCGTCCATTGCACGCGCCTCGCGGAAACAAGGCCGATGTTGGTATCTGAGACAGAGCCGCAGGCTCTCTCCTTCCTTCAAGAGCGACGTGCGCCGCCCCGACCGCGACAATGCCATCGACGTCTACTTGTCCGACGAGTGCATGGATCTCCTCGGAACGGACGAATGGAAAGCGCATCTTCACGGAGAAACCTCCTGTATTCCTGTCCCGACAGAAAAAGCCAAAGTGGCTCAAGACGGCAACAGGGCGTCGCACTCGGTTCGGACGCTTTCTTTCCCCTTCGGTGACAGCATCGAACGCGCACATAAGGCGGCGTTTCTACGTTGCCCAGAGCGGCGGATCGATTCGCGATGACAATGTCATTGAGACGGCGGACATAGTACGGCATGTTCATGGCGATGACACATGTCCGTCTCTTCCATCATTGATACCGATATGAACCAAAGTATGAGAAAAAAGCTGTTGCATGATGCAACAGCCTTTTGCTATGCACCATCTATGGAGTTTTTCCGCAGCTTTATCCACATTTTTGTCCACATACGGAACCAATTCATGGCATATTCTGTGGATAAGTTGATGTCCCAAAGCTCACAGTCAATATTCAGCATATCGAGAACATCCGACTGCAGAAGAATCGCCACACGCCGATGCTCGAAGAGCTTTTTCGCCTTTTTCACAACAGCATGGTATATGTCATCCTCGACGCTGCCCGGCACGAGGTTTTTCCCAATTCTGCGAGCTGTAAGGACGCTCCTTGATGGCGTTCGACGGCCTGCCTGCTGACCTCAACTCGCAGAGGAACTGAATCTGCTTGCTCTTTGGATTGATGTAATAATGCTCAAATAGTACTTCCCCGCCTTGGCGTCCTCCTCATCGGAGAAAAGCTGTTCGGCTTTGAGCTTCACCCAGACGTCGATCATGCGATCCTGACGGTTCGGGATAGGAACATTGCGCACACTTCGCATGTCCATATAGTAAATGAACGATTCGTCGCGGAAGATTTCTGGAAGCGATCCTTTCTCCTTACTCTTCTTGTTCTTCGTCTTGACAGCGTCCTTGCTGCCTGCGCCGACGCTTCCATCTTTTTCCCTGCAAAGGAACTTTTTGATTCATCGGCTTTCTTCTGCACGGACGGTTTCGTCTCCTCTTTCTTCTTGTTCAGAGACAAAGCGGCTTCCTGCCCTTCCTCCCTCTTCTGCGGAGCAGGCGTCACCGACGCTGGATGCCTCTTCTATGGCCTTTCCTTTAGTGTCCTTTGTTCTCTGCTTTTTATCCTCCTTTTTGTACGAGGTTTCCTCTTCTTCTCGGAAGTCCTTTACCTCTTTCTTCTTTTTCATCCTTCGCATTGCCATGCTCCTTAGCGTTTTCCGCCTTCTTTTCCTGCTTCTCTGCGGAATCTGCTGCTTTTCTTGTGCGGCAAGATCCTCCATGCCGACATTGATGATATATGCCGAAGCTGTCGATCCAAAACGTCAGACTGCCTGCTAAAAAGTCATGCTGAGCAGCTGACCTTCTTCTTCCACACCGTAGAGCACCATCCTTTCAGAATCCTTCTCCTCTTATATCGTCTTTCCCGTGTACTCTTTAACGGCAACTCAAAGCAATGGTTCTTTCGCCGGCTTGCCTGCCTTGCGCGGATACGCTTTCGGCGTAGGCCTCCTCCTTCTTTATGACGAGAACTGCACGCTTGTCCGAAAGGCCGGGCAAGGGCGACGGGAATCGACTCTATCGCCCTCCGCCGAGAATCTTGACGGCTCTTTCCGCCTCTTTGCTTCCTCTTCCGAGTGAAGCCCCGCTTGAGGAGCGATCGCTGTGCCGCCGATGCGCACGAAAGGGCAGAAAGATACTCGGCAGCGACGGGCAGACGCGCCACGGCGCGAGGCGGCGATGTCAAAGCGCTCGCGCAAAGCGCTGCCGCGCCGCTTCCTCCGCGCGTCCATGCAGGCACTCTACGCCTTCCAAGCCCAACGCCTCGACAACGGTTTCGAGAAAATGCACGCGCTTCTTCAAGGAATCGAGAAGCGTCAGCTTCAAATCGGGGACGGACGATCTTCAGAGGAATGCCGGAAATCCTGCGCCCGTTCCGACATCGATCAGACGCAGGGAATCCCTTTCTCGATGCCTCGAAGCGCCGTCAGGAATCAACGATGTGCTTGACGGCGACTTCCCGCGGTTCCAGTAATCGCCGTGAGGTTCATCTTCGCGTTCCATTCGATGAGCAAACGATAGTAGATGCCGAACTTCTCGATCTGCTTTGCATCGAGCGGCAGTCCGTAGAGAGCAGACGCTCTTTCCAACTCCTGCTCAAACATCGTCTTCTCTCCTCCTGCGGCGCTCCTGCTCCAGCCAGATCAATAAGACCGATATAGTCCGCAGGCGACCACGCCCGATATGCGGCTCGCCTGTCCCCACGGAAAGCGGACGGACGGCAGCGAGCTTCTCTCGCGCCTCGTCCCATAGGCTCGGCACGAGGCGTAGTCGAGATCGACGGGCGGGCGACGAGACTCAGATGTTCAAGCGCTCGACCTGTTCCTGCTGCTTCTTGATATACCCTTCATAGCGAATGGTGACTTCCAGCTGCTCCTCGACCTCAGGCGCAAGGCGCTCCAAGCCAAAGAGCGAAGCCAACTTCGCATAATCCATCTCCGGACGGCGCAAAAAATCGGCAAGCGACGTTGACGTGCGTATGGTGCAAAGTCCCGCCGATTCAAGACGAGCAAGATTTTTCAACCGATGGATGAAGGACGGTATTCTCAAGCGTCTTCCTCGCCTCGATGATACCATTCTTCTTCTTCAGGAACTTCTGCCATCGATCCTCTTTGACAAGACCGATGGCGCGTCCCTTTTCCGTCAGGCGCAAATCAGCATTGTCCCGGCGAAGCAGCAGGCGATATTCGGCGCGAGACGTCATCATGCGGTACGGCTCCTCCGTCCCTTCGTCACGAGATCGTCGATGAGAACGCCGATATAGGCCTCCGCGCGACTCAAGACGAAAGGAGCTTTGCCGCGGATATAATGCACGGCGTTGACGCCCGCCATCAAGCCCCTGCGCTGCCGCTTCCTCGTAGCCCGACGTGCCGTTCGACTGTCCCGCCGAGAAGAGTCCGCGAATCTTCTTGAACATGAGACTCGGCAGAAGCTGCAGCGGATCGATGCAGTCATACTCGATCGCGTAGCCAGGGCGCATGATGCGCGCCTTCTCCAAGCCCGGAATCGTATGCAGGAAAGCCTCCTGCACATCGATGGGAAGGCTAGTCGACATGCCTTGCACATAGACTTCCTCTGTATGCCATCCTTCCGGCTCCAAGAAGAGCTGGTGGCGATCCTTGTCGGGGAAGCGGAGGATCTTCGACTCGATGGACGGACAATAGCGCGGGCCGATCCCCTCGATGATACCATTCGCCATCGGCGCCCGATCGATGTTCGCACGAATGATCTCATGCGTCTTCTCGTTCGTGTACGTCAGATAGCATGGAAGCTGCTCGCGCGTCCTTTCCTCCGTCATGAAGGAAAAGCTCTGTGCCCCCTCGTCCCCGGGCTGCAGCTGCATCTTCCTATAGTCTAGGGAACGTGCATCAAGACGCGCAGGCGTCCCCGTCTTGAAGCGCATGATTTTGATACCATTCTCTCTAAGAGAGCGCGACAATTCCCCTGCGGCTCGCTGCCCATTCGGCCCGCCGCTCGTCGTATGCTCACCGATGACGATGCGCCCTTTGAGATATGTGCCCGTCGCGAGAATGACAGCACGCGCGAGATACGCTTCCCCCGTCTCTGCCACTATGCCTCTCGCCTCTTTAGCCTCGATGAGGATCTTTTCTGCCAGAAGCTGCCGGACTTCCAGCCCTCCTGCTGCTCGCAGCGCTCCTTCATGCGAAACTGATAGGCTTTCTTGTCCTCCTGCGCGCGCAAAGCATGGACGGCAGGGCCTTTTCCCGTATTCAAAAGACGGTACTGCAGAGCCGCCTCATCGGCATTGATCGCCATGGCGCCGCCAAGCGCGTCGATCTCGCGCACGAGATGGCTCTTTGCAGGGCCGCCGATCGAGGGATTGCAGGGGCATGAGTGCGATATTGTCCAGGAAAGCGTCGCCAGAAGCGTGCGGCGGCCGAGATTCGCTGCAGCGAGCGCCGCTTCGACGCCCGCGTGCCCCGCACCGAGGACGATGATATCATTCACCGGCAATAAACAAAGAAGGCCACCTCACTTGCCGACGCAGAAGCGTGAAAATATTTCATCCAATACGTCATCTCCCACCGTTTCCCCGTGATCTCCCTGAGTTTTCCAAAGAAGAGCGCAGATCGATGGAGATGAAATCCAGCCCCAGTCCCTGATCCATCGTGGAAATCGCAGCGCTAAGATGATCGCTGCCGCTTCCAAAGATTCTTCGTGCGCAGGTCGGCGACGAACGAGCCTTTCCCCGACCTTTCCTCACCGTCATAAACCTTTTCCAAAATGGCGGCCGCCAAAGGAGAAATCCCTTCCTCCTCCTTCGTCGTGATTTCAATCAGAGGAAGATGTGCCAAATTTTGCAGCCGTTCGGTATCAAGAACGCGCGGCAGATCGCTCTTTCGTCACGACGATGAGCGCATCCTTTCCCTCAGCAAGGCGGAGATCTCCTCATCCTCCGCCTCCAGGGCCGAGAACCGTCAAGAGAGCGAGCACGAGCGCGGCGCTTTTTCACATGCGCACGCGCCTTCTCCACGCCGATGCGCTCGACGGCATCCTCCGTCGCCCGTATGCCTGCCGTGTCGATGATTCGCAAAGGCACGCCGCCAATATCGGCATACTCCTCAATGGTATCACGCGTCGTTCCCGGAACGTCGGTGACGATAGCACGATCTTCGCGCAGCAGGGCATTCAGGAGGCTCGACTTTCCCACATTCGGTCTTCCGACAATCGCCGTTTCCAAGCCGTCGCGCAGGATGCGTCCGTATGCGCCGTCTGCAGGATGCGGCGCAGCGACGCATGGAGGGCCGACACCTTTTTCCGCGCCTCTTCTACGACAATTTCATCGACGCCCTCCTCAGGGAAAAATCAATGACGGCTTCCAAATGGCAAGAAGAGCCAAAATATCCTCTCGCATCGAGCGTATGCGCTCCGAGAAATGACCGCCAGATGCCCCGCCGCCATTTCCAGCCTTTTCCGTCTTCGCCTGCACCACGTCCATGACGGCCTGCGCCTCGGCGAGATCGAGCCTGCCGTTCAGAAGCGCGTTTTGTGAACTCGCCTCGTTCCGCAGCCCGCGCTCCCGTGACGATACGTCATGCCAGAACCTCGCGCAGGGAAACAGCTCCGCCGTGGCATTGCAATTCCACGACGTCTTCCTTCGTATAAGAATGAGGGCGCACGCATGACGAGGCAAAGAGCCCTCATCGACGAGGCGGCCATCCTCTCGCACGACTGTACCGTAAGAAGATCTCGCGCACCTGCGTCAGCGAGCTTCCTGCCGCCCTGCAGCACAAAAACATGCGCGAGGCCGTCTCTATGGCAGAAGCGCCCGAAAGGCGCACGATGCCGACGCCTCCTTCCCCGGCCGCTGTCGCAATGGCGCTGATCGTATCTGCCTGCCGCAATTCGTTCCCCTGCAAGGAAAAGAAAAAGGCTGTCGCTCGCTGCAACAGCCCGATTTCAATCCAATCAATAATCCTCTTCACGCATAGAGCCGTCCATACGCGAAACGCGATGCTTCAGCTCAATGACGACCTTGCGAAAAGGCTCATCGCCCGCGCTGTAAGTCAAAAACGCGATGATTCTCCTGCAGTGCAGGGTGAATGATCTTTCGCTCATGGCGGTTCATCGGCTCAAGACGACGCGCTGGTTCGTGCGGCAGCAGCGCTCCGCCAAGCGCGCTGCCAGACGGTAAAGCGTCCTCGCGGCGCTCGCGGTAATCTTCAATATCGAGGATGATGCGCACGCGTTCTCCGTCAATCCCTGGTTGGCGCGAGATTGACGAGATACTGCAAAGCATCGAGCGTCTGCCCGTGCTTGCCGATGAGTATGCCGAGATTGTGCCCCGAGAGATTCAGCTCGATCGAATGAGGCCGATCCTTTCTCTCGATGGCGACTTCAAGATCCATTGCTCGAAAAATCTGCTGCAGGAAATCCTCCGCCTTTTTGATCGGCACTGCAGCGTCTGCAGGGACTCAAGAGTGCGAACCTTCTCCTCACGAGACGCCCGGCAACTGAATCGGATGCGTAGGAACGTCTGCCCGAAGAGAAAACGCTCGCGGCGCGGCTCCGAATAAGAACGATTTCTCCCTCGTGGGAGAGTAGGAAAAAGCCGCGATCCACAATGGTTTTCCTGCCTGCCCGGCGTCGTATCATGAGAGACGGCGGGCGCACTTTCGGACGCCTCGGACGACTTCTTCGTCAAAACAGGCGCCTCTTCCTTTTCCTCCGCACGCTCTTCTTCCCGTTCCTCACGGTGCTCCTCAAGAGCTTCTTCCTGCTCTTTTTGCGGCGAAGACTCCTGGGCGCGGCAAAGGCTCTTCCTTCGCCGTCACGCGCACTTTCGCCGCACGCTTTTCCAATCAAGACCGAAAGAAGCCGTTCGACGGCTCTCGATGACCTCCACCGTGCAGCGATCCTTCGGGAGACGCAGGGGCGAAGAGTGCAGCTTCAATCGCTTCTTCCACCGTCTTTCCGGTTCTTTCCACGAAATCCGCCATATCAGGCAACTCCTTTCTTTCCCGTGCCGTCCCTCGTTTCGGTACATCCACCACTGCTGCACGATCTGCACGAGGTTCATCGTCACCCAATAGAGAACAAGTCCCGAAGCGAAATTCAGCTGATCCAGCCGATGAAGATCGGCATGACGATCATCATGATCTTTCATCTGTTGATTTGTTTCCGTCGAAGTCTGTTTCTGCACGAACCACGTCGAAAGTGCGGAAAGCACCGGCAATATATAGTGCGGATCGGGCTCGAAAGCGACGCGAGCCACAGAAAGGACGGCGTCCCGAATACGCGTAGCCCTGCAGCGCATAAAAACATGCCGCATGAGAATCGGCATCTGTATGAGGAGCGGCGGGCATCCCGCGAGAGGATTCACGCCGGCTTCTTTATACAGCTCGCCGATCTTCTGCTGCATCATCTGCGGGATTGTCCTTATACTTTTCCTGCAGCTTTCTTCATCTTCGGCTGCAGTTCCTGCATGCCCTTCATCGAACGAACCTGCTTGACCGTCAGAGGATAGAGGCATACCTGATGAGGATCGTCAGCAAAATGATAGCAATCCCGTAATTTTCAAAACCGAGAAAGACCTGTAAACGCATACAGATTCTCCAACATGAAACTGAATCACCGCAATGACGGGATGAAACAGCGACGATAAAAAAACTCCAAATCACCACATCCTAATTTTTCCTATGGTACAGGGTCGTAGCCACCCTTATGAAAAGGATGGCAGCGCAGAATCCTCTTGATGGCGAGAAAACTGCCCTTTGCCGCCCCATATTTTTCAACAGCAATCATTGCATACTCCGAGCATGTCGGAATATAGCGGCACGAAGGCGGCTTCAAAGGAGAAAGAAAAACCGCGATAAAAAGCGAATGAGAAGCAGAAGCACGACTTTCATCTGCCGCGCCTTCTCTCGCTTTTAGAAAGCCTCTTTGTCTCCTGCCATGATTCCGGCCTTCCTTCCCAAAGCGAGGAAAGCCTTTCTCCAAATCCTGGCATTTGACGTCGAGAGCCGCCTTCCTGCCCACGAGCAGGAGGAAAAACCTCCTCGATTTCAACCTGATGCAGACGATAAGACTCGCGGAGCAATCTTTTGACCCGATTGCGCTTCACGGCATTGCCGAGCTTCTTGCCTGCGGCAAAACCGACTTTTCCTTGGAGTCCATGCGAACGAAAGACATAAAGCACGAGAAATCTGTTTGCATACGATTTTCCGCGGAATAAACAGCCTGAAAAATCTTCTTCTTTTTCAAGATGCGGCTCTCGGCAAAACCCAACATGCAAGAACCCTTTCATTAAAAAAATCAAAATGCTTTTGTCATTTCATGAAAAAGGTCACCGGAGTGACCTAGCGAGGTTTATGCAGACAACTTCTTTCTGCCCTTTGCGCGCCTTCTCTTCAGGACGAGACGGCCGCCTTTCGTCTTCATACGCTCGCGGAAACCATGCGTCTTCTTGCGCCAATGGTTATTCGGCTGATACGTCATCTTCATTTCAGATCCACCTCCCCAAAAAGAATTCTAGGAACCGTCTGATACATCGAGCGATTCATTCAGTCAAAATGCAAAAGAGCACAAAATGCCCCTACTATCGCTTTTAACTACGCTAAATTATAGCCCAGAGACAATCGAGTGTCAAGGATTTTTCCACGGTTTCACGCGGAGAAGCCGTCATTTTCCTGTCCTTCTTGTGGATAAACGAGCCTTTTCCCCTTTTTAGGAACGAGATTGCCTGTTGATAACTCTTTTGCAGTCTGTTAAGATATTCATAGCCAACTGACCATTTATACACAGAGATATGCACATTATCCACAGGCAGAGGAGATATTTCCACAAGAGTTTTTATCCATTTCCTTCATTATATAAAGAGAAATATTTTTCCGCTTGACTGCACGTCGTTCCTGCCATTTCCTCTGCATTTGGCTTCCCTCGTTTTTATCGTTTTATCCACAGTATGTGAATAAAAATGTGGATAAGATGCACGCAAATTATACACATGTGCACGAAATTTGTTGACAAGAAAGGACAGATCCATGGAACAATCCGAACTGCAGGCAATTTGGGAGCAAATCCTGCAGAAAGTTCTCGAACAGCGCTCATTGACGGAACTTGCTCTCAACGACTGGCTGCGCCCCGTAAAGCCACTTTCTCTTTCCGACACCACCTCGTGCTCGGCGCACCGACATCGCTCGCCGGGAATGGATTGTAAACGTTACATCCCTTTTCTGGAAGACGCCGTACTCGATATTGCAAAGAAAAACTCCAGATCGAAATCAAAAACCTCAACATCGAGACCTGCGCCCACTTCTCCTCCTGTTCAGGAAATGCTTCTGACGGAAACAGGCACGAAATCCTTCCCCGAAGGAAGTCAAGGATGCGAAAAATTCTCGTTTCCGTCACAAAATGCAGCACCAAAGAAGACGGCAGCCGCTCTATGAAACCGCCGGGCATGATTGCTCCCGGCGACGCCTCGTCCCTGAACTCGCACTACACCTTCGACACCTTCGTCACGGAAATTCAACCGCTTCGCTCATGCGGCGGCGCTCGCCGTCGCCGAATCGCCGGGCAGGGGTATACAACCCCTTCTTCATGTACGGCGGCGTAGGACTCGGCAAGACGCATCTCATGCACGCCATCGGACACAAGATCCTCGAAAAATTTCCCCAGATGCGCGTCCTCTACATTTTCGAGCGAAAAATTCACAAATGAACTCATCAACTCCATCCGAGACGGCAATCCCGAATCCTTCCGCCAGAAAATACCTGCAACATCGACGTCCTGCTCGTCGACGACATCCAATTCTCTCGAAGAAGGAGCACACGCAGGAAGAATTCTTCCATACGTTCAACACGCTGCACGACGCCAACAAGCATATCATCCTGTCGAGCGACCGCCATCCGCGCGAGATTCAGACGCTTGAAGATCGTCTGCGCTCACGCTTTGAATGGGGTCTCATCACGGACATCAGGCGCCCGATCTCGAAACGCGCAGCGATTCTCCGAAAGAAAAGCCGCACTTGAGCACCTCGACGTGCCGAACGACGTGATGTTCTCCATCGCCAACCGCATCGACAACAACATCCGAGAGCTGGAAGGCGCATTGACGAGGTCGTCGCCTACGCCTCGCTGACAAAGCAGCCCGTCACGACGTCCCTTGTCAACGAGGCTCGCCAATATCTTCCCGGAAGAGAAAGACGCGCGAAGTGACCATGGAGCTCATCCGAGAAGTCGTCGCTTTCTACTTCAAGCTGCGCCTCGATGACCTGCACGGCAAGAAACGGACGAGAAACCTCGCCATGCCGCGCCAGATAGCCTATGTACCTGTGCCGCGAGCTGACGGGCAACTCCCTGCCGCAAATCGGCAATTCCTTCGGCGGACGCGACCACACGACGGTCATCCATGCCTGCGACAAGATCGGCAAAGAACGAAAGAGGACAGCAAACTCGACCGCACGATCGAGCAGCTAATGCAGCGCATCGAAAGCCTCTGAACCACTTCTCTGCCCGTCCGTGCATAACCCTGTGGAAATGCACCATGAAATCCTGTGACCAATATGTGCACAATTTTTATTTTCGCTTTTCCCCTGTGGAAATGTGGATATTCCAGTACGTCTTGTCAACATCTTTCCCACAAGGCTCCTCCATTGGTATCAAAAAGCCCGCAAAAGCCTTTTCCACATTTCCACAGCCCCTACTACTATTACGGCTATGCTTTTTCTATATTCTTGTACTATAAGTCAATAAGGTGCATCACCACAACGAATCATCAAAAAGGAGAACCCCATGAAATTCACCTGCCATAAGAATGAACTCGCTCGAGCGATTCAACTCGTTTCAAGGCTATTGCCAACAAACCTCAGACACCGATCCTCTCAGGCACATACATGGAGGCCACAAACAACCAAGTGGAACTTCATGCCACAGACAATGAAATGGGCATCATCAGCATCATCCTTCCGAAGTGGAACAGGAGGGAAAAGCTTGTCCTATCGGGACGCTACATGCAGGAAGTCATTCGACGCCTTCCCGAGAAACCGTCACGATCTCCCAGAAATCGACGAAAACATCAGCAAGATCCAATCGGCTGCTTCCAACTTCACGCTTCTTTCCATGCCGGCCAATGACTTTCCGACGGTAAAAGCGTCTGGAAGACGGCATCCGTTTCAAAATTCAGGACAACGTGCTTCGAGACATCATCAAGAAGACGGTATTCGCCTGCTCGACAGATGAAGCGCGTCCCTGTCTTTACCGGCTGCCAGATGGAAATCAACGGAGAAACTCTGAAGATGGCGGCGACGAACACGCATCGTCTCTCCGTAAAAAGAAGTGATCGCAAACCTTTCGGGCGATCTTCATATCATCATTCCCGCAAAAATACTCAATGAGCTTTTTGCGCGCCTTGAATTCCGACATGCCCGTCGAGGTTGACGTCTGCTGCTCGTCGAACCAGCGAGCTTCCAGTTCGAGAACGTCGTATTGATGTCCCGTCTGATCGAAGGGCAATTCCCCAAATTATGACAGCGTCATACCGAAAAACTTCGCTACGACGGTAACGCTCGACACGGAAGACTTTCTTGCCGCTGTCGACCGCGTATCCTTAATCTCGCGCTCCGCCGACTATAATATCATTCGCCCCGGAATTTGGCGGCAATCAGGTTCATATCTCGTCGAACAGCCCCGATATAGGGAAGGCAGACGAAATCGTCGCCGCTTCCATCGATGGCTCTGCCGTCAACATCGCCTTCAATGCGAAATATGTCACTGACGTTTTTGAAGAACATCGACAGCAAAAACTTTCGCTTTTCTCTTGAATCAAAGCCTGCAGGCGGCAGCTGTGCGCGAGGAGGACAATCCACTTTCGTCTACATCGTCACGCCTGTGCGCACGCAGAATTGATGTGCGATGAAAGCAAAGAGCCTCCGTCTGAAATGTTTTCGCAACTATGAAGAGCTTGACCTCAGTCTGTCTCCCAATATCAACGTCTTTCTGGCGAAAAACGCGCAGGGAAAGACGAATATTACGGAGGCTCTTTACTATGCGGCGATCGGTCGTTCGCATCGAACGAATGCGGATGCCGACCTCATCGCTTGGGATGCTCCTGCAGCGAAAAATTGGGCTTCTTTTTGAACGCCTTGACGTGGAAAAATACGCTGGAATTTCAATTTCAACGCGGCAGACGCCGTTCCATCCGCAAGAATGGCGAGCCGATTAAAACAAAGGAGCTTTTCGGCGTATTCAATGCCGTCCTCTTCTCCCCGAGGATCTCTTCTTGATCAAGGCGCCGCTGAGAGAAGACTTCCTCGACGGGGAAATCTCACAGGCAAGTCCCTCCTACGGCCATGAACTGATGCAGTATACGCGGATTCTCACGCAAAGGAACAGCCTGTTGAAGAAGATTCAGGAGCGCCGTGCGGGAAGAAATGCTTTTCCCTCTGGGATGAGCAGCTTGCCAAAAGCGCCGCGCACATCGTCGAGAAGCGTTTTCTCGCCGTCAAAAAGCTCAACATGCTGGCGAACCTCATGCAAAGGCGGATTTCTGCAGGGAAAGAAAATCTTTCCCTTTCGTATGAGCTTTGCGGTGCAGAGGAAGAGCCGCCTTGCGTGACAGAGGAGCTTGTTCCATGGTATAATAAGAAGTTGGAGGAGTCCTTGAATCTTGACGTCCTGCGCGGCTCGACGAGCGTCGGCCCGCAGAGGGATGACATCCGTCTTGAAGTGAACGGCGTCAACCTTCGCTCCTTCGGTTCGCAGGGCAGCAGCGCACGGGCGTCCTAGCCCTGAAGCTTTCCGAATTGGAGTTTCTTCGCTCGGAGACGGGAGAATATCCGGTGCTTCTGCTCGATGACGTCATGAGCGAGCTGAGACGGCACGCGCAGGGAGAAACTCCTGGACTTTATCGGCAGAGAGCATATACAGACCTTGCTCACGGCGACGGACGCCGCATATCTGCCGGAAAAATTTATGGGAATATCTTCATGTGCGAGCAGGAAGATATTCGCTGATACTATAGGATATTTTCCATATAGTATCGAAGAAATCCTTACTTTTGGGAAAGGCAGACCATGAAACGCTCCTATCGCCGCAATCCCGGCATGGAAAAATCAATCAGGTGATACCAAAAAGCATCCATGCGCTGGGCAAGAAGATTGAGCGCACCTATCAGGAGCGCTTCGTCCTCGCTCGTTGGCGGAAATCGTCAGCGAAGGCATCGCCGCGCACGTCCAGCCGATTGGCATCGAAGGCGAAAAAGCTCCTGCTCCATGCCTCTGTGCCCGCACGGCGCAACGAGATCACGCTCATGCAGATGACGATACTCGCGCGCTTCAACACCTTGCGGGTTTCGAGATGGTGAAGGAACTCGCCTTTTCTTGGAAAAAGGCGACATCGTTCTCTTTCAGGCTTCGGGGCGTGTGCAGGAAGAAGCCGATGAGCAGGAAGCATACCGAAAGGCTCTGCGGAGATGACATTGACCGAGAGGAGCAGGAGGCATGCGAAAGAAGCGTTTCTCTCGTCAGCGAGGAACGTCTGCGGAAGAAACTTCGGCATATTTCTCAGCGGCGAAAGAAGCGTGAGAAAGCGCTGCGTGCGCTCGGTGAAGCTTTGCCCGCAATGCGGCAAGTTGTTTTTCCGGCGAAGGCGTGTGCCCTTCCTGCGCCTGCAGGGAGCGGCGCGAAGACGCCGCTCGGTTCGTCGCCATTTGCTCGATCTTCCGTGGGCGCGCTATGCGGACATCAAAGATCATCTTCGCTGCACGCCCGCCATGGTCGCTTCCGAGCGCACGCGTCTTGTGCAGGAGCTTGCCCGCCGCATCGAATTCGGCGATTGGGAGAGTCTGGAGGCGAAGACGCTCGTCATGCTCTACCGCTCGCTGCGGCCGGAGCAGCTCACGGAGGACATCGTGCGCCGCACGCTTTATGATCTTCGCCGCGAGATGGCGGAAGGAACGGTGTTCCGTCCCTTCCCCAAGCGCTCGGAGGTCATGAAAAGACGGCGAAACGGGGCGCGAAGAGCGGGGAGGGATTCCATGTATCTGCACCTAGGCGATGACAGCTTGGTTGCCGTTTCCAGCATATTGGCGATTCTTGACATAGAGATATATCGAGAGGCGTCCGGAAATGCTCTCTGGAAGAAGAATATTGCAAAGGGTGCAGCGTTGAGAAAAGAGCCGCGTTCCGTCATCGTTACGGATGAAGGGCTTTATTTCTCGGTGATTTCCGCGCAGTCTTTGAAAAAGGCGCATACAATCGCCCGCTTATGAAATGAACTTGCATGATTTTGCAGTGCAGTTATAGATGTTTTGAGGAACGATGGAGGGACAATCAGAGATGGAAAAAGAAGGATGCGCTCAAAAGCGCTTGACCGCGCCGAGCAGGATGCGGCCGAGGAGAAGCTGCGCGAAGAGGAAGCGGCGAAGTTTGCGGAGGAAGTGCGCGACGATGACCTTGATTTGGAAAACGTCGAGATTCACAAGGATATGGACAGCGCCGACGTCACGGCGGTTGACGGCGACTACGGCGCCAATCAGATTCAGATTCTGGAAGGCTTGGAAGCTGTAAGCGCCCGGGCATGTATATCGGCAGCACGTCGGGCGCGGCCTGCACCATCTCGTCTACGAGGTGGTCGACAACTCGATCGATGAGGCTCTGGCCGGCTATTGCGACCATATTGACGTGACGATTGAAAAGGACAACAGCATCACCGTCGTCGACAATGGGCGAGGCATCCCCGTCGACATGCACGAGAGCGGCAAGCCTGCGGTCGAGGTCGTCCTGACCGTCCCTGCACGCGGGCGGCAAGTTCGGCGGCGAAGGCTACAGGTGTCGGGCGGCCTGCACGGCGTCGGCGTCTCCGTCGTCAATGCGCTCTCCACGTCGATGGACGTCGAAGTCAAAGCGCGACGGCAAGATCCACAGCATACGCTTCGAGCAGGGCGTTACAGCCGCTCCTTTGACGGTCATCGGCGAGACGGAAAAGACGGGAACGAAGGTTCACTTCGTCCCCGACCCTGAGATCTTCACGGTGACACAGTACAGCTTCGACACCTTGAAGCATCGTCTGCGCGAGCTGGCCTTTCTGAATCAAGGCATCACGATTCGCCTCGTGGACAAGCGCGGTGAGGGCCGCGAGGAGTCGTACTTCTATGAGGGCGGCATCCGCTCCTTCGTCGAGCATCTGAACCGCAAGAAGGAAGTCATTCATCCGACGCCGATCTACTTCAATGGTATCAAAGATGATACCGTTGTGGAAATCGCCATGCGAGTACAACGACAGCTACATGGAGAATATCTACAGCTTTGTCAACAATATCAACACCGAGGAGGGCGGCACGCATCTCGCGGGATTCAAGATCGCTCTGACGCGGGCGGCGAACGACTTCGCGCGAAAGCAGGGCATATTGAAGGACAAGGACGGCAATCTCTCAGGCGAGGGACGTCGAGAGGGTTTGACCTGCGTCATCAGTCTCAAGATTCGCGAGCCGCAGTTCGAGGGGCAGACGAAGACGAAGCTCAGCAATTCCGAGGTGCGCGCATCGTCGATTCCATCGTGACCGAGGGACTGACCGAGTATTTTCGAGGAAAAATCCCGCCATCACGAAGAAGGTTATCGAGAAGGCGATCATGGCGTCTCGTGCGAGGGAAGCGGCGCGAAAGGCGCGTGAGCTGACAGGCGCAAGAATGCGCTCGAAGTGTCGAGCTTGCCGGAGCTCGCGGACTGCTCGATCAAAGATCCCGAGCAGGCGGAAATCTACCTCGTCGAGGGCGACAGCGCCGGCGGCTCGGCGAAAGCAGGGCGCGACCGCCGCTTCCGAGCAATCCTGCCCCTTGCGCGGCAAGATCCTGAACGTCAGAAAGCGCGTCTCGACAAGATCTTCGCCAATGCCGAGATCCGCACGATGATCACGGCGTTCGGCACGGGCATCAGCGACGACTTTGACATCGCGAAGCGTCGCTACGGCAGATCATCATCATGACCGATGCCGACGTCGACGGATCGCATATCCGCACGCTCCTCCTGACCTTCTTCTACCGCTACATGAAGCCGCTCATTGAGCGCGGCCACGTCTACATCGCGCAGCCGCCGCTCTACCAGATTCGCAGGGCAAGAAGCACTGGTACACCCTACAGCGACGACGAGCTGGCGCAGAAGCTCAACGAAGTCGGCAGGGGACAACGACCGTGCAGCGCTACAAGGGCCTCGGCGAGATGGATCCCGAGCGGCTTTGGGAAACGACGATGGATCCCGAGCAGGACGATGCTCCAAGTGCGCATGGAGGACGCTGAAGAAGCTGACGAGCTTTTCACGATCCTCATGGGCGACAAGGTGGAGCCGCGCCGCCAGTTCATCGAAGAGCACGCCAGCACGTGAAATCTCGATATTTAAGAGTGTATAGAAAAAAACGGAATCCATTCCTCTGAAATCATGATATAATGATGAAGAAAGGAATGGATTCCGTTTTTACTATCACAGGAGAATATCATGAAACTGATCGAGCGTGCATCTTATATGGTTTCTGCAGCGCAATCGTGAGCGTCCTATCGTCAAAGGTGGTATCGGGCGTGCGCCGCTGCGGCAAATCCACGTTGTTTTTCCTCTACCAGCATCATTTGCTGCAAGACGGCGTGACAGAAGAGCAGATTCATGTCATCAACTTCGAGAATCTGGAATTTGAAGACCTGCAAGAGTATCATGCTCTGTACCGCTATGTATGCGAAAGGCTCGTGCCGGGAAAGTGGAATTACGTCTTTCTCGATGAGATACAACATGTGCCGCAATTTGAAAAGGCCGTGGACAGTCTCTTCATCAAAGAAAAAGTGGATATCTATATCACGGGATCGAACGCTTATTTCATGTCGAGCGATCTGGCAACCTTGCTTTCCGGCCGCTATGTGGAACTTCGTATGCTTCCTTTGTCCTTTCGTGAATTCTGCAGCCGCGAGATGCTGCAAGAAAGGTTCAGTCTGCGGGAGCTGTACGAAAAGTATACGAGAAAGTTCCTTTCCCTATGCCATGCAGCTTGACGGACGAGAGAAGGATATCAACGAGTACATGCCAAGGCATATACAGCACGATTCTTTTTGAAAGATATCGTGGCGCGTCTGCGCATTGCTGACGCCAAGATGCTCAAAGCGTTACGAAGTATCTCTTCCTTCATGTAGGAAGCCTGCTTTCTCCCAAGAAGATAGCGGATTCCATGACGAGTGCGGGAAGAAAGATCGACGCCAAGACGGTGGAGCGATACTTGCAGGGCTTGCAGGACGGACTTCTCGTCTATCAGGCCGATCGCTTCAACCTTGTCGGCAAGGAAGTGCTGCGCATCAATTCAAAATACTATGTGGTCGACGCTGCCATGCGCTTTTTCCTCATCGGCAGGAAGGGGCAGGATACGGGGCATGTACTGGAAAATATCGTCTGTTGGAGCTTCTGCGGCGTGGTTATCGCGTCTACGTCGTGCTCTGCCGAGCGGCGAAGTCGACTTCGTAGCGCAGAAATGAAAGAGGTCATGTCTACATCCAAGTGGCAGAATCGACCCAGCAGCGGAGGTTCTGGAACGTGAGCTGAAATTCTTGCGATCGATCAAGGATAATTACCCCGAAATATCTTCTTACCTTGGACGAAGTGAATGCGACGGCGGATTACGACGGCATAAAGAAGAGGAATGTCCTGCGCTGGTTATTGGAAGAGGAATGAAATAGGGCTGTGCCGACATCTCCACGACGTCGGCACAGCCCTATTTGCTGAACGATTCTTCCTATATCTCGATCTTGTGCATATCGCGCGCCTGCTGCATCTTTCCCGCCAAGTCTTCGAGCGCGGTTCCTGAAGCAGCTTCGACGGCGGCGAGGACGACGCCCTCGACGAGCGGGCGTCGATGAGTTGAGGCGGCGGTCTGACATGGATTCGAGGACCATTTCCGCCGTCATGACGGCGCTTCCCATATCCATGAAGAGGGCGACGCCGTCGTCCGTATAGGTCTTGTCGATGGCGGCGGCGATCTTCTCATAGCTTGTGCCGAGACTGCCGTCTTCCGTGCCGCCCGGCGGCGATGATCGTTACATCGCGCGCCATCATTTTGGCGACTTCGGCGACGCCTTCCGCAAGTTTTTCGCTATGGAAACAACGACGATGCTGAACATGATGCCCGCCCCTTACATGGCGTCTGCCATGGCACGCAGCATGAAGGAGGATACAGCGCCCGGATCTCTGTGGCCGAGACTGCGCTCTCCGAGGTAACTCGCGCGTCCCTTGGTGGCGACGAGATCCTTCGTGCGCTCGCGCCCTTTTCAGCGGCGACAGCGGCGGCTTCAAAGCCTCCTTGAGTGTCTTCTTCGCTTCTATGGCTTCACGCATGGCACGTTCGGCAGGGGCAAAGGCGTCGAGCATGGTCTTTTCCCCGATGGTCGATTTGCCGCGCATCTTTATGCCCGCGACGGAGGCGGAAAATGCTGCGAGAAAGTCTTCGGCGAAAGCTCCATCTTTCCTTGAGCGCATCGCCCGCCTTCATGAAAGCCGTGCCGTAGAGGGGGCCTGAAGCTCCGCCGACACTCGATACGATGGCCATGCCGATGCCCTTGAATATGGCGCCGCTGTCCTTTCCGATGAGCGAAGGAACTTTTTCCATCACGGTTTTGCACCGCGCGCCATATTGATGCCGTGATCTCCATCGCCGATGGCGCTGTCCAGCTCGGTCAGGACATCCTTTTTCCGCTTCGATTTTTTCAGAGATCGCTTTCATGATTTCCAGCAGCTTTTTCGTATCCATACATTGCCCTTCATTCTTTGTTCCGTTTCAAAGAGTTTTTTCCCGTTTATTTTTTCCAGGCAAGCGTATCGGCTTTGGCGTCGTAAAGGCGCTTCATGTCCTCGTCAAGACGCAGGAGCGTCAGGGAGAATCCCGCCATCTCGATGGCTGTCATATAGTTGCCGACAATCGTGTCGTATACCTGGACGCCCTTTTTCCTTCAAGTAGTCCTGCACGAAGTTGTTGATGATGTAAAGCTCCATCAAGGGGTTGCGCCCATGCCGTTGACGAGGACGACGACCTCCTTGCCGGAGTAGTCGAGGGTCGGCAGAATGGTATCAGAGTCTCTTCGCCGCTTCGTTGGCCGAGAGCATCTTCTCGCGGCTCGTGCCCGGCTCGCCATGGATGCCGATGCCGATCTCGACTTCGTCTTCTGCGAGCGTGAATCCGTGCTTTTCCGGCAGCGGGAACGGTGCATCGGGGCGATCGCCATGCCCATCGAGCGGACGTTCTTGATGACGCTTTCGGCGCACGCTTTGACCTCGGCGAGGGAGGCGCCTCTTCGGCACGCGCCCCCTGCGATCTTATGGACAAAGATCGTTCCCGGCGACGCCGCGCCCTGCCCGTCGTATAGAGGCTGTCCCTGACGGCGACATCGTCGTTGACGATGACGTAGTCGGCGTTGACGCCTTCATCCTTCGCCATGTCAATCGCCATTTCGAAGTTCAGGACATCGCCCGTATAATTCTTGACGATCGCGAGGACTCCCGCATCTGTGGCGACGGCCTTGATTCCTTCATAAATCTGATCGGGCGTCGGCGAGGTGAATACGGATCCTGCCACGGCGCAGTCGAGCATGCCGCTGCCGACGTAGCCGCCATGCGCCCGGCTCGTGACCGCTGCCGCCGCCGGAGACGAGTGCGACCTTGCCTTCTTTTTCGGAGTGCGCACGATGATGTTTCCTTCGTCGAGCTTTCGGAGCTTTTTCGGTGCTGCCTTGGCGAGGCCTTCAATCATCTCGCGCTCGACATCGTCCACCCTTGTTGATGAGCTTTTTCATCCATGTACCGCCTTTCTCTTTTTCATCCTATATTGCAAAGCCGATATGGTTCGTATCGATCATCTTTGAAATGCACTGCAATCAAGCGAAGCAAAGCCGTCAAGCAAGCTTCTGACCTTTTCGGCGATGACGCGAACACCGTCCCTTTTGCGGCTCTCGATGTTCAGCGGCATGTTCGGGTCGTGCAGCGACATGCGCAGAGAGCCCAGCCGTCGGGGAACACGAGCCGCACGCCTTCGTAGGACGGTTCGGCCATCTTGATACCGTTCTCCCTTGGCGCGTCGGGCGACGGATTCAAACATCTGCCGCATAGCTGCGGGCATCTTCGACTCCTACGATCTTCAAGCGATATTCGCGCGCTTCCAACGGGTGCGCGAGCTTTTCAATGAGCGAGTGAAGCGTGCGCCCCTCCCTCTTCGCTTTGGCCGCTGCGATGAGGAGTTTCACGGCGAGTACGCTCCGTCGTCGAGATAGTAGTTCTCGGAAAGTGCGCCATGCCCCGAGGTCTCGATGGCAAAGCGGTGATACCGTTCCTTCTTCGTTGAGGCGCTACATTTCGTTGATGACGTTCTTGTAGCCGCGCTTGAAGCGATGGTGACGGAGGTGAAGCTCGTTTTCCAGAAAGTCGGTCAGCTCGTCGGAAGTGATCGAATCCGTGACGATCGTTGACTTCGGATAGTCGGGCGTTAGGATGGCCGCCATCATGGCGATGAGCGCATTGCGGTTGATTTCCTCGCCCGTGGGACGGGACGGCGCTCATGCGGTCGACATCGGTATCAAAAGATCAGGCCGAGATCAGCATGGTTTTTCGAGGACGGCTTCCTTGATGGCGGCCATCGCTTCGCATGTTCTCGGGGTTCGGGATATGGTTCGGGAACATGCCGTCCGGCTCTAAGTAGCGGCTGCCCGTAGTGTCTGCTCCAGCGGGTCGAGCACCTTCGTGGCAAAGCCGCCGCTGCCGTTGCGGCGTCGACTGCGATGCGCATGCCGGCAAGAGGCTTTCTCCTCGGGCGCGGCGGAAACCCCTCGCAAATCTTCTTCTGCAGATGGTCGGCATAGACGGAGATGAGGTCAAACTTCTCGGCTTCTTTTTCGTCTCCTTGAACCAGGGGATTCTTTCGAGGCATAGGAAAGAACCTTCTTGATGTCGCTCGCTTCGAGTCCGCCATTTTTTGTGAAGAACTTCATGCCGTTTCGGTTGTAGGGACAGATGGCTCGCCGTGATCATGATGGAGCCGTCGGCCCTTGTCTCATCGAAGAGGATGGACACGAACATCGCGGGCGTGGAAGAAAGGCCGCAGTCGAGCGCTCGGGACGCCGCGGGAAAGAAGAGCGGCGAGTATGGCACGCTTCAAGCAGGGAGCGGAAATGCGCGAGTCGTGTCCGACGGCGATCGTCATTTCCTGCGCTTTCCTGCCAATCTTCTCTTCAAGAAATCTACGAAGCCGTTCGCGATGCGGCCTGCGGCCTCTTCCGTCAGATTGACGGGCTCGTCGGCGACGCCGGATACGGCAACGCCGCGCACGTCGCTGCCGTTCTGCAATTTCATCCATTGTTTTTCCGCAATCATGGCAATCCCCCATGGTGCATTCCATTTTCTTCAGGGTATATTATACCATATTTTTGGAATAATTTGCGTTTTTTATTCTGTCATTTATCATTCGTACCAAAAATTCTTCTTCGGCCGCGATGCAAGAGCATGATAAATCGGCAGATGAAGTTCCTGTATGCGGTACGTTTCCTTGTCGGGAACGGCGAGGAGAATGTCGGTCAGAGCGCGCAGCCTGCCGCCGCCCATGCCCGTCAGAGATGACGGAGATGCCGAGCGCGTGCGACCTGCGCGCATAGAGAACATTCTGCGAATTGCCCGACGTGCTGATGGCGAGAAGGACGTCGCCTTTCCCTGCCAAGACCGAATACCTGCTGGGCGAAGACGAGGTCGGGCGCCTGGTCGTTGGCAAACGCCGTGCCGAGGGCAATTTGGTTGACGAGGGAAAGAGCGGGCAGGGCTTCTGCAGGTTCTCGATGAGGTACGCTGCATCTTCAGGGGCGAGGCGTCCATGAGCTTCTGCTCTTGTCCTCGCCTCAGCGGCGCGGCAGAAGGAAGCCCTTCATCAGCTCTCCCGTGATGTGCTCGGCGTCGGATGCGCTGCCGCCGTTGCCGCAGATGAGCAGTTTGCCGCCTTTTCTGTAGCAGTTGACAATCGTTTCGACAGCGGCTTTCAGCGGTTCTTCCATGGGAGCGAGCACAGGATAGCGTTCGATCAGATGGTCGATCGTGGCGAGTGTCGTTTCTTTGGCCATGTTTAGCCCCTCCTCTATGCGTTTTTCTTCTTGTGGAAATGCTTCCAGCCGATTCGTGCAAGGAAAACGACGGCGACGAGCAGGGCGATTCTCCAAGCGGCCTTGAAGATATTGTCGCTCACGCTTTCTGTCGCGTCCGCCGCCTTGTCCTCACTGTCGCTTCGCGCCGCCTCTTGATAGCGCTTCGTCGGCGTAGGGCACGACGCTGCGTGCGCGACGGAGACCGTGGAAATACATGCTGTGTTTGCGCCCGCAACAAAGATAGGAGCCATGCCGCCGGCAAAAGCTCCCATCATGAGTGCAGCAATGATCTTTTTCGGTAAGGAATAAAATGCATAATTCTCTCTTCTTTTCTAAAGGGAGCGCTGAAATATCAATGCGCATCCCTTGCATAAGCAAAAACCGCAAAAAGACAGACTTCAAGAGATCCTCAAGGCTTGCAATTTTTCCGGTCGAGCATCTTTTGCAGGGTACGAACCAGAAAGAGATGCGTCTCATAGTCGAGATCGTTCGCATCGTAGAGCATGCGCTTCTTGAGGACGTCGATCTGCTTTTGCAGTTTTTGCCGCGTCTCATCCGTCAGACTCATGTGTTGTGTCCGTTTTCTTCCAACATCATCTGTTGTTGGGCACGACTATCCCAGCCCTCTTCCTGCAGCTTTTCGGGCGCAGGGGAGAGCCTGTCGAGGATTTCCTGAGTCTCCGGATCCATCTCATCAAAATCCGCTTTATTCATTTTGACCAGCCACCTTTATACTTATATTGTACTATGAAAGCCCAAGAAGTCAAGCCGAAGGCGCAGACTGATTGGCTTTTTCGTGTAAGGCGGGTGGGATATATGTACATTTTTTCCTGTTGACCAGTTTAGCTTGCATACTTACAACAGGATATGCTATACTATGGGCGGCAGAATGGTTGGACAACACCATATTACGCACACGAAAATCCCCCCAAGTAGCGCCTTGAGGGGATTTTCTATTCCCATATTGCGAGCAGGGATTAGCGCTCAGGCTTGTTGCCTTTTGCTCTCTCGTCAAGCCATCTGCAAAGGTAGTGGCAGACTACCCCCGCCGCGACGGAGAGGATGAATGATTGGACAACATTCTCCATAACGCACACCTCCTTCCCTATGCCCGGAATGGAGGAGGCAACTGAAAAGTATAGCATACTTCAGCGGAAAGAGTAAGCGAATGAATAGACGTAAAAAGTAACGAAATAAAAGGCAGCGGATGAGGTAATGCTATAGCAAGCAGCGGAAAAGCGATTGACGGCATTGATGTATATAGCTAGAATTAAAAGACGCAATGAGCGTTTCTGATTTTCTTTCCTTTGGAAAGAAGCCTTTTTCCAGCTCGGAGCGCGGCGCTTTGGTCTTGCGCAATGGAGTCTCGTGAACCCCGTCAGGTCCGGAAGGAAGCAGCGGTAAGCGAATCGCTTCATGTGCCGCAAGGGCGCCTGGGGGTCGCGCCCCGAAGTGGAAAAGGAGTATTTGCTGCTGTGCGGAGTTTCGGCTTGGTGCGGCAGCTTTTTTCTATGGATTCGTTTGCAATTTTCTATGCGTTTCGAGGAGGGACGATATGGCGTACATCGCGCTCTACCGCCAATGGCGGCCGGGAAAGCTCTCAAGATCTCGTGGGGCAGACGGCCGTATCGAGGACGCTTTCCCATGCGATTTCCGCAGGACGCATCGCCCATGCCTATCTCTTTTCCGGCCCGCGCGGCACGGGCAAGACGAGCACGGCGAAGATCCTCGCGAAGTCGCTGAATTGTGAGAAGGGGCCGACGCCTGAGCCTTGCGGCGTCTGCAAAAATTGCACGAAGATCGCCGACGGCACGGCGCTCGACGTCTTTGAGATCGACGCGGCGTCGAACCGCGGCATCGACGAGATGCGGGACTTGCGCGAGAAGGTGAAATTCACGCCCGCCGAAGGGCGCTACAAGGTCTACATCATCGACGAAGTGCACATGCTGACGACGGAGGCATTTCAATGCGCTTTTGAAGACGCTCGAAGAGCCGCCGGCATATGTCGTCTTCATTCTCGCGACGACGGAGCCGCACAAGGTGCCGGCGACGATCCAGTCGCGCTGCCAGCGCTTCGACTTTCGGCGCATCACGGTCGAGAGATCGAAGCGAGGCTCGCCTATGTGGCGCAGGAGATGAAGATCCCGTGCGAAGGAAGCGCTTCGCCTCATCGCGCGGCAGGCGGACGGCGGCATGAGGGATGCGCTGTCGCTGCTTGACCAGTGCGCGAGCACGGACGACGATACATTGACGGCGGCATGCGTCGAGGAGAATCTCGGCCTCATCGGACATGAGCCGATCTATCGCCTGACGAAGTCGATCGGCGAGCGAGCGAAGGGCGAGGTCTTGGAAACGATCGCGGAGCTTCTCGCGCTCGGTAAAGATCCGATGCAGCTTTTGGCGGAATTGACGCTTCATCTGCGAAGCCTCATGATCTACGAGGCGGCGGGCGCTCTTGCAGCGCTCAATCTCTCGGACGACACCGGAGCTGCGCTCGAAGAGCAGAAGGCGCTTTTCACGCAGGCGCAGATCATGGCGATGATCGCGCGTCTGCACGAAGCGATGGCGGAGCTTCGCTGGACGCCGCAGCCGCGCATCACGCTTGAGGTCGCGCTGCTTTCACTCTGCCGTGAGAATGTGGAAGCTGGTGCAGAAGGTGCACCAGCGCCCTCCCACCCAGCGCCCGCTCCCCGCCGAAGCGGCGCGCGTCGCCCGCCTTGAGGCGGAGCTTGCCGCCCTCAGGCGCAGCTTTCGGCGCAGCCTGCGGAGCAGCCGCGCCTGCAGCATCTCCTCTTCCAACCGCGAGAAGACGGGCGGCAAGTCGCACGAACGAAGCGGCTTCTTCCGACACGCCGGCACGCATTAGCGCACCGCTTGCTTCTTCCGCTCCTGCCGCGCAGGCCGCGCCGAATCCCGAGGAGAGAAAATCTACGCCGAACTTCTCTCCCGCCTGCAGGAGAAGCAGCGCATCTCCGTTCTCGCTTGCCTCAAGGGCGCATCTTTCTCGGCAAAGCGGCGCGGGCACGTTTCGCCTGCATTTTTCAAGTCCCTGCTCGCGCGGCGCACAATGCGCGACGACTACCGAAAGATCATCGAAGAATTGCTCGCCGATATCGCAGGCACACCGCTTGCAATCTCGTGCGAAGCGCAAGACTCGCCGCCTGCCGCACCACCTCCTGCGCCGAAGAAAAGCCGCCGTTGGCGGCGCTCGATGAGATCGAGCCGCGAGGGCTTTCGCCGAAACCGCTGGAGATCGACGAGAACGAGCTTTCGCCCGAAGAGCGAAGTCGCTTGAAAAATGCCGTTTCGCTCCTCGGCGGACATCTCGTCGACCTGCCCGAAGAGCAGCGCATCGCCGCCCTCGCCGCGAGCGGAAAGGCAGTCGCCAAGTCCGTGGCCGAGACGGCAGAAAGAGAGGACGCGCCGCCGCTCGATGACGCGCCGGTGCCAGATGACATTTCTCGCCCGATGATGCGCCGGTGCCCGATGACGTGCCGCCGCCGGGTGATGGCGATGCGCCGCCGCCGAGTGACGAGGATGCGCTTTGAGATTGGATGAAATCTGGATGATTCATACATTTCAATCTCTCAAAGATAGGCTGAAGGAGGTTTATTGTGAAAAGATATTGACCATAGAGGAACTTATGAAAAAGTGCGAAAGATTTTCTGTGAAAGCGACAGTGAAAAATCATATCGAACTTATTAGAGTTACGGATGGCAAAGCTGTCGGGACATACGTTGAACATAAGTTCCAAAAATTCTCCAAAAGCGTTATACTGTAGAAATTAGCAATAGTGCAAAAGGCATCGATCTGCTACGGAGCAACAGTTCAAAACGGATATAAAAGTCACGTCGGTTGCACAGCCGCAGTCAAGCTGCCCTTTTCAGAATGACGTCAGAAAATTTTTGGTTTGAGTTACAACATTGGTTTTTGTTTATGATAAACAGGATAAAGGAAAAAGTTTGCATACTTCATTTCAAATATTGTACTTTTTATCGAAAAAGGAAAAGAACGGCTGATTTTACAACTACAAAGCGTTTGCGTGAAATGGTGTCGGATGGTGCGAACAGAGGACATCATCGGATTTTTCAGCAGACAAGGAACTCTCGGAGATGAAATTATTTATCAAAAACTGGCTGATGAAATTTTGGCTGCTCCTCGAAACAAGGTTATCTGACGATCAGCAATGCAATGCAATGGCGCTTGCAGTATAAGGGCAATCACATTGGACAATAGCGTTCAGGGGTATTCAATCATGCATGGTAGGCGTGAATACGGGGATTATCAAACTCCCATAGATTTTGCTGAAAAAGTTTGTCGTTATCCGAGCGATTGCTGTCGAATAAAACCGTCAGCAGTCGTTGAGCCAACTTGCGGAATAGGGGCTTTCTTAAGAGCAGTTTGTTGTTTGAGGCAAACGATATTATGGCATCGAAATCAATGCGGAATACTGTCGGATATGCAGGGATTTCATAAGTGAAAAGGTGAAAATCATTCATTCAGATCTTTTCCTCCAAGTCATTGATAAAAGATAAACGCCATGCTCGTCTTGGGAAATCCTCCATGGGTGACGAACAGTACGCTTTCTGTTCTCGCCTCTGATAATCTGCCTGTAAAAAGCAAACTTCAAGGGCTTGAAAGGCATAGAGGCAATAACGGGGACGGAAATTTTGATATTTGTGAATATCATCTTGCAGTTGGTCAACGAATATAGAGATACAAATGCTGTCATTGCACATGCTTTTGCAAAATGTCAGTTGCAAGAAATATATTTAAGGAATTGAAAAAGGCTATATTTCATCTAATAAATACGATGTTCTTGAATTTGATGCTTCAAAGGTGTTCGGCATAAATGTAAACGCTTGTCTTTAGTGATTCAGCTTGTTGACTCAAGGCGCATCATTAGACGCTTATAAAGTTTATGATTTTGAATACCCCGAAACAGTCAAAGCGCAGTTTAAATATTCAAATGGGCAATTCTGTCGCGACTTGGGAAAAAAAGAGAAGATTTTGACGGTCAATGCTGCTTTGAATGGCGGCAGGAGTAAAGCACGATTGCTCAAAGATCATGGAATTGACACTGAGGGATGGAAACACTGCAAAATGGGCAAGAAACGATGGATATAGAAAACGATATTGTTTTCCTTGATGAAAGCAGTATGTTCAAGAAGCCTGTCATTCACGATTTTTTCAAAAGTTCGTTATTGTAACACAAAAAGTCAGGGAAGGAACGGAGCACCTGTAAAAGGAAGTGCCCAAAACATGGCAATATCTGAGCGCGCATACGGCGCTGTTTGAGAGCAGGAAAAGCTCGATTTATCGTGAGTGCGCCGCCATTTTCCATGTTTGGCGTGGGCGCGTATTCGTATGAAAAATATAAGAGTTGGCGTCAGTGGTTTTTATAAGAAACCACTTTTTACACTCTGTACTCGAAGACGGCAAGCCTGTTATGACGGATGATACAAGTTATTTTTATTTGTTTTGACCGTTATGATGCGGCTTATATCGCAATGCTCCTGCTTAACTCAAGCAAGGTTCAAGACTTCTTGACCGGCATAGCATTTTTGGACGCTAGCGACCTTATACAAGTTCTTGAACGCATTGATTTTTGATAAGATTGTCAATGATTTGAGTCTTGATGATTTAAGAAAAACGGAAGAGGCGTTGGCACTGTCGCATTATGCGACCTCGTCCATGTGGAAGAGTTTCGATCATTAGCTTGGCGTTGAACGGTTGCAGTTTGCTTGAAATCTTGCCGCCGGATGATGGCGATGCGCCGCCGCCGGAGGAAAACAGTTGACCCTAAGAGCCGCTTTTGCGGCTATAATCGAAGGAAAAGCGCAGGCGAAGAGCCTGCTTTTGAAAGGAGAAACGCAATGTTTGGTGGAATGGGAAACATGGGCAATATGCAGGGCATGATGAAGAAGGTGCAGAAGCTTCAAAATGACATGAAGAAGATGCAGGAGGAGCTGAAGAGAGACCGTCGAGGTGTCGGCGGGCGGCGGCGCCGTCAAGATCGTCATGAACGGCGAGAAGGAAGTGCAGTCGCTTTCATATCGATCCCGCCGCCGTCGATCCCGAGGATGTCGAGATGCTGCAGGATCTCCTCTCGGCCGCCTTTAACGAGTCGGTCAAGAAGGTCGACGACATGATGGCGGGCGAGATGGGTAAGCTCACGGGCGGCCTCAGGCTTCCTCCGGGCATGTTCTGAGATGCAGTATATCGCACCGTTGGCAAAACTCATTGAACACTTTTCGCGCACTGCCGGGCATTGGCTCCAAGACGGCAGTGCGTCTTGCTTATCATGTCCTCGACATGGATGCAGCGAGGCGGGCGCTCGCTGAGGCGATCGTCGAAGCGCGGAGAAGATCGGCTTTTTGCAGCGTCTGCTGCAACCTCTCAGACCAGGGATCCTGTGCGATCTGCGCGTCGGAAAAGCGCGACCGCTCGAAGATCTGCGTCGTCGAGCAGCCGCAGGATGTCGCCGCCGTCGAACGCATGAAGGACTACAAGGGTCTTTACCATGTGCTGCACGGCTCGCTTTCGCCGCTCTCGGGCGTAGGCCCTGAGAACCTTCGCGTGAAGGAGCTTCTGCATCGGCTGGAAGGAGAGGCGGGCGCTGAGGTGCAGGAGATCATCATGGCGACGAATCCCACGGTCGAGGGCGAGGCCACGGCGATGTACCTCGCGCGGCTTTTGAAGCCCGCAGGACTCAAGGTCACGCGCATCGCGCACGGCCTGCCCATCGGCGGCGATCTCGAATACGCTGACGAAGTCACGCTCGCCAAGGCGCTCGAAAACAGAAAGGAAATCTAATATGCTCGAAATCATCGCGTCGCTCGCCGTCGGCATTCTGCTTCTTTCTATTGCGGCGAAGCTCCTAGACTTGCCTTGCGCCTTTTGAAGAAATTCATCGTCAACAGCGTTGTCGGCGCGGTGCTGCTCTCCATCGTCAAACTTCTGAGCTTTCATGTGACGATCAACATCTTCACGTCGCTCGCTGCAGGAATCTTCGGCGTCCCCGGCGTGCTCATGGTGCTCGCGTGGAGCTATTTGTAAGAAAAAGTGCATTGAGCAGACGGCGGTGCCGGTGTATTCGTGTTTTTCAAAAGCATCTTGAAACAATAAAGAAGGCAAGACATTGAACGAAGAAAAAGCAAGTAATGTGAAACGCTCTGGACGGCGGAATTCATCGGCATGAGCGCCACGAATTTTCACCTCATGGCGCAGTACATCCTCATCGTCGGACTGCCCATCTACATCGCATGAACGAGATGAAGGGCGGCGAGCTGGAGCAGGCTTGCCACGACCTTCTTCCAGATCGGCCGTCTCCTCGCGCCCGTTTGCCGCCGGCTCATCGACAGCCCTGCACAAAGGGCAGACTGCTCCTGGCGCGACGCTCGCCTTCTTTGCTATCATCGCTCTCTGCTTCGCGCATACGGAAGAAGCGATCTACACGCTGCGCCTTCTGCAGGGCATCGAATTTGCGCTCGGCACGACGGCGGCGGCCACCTTGGCGGCGCTCGTCCCTGCCCGCGGCGAAGAAGGAACGGGCATCGGCTACTTCGCGCTCTCGACGAATCTCGCGATGGTCGTCGGGCCTCTTACCGCCTCCTTATCATACGCTCCTTCGGCATGATGGCGCTCTTCGTCTTCCTTACGGCGAGCGCCCTTTTTCACGCTCTGGCTCTGCAAACCGCAGGAAGCTCCCCGATGAGATCGTTGCGCCAAAAAGAGAAAAAGGCCGAGTTCTCCTCGTCGAGCGGCAGGCGCTTCCTGCGGCTCTCATTGGCGGACTCATGTTCTTCGCCTACGGCGGCGCCCTGACCTTCATCCCGCTCTATGCGCGCACGCTCGGCATGGAAGAGGGACGTCAGCGCCTTCTTTGCCATATTCGCGCTCATCATCGTCGTGACGCGCCCCTTCATCGGCCGCATCTTCGATCAGCGCGGCGCCGACTATACGGTTTATCCGGGACTTCTCCTCTTCTTCCTCGGTTTCCTGTGCTTTGCCGCAGCCGAGTCGTCTGCGGCCTTTCTCGCTTCCGCCGCGATTCTGAGGCGCGGGCTTTGGCGCTGCAGCGCCGCCTGCAGACGCTCGCCGTCGCAGAGCGTCGCGCCTGAGCGTGCGGGACTTGCGACGGCGACCTACTTCTGGGCGCTCGACATCAGCGTCGGCCTTGCTGCCGCGACCTTGGGACTCGTCGCCGCCCGCTTCGGCTATGCGGCGCTCTACGGCATTCTGTGCCCTGCCGTCCTCGTCCTCGCCGTCCTCTTCTATACGATTTGGCGCAGGAGACGATAGGATTTTTCCTTTGCGACGAATACAAGGAGTTAGGATATTTCGTCAATATAAGGAGGCGCGTCATGTTTGACAAAAAGAAATTTTTCATTCTTCTTCTCCTCGTCATCTCTGTCATGGCGAGCGGCTGCTTCGCATCAGCAGCGATACCGCCATCCACAAGGATGGAAGCGTGGATATAAAAACACGATGGTCGGCGTGCCTCTTCTTGCAGAGCAGATCCAAGAAGCGCGTGAATCGGCAAAGAAGAATCATCCGAACGCTTCGCTCAAGGACGTTCAGGACGGCAATATGTCCGGGATCGAGGAAACGACGCATTACAAGACGATTGACGAGATGGCGAAGCCGACGGCAATATGTTCAAGACCGTCGAGGGCAAGGCGAAGGGCGTGCAGCAAAAGAGGGCTGGCTCTACGACACCTATGCGGTCGATGTGCTCTTTGAAGGAAAGAAGGACACGCGGGCAAATATGGATCAGGATGAGCGCGCCATGATGCAGGCGATGCTCTCTTCCGTGCGTGCCGACGTTTCCCTGTCTCTTCCCTATGCCCTGAGAGTCACAATGCCGGACAAGGTAACGGACGGCGGCACGACCTGGTCTGGGATCTCGCTTCGCCTTGATGAATGGAAGCGACAAGTCCCATACAGGCGACGTTTCGCATCTGGAATATGACGATATCTACATCACGATCGGCATTGCCGTCGTACTCACGCTTGTTTTCTTGGGCGGCTTGATCGGCGGCTTTCTCTGCCGCAAGGGATCGCCCTCTTCAATTCAGCATCTTCGGATTGGGACTCGTCGCTCTTCTCGCGCTTCTGGGCATTGGCGGATTTTCCTCTATTCCGTCACGAATCTGCCTGCGCTGAAGGATCAGGACATTATATCTGCAACGGCCGCCAAGTCTTCCATCAATCAACTGCAGGATGCACTCGGCTCTTCCGGGAACGATCCGGCATTGTCCAAGGCGAAGAAGGGCGCCCTGTCGGATTTTTCTTCCGCCAAGACGAAGGCACAGACTTCGGCCGCTCCGAATCCTGCGCCCGCGTCCTCCGGTTCGCAGGATGCCGTGCGGACGTTCGAGACCTTTCATCGCAATATCACGAATCGCAATCTGCGCGCCGCCTACAATGCGTTGGGTTCTGAGATGCAGTCGCAAATGACCTATGAGGGCTGGGCGCCGGGCTTCAATACGACGGTCAGCAGCACGCCGCTCAACGTCGAGGTGCAAAAGCGCCACGCAGGATCGTGTCACTTTGACCTATACGCTGCGTGCAGTCGACAACCCCGGCGGCACTCGCTATTTCAACGGCAGAGCTGTTCTCACCGTGCATGGATCGGTCTGGAAGATCGATGAAAATCGTCAACAAGCCGAAGTGATGTAATCTACAGAAAAAGGAAAAGGCTGTGCATAAGTCGAAGCCATCGACTTATGCACAGCCTTTTTCCTATATGATTTTCTAAATTCTCTTCACATCGGCGAAGCAGAGCTTGGGCACTATGGTTGATGAGGTTCAATTCATGCGCCTTCTGATAGAACAGCTCCAGACCTTCGAGATGCTCGTCTTTCAAAATCCCAGTGGATGACCTGCAGGTATTCTTCAAGCTGCCGAAGTTGAAGTCCTCTTCACGCACGGATTCGATCGTCGCGTACTTGTTCGCGACTCCTTCCGCCATGCCTCGGACGAGACGCCTCGTAGACGAGCTGCAGTTTTTCGGGCGATTCCCTCGCGAAGGTGCGGTTCGCTGTCCAAGAGAGAACAGACCATGCCGAGTCCCGTGAGCTGTGCCACTCGGCGCCGAGATCGTAGTAGTGGAGATCCTCACGGCGGTGGTGGTAGAGCCAGAGCGCATCGTCGCCGATGAAGAGCGAGCCTGCCGCGTCGTCAGGCACGGATTCTGCGGCACGATGTGGCGCACATAGTAGTTGGGGCTTGCGTCGTATCCTTCCTTGAGGATGATCTTCAAGAGGCAGTGGCTCGTCGCCGATTTCGCCGTGAGGATGATGCGGTCGTCCCTGATTTCCTCACAGGGGTTTTTCGTCACGAGGAGGATGCTCGGACCGCCTTATCCGTGCGCACGCAGATGTCGGGCAGGATCACAAGGCTTTCGTCGCCCTGTGCGTAGATGATGGATGATATGCCGCTCACATCGAGCCTGCCCGCCAGAAGTTCGCGGTTCAGCTCCGCCGGCACGCCCGCACGAGATGCTGTCCTCGGTTTCCGCCGTGCGCAGAGCTCTGTGAGCGGCAAGATATTGAGAAAATGGATGTGCCCGACCCTTGGCTCTGCCATAAAATGTCTCCTTTCGGAAGAATGAAAGATTCAGCGCTTCCACATATTCCCACATGTGAAGCAAAGGACCGCGCCCTTGCCGATATTGAGCCCCGCGCGGATGGCGCCGTGATGTATGCCTTGGCGTCCTCAACGGCGATGGTCAGCGGCTTTCCCGCTGCAAGTCCGCAGGCGATTGCCGTCGAGAGCGCACATCCCGTGCCTGCGTATTCTCGTTGTCGATGCGCGTCTGCTTGTACCGCCAGCGCGCCTTGCCGTCCGCATAGAGCAGGGTCGTCGGCGCTCTCACGGTGACCGCCCTTGATGAGAACGGCGATCGGAAACCTCTCGGTCAGGACTTTGGCCGCCTTGAGCATGGAATCTTCGTCGTTGATGGCGACGCCGTGATGGCTGCAGCTCCGGGCAAATTCGGCGTGACGATGTCCGCAAGCGGCAGAAGCTCGTCGACCATCGCGAAAAAGCGTGTCGCTCGTGATCAGATCGCAGCCGCTCGTCGAGGCGATGACGGGATCGAGCACGATGTTTTTTTCGCGTCCTTTTCCCTGCAGCTTATCGGCGATCGTGGCACGATCGCGTCGTTTGCCACCATGCCGATTTTGACGGCGCTCGGGACGGATGTCATCGTAGATGGCGTCGATCTGCTCCGCGATGAAGTCCGGAGGAATGACGAAGGTATCGCGGATTCCCGTCGTATTCTGTCACGGTGAGCGCCGTCGAGATGTTCATCGCGTACATCTTGTGCGCCGTGATGGTCTTGATGTCCGCCTGTATGCCTGCGCCGCCGCTCGGATCTGAGCCTGCGATCGTCAGAACCTTTCGGATGTCCTTCATGCTGCATTCCTCCCCAAAAAGACCGGATGGAGTCTTCCAAAGATACTCATATATATCTGTCTATAGTATACCATAAAGATTACGGTTCTTGCCATAAATCGTACAGGGCGATCATGTTTCTGAGGCGTCGCTTCTCCTCGCTCGTCAGCGTATGGCTGATGGATTTTCCCTCCGCCGTCGACCAGTAGATGAAACGCGCCGCGCGCAGTTGACGCGCGCGAAGGATAAAACTCCTCTTCGCCCAAAGCGATCTGGGGAGCGTTCGTCGAAACTCGACATCCTTGTCGAGATGGTCGCGGCGCTTTTTCCGCGATCTCCCGCAAGTGCGTCGCTCGCCGTCTGCCTCGATGGCGAAGTGGTCGCCGAAGATCCAGCCGCGCATGCTGCTTTCGTGCATTGAATAGTAGTAAAGGATGTTGCAGCGAAACGTCGAGTCCCGACTGTGTCCGAGGAGCGGCTGGACGTAGAGACCTCCTGCGGGCTTCTTTTCCTCGGGATAGCTGTACCACTGTATAGGCTCCCGAGTCTGTGCGTTCCATGCCTCCTTGAGGCTTTTCGATGCGAGCTCACGCTCTTTTCTTCGCGCCTCTTCGGCAAGACGTTCTGTCTCGCGCTGCTTCGCGCTGCGCCGCTTCCTGCTCTCTTTCTTCAGGCGAGCGTTTTCTCTTCGAGGAGGGCGAGCGCCGACTGCGTCTCATCGCGGTGCGTGCTGTTGTACAGAGCATCGCACTCGTAAAGAGGGCGACGAGCACGCAGAACAAGATCGCATAGTGAACAATCCTCACGCTTCTGACTCCTTTTCGCAAGGTTATTTCTCCCTGATTCGTTTCTTTCACTATACACGGAATCCGCTTCATTTGCATATTGTGCAGTTTATCCCGTGCATACCTGACAATAGGTCTATGGGATTATATGATACTCATGGGCTTTCGCACCGAATTTGTTGAATCCATACAGTATCCATGATTTGAATAAACTTTCAGGACATGTTCAGCCGTGAAGCAGAGCGGCAGGACTGCTTCCACCGCCGCTTCTGACAACGGCGCCGTCAGCAGGAGTCACGCTGCACATATGTCCTCACGCTTACAGAAAGCCTAGCCGATCGGTCTCGCGCCTTCGGCTTGACCTCTCGGGGCTTCATGGTAAAATGCTCTTTGACTTTTATCGGGAATTTTTATCGAAAAGAAAGGGATGATCCGCCTTGAAGCAGTTTTCTTCTTTGCTTTACAAAGAAGACGATCTTGCTCTCTCGTCTGCAGGAGGCAAAAAGGTCGCCGCTTCCATGGAGCGCATCTCTGATCTTCTCGTGAGTCTTTTCGCGCCGAGCTTTCCGTCAATCACGATGAGGAATTTCGAGTCCGCGACGAGAAGATCTTCCCGCACGCAAAGGTCGGGACTTGTGGCGGAATGTGGCTTCGCCAATGGAAGGATGTGGAGCGGCAAGGACGATCTGCCTGATGCGGCGAGAGCCGCCGTGACCTTCACGTTCTTCTCCTCTTCGCGCGTCATCCCCTTGGCGTTTGACGGACAGCCCGACGCTATTGTCGTCGGCGCGCGGACTGATCAAGACGATCGCGCGGGAGAAGGAGGTCAAGGCGGTCGGCATCTTTTTCGCCGCGCAGATCTTGGGCGTCAAGAAGCTTCTGGACATCCTGTCGGATACGGCGGAAGACATCGTGTTCTTCGGCGGGCTCTTGTCGGAGCAGATCGATGGAACGCGCATCGTGATCGACCCGCGGGGCACAGGATGTCGCGGGGATTCCTCGCCCTCGTTTTCGTGGGCGAGGATCTTCATGTCAAGATGCCTTCCTTCGGCTGGAAGCCCTTCGGCCTGAAGTGAAGATCACGCGCATGGCAGACGACCGCACCATCGTCGAGATCGATGGAAAGCCCGCGAGCAACTTCTTCTCCCATTACCCGGCATACATAAGTCTTGGAGATCGTTCGCGAGCGTCGCGACTTTCCCCATGTGCTTGAAGCGCAACGGTACGACGCTCGCGCGCCAGATCTTGGACGCCCATCCGGATGGCCGCGTCTGTGTCAATGCCGATCTTGAGGAGGGCGAGCGCCTGCGCATCGCCTCGGCGATCCTGTCGCCATCATCCGCGAGGCGCAAAGGTCGCACGACGAGCTTTTTGCGATTTCTCGCCCGATGCTGTCTTCATCGTGACCCGCCATGCCAGTACACCATGCTGCAGCAGAACAATCTGTGCGCATGTCCTGCGATTTCGCGCGTCGTGCCCACGCATGGAGTCTCACACTTTGGGGAGTTTTTACGCAGCGAAGGAAAGGTCATGAAGATGGACTCGTGATGCTCAGCATCGCTTTTCCGCGAGGGCGAGCCGGAGGAGTCGCCCATGCTGACAGTTTTCGCCGCAGTTCGACGAGCAGACGCCGATCATCGCCCATCTCGTGCATTTCGTCGACACCATGACGAAGAATGGGAGGCGATGCGCAGCAAGCTCGTCGTCCTCGCCGAGCGCGACGCTCTCACAGGCTTGGTGAACCGCCGTTCCATGGAGCGCTCCTTCAAGGATCTCCTGCAGGATGCGCTCGCCTCGGGTCTTTTCGCTGGCGGTCATGATGCTCGACATGGACGATTTCAGCGGCATCAACGACACCTTCGGTCATGCTCAAGGGGCGACGAGGCGCTCGTGGCGCTCGCCGACATCCTGACCTCTTCGGTGCAGCGCGTGGACATCGTATCGCGCTGGGGCGGCGACGAGTTCTTCGTCATACTGACGCGCGCCGACCGCGCGGCAGCCGACCGCGTAATCACGCGCATCCATGGGGAGCCGACTCGCTGGCCCTTTTGATGCCGGACAAGAGGACGGTCGGCCTGAGCATTGGCGTGGCCCTTTTCGCGCCCGCACGATACGCCCGAGAGCATCTTCCAGCGCGCTGACGAAGCGCTCTACGAATCGAAGCGGACGGTGGGCAAGAACTCGGTCACTACCGATGAAGACTCGAATGCAGGCGGCAAAAGCCGCCCATATCCGCATCGCCTGCGGTATCGAGAAAGCCTCGGCATCGCCCGGGGCTTTTTCTTCTGGTTTTCGCTGTATAATGGTGTGATATCTTTCATACCTCCGGCGCTGCGGCGTGGAGCGGCGGACGCCAACTTTTTGAAAAGGAAGCAGAATATCATGGATCTCTTTCGCAAGAAAAGCATCGACGAGCTGCAGGCAGTGGCCGCGGCTTCGGGTATGTTGAAGAATCTCGCTGCCGTCGACCTCCTGATGCTCGGCATCGGCGCCGTCATCGGCACGGGCATCTTCGTCCTCACGCGCGTCGCTGCCGCCAGTACGCGGGGCCTGCCGTCCGCTGTCGTTCATCCTCTGGACCGACCCGTGCGCTCGCAGGTCTCGCTCACGCGGAGTTTGCCTCGATCGTGCCGGCGTCGGGCAGCGCTCTACACATACGCCCTATGCGTCCTCGGGCGAGTTCATCGCCTTCATCGTCGGCTGAACCTCATCCCGAATACACGGTCACGTCGAGCGCCGTCGCCGTCGGCTGGTCGGGCTACGTCGTCGGGCTTTTCGCCTCGGCGGGACCTCAGCGCCGCATGAGCTCGTCGTCTCGGCGGAGGACGGCGGCATCTTCAACCCGCCGGGTTGTCCCTCATCACGCTCTTTTTGTCTTTTCCTCCTCGTGCGCGGCACGAAGGGAGAGCGTCGTCTCAACCGCATCCTCGTCTTCGTCAAGCTCGCCGCGATCTTCCTCTTCCTCGTGCTCGCCGCGCCGCACGTCGACGTGACGAACTGGGGATCCTTTCCTGCCGTTCGGCTACAGCGGCGCTGTCCGGGCGCGGCGATCGTCTTCTCGCCACATCGGCTTCGACGCTGTCGCGACGACGGCGGAAGAGTGCCGCAATGCCGCAAGGGATTCGCCCATCGGCATCATCGGCTCGCTCTTCATCTGCACGCCGCTCTATGCCGTCGTCGCTCGCCATCCTCACGGGCGTCGTGCCCTATGCAATGCTCGATACGGCGGAGCCCGTCGCCTTCGCGCTGCGCCACATCGGCTGGCAACGTCGGCTCTGCGATCGTCGCCGTTGGCGCGATCTGCGGCATCACGACGGTGCTGCTCAGCTCCTCACGGCCAGTCGCGCATCTTCGCGATGAGCCGTGACGGCATGGTGCCCGCGAACGTCTGCAAAATCCACCGCCGCTTTCATACGCCGTACCGCGTGACGATCCTCGGCGCGATTTTCGTCTCCATCATCGCGGGCGTCTTTCCCATCGGCATGATCGCCGAGATGGCGAAGATCGGCACGCTCTCCGCATCCTCATCGCTTCCATCGGCGCCATGGTGCCCGAAAGACCGAGCCTGATCTCAAGCGCAACTTTCAAATGCCCTGCCGTCTGGCTCATCGCGCCGCTCGCCGTCCTCTCGTGCGGCTACCTCATGGCAAATCTGCTCGCTCGCCACATGGCATCGCTTCGGCTTCGGATTTCTTCGGCCTTTGCGTCTACTTCGGCTGCAGCCGCGCCTGACAGCGTCATCGGTGCTGCGCGGCGGAGGAAGCGGAAAAGGCAGGGAAGGAATAGGAATCTTCGTAAAGCCGTCTGTTCCCTTTGAGAAACTCTTCTCGGAATTTCCTGCTGAATTCTATTGATTTTATAGCGCAAAGGTATTATGATGGCACTGGAATATCAGAAATATCATATAGGAAAGATGCGGATATACGCATCGTTGGAGGAGGAATCGCATGGCAAATGAAAAATCGGCCGCCGTTCCGTTACGATATCGTGGGCAGTTTCCTGCGCCCTGAAGCGCTGAAGGAAAAAGCGTGAGGCGTTCGCAGCCGGAAAAGCTGCGGCAGCGGAGCTGAAAAGAAGCCGAGGATGCGGCGATCTGCGATCTCGTGAGCGAAGGAGAAGGAAGTCGGACTCAAGGCGGTGACGGACGGCGAGATTCCGCCGTCGCTACTGGCATCTCGACTTTCTCGCCGCCCCGGAGGGCATCGAAGAGGTCGGAGCAGAGAAATGGTCGGTGGCGTTCATGAGCGCAGCCGAAGGCGGCGACGGTGAAAAATCGTGGACAAGGTGGATTTCGGCAATCATCCGTTCCTTGAACATTTCCATCATCTGCAGTCTCTTGCAGGCGATACGCTCGCGAAGATGACGATCCTTCGCCGAGCATGCTGCATCTCATCTGCTGCGTGCGTGCGACGGACTATGCGCCGATCGAGCGCTACAAGGACGAAGCGCGTCTCTTCGAGGACATCGCCTCGCTATCAGAGGCCGTCTCGCGCCTTCTACGAGGCAGGCTGCCGCTATCTCCAGCTCGACGACACGTCGTGGGGCGGTTCTGCGATCCCGAGAAGCGCAAGGCATACGAGGCGCGCGCGCTTCGGTCTCGACAAGATCGAACGCGCCTATGTGGCGATGATCAATCGCGTGCTGGAAGCGAAGCCTGCGGACATGACGATCACGATGCACATCTGCCGTGGCAACTTCCGCTCGACATGGTCTCCTCGGGCGGTTACGAGCCTGTCGCCGAAATCCTCTTCGACGGCTGCCATGTCGACGGCTTCTTCCTCGAATATGATTCCGACCGCGCCGGGCGGCTTCGATCCCTGAAGCACATCAAGGATCAGCGCGTCGTGCTCGGCCTCGTGACGCCCAAGACGGCGGATCTGAGAACAAGGACGACATAAAGAAGCGCATCGAAGAGGCGGCGGTTCGTGCCGCTCAATCAGCTTTGCCTCAGCCCGCAGTGCGGCTCTCTTCGACGGAAGAGGCGTATCCTGACGGAGGACGATCAGTGGAAGAAACTGCGCCTGGATCCGCGAGATTGCTGAAGAGGTCTGGCACTGAGAGGCCTCGGCTCGATGCATTTCGCTTGATGTTGTTCCTATGAAGATATTATGAAGATAAGAAGCGACGTCTCGCCTGCAGTTGACTTTCGTCAGCCGGCGGGCATTGAAAGCGCGCGCTTTTTGTTTATCTATTGCAGATAGTCGTTGTAGGTGTATATGCTGCTCATCGGACTGTTCCTTTCCGCTCCCGCCATTTGTGTCAACGGCTGAAGCTGCGGCTTCTCCCATCCTCGCTAGCCTGCCGCTCCTGCGCTTTCTTTAATGCCGGAAGCAGCATCTGATTCAGGCGCATGGCGAGGATTTCTTCATGTAGGCTTTGGAAATATCGGTCGTTCCTTCTGTCGTCAATCAGCGCATCGATGCGAGGAGCGGCGAACTTGATTCTTGGAACGATCTCCCAAAATTGATCGATGCAGGTCAGCGGAGGCGCTTTCAAGATTTCGTGGTAGAATACTCTCTTCCCATTCTGGCGATAAATTGAGCAAAGGTTATACTCGTTAGATTTGAGCAAGCTATCATTCGTAAGCAAATGAGCTTTTTCCTCGTCTGATGTCAACGGCGCTAAAGAGGATCCGCAGTCATATACCGGTGCAGGCTTTATTCTGCCCGTTGAATCTTCCAGTAATCCCTCAGTTATCCAAATGGCGATCAACATTCCCGATTAAGGCATCAACAACAAACATGTCCCAAAAACGTTTTTATGGCGAGCTTGTTCACGGAAAATCGAAACGCTCAATGATTTCGTAAACATCCTCAAATGTTGTAGTATATGTCTTGTCGCTTCCTCGTATCGTGATGCCCAATCTACTGAACTCCAAAAAGGCGACTGCCGTCCTGACAAAAATCTTCACAAGCAACGACGATTTTTCTTTGTTGGTGATGGGTTCCGCAAATATTTTGCTAAGAATGTATTTTGTGCAGGGAATCTGTAAAATTTGAAAGATTTGGCAGCCGATATGTCTGAAAACTGATTGCCAGTGAAGCTGACAAAACCTTTCTTGGAACGAGGCATTCGGGAAATTTTACCATATAGATTTTTCCCATCAAAAAGAAGTGTCCTCTTTTTCTCTGAACCACCACTAACGATTCGGACGCCATGTGGCATGGTAAGATCAAACATCTGGTGTCAACTCCTCACTAATAGTCGAGATTTCCTCCCGTTCTTGCGAGGACGAAAATGCTCCTTTACTGCTTGCTTTGTGTCAGCGTACATACGCCGCCAAGTACTTCGCATGAGAAAAGCATCTCCCGCCTGCATCGCTTCGGCGAAAAAGCGTCATGCTTTCTTCCAGATAGTCGACGTAATCCTCGGATTGTATTTGATTCGCTGCTCCATTTTGCCGCTCCTTTCTTCGCGTACTTTCTTTTTCTTATTATACCACAGACAACGAACAACAAAACAGCAGCATCATTTGAACGGCACGTCGGAAGTTGTAAAAATAAATTCGACGCAAAGTTTCCCTTGAAAAATCTTCATATCGTTGATAATGAGGAAGACACTTTTTAGGAAGCGCTGAATCTGTCCGCGCTTCCTTTTACGCTGAACGAAGGAGAATCATGATGCCCGGACAAGAACCGATCGACATACCTGCAGCTTCTGCAAGCGAAAGGTCACGGTGCACGATCAGTACGATATACCGATCTTTGACCCGAACACGGACTTTGCCATCTGCAAGGACTGCGTCGAGGATATATACACTTTCATCGAGGAGCACGAGGCGGCGAACGTCGAGAAGAGAAGCTCGACTTTGCCGGCCAGCTCGACGAGATCTTGAAGAAGAACAAGCCGCATATCATCAAGGCGTACCTCGACGAGTACATCATCAATCAGGACCGCGCGAAGAAGATCCTCTCCGTCGCCGTCTACAACCACTATAAACGCATGAAAGTACGGCTACACGAACGAGGACGGCACGGACATTGAAGTCGAACGTCATCATGCTCGGCCCTTCGGGCTGCGGCAAGACGGCGCTCTGTCGCACCTGTCGCGCCTTTTGGACATCCCGTTTCGCCGTGACGGACGCGTCGAGCCTCACGGAAGCGGGCTTCGTCGGCGCGGATGTCGAGGTCGCCGTTCGCAACCTCTACTATGCGGCGGAAAAGGACATCGAGAGGCGGAGCACGGCATCATCTATCTCGACGAGTTCGACAAGATCGCGAGAAAGTCGGGAGCGAACAACTCGATCACCGCCGATCCCGGGCACGAGGGCGTGCAGCAGGCGCTCCTCAAGATGCTCGAAGGTTCTGTCGTCGAGTTCACGCGCGCGGACAGAGGAAGCACCCCGAAGCGCCGACGATCAAGGTCGATACGAAGAATATCCTCTTCATCGTCGGCGGCGCCTTCGTCGGCATCGAGGACATCATAGCGAAGCGCCTCAAGAAGGATGCGGCGGGCATCGGCTTCGGCGCGGAGGTCGAGGGCAAGGAGAAGGATGCGGCGAAAAGCGCTTCGACGAGCTGATTCTGAGAGTGCGCCCCGAAGACCTCATGCAGTACGGCATCATTCCTGAGATCATCGGACGTCTGCCCGTCATCTGCACGCTTGAAACGCTCTCTCGAGGACGACCTGCTGCGCATTCTGACCGAGCCGAAGGACGCGCCTGTCAAGCAGTACTGAAAAGCTGCTTGCGATGGACAATGTCGACTGATCTTCGAAGAGGATGCCCTCCGCGCAGTCGCCAAGAAGGCGATCGAGCGAAAGACGGGCGCGAAGCCTCAAGGGCATCATCGAGGACACGATGCTCGATGCGATGTTCGAGATCCCCAAAGTCCGACGAAAAGCGCCGCGTGACGATCACGAAGGGAATGTCTGGAAGAAGGAAGAGAGCCGAAGATCGAAGTGATTGGATAAAACGATGAGGTTGTTTGTTTTTCCTCGTTGAGACTTATCGAGATGAGAAATTCAACCATCTCGAATCGCTTGCACACATACAATGAATATGCTATACTGAACGCGGCAGGAATGAAAGAACAACTTTCACAGCATGTAGCGAAAAATCCCCCAAGTCGCCTCTTGAGAGTTTCTTATGTCTTATGCGTATTTCCGTGCGCTTTTTGCGCCGCGATACGATTCGGCGAGAATCTGAATCGGGTGGTAGACGACCCTGCGGCATGTTGTTTTGGACGACGCCGTCCGTGATGTGCGTGCGGCAGCTCGGGACAGCTCGTCGCCACGAGGTCCGCGCCCGTCGCGCTTGATGTTGTTGCACTTGCGGTCGTTGATCTCACGGCTCATCTCATAGTGCGCCATGCAGAAGGAGCCGCCGGAGCCGCAGCAACGGTCATGCTCTTTCATCTCGACGAACTCCACGCCGGGAATGGCTTTCAGACTCCTGCGCGGCTGCTCCGTGATGCCGAGGCCGCGAACCATGTGGCACGGATCGTGCATCGTGACCTTCTTGTGGACGGGACCCAGAGGTGTCCGTGCGGAAGCCTTCTCGATGAGCAGTTCGCTGATCTCTCGTACCTTCGCCGCCATCTTCTCGGCGCGAGGACGCCATTCAGGGATCGTCCTTGAGCCATTCGGGATAGTGCTTTAGGGGCCTCTACGCACGAGCCGCAGGCGCCGATGATGTAGTCGACATCGAGATCTTCAAAGACGCGGATCGTGTTGCGTGCGAGCTGGTTGGCAGGTCGAAAGCGCCCGACACATGAATCGGCGTGCCGCAGCAGTGCTGCTTGGACGGCAGAACGACCTCGATGTCGTTCGCCTTGAGGACGTCGATGACGGCATCGCCCATGTCCGTGTACATGTAGTTGATCGTGCAGCCCGTGAAGAAGGCGACGCGGAACTTCGGGTTCGCCACCTTGATGACCTCGGGGTATTGGCTGCGCAGCGGGCGCGAGGCCAAGGGCGGCGTCGCGCGGTTCGGATCCATGCCCGGCATGGGCAGGCGCGACTTCACGGGGTTCTTCCCCGGCACTTCCTTGAGGGACATCCAGCGAACATGCCGCCGAGCTTCAGTGCCGCATCGAAGAGCGGGCGGTTCTGCAGCAGGCGGAAGACGTTCTTCTTGATCGGGTGCAGACCGCGCGCCTTGACAGCGGCGTTCCTGCCGCGCAGGATCAGCTCGTCGGCTGCGACGCCGCACGGGCAGTTTGCCGCGCAGCTCTTGCAGTTCAGGCACATCGCCATGATGTGGTCGAACTCCGCCGAGATGGGACTTGCCCGAGAGATAGCTCCTGCATCAGGGAGATCTTGCCGCGCGCGACCATCTGCTCTTTTTCTCGTCTCGCGGTAAATCGGACAGACGGCTTGGCAGTGCTGCACTTACGAGTTTGCCATCGCGTCCTCGATGTCACGAGGAGCGATGTGTCTTGCTATTCAGGTCTGCCGCCGTAAAACTTTTCGTATCTTCAGCCATAGGTCAGCACTCTCCAATCAATTTGCCCGGGTTCAGAATGAGGTTCGGGTCGAGTGCGCGCTTGATCTGGCGCATGGCCTCCATGCCTTCCTTGCCGTGCTGCAGCTCCATCCGGGGCAGCTTGCCGAGGGCCGATGCCGTGCTCGCCCGAAGCGTGCCGCCGAGCTCGACCGCACCGCGGAAGATGTCGTCCATCGCCTCGTGGACGCGCTTCGTTTCTTCTTCGTCGCGCAGGTCGCAGACGATCGTCGGGTGCATGTTGCCGTCGCCTGCGTGGCCGAACGTGCCGATCGTGACGTTGTGATCCTTCGCCGCCTTCTTGACGATGGCGAGGAATGCCGGGATCTTGCTTCTCGGAACGGTCGCATCTTCGACGAACGTCGTCGGGCGAAGCTTCGCAAGGCAGGGAAGCGCCATGCGGCGAGCCGATCCAGAGCTGTTCCTTGTGCTTCGCGTCGCGGGCAAGCGTGACCTCGCGTGCGTTGTTCTCTCAAGGACCCTCGTGACCTTGTCCACCTCGTCCTCGACGACGACGGATGACCGTCGACCTCGATGAGGAGGATCGCGTCAGCGTCCGTCAGCAGGCCGACGTCATGAAGTCCTCGACCGTGCGGATCGTCGCGTTGTCGAGAATCTCGAGCGTCGCAGGGATGATCTTCGCGGCGATGATGCCCGAGACGGCGCGTCCCGCATCCTCGATCGTATCGAAGATCGCGACCATGCTCTTCGTCTTCCGGCGCGGGAACGAGCTTCAAGAGAGCCTTCGTGACGACGCCGAGCGTGCCTTCGGAACCCGTGAAAGAGCTTCGTCATGTCGTAGCTCGAGACATCCTTGACGTTCTTGCCGCCCGTGTGCAGCACATCGCCGTTCGCGAGGACGACTTCGAGACCCTGCACATAGCTTTTTCGTGATGCCGTACTTGAGTCCGCGCAGACCGCCCGAGTTCTCCGCGATCGTGCCGCCGAGGCTCGCCGTCTTGACCGTGCCCGGATCGGGCGGGTAGATGAGGCCGAACTGTGCGATATGGTCGTTGATGTCCTGCGACGATCGCCCGCCTCGACCTCGGCGATGAGGTTTTTCGAGATCGACGTCGATGATCTTGTTGAAGCGGAGCATCGAGAGGACGATGCCGCCCTTCAAAGGCGCCGTGCCCGCCGAGAGGTTCGTGCCGGAGCGCGCGTGTAGAGCGGGATCTTGTGCTCGTTCGCGAACTTCAGACCTTCGAGACTTCCTCCGTCGTGCGGGGGCGACGACGTCCGGCACGTAGATGTGGCCGGGCGTAGCATCATAGCGTAGGAGTAAAGTTCCTCTTCCTTTCGACTGAACATTATCCGCGCCGACGATCTTTCGTCATTTCTTCTACCAGCTGCTGCTTTTTCCATTTAGTGTGCACTCTCTTTCATGATGGTGTTAATCAGTAGATAGAAAACTATAAGGAGATAAACCTCCTATAAGCCTAAGTATCGCACTATTTTCGTATTTGTCAATGGAAAAATTGCGACTTTTTCGATTATCCCTATGGTTTTTCTATGAACGATTGGCTTTAAAAAGTCATTCTGCATGTTTCCCCGCTGTGCGCCTCTCATATTTCTGCATTTACAAATGGAGGTGCATGGTATATATTTATTGTTGACTTGACCAAAGGAAGCAGTATGAAAAATTCGGAGTTGAAGCGTTCCACCACGCGTCATGATGGACAGGAAGTCAAGACGGGCACGCTTGAAGCCATCATGAAACAAGCTGGATTGAAATGAAGAGGAGGTGGTGTCATGCGTCATCATGGCGACAAGATTGCGTACTTTCTCATCGCCTTTGCCGTCTGCCTCATCCTCATGGCGTCTGTCGACGTACAAGACGACGCGCATGGCGAACACGATCCTCTACACTTCCGTCGCCATCTCGCTTGCGGAGAACGTCCCGAAGGTCGTGGAGATTCCGCTGCATTACGCATATCCCGTGAAGTGCATCGAGTACTTCATGTTCTTCCTCGCCGTCCTCTGCTTCATCACGGTTCTTCTGCGTCATCTTCATCTGTTTTTAGGCAGAAGAGTTGATTCATCAATAAGGCTTTCTATGGAACAATCTGCTGAGGTATGCTATACTTTATGCGTTGCCGCCCCTGAGACATGGCAATGGAAAAGGGGTGCTGAGTAGTCCATAATAACGTTTCTTCTCTCCATCATGACTGGCGTGATTGCCAATCGCATCAGTAAATGGCTCGATGAGAGGGATCACGGCGACGAGCCTAGGGATCGAGCGGTCAACGTCAACGCGCTCTACCCCGGGTTTGATTTGGGACGCACCGGTCGTTTCCAGTCCCTGCTTGTCTCTGACGACTCAGCACCACCGCACAGGGAATAGAAAAACCCCCAAAGAGTGCAACTTGGGGTTTTTCCGTGTACTGGTTTTGACCATAATAACGTTTGCCGTCTATAGTATAGCATATTCGGTTGTCTGTGCAAGAGCACTTGTCAAAAGTCAGCTTTGCCGTCCTTTTCCGCGGAAATCTCGTCCGCAGCGACGGCGACGCGGTTTCGGCGAAGGTCTTCATGTCGTTCTCCATGTGGAGCGCGGCGTCGACGAGGCGCATACCGAGCGAGGCCGCGATGCCGCAGCTTGCAGGAAGGGCGAGCGCGAGATAGTCGGACTGAACGTGCAGGGAGGTAAGGCTGAGCGTGGGCGCGAGGGTTTTCGGAGAGGTGCGCGACGCTTTCCGTCGCGGGATCGTCGAGGAGGACGAGGCAGCGGCTGGCAGCGGCGCAGAGAGCGCCGAGGGAGGCGGCGGCTTCTCTTTGAGTGCGGACGAAAGATTCTGCAGCAGGCCGAGGAGCGTGGCGTCCTCCTTTGCCGAGCGGAATGCCTCGTCGCAGCGTGCAGCCTTCGCGTGCCATCTCATCCGTCTCTGCGGCAAGCGCGAGCCTGAGAGCGAGCCGTCTGCGGCAAGCTCCCGCGCGATCTTCTGCCCGAAGGCGAAGGCTTCGGCAGGCTTTGCTGTCTTGGTTGAGCAGCGCGAGCGTCACGGGCGCTTCGGCGTGCGCGGCGAAAGGCGGATATGAGCCGCTTCTGCCGCGCGGAAGGCTCTTTGCCGCGAAGATGAGCAGCGCTCGCCGCGCACCGAGCGGCGGCCGCGCCTCGCCCGTGACGCCTGCGAGGCGCACGGCCAGTTCTTCGAGCCGTCCGAGGCTGTAGATGGGCTTGGCGAGACTGTCAATGCGCTTTTGGCAGGCGGCCATGGCGATAGTGTCGAGCGCGGGGAACGAAGGCAGAGCGAGGTCGTCGAGCGCATCATCTCGCGTCATCGGACATGCTTTTCGACAGGGAAGCGATACGGCATCGCCTTCATCTCGTCCTGCGCATCTTTTGCTTGCGCTGCATTCGCCGCAGCTGTTTCGCTTCAAACGTGCTCCCTTGTCGTCGCTTGCCGCCGCATCCTCTGCGAAGAGGCTTTTTGCAGCTTCGATCGCAGCATCGAGGAAGTCAGCGACGATGGACGATCCCGTCAGCTTCGCCGAGGCGAAAGCGCATGTCCATATAAGGCGTGAGGCCGAGCTTGAGAATGGCGGCGTGCGCCGGCTCTGCCGCGAGGTGCGAGGGCAGGAGGTAGCCCGCAGACTGCGGGCGCGAGCGCCTCGGCGATCAAGGCTGCCGCGCCCGTGTTGAAGCCGTCGAGGATGACGACGGCTCTTTTCTCGCCGCACCGAGGATCAGTCCCGCGATGCAGCTAGCTCGAAGCCGCCGACCTTCTGCAGCATCGTCGATGCCCGTCGCTCGCGTCGGGGCGGTTGACGGCGAGGATTTGGCGCACGACTTCGATCTTTCTTTTTCAGGGCGTTCGTCGGAGATGCTCGTGCCGCGCCCCGTCGCTTGCTCGGGCGTAAGACGGCACAGGCAGGCGGCGATCGCTGCGCTCGCCGTCGTGTTCGATATGCCCATTTCGCCTGGCAGGAAGCAGCGGCAGCCTTCGGCGGTGAAGTCTTCGGCGAGGCGGATGCCGACGGCGAGCGAGCGGAGCGCTTCCTCGCGCGTCATGGCGGCTCTTTGGCGGAGTTCTTCGTGCCGTGCGCAATCTTGCGGTCGATGAGCGAAGGGAGCGGCGGCAAAGGCGCCTTGATGCCAAGGTCGGCGACATGAAGGTCGCTTCGGGCGAAGTTTGCGAGCGCATTGGCGACCGCGCCCTTGGCGAGCAGGTAGTTCGCCGTCATCTGCGCCGTCGTCTCGGGCGGATAGGCGCTGACCTGCATTTTCAGCGACGCCGTGATCGGCGCAGCAGATCAGCGCATTTCTTTGGCTTTTCGAGATGCTCCCGCTGTACTCTTCGTCGCGCACATAGCGGTCGAGCAGGGCGGCGAGCGCGCCGAGACCGACGCCTTGCGGCAGCTTTTTCCTGCAGGGCGCACTGCATATTCTCGCCCTGCTCTATCGTCGGGCGGCTCGATGGCGCGAATGGTATCGTGCACGAGATCGGCGTCGTCCGTCCGGCGCAGATCGCCTCCTAGGGGGCGACAGTTCGCTTCATATCGCTGCCTCTCGGCACCTGCTTCAGGAGAGGCCGATGCGCCGCGCTCTTCGTCGACCTTGATGACCATGACGTTAATGATGTCGCCGACGGATACGACGTCGAGCGGATGTTTGACGCGCTTCTTGCTGAGTTCTGAGATGTGGATGAGCCCCGCCGTCTTGATGCCGATGTCGACGAAGACGCCGAAGTCCGTGATGTTGCGCACCGTGCCGCGCATGACGGCGCCTGCCTTGATGTCGGAGAGCTTGACGATGGACTGGCGCGTCAGGGGTGCGGGCAATCTCGCGCGGGTCGCGCCCGGCTTCTTGACGCGTCGATGATGTGCGCATGGTCGGAGCGCCTGCCGCAAGTTCCTCGGCAGCGTTTCGGCATCGGCGAGGCGGAGCTTTGCGCCGAGCGTTTCGAGAGCCTTCTTGTTGCCGAGGTCGTCAAGCGAGAAGCCCGGGCGGTCGAGCAGCTTTTCGGCGAGCGCGTAAGATTCGGGATGGACGGGCGTGTTGTCGAGGGGCTTTTGCCCGCCTGCGATGCGCAAAAGCCCGCGCACTGCGTGAAGGCGGCAGGGCCAAGGCGCGGCACCTTGAGGAGCTGGCGGCGGCTGGCGAAAACGCCGTTTTCGTCGCGCCAGTCGACGATATTCTTCGCGATCGCCTTCGTGACGCCCGCGATGTGCGAGAGAAGAGCCGCCGAAGCCGTGTTGAGGTTCACGCCGACATGGTTGACGGCGGATTCCACGACGGCGTCGAGCGGCGGCAAGCTCCTGATTCACATCGTGCTGGTACTGGCCGACGCCGATGGCCTGCGGGTCGATCTTCACGAGTTCGGCGAGGGGATCCTGCACGCGCCGCGCGATGGAGACGGCGCCGCGAATCGTCACGTCGTATTCGGGAAGCTCCTCTTTCGCGAGCTTTGAGGCCGAGTAGACGGACGCGCCCGCTTCGTTCGTGATCAGGTAGTGAACGGGCAATTTGTTCTCGCGAATGAGGGTTGGCCGTGAATTCTTCCGTTTCGTAGGAAGCCGTGCCGTTGCCGATGGAGATGAGCGTCACGCCGTGCTTCTTGATGAGCGCGAGCACCTTTTTGGCCGCTTCGGCGCGGCGCTCTTCGCTCATCGTGAGGTAGAGAACGCCGTGGTCGACGACTTGCCCCGTGGGGCTGACAACGGCCATCTTGCAGCCCGTGCGGTAGCCGGGATCGAGTCCCATGACCGTGTGGCGGCGAGCGGCGCTTCCAAGAGGAGCTGCTTGAGGTTCGCGCCGAAGACATGGATCGCCTGTTTTTCGGCGTTTTTCTGTCAGAAGAGCGCGAAGCTCGCGCTCCATGGCGGGGAAGAGCAGACGTTTATAGCCGTCCTCGATCGCTGCCTTCAGCGATTCGCGGAAGATGGAATCGCTCTTTGCCAGCCCGTCGAAGATTTCCGCTGCAAGCTTCTCGTGGTCGCATTGAGCGTGACCTTGAGGCAGTCTTCTTCTCGCCGCGGTTGACGGCGAGGATGCGATGCGAGGCAGCGTGCGAAGCGGCTCCTTGTAGTCCTGATACATGAGGAAGGTCTGCGCTCCTCCAGCCTCTTCGTCGAGCGCAGTCACGAGCTCTGCCCGCTGCCAAAGCTCCTTGCGCATCTTCTGGCGCAGCGCGCCTCGGAAACGGTCTCGGCGACGATGTCCATCGCGCCGGAGAGCGCGTCCTCCGCCGTCTCTACGCCCTTTCTCCGCATCGATGAACTGCGCGGCGTATTCTTCCGCCGTGCCGCTTTTCTCGTCCCTGTGCGAGAATCGCGAGCGCCAGCGGCTCCAGTCCTTTTTCCGCGCGCGACGCCCGCGCGCGTGCGCCGCTTCTGCTTGAAGGGCAGGTAGATGTCTTCCAGCTCCTGCATCTTCAGCGCCCGGTCGAGCGCTTTCTCGATCTCGGACGTGAGCTCCCTGCTCCTCGATGCTCTTTTTCGATCTCTGCTGGCGCTTCACGAGATTTCTGAGGCGCGAAAGCTCGCTCTCGACGGAGCGCACCCTGCTCTTCGTCGAGCTTCGCCCGTCGCCTCCTTGCGGTAGCGCGAGATGAAAGGCACGGTGTTTCCTCGTCCAGGAGCGCGATCGTCGCTTCCGCCTGCTTCTGCTCGGATGCCCAAAGCGCGCGCAATAGCCGCGCCGATGTTTTCTTCTCATGGCAGTACCTCTCAGTTTTTAAAAATCGCTTCCTGATTATAACACGTTTCGGGTGTCTGGAAATCATAAATTATGTCACGATATAGCTTTTGCATCTTTTGCCTGATGAAATCGAAAAAGGCACTGTATTTCGCGGCCTTTATCACCCTATGTATATTTTGCTTCTATGACCGATTTCGATCGCGATGACGATCAGCTCGTTTGTCGCGGATTTCACGATCGATCCCGAAGTCCGCGACGCGATATCGCCAATACTGCTGAGGTTTCCAGTGAGAGCCTTCCCGAAGATGCGCGGATTTTCACAATCAACCAAATTGCTGTTTTCAGTCCAGCGAATCATGCGGTCACGCGTGCTGTTTATCCAATTTCTGCAGCGCCTGATCGAACTTTAGTCGTCGTCCGTCTATACATCTTGAGCCCTCTCAGGACTTCGCTGAAAGGCATCGCTTCGAGCGTGCTCGTTTTTCGAGAGTCCTTTCGTACTCGTGTATGAGTTTCCATGTCGTACTCATCTTCAAGCCTGTCATATATGAGATTTTTCAAGGTTGCCGATGACAGACCTGTCGCATAGAGGGAGCGATGGCCTCAAGAGCTTTGAACTCATCGTCGGTAAAAATGCAGGTTCAAGATTTTAGCCACGATAACTCATCCTCTCGTCCGTCGCGCCATCGACTTTTATTTTGAATTCATCTTCAGTCGTTGGAAGATGAAGGGCGAACAGCTCAGCGGTGAGCAATTATATTTTTGCAAGTCGGTCGATCATCTGATACTCGGCATCTGACAGATTCATACGCATTGACTCGTGTGACTCTTTCATGTACTGCCCCCGTATAATATATTTTTGGAAGCAAGGCACCGTCTCTTGCTGCAAAAACCTTCTGATATATATATCTATACTGCGGGCATGCTCGTCAATCTGTCTGAGCATGATGCCGCTGACCGAGACGGCTCAATATGCTGGACGCGGAAAATCCTCTGCAGCCTGTTATAATACAGAGAGAATTTCTGGAAAGGAGGGGGCTGCTGTTGGGAAAAAGATCTGCTCGGCGGCGGCGAAGTGCATGCGGCTACTGCAGCCGCCGTGCCGCGCCTGCGAGGACGTTTGCCCCGCAGGCGTATTCCGCTGCGTGCTGCACACGAGCTTCTGCGTCGACTGCGGGCTCTGCACGGCAGTCTGTCCCGCCGCCGCTATCGAGACGCGGCTCGACTAGCGGCAAGGCTGTACGCGAGCTGCCGCCGAACCGACGCGTGCGGCTCGCGTGTGCGAAAGAGTGCGCGGATTCGCGCTGCCGTGTTCGGCTTCCTCACGCGAGGCATCCTCTGGGCGCTCGCCGCAGCGGGAGGTTGAGCTCGACATCGGCGCGCGCACGTCTGCCTGCCCGCCGTCCATGCGCACCTCTGCCGCGAGGCTGTCGCCGTGAGCGCCGCCCTCGAAGCGGCGGGAGCGAGCGCCTTCGCCTGCACGATGCGGAGCCCGCCGCGCGCGAACTACAGCCGCCGCGAGCTCTTTTACGCCGCTTTGCGCGATGTTGCGAAGGAGAGGCTTGGGCAGGGAGACGCGGCAGGCGGTGCAGGGAGAGTGCGGCAGTTGGGGCGCCGGCGTGCGGCTGCCGGCGCGCGGTGCGGCTGGTGAGGCTGCGAGGCGGAGGCGATGCTGCTGGTGCAGGGCTGCGAGCGCGGCGATACTCCTGCCTGCGCCGAGCTCGCTGCCTTCAACCCCGCCGCTCAGGCGTTCGTCGTGGCGCACCGCCCGCTCGCCGTGCACGCCGATGTCGCACTCTACAGCGGCTGCATGCCTGCGGCTTCTGCGCGCCTGTGTCCGCACAGGGGCGCTGCAGGCAGCTGTCGAGGGCGCCGACTTCGTGCCGAGCTTCACGCCGCAGCTCTGCACCGCCTGCGGACTCTGCACCGCGCGCTGCCCAGAGCGCCCTGCGCCTCGCCGCCTCCTCCCGCTGCCAAGCGCTGGCGCATCCCGCTGCCGCGCTGCAACTCGCGGCGCTCCGTTTCAGCCGATCGGCGCGAGCAAAGTCTGCCGCGCGTGCATGGAGCAAAAGTGTGCTTCGATGGAGGAAGAACGCGTTTTTCATGACAATCGAACTCACTCGTAAGGAACAAATAGTTTTTGGACAGCATATCTGAGGTATGGTATTCTAAATGAAATACATGCAATCATAATGAAGGAGTGTCGGTTTATGAAAACGCAACCTGCTTGCCGTGGCTGTGGTGCTCGCGCTCAGCAGCAGCGCTGCGTCGCCTCGCCATCGGCGCAAAGATGCTGCAGCGGAAGCGGGCCTGGGCCGCGCCCGTCGCAGTGAGATTCCTTCGGCGCAGCCGCCTGCGCACGAGAGGCGCGAAGGATGCGCGCAAAAGAGAGCGGATTTCGGCGCAACCACGTCGAGGCGCCGGAGGAGTTCGAAATCGCTTCCCGCACCGTACGGAAGTGACGCCGAGCTATCGCTCTTCAAGGGCGAGACAATCATTGTCTGCGCCATTGGTTTTCCGGACGAATCGGTGTTGAAGGATCACGATCGGCACGACGGCTACGTCCACCACGTCGGCAGCAGGCATCAAGATGGGCATGACCTGGACGAGGCGAGAATCAGTCCTGTGAATCACCCGGCGAGTATCTGCGCATCCTCGATATGTCACTCCTCGTTACGAAGTATGGATCAGCAAGGTCTACGCACGGCGACGTGGCACAGCCAGGATTCAGGAGATGAATATCGACAGTATGAATGCCTATGCTGCTGGTCGAGCCGCGGCCGGACGATCGCGGCGCAGCGCGCATCCGAGTCATCCGCGTCGTGATGATATGGATGTACTACCGTACGCTCAACATGAAGGACTACACGAAGAAGCAGGACCTCACGCAGAATGTCGTCCTAGAGGACGTGAGACTCGTCTATGTGCCCGCGTCGAACGGCAGTCAAGTTCACAGAGGACGTTCTGCCGTATGTCAACGTTTGGGCGTTGTATAAATCTGCTGACGAAATGATTCGCGGATAGAGAGAAGCTGTGATGGAACAGAACGAGGCACGATCGACCTCTCGAAACTCAGTCATGGGCGCACGCTGGAAGGCGGTGGTGACATCGCTCTGCGTGCACACATCGTGGCAGTGACGATTGCTTTCGTCTTGCCGAAAGAGACGAGTTCACCACGCTGGTGCAGACACGCGAACTGCAGGAAGGTCGACTGAGCCCGGTAGCGCCGCAGCGTTTGGCGCGCTGTTTGGGGTAGGTGGCGATCTGTATCGTCGCCGACGATGAATTATACTCGAACTAATGAAGTCTCGCACGAGTGCTTGAACCCATTATTGATAGTATGGATTTTGAAAAGGAAAGAAGTCGGATGCGAAAGCATTCGCAAAAGTACCTTGATATACAAAAATACAAAGGGAACGAATTTGATTCAGGTCATTGCCCACGGCAAAACTCCGAAGAGGCGCAGATGATTTCGCAAACGGTCGTTGACAACTTCCTCCTCATGCAGACGGACATGAACCAAGAGACGCAGTCCTGCTTGTGAAATTCCTTGACAAGCGTATCTCGGAAAGCAAGCAGGAGTCGGAAGAGGCTGAGCAGAAGCTGGCGGCCTTCAGCAAGGAGCATAAGATATACAGTCTGATGAACAGGTCAAGGCGGCGGTTGAACAACTGGCTGTCTTTGATAAGGCGATCAGCGAAGCCGAGGTGCAGCGAAGTCCGCACAAGCAGAATTTTGATGCGGTCGAAGCGAAACTTGCGAACAGAAGATGAGGAGCAGAACATATAATATTTCTGATAACGCTGTTGTGCAGAAAATCCGAGATCAGATTGTTGCGAAGCAGGTGGAACTCGTGGGCCTTGAGCAGCGTTATACCGACAAAGCATCCAGACGCAGAAGGCGAAAGAGCGAGTTGCAGCAACCGCAGGGGAAGTCTCAATGCAGAGGTTGCTGCGAGTGTCGACTCAAATGCCGCGACGCTCAATCCGACGCAGTCAGAGCTGAAGAATCATGCTTTGGCGGCCGTGAAAGCTTCTGTCGCAGAGGCTGAGGCAAGTAAACTCAAGGAACTTTCGCAGCAAAAAGGAAAAGTATTGGGATATGCCCAACGATGTTTTTGGAATATATGGCACTTGAACGCGATGAAGATTAAAGGAGAGGTTTATCTGAATCTTGTTAGCAGAGCGAGCAGAGCAAGATTCAAGAGGCGATGGACAGCATGGACATCCAGATTGTCGATCCGGCGAATCTGCCAGATGGATGCGCCTGTCGCAATCACTGCGAAAGAAACTGACTCGCCGTGATCGTGGCTTTGTAATCGGCGTACTATTGTCTCATGGACATGGCTGCTTCTTTATAGAAGAGCAGCATAGCTGATAAGCGCTTTGATAAAGAGGGGGATCTCATGCGTGCGAATACAATTACCTGCAACTGTTCGAAGAGTCTAAGTGCTCCTTTTATTGGTAAAGTTGATTATCATTGCCATCTCGGTTTGGTGGAGGAGGTTGCTTTCGGACCATATGACATCTATGCCTCCTCATGGGGGATTCCTACCATATCGCGAATGCCTACGTCTTCTTTTGATTCCTGTGGTATTCATCGCTCCTCCCTCGCGATCCTTCGCCAGACCTATACGAAGATGCAGCCGATTCCTGAGACCGTGGCGGCAGATTTTCTTCTACGCGGTTCTCTACGCACCGATCACACGTATCATCGTCCTTTATTTTCACGGCGGCAAGTCTTCTGGGCTGCCGAGACTCTATGTCGTTGTTCACGCTGCCTCGCCTCTTCAATATCTAAGGTCGGCGATATGTTTTGCTGAAAATCCTCAAGACAACCGATACACTGACAGCCTGGTTATTCTCGCCGGTGCCGGAAAGACAGCAGAGTTGGTACTGCGTTCTTTGAGAGAGATCTTGCTATCGCTATCAAGTGGTTGGCATACTCGATGATGCGCCTCATCTCTTGGTGAAGTGTTGTCCCATCGCTTTCTTGATGGGAACACTGGCAATGCCGAGCGAATCGTACGTAGCCTCCGCCGTCGACACGGTGGTTGTCACTGCTCCGGCATGAGGGAAAAGCTTCATGCGTTTTGAGAAAATATACAGCCTCATATGTAAGGAATATGATATTTGTACCAGATTTGATTGGTGTCCTCTTCATACAATGTTGAAGCTTCAGATGCTGTTTAATGAGCAGACAGATGTTGCCTGCAGAACAATCTGGCGCATCACAGAAATCGATTGTTCAAGCGCCTTTTGATGCTGTTTTTGGCGGCCTGTTATCTATTCCTATCCTTCCGATTTTGCTTGTAATTGCAATTTGCATTACAACTTGATCTCGAAGGGGGATGCTTTTCTTTAATGCCGAACGTATTGGGAAAGATGATGGAAAATATTTACCTAAGCTATAAATTCCGCTCCATGTGCTTTGAACTCTGGTGAGATTCTGGAGGAATATTTGACAAATTCTGCGCACGGGAGGAGTGAATACTTTTATGAAAGCTGAGGACTATGACGTGTGACGGTAAAGGTTGGGAAATGGATCGCAAGTATAGTCTGGATGAACTCCCACGAGATTCTTAATGTGATCATGACAGTGAGTCTTGCGGCCGCGCCCCTATCTTCCACGTGAAAAGAGGATATTAAGGAATATCTTTCTATCACCATACACTTACCGTGCCAGTATCACAGGCTTTTCGGCAGACTACAGCGGTCAGAAGTGATGTGAGCTTATCGTCGATGTCGCGATGGATACATGGTATGTGCGAAACTGGTCCGTTTGGTTGATCTTATGTATTTCGTTCAAGACTGCAAAGATTGTATTTACGAAAGGTGCATATTAATTGAAGTTTCACAAATTATCACACATGACGTATCGCCCTGATGATAAATTTCTCGAACTTTGCGTATGATAAAGAAACACAGTCAATCAAAAATATACCGACACTGTTGATTGATTCGGGAAAAGGCGTATACACCGATGAGATCTAGGATGAATCGCAGGTTCAGTACGATTGACAGCCGCGACTTCAAATCGATGGCGGTACGCGTCAATGGGAATGGAACTGGTGCCCGGAGGTAGATATATATGTTTTTCTCACACAGGACGCGATTCTTGCAGGAGGCACATCTCTAGAGAAAATCTGATTGTTGCTTTTGACAATGACGATGTCGGCTGCAGTCTGATGGCAGCAGCAGCTGCCGGATAAGTTGCTGTCGTTCGGAACGATGGGTCTGCGTGTTTAATTATCCTGCAGTCATATCTCCATGGTTTTGAGGACAGGAGCATATATGGAATAAAACGGTCTTTTATTTCAAATTCCTTTGCAGCCCATCGGAAAGCCATACAGCAAGTGAGCGGATTCCCAACAAACACACATTTGAGTGAAGACATGGCGTCGCCGCAAAGATTTCCTGGCGCAAGGCTGGAAAGTAGCATATGTTGCGGATGCTGCGGTATATCATTCACATGACTGGCACGATTGTGCAGGAGTTCGCTAAACGCTATTTCGATTATCGGAGTCTTTTCATGCACGTGGAGCCAAGTGGATTCAAACAAACGTTTGCAAAGCTGAAGCGAAGGAAAGGTGTTTGTCGTGAAGGAAATCTCGATATGTTGCGCGGAAGAATCCTCTGCACCTTTTTGAAATCTCTTGCGCGATGGATTGAAGTATCTAGGGTATTGTTTAGGGAAACGAGAGGAACACTGCCTCTGCTGCGGTAAAAGCGGCAATGGAGCATGTTTCTCGATATTGGGAAAAAGAGTAATCTCGTTGATTTAGTGTGTTTTGGAGTATCGAAAACTTCACAAAATATGTGGGAAGGTTGCTGTGCAGCAACTGAGTGTTATAATTCCTGTATATAATACAGGAGAAAAATTGGTGAACACAATACAGTGTGATTCGCCAAGAAGGGCTTACACGGGAACTTTGTATAATCTGATGATGGCTCTACATGATGGTGTTACTGCTAAGCGTTATTTGTGATGAGTATGCAAAGCAATATGAGATGACAAGGGTGGTGCATCAATCGAATAAAGGACTGTGCAGCACGAACATTGGTAGCTCTATTAGCAAAAAGGCGAGTGTACACCAGTGACCGCGATGATGAGTTTTGTTATGATTCTTTGCAGGAGTGTTTCTCTTTGCAAAAGACAAATGGTTTAGATTTTGTAAAACATGAGCACGTAATTCATTTGCTTGGATCAAAACCTAGATTTCCATTTTAAAAATGATGTGTTTTTCGGATCCCATATCATGAATCCTTTATCGAATTTATCGAGAAACATCCTAAATTCCTAGGAATGTGGTAAATTGGTTTTTGGTTTGATGGTATTTATCGAAAAATCGTTTTTGCAAAATAACAGAATTTCCTTCAATGAAAGGTTTCGTCAGGGACAAGCAGGATGGCGGATTTTATGCGTTCAGTTAAGGTAATTTGCTGAGAGGATTGGTTATTATAACGCTGTTTGCTATACTCATTATAGATACCGACAGAGTATATGTCCAGAGGTCTTTGCCTGTGAACAAGACACGCCAGTGATTTCCTGATTTTATGTTTGTGTTTCAAAAACAAATAGCGTTGTTCTGAAAAGCTGTTGTTATGGTTTGCACAGCTGGGCTGCATTTGCAAACTATAGAATTGCATAATCTGCTATCCTTATTAGCTATTATTGTTGTGAAAAAGACTTTTCTGTATCTTTTCGAGAAAAGGCGATGTGTTTTTATAGAATTCAGGCAGATATCTTTTCAGGCTATATCAAAGATCTATAGAGAATACAAAAGCTGAGTTCTTGAAGGAGAAGATATGTTATCTTCTCTTTCTTAAAAGTCCGCACATGCTCATCTTTATATCGAGCTTATATGCAAGATGGTTGAGTTGTCGATTTTTCGAGCTCAATAATAATCCTGCTCTCTTACAGAAGGAGAATACCTTATGTGATTTCAGCATTCACACCTCTATCAATGTCGTGGCTATTGCTCTGCCCTATACTACTTTATCGTTATGTATGCTGTGCAATGGCGCGCTGTGATTGGACAGAGATATTTTGCCTATTTGCCTGATACAGGAAATTATACATATGTTTTAGGGCGTTTTTCGGAGCTCCTGATTTTCCCCGCATATTATTTTGGAGTTGGGCATACGTATACTTAGTCATGGCTGGAGTGTCCTTTGACGGTGAAGTTTGGGTGCATTTTCTCTGTGCTATATTAACCTCTACTTTTTAGGATATTTTTATTTATAGGGATTACAGATGACTGCAGATACTGGTTACAAACCTTTTCTGGTCATAGCTCTGGTCTTTTCGGCAAATGGCCTTAGTACAGGCTGTTGCAGTTCCTATTATTGCTTGTAGTATATTCTCTCTCGCAAAAGATGCACATCTAAGGCCAGCCTGATTATACTTGTAGGACGTGTGCTTTCACTATACAGCTTATTGCCTGACCTTTATTCCCTTCGTGAAATTGTACCATAGGGAAATACTTTCGTTGTTGTTATGTGTATGCACACCTGCTATACTGCTTTTTATTGCTGTAGTGATATTCATTTATTATAACGAATTCGGATTTATTAGGTGGATTTAGTTATTATCCGACCTCCGCTTGGGGGCAGATGGACGGCGGTATCGTTAGAGCAGTGCGTTGGGCTTTCACCTGTTATATGCCGATTATCATAAGCGGCATTCTTGTACTCTACCACGGGCAGTAAGGAAAACATTGTTGACAGCTGCTCTTCTTTGTAGCAGTTGGATTTACTGTTGGGCAGGAAATGTATTGGTTTATCTCCATGTCGTGTAGTCGATTATTTTCATGATCTTATGCTTGTTTTTGATTCCTTTCTTTTGTAAGAGGATGTCTCAGTCGTGTTACGCTGATTTTGATTGTTTTAATCATCCTTGGTGGTTATTTAAGCGTGTGGCATAAGTGCTGGCTACAGGCATCACGGGCAGTATGTGTGAGGTATAGTTGTGAATGACATCCTTTAAGCGTGCTCGTTCCTGTCTCATAACGTAGAGCAGTATCTTGAGAAATCATTGGATGCTTTGCTGGATCAATCTTTATAAGAATTTGAGATTATCCTGCGGATGACGGATCGACGGATTCATCCGCAACATTTGTGATGTATATGCTGCCCGGAGATTCTCGCATACAAGTTGATTCATAAAACAAATGGCGGTCCTCGCTTCTCGGCGCGGGAAGCTGGTAAGCAATCTGCATACTGGTAAGTATGTTGCTTTTATGATTCGGACGATTACATAGAATCGATATGTATGAAAAAGGAATTCGCTTTTGTGAGCAAAAACAAATTGGACGTATGTATTTAGGTTATGCAAAAGAATATCTCTTTACAGCCAACAGATTTTTCAAGTTGACATTCTATGGTGATGGGACGTGACGAGACGTTATCATACGCTGCGGCGGGCATTACGGCTGGGAATTAGCAGATAAAATCTTTTGCGCTACCTAAAGTAATGAATAGCAAATATACTCACATATATTGTCAGTGTGAGTAAGATTTGACGCGAAACTGGAGGATTTTAGGCAAGCAGACCGTGTGGTAGCTTCCTTATATAAATACTACTACTATACAGAGAGATGGCAGTGAGTCAAAGATGAGTTGTCGAGCAGCACTTTACTTTGCTCCATGTATTTGATTCTCGACAGGATCTTGAAAATACCACTCAATGGCTCCGAACGTCCGCAACACACATATTCTCGACGAAAGCCATATATTATGTGACAACTCTGAGAAACGATAGTTATGATAGATTTTCGAAGACCACTGGGAGCGCGTTCGCGATGCAGCATACGCTCCGATCTAATCTTGAGTAAAATCATTTGTTCAGATAGTGCGTCTAAACATCGTAGCTTTGAGGTTGTGTCTCATCGCCACACTGCCTCTGCAGTTGCAAAGCTGTGCGGCTGATAGACATTATACCTCCTATCGTAGACGACAGTACCTCTCGGATGAGATGAGAGAGGCCCTTTCCGGCGAGATTTTATTTGCGAGAGGAGAGAATAGGGTATGGACTCATGAGGAAAGATTTTTAATTATAGCAAATGTTCGTGACTATACACGGGATATTGTGCCAGGTAACAGAACAAAATGTTAATCAGTTCTGGTTATAAGGACTCAGAGATCTTTCTTTACAGCGAGGTCTCCTGCCGTGTGGTTACATTACCATTGGCCATGCAGTGATATATGGTATGGCTGTCAAGGAGTCGACTTCGTCAACAATATGATACATACCCTGTTTATGAAATGTATGGGGGCGGCTGATTTTATTGCGTTTGTTAGGAAACAAACCAGTCTGTCGTATTATATATCTGGCAGTGGAATATACAGTAGACAAATTATGTAACATCGCACTCCTTCAAGCATGACTGATTTTGAAACTGTTGTCTCGGCGGGATCAGGCTATTCTTTTGCACCCATTTGGTCTGATTAAGGGAGGATTGTAAAATATAACTTGCGATATAATAACCAAGTTGCTGTTCGCCACCCTGTGCATAAGCGAGGAGCCAGAGGATTTATTCTTTGCGGGCTTTGATAAACAACGCTTTTCGCATGCTGAACGATTTTTAAATTTCGTTAGTGGAACCTCATTTATCATTTTTATTCAGATCGGACGATACTAGTCATATTTATCCGGAAATAGATGGGATGCAAACGATCATCTATCCCGGTTACCAGTGAAATGATAGATTGCGTGCAAAAGGCAAGTACATATTGATTTAGGTGTGTACAGGGTTATAGGCCTGATATGGAGACTCTTTGGAGGCTATGCGGTTCTATAGGAAAGAAACTAGTGACAAATGACGATATTGTGACTTTATGAGTTCTATGAAAAAGACAATATATTTATTCTGAAGTAAAGATGAAGACTTTTGAAAGCGTATGACACCTGAGCAAACCAATCCCGAAAAGATTGGAGAAGTATGAATATAAAGGCTGATTCGCGGTTTCAACTAGTGAGAGTAGTCTGCATCGAAAGGGTGAATTTATGAAATCGGTTATATTTTCCAGACGCCCAGCGACGGAAACCATAGCCCATAATTTATGTTTCCTAGGAGCCACCGACACCAGCATCTGACGACCGGCATGCAAACTCGTCGTCGACAACCTCGACGCAGCACCGCCACGCCTCTGGTTTGTCTCCTCAGATAGATACAGCGCATCTGCGCAAATCTGGCGACTTCTGTTTTTATCAGCGTTTCCTATATGAATATACAGGGGAAGAATTTTATGACTTCTCATTAGAACTGGCATTGCGTTTACACTGGAAATATAGAAGACACGGTTGTTCTGTGTATGATTCGACCTTTTATATTGGTGTTTGGTTGCCATGGGAATATGATGAAACAGGCTACCAATCATATATACCCACATATTCTGATGGTTCCTCAAGGGTTTTATTATTTTAAATACGGCAGGCTTAGTTAATTTAAGAGTGAGGCGGCTAAGGTTGTATCAGCCAAAGATTACGTTTATTACTAGCACATTTAATTCTGAAAAGACGTTGGAGCAGATTATATCTAGCATCCTAGAGCAGCATATATCACGATATTGAATATATAGTGATAGATGGAGGATCTACGGATGAAAAATTGACATTCTGAAAAAATATGGAGATAAGATCCGGTGGATCAGTGAACCTGATAATGGTATTTGCGATGCAGTGGGCAAAGGAATTGATCTACGGTGATTATATTAATATTCTTGGTTCTGATGATTTCTTTCTTTAGCCCATGTATAGTTAATGCTGTGGTGGAACAACTTCAAGATCGTCCTGATTTCTTGGCGTGCAATAAATATAGTGTAGATGAGGATACGTTATTTCAATCCTGTCTGTCATACAGACAGATGAGAAATGGATTGTTTTTGTATTCCTACAGAGGGTGCTTATATTGACGACATGTCCTATATCCTTATGATCGGACTTTTGAAAACTTTTAGCTGATTATAAACTTTTCATACAATGTCAATTAGATAAAAGTATAAGAATTAAGTATAGCGAATTGTACACAGCCTCCACTTCAGGAGCTAGTTCGCTCTGTGATGAGTGAGATTGATATGGTTAAAGTTGATAAGAGTTGCTATAGACCTGAGGAAATATTATGGAGATGAGCCTCAAGCCAGAGGGAGGGGGATTAAAAGATTACACTGAAATGGACCGCCGTTTCCCGTGCTATTATTTGTTCTCTCTGTAAAAGCAAAAGGTTGAACAATGTGTTTTTGAGCTTTTCCTATATCACTGTATCGTGCATACTCCTCGTTCTCGACATCCAAATATAGCTCCGCATAAGTGTGATAATAAGATATGCAGACAGTCATCGTAGTGACAAGTAAATGTGGACAGTGGATTGATTCTTGCTTTCTATTGGACAAAGAAATGAACGTGTATGCTTTTTACTGTATGTATTTTAGTGGTTGCACAGACTCTTATATGAGAAGTTTGAGGTGTTAACCTCTGAGATAGTTTCATTGTTTTGATCATTGATGATGAGTTCGTTAGTAAACAATGCAGTAGCAAATGTATTACGCAACAGCATATACCCATGTTGCTGTATGTCGTTTTGGCGGTTCTCAGCATATTGATACGGCAGGCGTTTACGCGCCATCTTCCCATTGAGCTCCTTGGGCTTGAGGGGCTGTTTACGAATGTGATTTCGCTATTGTCTATCGCGGAATTGGGCATAAGTACCGTAATCAGCTATGGCCTTTATCGAGAAATTGCAGAACAAGAACGAAGCTGAAGTCAATATGTTGATGAGTATCTATCGGTATATTTATCTCATCATTGGCACAGGCGTTGCTCTGATTGGAGTTATACTTTTTTTCTGCCTGCCGTGGATCGTCCGAGATAATAGTGTCGCATGGAGCTATGTCCAATTCGTTTATGTCATTCAGATATGTACAGTGCTAGGCACATATTTCCGCATATCGGCGAACCCTTTGTTTTGCAGCGGATCAGAAGGACTATATTTGTGTACGCATCGACCTTGTCTGTACATTTGCAGCAAATCTCATGAAATTTGCTGCGATTGTTGTTTGGCAGAGCTATACGATGTACGCACTTCTCTGCTCTTGGCTTTAACATCTTGGCAAACTTGATCATCTCACATCGACTTGGTAAAGAGTATCCATTTCTGCATACGGTCAAAGTCACAGTGCAGGATTTACGACAACGGAAATTTTTTGTAGATGTGAGAAACTTTTTGATTCATAAACTCTCCTATGTTGTCTATTTTGCGGACCGATGCAATAGTTATTTTCATCTGTCCCCGGATTGGTGACAGCTGGGACTGGTGGCGAATTATGTTCTTCTCTGTGATGGCGTTTACAAACTCTTGTACTAAGATGCTGCAGGGAATCATCCCTTCTGTCGCGAATCTAGTTTATACTGGATGACAGGAAAAAGTTATCGTGTTTATCGTATGCTGGATTTTGCTTACTTTTTGATCGGAGGTATATCGCTTGTATCTATTTCATCTGTGCTTCAACCATTTGTGGCGCTCTTCTTCGGGGCGAATTCTGCTTGAGGATCGCCTATGTGATGGCTTTGGCTGTCAATGTTTTTCTTGGCATGCAGTTTGAGAACGCATACAATTTCCGCAGTACGCATGGTGTTTGAAAAATGATCGCAGCTATATGGTCTCTATCTGCTGCGACGAATCTGATTTTATCGGTGATCTTGGCGCATTATCTTGGGGTTGTCGGCGTGATGATCGGTACGATTGCAGGGTTGTGGTTCATCGTCTACGGTCGCGCAGTTTGTCTTCGTGCGATTTTTCCGCCGAAGCATGAAGAAATATTGGTGGCGCATGCGTGGTGGAGCATGGTCGTTCTTTTGGAAATTGATGTTGATTAACGAGATATTGAGTGCGACATTTTTCGCTTCAACGTATAGCCGGGACTGATCGTCAAATGCCTATGTGCAGCATTGTTGATGTTGAGGGATGCAGTTTTTGTATTTCATCGGTGCGAGGAGTTCCGTAGCGTGTGTTTATACGCCGCTGAGGCAGAGAGACGTTCTTTATGAGCAAGATTCGGGGAGGAAACTCAGTGAAAAAGCATTGATTACAGGAATCACAGGGCAGGACGGTTCCTATCTTACGGAATTGTTGCTGGAAAAAGGCTATGAGGTTCACGGAATCATCCGGAGGCAGAGCAGTCAGAATACGGAGAGAATCGACCATATCTTGAATGATTCGGCATTTGACAAGCGTGTTTTCCCGCATTATGGCGATTTGACGGACTCTAGCACGCACATGCGCTGATTCGGGAGATTCAGCCGGATGAAGTCTATAATCTGGCTGCACAGTCGCATGTAGCTGTATCCTTTTGAGGTGCCAGAGTATACGGCGGAGGCGACGGGCGTAGGGACGATTCGTCTTTTGGAGGCAGTGCGGCAGAGCGGTTTGCTGATTCGCTTTTATCAGGCATCAACTTCGGAACTTTTGGCGGTTTGCCTGAGACGGCTCCGCAGAGTGAGGCGACGCCGTTTTATCCGAAGAGTCCTTATGGAGCGGCGAAACTCTACTCTTTCTGGATTACGAAGAACTATCGTGAGATCTCATGGATGTTTGCTTGCAACGGCATCCTCTTCAATCATGAGTCGCCGCGGCGCGGTGAGACTTTTGACACGTAAACATACGCTTGCAGTCGCTCTGAATTGCCAAGGGATTGCAGGAGAAGCTGACGCTAGGTAATCTTGAGGCAAAGCGCGACTGAGGGCTTTGCGGGAGATTATGTAGAAGGTATGTGCGTATACTCCAGCAGGATCAGCCCTGAGGACTATGTACTGGCGACGAATGAGACGCATACGGTGCGTGAGTTTGTTGAGAAGGCTTTCGCTGAGACAGGGCGTTCTGATCCGTTGGGAAAGCGAGGAGTAACGAGAGGGCTATGACGCCAAGACAGGGAAGCTCCTTGTCGATGTGTCGAGCAATTTATCGCCCCTGCAGAAGTCGAACTCTCTGGGGATTCTACGAAGGCGGAGCATGAGCGATGGACGCAAGGTCGAGATTTGCCGAACTGGTCAAGATGATGGTTGCAGCGGATCTGGAAAAAAATACATGCCTGAAAGGAGGGGATGAGATTGCCGAATGTACGAGATGCATTCTTTCTGAAGTCTATCAGATGACGGAGGAAGGGAAGATATTGTCATCGTATCTCGGATTTAGGTGCGCTGAGTTTGGATGAGTTCGGCGCAGATTTCTGCATCGCTTTGTCAATGTTGGCATTGCAGAGCAGAACCTTCTCGCGGTTGCGTCCGGTCTTGCACTCAGTGGGAAACATGTGATTGCTGGGTTGAATCCGTTTCCTGTGACGCGTGCATACGATCAGCTGCAACTTCTTGGCGATCTCAAGATTCCTGTTACGGTTGCAGGCATTGAATGCAGGGACATGTGCGTCAGAATGTGGCTATACGCATATGCCGCTCGAAGATTTTTGCAATGGTTCGCATGATTCCTTCCATCAAGATGGTAAATCCATCCGATACCGCCATTGCTAAAAGCGGCGGCGCGTGACTCTGGTGACTTTTCTCAGCCGACGTATGTTCGATTTGATAAGTTTCAATGGAAGAGCGATTATCAAGAGATTGAGGTGGATTTCAAAAGGGATTTTTGAGATACAAAACATCAGAACGATCTGCTGTCATTACGACTGGGAATTTTTCTTCTATGCTGAAAAATAGCATCAACACGATTAAAGATTCAGGGCGAATCTCCTAGCCTCTTTGATTGCTATGCGTTCCTCTGGATACGGATTTGCTGGCAGAACGGTTGAAGTCGTTTTTCATGTATAGTGACGCTTGAGGATCAGACACCTTGCGCTGGGATGGGCTCCTGATTATGGAGACTCTTTCTGCATATGGGATCGTCAAAGCCGATTCGCGCTCTGGGTGTTGAGCCGAAGCATTGGGAAGGGCGTATATGAACCGCAGTGCGATTTATGATGAAATGGGATATGATATAAAATCGCTTGAAAGCGACCGCAAAAGACCTTTGAGGAGATGATGGATGAAATGACTGAAGCACGCGAATTTGAATCGTTGTGCATTGTCCTATCAAATGCGCAAACGGTTTTTGGAAATTTTTACGCGTCTGGGGTTCGGTCATGTGACGACCGCTTTTTCAGCAACGGAAATTTTGGTAACATGTACAAAGAAATTTTGCGTTACCGAGCAGATACTCCAGACTGGGAAGGCAGGGATCGCTTTGTTCTGAGCAAGGGCAGGGGCAGGGAATGCTTTTTCCTATATTCGAGAGAATTGGCTATCTGTCCCTGAGCAGACCGATGATATGATTCGCATTGGAGGCGACTACGAGTATATTCGGAGTCTGTTTCTGCCTGGTTACGATTTTTATGGCGGTTCTCTCGGGCACGGATTGGGAATTGCAGCAGGATTAGCACTAGGCGCACGTTTGAATCGAGCGGATTGGCATACATATTGCCCTCGTTGGCGATGCGGAGTGTTGCGAGGCTCTGTTTGGGAAGGCAGCTATGTTTGCGGGTCATCAGGGGCTGAGTAATCTTGTTGTTATTGTGGATCGTAATGCGCTCGGTTGCTCAGATTTTACTGAACATATGTTACGATTGGAACCGTTTCTTGAGAAGTGGCGTGCTTGTAATTGGGATGTGCAAAGAGAAATAGACGGACATTACTAGAGACTTGTTCCTGTGCTGAAAGAGAGTCGCTCTCCTCGAAGATCAAAGCCGCTTGCGTTAGTACTGATACCATCAAGGAAAAAGGGTTGGAGTATCTTTATGATAAGCCTTTGATGCATGGTTTTGTTCCTAAGAAGGAAGAGGACATCCAGAAGGCTTTTCGAGAACTAAAAATGTATTGATATCAATACGGGGAGGATATTTTGGATTCTATTGCGGGTGGATATTAAGAAAATCTATTCAGAGGATGCCCGTTCCTCGTGAATTGGCAGGGAAACGGATTTTGCTTCTGGTTCGACAGGATTGGTATTGTCTTCATGCAGTGCGATTTTTGTTGGGACTGAATTATTTATATGACCTGAATATTCATATCATTTGTCATGGACGATCAATAGAGCGTCTAAAAAGATAAGTTTTTGATTTGTTTCATGAAGATTGTATTGATTTTTGAAGTCTTTGATCTGGGCAGGAGATTCCTGAACGAGTTGATGCGGATTTTTGATTCATGGTGCTAGTCCCGCCAATGAACTGCTTTGTAAAAACAGCCGTGGAAACTATGCATGCCGAATGTGTGTGGCACGAAAAGCCGTCGTGGAATACGCAAAAAGAGTCAGCGTGCTATATATCAGAGTTCTACTGCGGTATACGGCGATGTGCGTATTTTGGGAAAGACGCTTTTGACAGAACAAGATTATGGCATTGTGAATCCTTTGGATGAGCGATCATCCTAATGGAATCGAAACGATTGGGTGAGCAAATTTGCTGTGCTTATGCACGGGAATGTGATGTCAGGGTCATGATAGCTCGTATTCTATACATATGCACCAACTTATTTGCTTTCGCATGATGCGTTATTCCTAAGATACTGAATCGTATGTTGCAAGGAGAAAATGTATCTATCGTGCATGAAGAGGATCTGTCAATATACTTATGCGTAGGTGACGTTGTTTCTGCAATGCTTATTCTGTTGTTGAAAGGAATTTCGGGGACTGCGTATAATATGTGTATACGAGATGCCTATCCCGTAGAGATATGTTGCTTCAATATATGCATAGGAACTTTCAGCAGGAATATTTGAGTATTACCTGCAAGTAATTCAGATTTTTGCTCGACTGGGAATGTTGCGACAAACCAGAAAATGGATCCCAGTGCTCTAGAGGATTTGGGGTGGAATGTCGGTTTTCTATTAGGATGGAATGTGTGCTGTTATTCGTGGAATTCAATCTCTTTAGACGAGAGGCCTATTGAATTCTCAAAGTATATCAGAAGATTCTTGGGAGGAGGCATGAAAATCTCGGATAGATTTTACGTAGCAGGGCATACGGGCATGGTTGGCTCTGCCATCGTGCGTCATTTAAGAAAGAATGGATACCATAATCTACTGCTGAGAACGCATCGTGAGCTTTAGATTTGACAGATCAGAAAGCAACCATGAGTTTTGGAGCAGGAGCGTCCTGACTATGTATTTATCGCCGCGGCGAAGGTCGGTGGAATACAGGCGAACAGTATACGTTTCCTGCGGATTTTTGTATGTAAATCTGATGATCAATGCGAATATCATCCATGCGTCGCATGAAGTCGGCGTCAAAAGCTTTTGGCTTTCAGGGAGTTCCTGCATTTATCCGAAATTTGCTGACCAGCCGTCATGAAGAGCGCCTGGATAGCGCGAGTTCCTACGAATGAAAGGCTATGCTATTGGAAGATTTTCGGCGCGAGTTGGTGAAGTTTTTCCATCGCCAGTATGGTGATCCATTTATCAGTTGTATGCCTACAAATATTTATGGGGAAAATGCACACACTTTGATTTGCAGGGTTCACATGTCATCCCTGCGATGATTCGCAAAGTTCTATACGGGCCAAAATGGAGGGGTGGATTCCGTTACTCTTTGGGGGACAGGCAGTCCCGAAACGCGAGTTCTCTATGTGGATGATCTTGCAGATGCCTGTGTCTTTCTTATGGATCATTATGATGAAGACGAGCATATCAATATAGGCAGTGGCGAAGAAGTTTCCATGAAGGAATTGGCGGAAGAGATTGCGTCTGTTGTAGACTTTCATGGAGAGTTGATATATGATACGGAGAAGCCTGATGGCGCTCTGCGCCGTTTGGTCGATTCTACGCGTATTCATGAGCTTGGCTGGCAGCATAAGGTGACATTACGCGAGGGCGTTGAGCGCTCGTATCAGTATTTCCTGAATAGCTGCGTAGATTGAGAGCGGTTCTTTCGTAGAGAAGGTGTAATATATGGAGCGGTATCGGAGATCCTGTTCACGGTTTTATCGAAGTACGACCACTGGAAAAGAAGATTATTGATTCTCGCTCCATTTCAGCGTTTGCGCTATATCAAAGCAGCTCGCCATGCAGGCGAATCTTGTGTTTCATGGTGCCGAGCATACGCCCTTCGGTCATTCGCTGGGTAATGTTTTTGGTGACGAGGCATTTCACATGGCGGTTGAAAATGGAGCAGCGGAGTATCGTTTTTCGCGCAAGAAAATAGAATGGTATGAACAGATTCTTCGTCTTAGTGCTTGACGCATGATCTTGGGCATGCACCATTTTCACACGCGTCAGAATCGGTTTTTCCTGATGGGACTGAACATGAAGAATTTCACTGAGAAAATTATCAAGAAACAGAGATTGCAGTAGCATCTACGGCATGGAAAAGGATTTAAAACGAAGGATGAAAAGTACGATATAACGCCGGATTTGATTTGTGATATTTATCGAGGAGAGATCCTGGTGAGAAATCAGAGTTTACGTTCCTTAAAAGCTTTTATGGATGGGGAGCTGGACTGCGACAAGATGGATTATCTTTTAGGATTCTCTTTATTGTGGCGTAAATTATGGAAGTTTTGACCTTGAGAGACTACTATCTTCTTTAACGATTGATGGAAAGGAAGGTTTCCAAGATTGGCAATAGATTATGGTGTGGTCTTGAAAGTATTTGAAGAGTTTGTAGTTGGCAAGTATTTTATGTTTACGGGAAGTGTATTTTCATCGTACACGCCGCTATTTCGATATCGTTCTAGGAGAAGCATTGAAAGACTATTTGCCGAATGGAAAGTATCCAGAAGATGTCGCATCATATCTGTATTGGGATGATGGGGCGAGTTCTTCAAGAGTGTCGTAATCGAGTTGATGATACGAATTGTCGGAGTATTAGTTGGAGGCATGTTTATTCTGTAGTTCTAGAACTCCAGCACATGCCGAAGGGGAACAATTGCATGTACATATGATAATTTAAAGAAACGACTCTATAAAAATTCGGAAAGAATATAGAAGATGAATCAGCAGAATAAGTTGCCCTCATAAAATTCCCGTCCGATGTGAAATAGAAGATGAAAAAGCGATTATTTCGTTCAATAAGAATGAAAAAGAGTTTCTGTGATCGAAGAAATCCTATATTATTCAGCGCATTACAACTAAAATAGAATTAAACGATTATATGCACATCTCTAAAGTTGCTCGACAAGCTGAAGAAAAATCGTGAGCGACTGGTATGATTCAAACAGAGGGGGCTGCTCAGTAATGAATAGGCTTGAAAAGTACATGTTCTTATTGCTGATATTTGCAGACAGAACGAGACGGGAAAAGAAGTCTGCAAAAGCTCATGTATCTGATTCAAACGCAAGGGGTTCAGTTAGATTTGAGATATTCATTCATTTTTGTGCCATCAGCTCCGTGCTTGATCATGCCATTCATATTCTTGAAAATGAGATTGCTTAGAGATTAATACTTCAGAAAAACACATCGTATTATTATGAAAAATCAGGAGAGTAGGCATTTATCGAAAGAGGATGATGCCTCGTAGATGAAAAGTGCGCAGGGCTTTATCATAAGACGCCGATGGAACTTGAAGCTTTGACAACCATAGATTATGTAGCGACTACTCTGCTACATGGAAAGGCTCGAAGAGAAGATGTGATCAAACAGGTGAAGGTGATAAAGGGAAAGAAATTTTTCTGCTCAAGACTTGGAAAAGGGTATGATCTTCTTATCGAACAGGATATGTTTCTGCAGTAATTTTAGGAGGAGCAAGCACATGGAAAAAGATCGGTGTAGGATATGCGTATGTCAGTGATGCTGAGAAGCGTTATGTGAATGAGGCTTTAGATTCTGGGCGGCTTTCGCAAGGAAAGATGGTTCATAAGTTCGAGAAAAGAGTTCGCACGACTTCATGACCAAAAAGTATGGTGTTGCCTGCAATAGTGGAACGTCCGCCTTGCATGTTTGCTTGGAGGCAATGAAAGAAGTGTATGGATGGAAGATGACAGTGAAGTTCTCGTTCCGACGATTACTTTATTGCGACATCAGATGCTGTATTCATGCAGGGATTTGAAACCTGTATTTGTGGATGTGGATCCGATCTTCTTATAACATGGATGTTTCTAAAATGGAAGAGCGCATCACGAGATCGGACGGTCGCAGCGATTCCAGTGCATACATTTCGGACAGCCGTGTGAGATGGATGCAATCATGGCTGTGACGGAAAAAGCATGGTTTGCGTATTTTTGGAAGACTGTGCAGAAGCTCATTTTGCAACCCTATAAGAGGAAAAGAAAATCGGCAGCTCGCGATATGGTAGCATTCAGTACGTATGTTGCGCATACGATCACGACGGAATTGGTGGCGTCTATCACGACGAAATAACCTTACGTTGACGAGATTTCCCGCTCGCTCATCGCACATGGACGTGCCTGCACTGTGAGAGACTTGCTTGGCATCTGATCCTGAGACAGGTCTCGCAAAGTGCGTATGCAGACGGAGATGGATAAAGCGCTCATGATGGTTCGTGCGGGATACAGCTATCGCATTGGGGAACTGGAAGGCGCGTTGGGCTTGGCCAGCTGGAAAATCGCGATCTATATCATGAACACGCGCAAGGAGAATGCGCATTATCTCAGCGAGGGTTTACAGGGGAACAGAGAAGTATCTGCAGCTTCCTGAATATCCGGATTATGTCGATCACTCGTTTATGATGTATCCGATTGTCATAAAGAAAGACGCTCCTTTCACGCGCGATGAGTTTACGCATTTCTTGGAGAAGAACAATATTGAGACTCGTCCGATGCTGCCGTTGCTGAACCAGCCGGTTTTATAAAAGTTGTTTGGTAATATCGAGGAGAGTATTCCTGTTGCTCAGTGGTTGGATCAATATGGCTCTGTGGGCTGTCATCATGGATTGAACAAAGGAGCAGTTGGATAAGATCGTGGAGTGACATCAAAGAGTTTTGCAAGATAGGTATAACTTTCAGGACGCATGTTCAGCCGTCACGCGAAGCGACATGCGTTGCTAGCGCCCGTTTCTGCAACAGTTTCATCAAGGCGGCACGCTGTACATATGTTCTCACGCCTTACAGAAGCTTCAGCCGATCGGTCTGCGCCTTCGACTTGGCCTCTTGGGGCGCATGGTAATGAAGAATACGGAAGCCTCTGTGAAGGTTTCCCGTATATTTCAGCTTATATCAAATTTGGGAGAAAAATGATGAATATTCTTGTTATAGGAAATGGCTTGATATCGAGACATGGTATTCCGAGTGGTTATAAGAATTTTTGGATTTTATTCGTGCTTATACAAGAGTCTATGAATATAGAGATTCTTTTCCGTGATTGATGAGAAAGAAATTTCCCGAAAATATGAATTATGCAATTTCAGCAAATATAAAAATCCTTTACTTTATTGAAAAGAATGCAAGAGTCAAAATCTATTGAGCGTGAATTTGGTGATGTTGTAAGCTAATAATTTGGTTGGGTAAAATATCGATCGAACCTCGACCTCAAGGAAATATAATTGGGTTGATTTTGGAGCAGAAATTTTATATGCTGTGCAGATGCTTGTAGAAAATCGAGATTCGATTACAGGGATTAGTTTTGCTGAAAGAGAAATTGAAATATTAAAATAATCGACGAGATAAAAATCTTTTATATAGTGATGAATCGCTTTCTTTTAGAAAAGAAACCGACAGTTAGTTAAAACACAGGAACAAATAAAATAGGCAGAAAAGTGAAAGCCCTATTAGTGAAGATCATATATTATTGAGCCTAGAAATATATATCTTGATTATTTTATTGATGTTCGGAAAATAAAAGAGGATCATGAATTGCAGGAAAAGAGAGCGCATATTTACCGGAATTAAATTTGACAGGTTATAACTTTAATTATACAAATACTTATTCTATACTGTATGATAGTGATATTTATAAGATTTTATTCACGGAAAAGCTGATTTTTTGGACGTGATAATGAGGGAGAGTAATATGGTCTTAGGGATAGAGACTTTTGTACAGAAGGGCAGAAAAATAAAGATATAGAATTTCATTGCTTATAGAAATATTATCAACGCATCGTGAACGTTATGATTTCTCCTAGAAACTATTTAGAGAAACAGGGAGGAGAAGTGTTACATGGATCTTTGGGCATTCACTTGCTGTTTCCTGACATAAAGATGTTCTATAAAATTACTTCCTTTGTCCTGAGTTTTTGCGCATAATCCTGATGGAGTTTTGGATTATATACAAAAATCTTATATTTGTTATTATGATAAACAAGCTTTGGAGCAGCAAGTAGCAAACTTGGTTCAAATTTTAGGACAAGATGCTTTTGAATGATTTGGTTTAGAAAGTGAATCCCAAAATCAAATTTTGGTCTATCAAAAAGATTTTAGGAAAGAACTCATGTTGAGCATAGGCTCTAAGAAGAATTGAAGGAGAAAAGCATAATGCAGATTGTCTTACTTTTCCCGGGCGGAGCAGAAACGCTTGTGGCTATTATCCAATGACTTGTACTCTAAACAGTTCCTGCTATTTTGAGGCGCGAGGATGGGACGCTGGAGTCGATGATTCAGCGTAGCCCTGCCGTCAGGTGCAGCCGCTGCACCTGGGCATACGCCCATCACTGTTGCGACAGGTCGCGAGCAAGTCTCGTTGATTCGCCGTCAGCTTGGTTTCTGGTGGAATATTTCGGTAGAGCCGTGCCGGCGTGATACGTTTCCTGCGATGACGTTGGTTTCACGCCCTATTTGCATGCAAGTGCGCGGTATTCCTCTCGATGAGAGCTGTGGCAATCTGCCCCTGCCGATCCTTATGTCGATGAGGGATATTTTCGTGCCGTTGTGCAGTTTTTGCAGGAAGTCTGAGAGAAGGTTCTAGCAATCTCGTCTTGATGGGAATCGAGCAGACGTATCCGAGCGAGAAGTATGGCTATATCATGCCTGTTTCGCAAGAGCCGCAGAGCATGGTGCAGATCGTTCAAGAGAAGCCGGATAAGGAGAAGGCTGCAGAATACATCGATCAGGGCGCTTTGTGGAACAGCGGCGTCTCGCGTCTCAAGCTTGGCTATGCGCTCGATAAAGGCCTCGTGAGTTGCTGGATTATACGGATTACGAGGATCTTTTCAGCCGCTATCGAAGAGCTTCCAAGATCAGCTTTGATTATGCTGTGGTCGAGAAAGAGAAAAATATTGACAGTTCAGCGCTACGGTGGCACTTGGCTTGACATAGGCACATGGAACACGCTTGCTGAGGTGATGCTGGCATACGATTGGTCGCGTCACGATGGATGAGACTTGCAGGAATGCTCATGTCGTGAATACGTTGCCGATGCCCATCCTTTGCATGGGACTGAAGGATGTCGTAGTGGCAGCGAGTCGCGGAAGGCATCCTCGTTTTCGGACAAGGACGATCCAGCGCAATGAAGCCCTATATGCAGAAACGACTCTACGCCGTGATGTATACGGAAAAGTCATGGGGCGAGTTCCAGATTGTCGATGGAGACGGAAAGTCTGACCACAAAGATCACACTGAGTCCGGGCGAGCACTACCTATCATTTGCACGAGCGCCGCGATGTACATGGACGGTGATCGAGGGTCGCGGCTGGGTGAAGCTCGATGGCATGAGTTCGCAGTGCTGAGGGGCAGACGGTGCGTATTCCGAGAGGTTCGTTCCATACGATCCGGGCCGACGCTGCTCAAGGTGATGGAGATTCAGACGGGGAGGACATTGATGTGGAGGATAGATTGTGTGGAGCGATAAAAACAAATGGTCGAATCAGATGGTCAAACTTATTTATTTATTTTTGATGTGCAAGATTTGGGTTGTCGAATAGCTTGGAGGAAAAATGGATTTCTGAAATAAGGATGTTGTTGTTAGTGAATTTGATACAGTAGAAAACAACTTTAGAGAATTTTTGAATACAGAAATTGTGGAGATCCAATAAAGAGTGCATAAAGCTAAATGTGGCAGTGTGTTTTATCTATCAATGTTATAATTGTCCACGAAATATTATCTTTTTCATAGATATAATGAACTGAAGGAGCAGAATATACTCACAAGAAGAATGTGATGATAGACAAAGACATATGGCGAAACCACAAGCGAATCGTAAGTATCTCTACCAGGAAATGGAAAGATATGCAAATCCTCGACGACAGCTTCTGGTATAAATTTTACTGTTATAAAGCAGAATTCAATTGATTAGTAATCACATGAAGGATGTTTAGTGAATGAAGTAGCATTTCAACAGGCGTATAAAGAAATTAAAAATTTGTTCTGACCTATGTTGATGATAATCTTCCCAGAGTTAGCTGATGAACAAATCGATTATGTGTATAGTAGCTATGAAGAAAATATGATTGGACTTGTGAGAATAGGGTGGGGGTATGCTTTGGTTTACAGATGGGCATGATGAGTTATCCCTATGATGAGTGCGCTATTGAGTATTCTGAGCATTATTTTTTGATTTTTGATGAAAGTTCAGAAAATGGCTATGATAGTTCATATATAAGTAAAAATCTATCAGCCAGATAGGTTTCAGATTAACCAAGTGAAACAGAATTTAACCCTATGGATTCAGGGACCTACTGGTATTTTCTGGGAGGCATATCGGATGATAGCTCCTTTATGTTAGGAATAGTGCGACTGGCGACAGAAGCAAAACGATTTTTGGCAGAGGCGTTAAAAAGATACCAGTCTTTTCTAGACCTTTGCATGTACTTGTAATTGGTGGTCAAGGGAACGTCTACAGGATCTGAGTTTTGTGACTTGGACACAATATATGAAGAGAATATTTTCATATATACTCTCAAAGAAACGAAATACGAGGAGCTTACTAAAAAGCTATCTGAGGAAGACCCTGCTATTATTATGCAATTAAATCCTATAATGTAAAGAATTTGTTTTTGTGTATATATACACAAATCTGATTTCGACACGACGGGAGAAGGGAATATCATCTCTGTGGGGCACGAGGAAAAGGTTTCTATTGTACCACAAGAATATTCACATTTGAGTTTGCCATATTTAGAAGTATACAAGAACAAAAATAATATTCATACGAATCTTCCTGATGATTTCTACAAAGGAAAGGAAATGCTGGTTGGTATGGTATAGAGAGGAATTTGCACTTCGTAGACCAAATATAGAACGCGAAAATATGTAAGAATATACTTAGATACCGCGATGAAGTATCAAGTAGATTTTTGTAATTACGGCACCTTTCCCCGGTGCGGGGGACAACTCTTTCGCTCAAGTTGCTACAGTGGCTTAGCAGTCAGATTCCTGTAGCCATATCAAATATTATGAAGAAGAAAAACATCCATCCAAGTGCAAAAGCTGTACCATTGTACGCAAAACCCGCTCCTTCTAATTGCTGATGAAAACAAGATGTCTTTGGATCAGGGGTCTTTAGAAGATTCTGTGCTGAGATGAAAGCTAGAACTATTCCGCACATTATTTTATATGTTGCTCGACTACAAAAGAATAATAGGTCGATATGGCTATGGATATGAAACGCTAATTATGCTCATGGAGCTTTCAATGATGAAATTGATGAACTGAGCGAAAAATTGCTTTCCTACGGTTCAACACTTGATACTGTAGAGAATATAGAGTAATTGTGATCGATATCCTTTTTATATGTCTTTATATACATTTGAAGAAGGGTTTCAAGGAATAAAAGACTATATTGAACGTTTTTGGAAGAATATGTCGAGTGAGGAGCGACAGGCAATTACATTTCTTTTGGTGGATAAATATTCTCCTTTAGGAAGTATTGAGGAGAATCACATAAAAATTATAAACAGCTAATGATAGTGGAATCTTTGACGATCCCGTCAATGAAAACTTGATTTATATAAAAATGAAGGAAATAGACGAGTATTACCGTATTCGTCATCCTAGATTTGCAGATGAGATTTTACTGTTGGCCTTTGGGAGAACCTAAAGGAATTCAATATGCTGAAAAACTATCTATGCCTTTTGATTTGATTGATTATTCTCGTGTAAACTCTATTTATGTTCGATATGATAGTACTCATCGAAATGTTGACAAACCTCTCCTATATTCTTCGAGATATTGGCAATGTTGGAATTGAGGAAAAATTTTTCTGATGTCATCATTGAAATAAAAATAGCTTAGGACGAAAATTATAGCTTTATGTTGGTAGATGTTCAAATGCTAGTTAGAGACAGTATCCAGATGAACCTCATTTTATGGGACATCTATCGCGTTTCTATACAAATATTGAGCATGATTAGAGAGAGAGGTGTTGCGACGGCAACGGAGGCCTTGAAAATCTCAGAGAAACAAAAATAAAAAGATCCAATTTTATATCATATATGTGGTATAAGTATAAAACAAGTTGAAGTATGGGACTATCCTAAACTTGAGACGTTTGACTGATGACCAAAAAAGAGAAGAGACATAGAGAATATAGAAAATATGATGATTGCTGGGGATTATTTTTCAGGAAGTAAGAAATAGCCCAAACAAAAATTAGTGGGATATATATCTCATATAGAAATGTGCATTGATTTTGGATGCTATGAAACGTATACATGGCATGAATTCCACTTATGAATTTATAGAAAAACATAAGAATTCATGGATGATGAATTTTCTATGATTTGGCGGTTACGTTACTTTTATGAGTATAAGGTTGCCTGTCAACGATGATGATGATTTTTCTAGAGCTAGATTGAAGGATAGAGCGTCTTTTCTTATTGGACGCTGAGAAATTAATGGAAAATCTCGAGGATACAATAGAAATGTGGGAGGAATACCTGCAAGAAGCGGAAGTTAGGGAGGAGTAATGATACGACGCTTTATTGTTTATGCAAAAACGTCGTTTGGAGGCAAGGGGAGAACAGGATCAGAGAGAGAGATAAAAATATTATTGATTTGATGGAGCAAAATATTGCAGAGGATCCTAAAGCGGAAGTGAATATCAGCCTGTGGTTTCAGGCAATGATGAAAATACCGCGACCGAGATAGCATGGATGAGGCTTTTGGCAAAGCTGGCTCTGTGGAAGCAATTTGGGTAGTAATAACATTATGGCATATTATTATTATTATGTTAACTTAGTATAAAGCTGATCGAAGGATCTTCAGAGCCGAGGCAAGAAATTCCACGACTCACAGAGGAGTTATCCAGTAAGAGCATCAAAGCTATCCAACAACAAAACTGTACCAAGAATGGTTGAGGGCAAGGACAGGCTGATGCGTCTTTGCCAGCCTATACAATATGAGAATAATCACCGGAAGCAGTAGTATGGATGAGATTGCTTCAAGATTGCAGATCTACAAGGGCGTGTTGAGAGTTCTATAAAAGGGATAGAAAATGCAAAATTAGAGCATATAATATGGATGTTTTGTACCAAAGATCAAGATAAACCAAGCTTTCACAAGATGATGTATCAAACAAGTACTATTTTCTTGTGGATTCTCTTATTATGGTGTTCGTGCTTATGATGAAAAAGTGTAAAATTGAGATCGAGGAGACTCTCGAGCTTGAAAACACAATGTTCCACAAGTTGAAAAATACGAACGCGTGAAAAATATTGTTGATTCGTTAAGAAGTTCATAAAAGTTAATTTAGAGCTACACACAAATTAGCGGATAATTTATAAAGAAAGTATAGAGGACAAGAAAAACTAAAACTTGAGAAAGGCGCTATAATTTATGCTTATGAAAAGTTTTGTTGAAGATGTATTGTGAGATGGTGTTATCTGAATTAGAGCTGAATGATATGTCAATCGAGTTAAATAAAATGGAAAAACAGAATAAATGCAGATAACTGAAGCAGACGTTCTTAGTGCAGATATATACCTCGAATAAGTTCACACGCTTATGCGCCCAAAGATTGCATCAGGGAAGTTTGTTGTGGTGAAAACCAAAGTTGTAACAGTAATGTTCCAAAAGAAACCATCCGGTGAAGGGGATTTGTTGTGATAAAACTAAAGTTGTAACAGGAATGTCTAAAGAAAACCATCTAGTGAAAGGAGATACGATTCTTGTCACAACAACATTATGAACCAGAATTCAAGCAACAGATTGTCCGTTCATATCGAAGAGGACGCACATATCGAAGCCTCGACAGCAGGTATGGAGTCTCAAAAGCAAAGCATCTGCAAATGGTGCAGTGAATTAGCGAAGAATGCCAGAAAAATGCTCAAAACCAAACCGCCCAAAATGATCTGGATCTCATGAAGGAGAATGATCACTGCGCGAAGAACTTGCAGAAGGAAAAAGAAAAATCTTTTCCTAGCAGCGGCATTCTTCGCAAAAGGGAATCGACTAGAGGACTATCGGTTCACAGACGAATATCGGGATCTGTTTGTTCGTGTCAGTTGCTGGCCGACGTTTGGAAATTTATCCAAATGCTTATTATAACTACCGAGACAGTGACGGGCGCAAAGTAGTTGCCCGAAAACAAGATATCCTGCATCAAATTCAAACCATATATCATGAAACCAACGGCGTTGCCGGATATCGCAGGATGCGGATTTATTTGGCACGCAATGCATCGAACTTTTCTGCCCTCACGGTTCATAAGTATATGAATATGGAACTGGGACTGCGCTCCATTGTACGGCGAAAAGCCCCGAGATATCAAGGCTGTACGCAGCATAAGAAGTTTGAGAATCTGCTCAAGCAAGATTTTACAGCACCACAAATCAATCAAAAATGGGCAACAGATTTCACCTATTTATTTTCTCCATGGAGGCGATGTCCGATATAACTGTACGATTGATTGATCTGCATGACCGCAGCGTTGTCGCAAGTCTAACGGATCGGCGTATGACGAGTGACTTGGCAATCCGAACGCTTGGCAAAGCACTCAGCAGTCAACGAAAGAGAATCAAAGGTCTGATCCTTCATAGCGATCAAGGGCAGCCCGTACACATCGAAGGCGTTCACCGACTTTTGCGAGGAACATGACCTGACGCAAAGCATGAGCAAGGCTGGATACCTGTATGATAACGCTCTCATGGAGCGCTATTTCAATACGCTGAAGAACGAAGAAATTTATCTTCACGAGTATCAAGATGAGGAGTCTCTCACCGCGCTATGGAACATTTTGCCTATACTCATCCTACAACCATGTTACGACCGCATTCTTATAACGGATACTCGTCACACCATTATCTGAAGCGAAGATATTCGACATAAGTTGATTGGACACTCGAAATGTTACAAAAACGCTTGACCACAACAATTTGATTCTTATCGCAACAACATTATGAACCAGAATTGTGTGAATGTCAATGAAAAAGTGAGCCATGTGATCATGAATCATTGAGCTATTAAGACTATATTTGATACGTTTGCTGCTGGTTCGACAGACGGTAAGATTCACCGTTCAATTTCGCTTGTCAAAGGGCGCTGCATTTCTTGTAGCTAAGCAGGCAGGCTCTCATGCCGAGCGCCATCATCAAATGCGTCTTGTTTGTTCTGGTTGCCTCATCAGCACGAGGTTCTCGTGCTGGTCGTGGACGGTCGTCTGGGAGGATATGCGGCGGACTTCGTGCATCTGCGTCGTAGGGATGCTTGGGTAGCGGAAAGATGGCTGGTCGACGAGATTTTCCATGAGCTCGTTGCTGCTCGGCATTGCAGAAGTCTGTTTGGAAGCAGAAAGCTTGCAGTGCCGCATTGATTTTGATGGCACTCGCGACGTAGGTTATTGATTCCATCGTCAACCGATGGAATCAAAGTGATAATTTCAGACTTGTTAGGAAAAAAGTGAAAATTATCGAACTCAGTAAAAGTATAAAGGAAATGCGGCTTCGCGCTGTTTGATATGGGCAGCCGAAAAGAAAAACGACTGTTCTTTGTGCTCGTGTACTTCCCCTGATAGTGATAGATTATGGTTTTGGACGCCCAGGTTCAGTTTGCCACATCTTAGATATACGAGCAATCTGGACGAATTTGAGATGGCGCCAAGTTCTCGCGTGCGGCGCCGTAAGCAGGATAGTTTTGCCGCAATGGCCTTGCGGGCAGGGAAACTTCCTCCACGTCGAATAAAACGCTCGTTTTTGTAGGCTGCCCATAGTGAACAGTGAAAGGTTCGTTTGTATTTTTATCAGGAGAAGGATTATGGCACTTATTGAAGGAATTCGCATTCAAAAATTATTGTGCTGCAGACATTACCTTGGGGAGGATTGGAACAATCCGAGTATCGTGATGTTGAGGCGCTTACACCTTTGACAGTAGTAATAGGAAAAATGGCAGGAAAGTTCTATTTTCGATGCACTTTGGCTTTTGGCAGATTGTATGGAAAAGATATTGAGTCTGCTTGCAAATGCATGTGGCAGAGGCGGTTTTTGATAAACTAATCTCATCCGGAAAAGAGTCTCGAGAATCATCAGTATCACCGTATATTATCGCGAGTCTCATAACGATCGGCCGATTACGTATGAAGTTTCTATTGGACGTGTAGATGATGATGGTCTTCCTATCGTAAAAACAGAACGGCTAAGACAAAGGCCTAAAAGCACAAGACGGGAAACCTCTATCCTTTTTATATCTCAGATCACGGAAAAGGCTCTGTTTGGATCGGGGATGCAGGCAGTAGAGGGGACAATCTGGAAAGAAAGGACGTTGAACTTGACCCGCATCGTCTGGGCACATGGATCTTTGGCAGAGCAAAGTAAAGGAAAATCCCCGTATTGCGAAGTTTAAGCGCTTTATACGAAGTTGGTATTTTAAGCTATTTTACTCCTGATGCAGCACGGCAGATTCCACAGGCGGGATGCAGGAACATTTGAATTTGCATGCAGATAATGTGGAAATTTTGTTCAGTATTTGGCACGGAAACACGAACGAACATTCTTGAAAAATACTGGAAAAGTATTTCAGAAAAGATTCCCGGAATTGGCAGAATTGAGCTATATCGAGATGAAGTGACAAATAATCTCTATCTTTGTTTAGGATAAAGGTTTCGCAAAACCGTTTAATCAACGACAGATGTCGGATGGAACATTAAAAATGCTTTGTTATTTGCTTTTAATTTACGATCCGAATCGCTCCGTTTATTTGCATCGAGGAACCTGAAAAATGGTCTCATCATCAGTTGGTGTCAGCTTTGGTGAATGAATTGCGAGATCATGCTACTGGGAGGAAGAACGGTTCTCAGATTTTTATTACAACCCAATTAACCCTACTTGGTTGATGCAATGCAACCGAAGAAGTGTGATTTTTAAGAAAGGGAGAAAATGGATTTTCGTCTATACAACGTGTTAGTGAAATTCTTATGCGAAAAGAAATGATGTGAAGGTCAACCTTTAGGTGCATTATGGTATAGTGACTATCTGGATTGAAGAGGAAATTTATGCATTATGAGATTTTGGTGGAGGGACAATCTGAGCTGACTCTGCTTTCCACTATTATGCCGCAGATCCTTGGAGCATATAACGAGCCGCATACATGGAAATTGTAATGGACTAAAGAAGATGCAGCTTTAGGAATCGCTGATAAAATGAAGTCCGTCAGATTGGCGTAGATTTTTGATGTGGTGTAAACCACCACGCCCAGGGGCAACACGATGAACGAAGGCGTCTTTCGTGGTACAATAAAGGGAGACGTTGCAAGGTGGAAGAATTTTTGAGACTCGATCGCGCTGTGTGAATGCACGCTTGAGAGGAGTGGTGTTTTCGTGATTGATCAATTTTCGATCTCGAAATTTGGGGCAGGAATAAATAGTGTCATGGGGAGAACCTTTCTTCTATGAATCTCTTGATCGGTACCAATGGTACCGTAAAAACGTCTGTCTTAAAGATGCTCTATGCCGTTCTTAAATCCCTTGAGACCTATAAGCAGGGGCGAGAGCCGAGAGCCTTCAACGACATACTTGCTTTAAAACTTTATTGGACGTTTCGGGTAGAACGGCTGGGGAACTCGTCACTAAAGGGAAAAATCATCACTTGCCGTAAATCTGATGCTTGATCATGTGAGTTTGAATTTGGAGAGGGAACGCAGACGAAAATTGTAAAATATGCCTCAGATTTTTACATCGTCTTGGGATAACCTCTTGTATCTTTATTCCTGCGAAAGAGGTACTCACGTTATCAAAGATCATATTAACGACACGGGATCAGGAGAATCTTTTTGGCTTTGACGATACGTACGGATCTTGTTCGATGCTTTAGAGGATTCCCCTCTAAAAAGGGAAAAACTTCCAAGCGTTTGCAGAAGGGAGAACACGTTTAAGTGAGTTGCTTCACGGGGTTGTTGATTTTTGATGAAAAGACGGGACAGTGGTACTTTTGGGAGGGAAACAAGAAGTTTGCGGATTAGTAACTTCCGAGGGGATAAAAACTGGCGATTTTCAATCGGTTGCTTGCGAATCGTTATTTGAGAAATTCATCTATCATATTCATTGATGAACCGGAAAGCGTCCTTGCACCCTAAGGCTATTTCGCAGTTTATGGAGATTCTTTATAAACTGGCTCAAGGTGGGATGCAGATATTTATGGCAACGCATCTTTGCTTTTGTTATCATATATATCATTGCAAAAAGAGAGGAGGGTCCGTTCCGGTAGCTTTCCTTTGACGGAGAAGATTCCCTCGATATATGAATATGCGGATGGAATGCCTGAAATAATAGCATTATACAGAGTCTGTCGATCTATATCAAAGATGAAGTAAATATGGCTCTGGGGAGATATAAAATGATAGAATTCATAGAATCCTCCATGCGGTTTTTGTTCCCAGAGGGATAGGTGTTTTCATATTGAAGCGGCAGAGGCTTATCGTGAGCTGAGTTCCTATGGCATTTCATCTGTCGATATGTATTTACAAAGACTGTTGGGAAAGAGGAGATACTTGTATTTCTAGAGACTAAGACGAGTACCCCGAATCCTAATGGATCTAACAGGGAAAAATTTAGAAAAGTCTGCAAAGCACTGCGTCGTAAATATCTCCACTCGATTCAGCTATGTTATGCAATTCTTCATAAGCGGCAATCTTCTATGGAGAAGATTGAAATGCGTTAGCTGCTGTCTTGTCTGAGCCGCAAAGGATATGTCTTGTTCTTGTCGCTAAAGGAGTATGAGGCGGCTTGGTGTGCAAATGAAGAGACGCTTGCTGTAGCATTAAAAAGACATTCTACGCATTTTGGAAGGCAGAGGTTCTTGTACTTTCGGAGGAAATGTAGGGCGCATTCTATCATAGCGCGGCTTACACGTACAAACAGTAACTAGTTGTGCACGAGTGCACGGTTTGGTACCTTTGCGCTGATCCTATCCCAAGGCATTACGATGAACGAAACGCCATGCGCTTCGTCGAATCCTAGCTCAAAAAGGATGTAAGGTGAAATGAGCCATAAACAAGGAGACCACGTCGTACTTCTACCAGTTGCAAGGAAATCGTCTTAGGTATGTCGAAATAGTCGCAGGGTATCGTTGTGATGTGAAGATACAAGTGGGGCGGAAATAGTGAAGAGCGATAGTGAGAAGTTCTATGAGGGTTTCAGCGTAGCTGGAGCAGGGGCATGAGGAACCGAGTGAGGCGGAGATGGATGCTCTGCTGCAGCAGTATGTGACGATGCTCAATACCAGAGATGTGAGTCTTGAGCCGATGCAGGATGAGAGTCGGCGGATGCGTTTTTGGAGCGTACAGAGGGCGGAAGTCGGCGGGGAGATGTTGAAGTGGATACGGAAGGCGCGTGAGCTTGAGCCGATCAGTGGATGCGGCATTGATGGAAATCGAGGAGACGTCGAAGAATCCCTATGAGCAGGAAATGCGTCTCTTCGAACTGCAGCAAAAAGGCTGAGAAGCAGCTGCAGGAACAGGGGTATTTTCAAGGCATCGATCGGCGACTCTTTTGGGGCTGATTGAAACGCGTCCGTGCATGCGGGTCTGCCAGACCTATGTGGGGACGTTGCTGATGAATCGTAAGATGCGGCTGGCGGCGAAGGCATGGAGTCGATGCTTTCGCCTTTGTAAGAACGATAATCTTGGCATTCGGTGCATACGCTCATTCACCTTTATGGGTATCTCGAAGAAGGGCAAGCGGCACACAAGCTTTTTGGCGTCTATGATGGGGCTGGGGACGCGTCCCGCTTGCTATGGCTTTATTTTCGTATAAGCAGGGCAGGAGGAGATGCGCAAAAGCATTTGCAGATGTTGCTGAATCATAATAAGGATACAAAGAAGTTTTTCTCTGCCTATGGTAATGGAAGAAGCTGGGAGCGTATGCGTCGAAGATGCAGCCGTATGCTTATCTCCGGACAGCATAGATGGAGCTTCTGCTGATGCTTGCCGAACACGATTATGTTTACGATTCTGCGCATGCTTTCTTCTTTTGGGCAAAAGGGTGCGATTCGTGGCATGAAGAAGGAAAAGGTCACTGGCTGGAGAAAGGTTGTCTATGTTCCGCGGAGCAAGTCGATGCCGTATTGATGAAAAATGGATTTCCGCGCGCAGCCTGTATGCGAAGGGCGGGGAGTGATGATGGGGACTATCTTGCGCGTATACGGCGAGACGGCTCGGCGGGCAGATGTTGCCGGAGCACCTGTGGAAACGTGGCAGAGCTTTATGGCGGATTTGCCGAGGGAAGCGGGCTTTTTCGGCGACGGCGCGCCTAATTGGGATTTTGCATGATCTCGGCAAGTGTACGGCGGAGTTTTTCCGCGTATCTCGACTGGTGCCGCCAGAATCCGGACGACTCATAGCCGTCGAGGCACGGTCGACCATGCGTCGGCGGGCGGTCAGTTGCTGCGGCAGCGGTATGGTGCGCACTCGGAAGAGGGAGCAGCTTGCAGCGGATATGGCGGCGCTCGTGATCTTTTCGCATCATTCGGGACCGATGATTGTGTCGACAAGAAAGGCTGCGCCGATTTTCCTGCGGCGCGTGGAGAAAGAGGGCTTTGCTGGAGCGCGTTGATCTCGCCTATTATTACCGCGAGGTCATCGGAGAAGAGGCGCTCGATCGTCTTTTGCGGAGGCGGTCGGCGAGTTTTTCTGCGCTCGATGCGAATTCGGTCCCTGCGCATCGGAGGAGACGGAGAATTATCACTTTGCGTGGGGCATGGTGCACAGCTTCTGTTCAGCATGTTGGTCGATGCCGATCGCCCGACAGTGCCAGAGTTTGAGCGGATGTACGATTGACGCAAGAGTGGCATACAGGAGATGCTATGGGATGAGTTTTCTGTAGATTTCAGAAAAAGAAACTCAAGGTTTTCCTATGCCGCAGAAGGAGACGGCGAAGAAGATTGCCCGGGCTTCGCCAGAAGATCAGCGACGATTGTCTGGGAGCAGCGCAAAACGCTCCGGAATCCTACAACCTTTCCGTGCCGACGGCGGCGGCAAGACGCTTGCCGGCATGCGGTTTGCGCTGCGCCATGCACAGCTGTATGGAAAGAAAAGAATCATCTTCGTGATTCCCCTATACTTCGATCATTGAGCAGAATGCCAGGAGATTCGCGATATATTTTGGATGCGATGAAGCCAGTATTGGAGCATCATTCCAATGTGCTGGCCGAAGATATTGCAGGGGAAGACAGCGAGAGCATGGACTGGCGGCATCTTTTGACGGAGCGCTGGGATGTGCCGGTGATTTTCACGACGCAGGTGCAGTTCCTCAATGCGCTTTTTGCAGGTGACGGCAGCTCTATGCGGCGGCTGCATGCGCTGGAGGACAGCATCCTCATCTTTGACGAGATCCAGACGCTGCCCGTGCGCTGCACGCATCTCTTTAATGCGGCGATGAATTTCCTGCAGAGTTTTTGCCGCGTCACCGCCGTCTTGTGCACGGCTACACAGCCGCCGTTGGAGCGGATGGAGTGCCCGCTGGCGCTTGGCGGCAAAGCGGAAATTGACGACGGAGCAAACTGATAATATACTCTACTGGGGGTGTGTCAGAGGTTTGTGTAAATTGTTTTTCAGTATGGCATTTGCACAAAATATTATACACTTCCCTTGGCACAGATGGGGCATGAGGGCCGACGGAGAACGAGAAAAAGCGGAAAGCTTGCTCATGGCTGCCGAAAAGCTTGTTTGTGGCTTCGTTACGCTCCAACCTTTGACGTAGTGCTACAATGTGGACATGAGAAGTCGATGGGAGGCGCCATTATGTTTTGTGGCGGATGGAACATAAAAGGAAAAAGGCGAGTCTTACTGCCGTTCGAGGAGGAGCTGGGTCCGATTTCATGATTTGTCATCTGAGAGTTCCATACAACGGAGGATGGAGAGATTAGGAATCGGTCTAAAATCAGTTTGAAAGCCGGAGAATCCGTATTTGTTTTTCTTGTGTCGAGACAGTCGAGTTGCCAAATGATATGGCGGCTGTTATCAATGCAAGGAATTCAAAAATCAGACAGGGATTGCGAATTGATGCGCCATATATTATCGGGTCATAAAACGCGCGTTTTCATTTCGCGTTTCCAATGTATCAAAAGATGTGATTCAGTTCTCGAAGGATGAGCGGTATGCCGCAATCTATTTCGTGAAAGTGGATGGCGCGGTTGAAAAACCGTATGAGGGCGCGTTTAGCAATGAGTTGAATTTTAGCGGCATGGCTCGAGTATCGCGGCGACTATGAAAAGGCTACCGAAAGATTGAATCCAAAAAGACGAATTGAAGGACATGGAAAGAACATTTATGCGAATGTTCTTTGTTTGCACGATTTTCGTGGCATTATTCGATTGATAAATATCAATGCAGAAGCTTGGCAAGAGAAGGTACGAGAGACCGATACTGCGTTTAGAATGCTGGTCTTTAATTTGGGACGGTTGGCAGTATTGCAATGTTGATCAGTTTGCCCAGACAATGATAAAAAGCAGATCTCTAAATAAAAGCTTGCTTGCATAGGGATAGGCGTGTTTGCTGTCGCATTGCTTTTGCAGCAACATGGTGGTAATGCTGTCATCGTCCCTCCACTGGAAAATAAGAGCGATCATGAAAGCCCGCTTTCCTCGAGATACCCATTTGTGCGCCTGAGGAGTTCACCCTCGCCCGCCGTCCTCTTCTATATGCCGCGAAGCTCATTTCTGTAAAAGAAGAAAGCAGGCGTATCTCCAGTGCATTGTCACAGTACGACGTTCAAGGCCATGCACTGCATTTCATTCTTTTATGAATATTGAGTAAAGATCCCTCTCGTTGTAGAATCAGGAGCTACAGCGGGAGGGATTTTCCCTATGGATACCGACGAAAAGAGGCAGGGTCGAGGAGGAAACAGCTCATGGCAAAAATCATACGAAAATTACATGTTGATCAGCGACCTTGACGGTACGATCGTGCCGCATGGGAAGGCGATTTCTGCGGCGAATGCGGAGGCGATTCGCGCTTTTGTCGCGGGCGGCGGCCTGGCATTGCGACGGGGCGCACGCCCGAGGCGGCGGCGGCTATGTCCGCGGACTGCCGATCACGGCGCCGAGCATCTTCTTCAACGGCTCCATGCTCTACGACTGGCAGGAGCGGAAGGTTCTCGCGCGAAGGCCTCTGCAGGGCGCAGAAGACTCGCCCAATATCTGGCCGCGCTTCGCCGCCGAGTGCCTGAAGATGTTTCCGCAGGCGTGCGTCGAGGTCTATACGGAAGAAGCCTGCTGCATCGTCAGCCTGAGGAGAACGACGATCCGCGGCTCGTCCGGGAGTTCTATCGCTGCCCGGCATACAGCTCTTGCCGACGTTTCCGACATGCAGAGAACCCCGTGGCTCAAACTCCTCGTCTGCGATGCGCCGCCCGCGCTGCACCGTGTGGAGCGTCTTGCAAAGAACTTCGGCTCAGCGAGTCTCAGCCACCATTTCTACTCCGAGGCCAATTATTATGAGTTTCGTCGCCCAAGGCGTATCGAAGGGCGCCATGATCGAAGAGATTCGAGGGACTTCCCATCTGCCGAGGAGCGCATCATCGCTCTTGGCGACTACTTGAACGACCGGGAGATGATCGAGCTTGCCGACATCGGCATCGCCTCGGGCAACGCGCATGAGGGCCATCAAGCAGGCCGCCGACTTCACGGGCTGTCGGGCGGAAGATGATCTCGTCGTCTGGCTGCTCGCGCATTTCGCTGAAATCACGGCGCAGAAAAAGCGCGGATTGATGCGCCGCCTCGCTGCCCCTCAGCTCCGCGCCGATCGCTTTGCACGGGTCGTGCGGCAAAACTGCCGCATCATGCAAAAATCCCGCCGTCAATCGGGCGGCAGGGATTTTCTTCAGGGTGAACGAGAGTAAAGGCGAAGGGCAGCAGATCTTCTTTGGTCACGACGCGGCTTTTTCCCGCGAGGTTGGCGAGAAGGATGCGCTCGACGGCGAATTCGGCGATGACCTGGCGGCACGCGCCGCACGGCGAGCACGGCAGCTCGCCGTCTGCGACGACGGCGAGTGCCGCAAAGCGCTGGACACCCGCAGCGACGGCGCTGAAGATGGCGGTGCGCTCGGCACAGTTCGTCAGGCCGTAGGAGGCGTTTTCGATGTTGCAGCCCAAGAAGACGCGCCCGTCGGGCGCGAGCGCCGCCGCGCCGACGGCAAAGCCCGAATACGGCGCATAGGCATGGGCGCGCGCTTTCTTGGCAAGCTCGATGAGGGATTCATCGTCCATCTGCGCCGCCCTCCTTCTCTTCACGTCTTGCCATGGCGGCGCGGATCTCAGCGAGGAGCGCGTCGCTCATGATGTCTTTTGCCTCTTCCTCATGCGCCCTTTCGGCGTGGCCGAAGCTTTCCTTCGTGACGCGCGCGAAGATGCGCGGGCGTTTTTCGGGCGGCTCGGCCGCGATCTCAAGGGCGTGGGTATAGCAAGCGGCTGCGGGTGCGAGCCGGCTTTTCATCGTTCGTGCAGAGCACGGCGAGCGCTCTCTCAGCTTCGATGGCTTCGCCCGTCTTTTTCAAGATGCGGATGCCTGCCGCATGGTCGATGACGCTTTCCTTCGTCTCGCGCCCTGCGCCGAGCATACAGGCGGCCTGACCGATCATTTCGGCGTCCATGTGCGTGATATAGCCGGCCCTCTCGGCGAGGATTTCCAAGTGAAACGCCGCCTGCGGCAGTTTTCTTGGATCAGCGAGGCAGGAGGCGTCGCCGCCCTGCGCCTCGACCATGGCGGCGAAGGTGCGAAAGGCGCTGCCGTCCTCGATGGCCTTCTCTGCAAGCCTTTGGCACTCGGCGAAGTCGCCGCGCCCGATGAGGCGCAGCATGTCGGCGGCGAGCGCGAGGCTGACCTCCCTGAGGTCGGCGGGGCCTCTGCCCTTGAGCACTTCCATGGCTTCGGCGACTTCGAGCGCGTTGCCGACGGCAGAGCCGAAGGCACGTCCATGTCGGTGATGACGGCAGAGGTCTTTCTTCCCGCCCTCGCCGATGGCGACCATGGCACGCGCGAGCGCGAGCGCGTCGTCGAGCGTCTTCATGAAAGCGCCGCTGCCCGTCTTGACATCGAGCACGATCGCCGCGCTGCCCGCCGCGAGCTTCTTGCTCGCGATGGAGGCGGCGATGAGCGGAATGGAGTCGACCGTCGCCGTGACGTCGCGCAGCGCATAGAGCTCTTGTCGGCGGGTGCAAGCTCGCCCGACTGCCCGATGAGGAAAGCCCCGTCTTTTTCTATGACGGCGAAAAGTCTTCGCGCGAGAGCGTCGTCTGAAAAGCCCGAATGGATTCGAGCTTGTCGACGGTGCCGCCCGTGTGGCCGAGACCGCGCCCGCTCATCTTGGCGATGCGCCCGCCCGCCGCCGCGACGATGGGGCAGGGCGATGAGCGTCGTCTTGTCGCCGACGCCGCCCGTCGAGTGCTTGTCGACCGTGGAGCTGCCAAAGGCTGAGAGGTCGACCTCGTCGCCCGAGGCCGCCATGGCGAGCGTTAAGCGCGCGCATCTCCTCTTCCGTCATGGAGCGAAAGCAGATCGCCATGAGCATCGCCGCCATCTGATAGTCGGGAATCTCGCCTTTCGTGAATCCCTCGACCATGGCGCGGATCTCGCTTGCAGCAAGCGGCTCGCCGCGCTTCTTCTTCGTGATGAGATCATACATGCGCATGGAGATTCCTCCCAGAAACTAGAAAGAGAACGGCACGAGGCGGAGAGCCAGCCCATGAAGCGCATCGTCCAGCCGAACCACATCATGACGCCGAGCGCGACGAGCGAGACGCCCGCGACCTTCTGCACGGCAGGCAGGAAGCGGTAGAGCGTGCGCACGCGCTTTTCGAGTCGCTGCCAGAGGAGCGCGAGCACGAAGAACGAGCAGGGGCGAAGCCGAGTACGTAGCCGAGCAGCCAAAGCCCCTCGACGACGGTCGCGCGGCTTCCCGCATAGATGAAAAATCGCCGCAGGATCGGCCCTGTGCACGGCGTCCAGCCGACGGTGAACGACATGCCCAGAAGGAACGAGCCGACGATGCCCTCCGACGGGCGATGCAGGGAACGGCCGCCACTCACGGTAGAGGAAGCGCGGGCTGATGAGTCCCTGAGAGGAACAGCCCCAAGAGCGCGAGACGACGGCCCCGCCTTTTCCAAAAGCGCGAGATGACCTGTGAGAAACTGCCCGAGCACCGTCGCCGTCGCGCCGAGCGCGAGGAAGACGACGGCGAATCCTGCGAGGAAGGCCGCGACGTTGCGAAAGAGCGCACGCTCCTGCCGCAGCGGGCGACGCTGAACGCCTGCCGCGCCGCGGTGCTGCACCGCTGCCGCCGCGTCGCTTGAAGCCGCCGCAGCCGCCGCGCAGTCCCGCGAGGATCAGCACGAAGGTCGGCAGCATCGCAGCACGCACGGCGAGACGAAGGAGACGACGCCGGCGAGAAACGCCGCGCCGAAGGGATTGCTTCCAAGGAAAACCTCCTACTTCGCGCGCGCGTGAGTGCTGTTTCCAGCTCCGCCGCCGTCGTTCCCGCCGATCTTCTTCAGCAGGATCTTGCCGTCCCGGTCGATGACGTAGGTCGTCGGAATGGCGCGAACCTTATAGGTATCCGCCGCCCTCCCTTGAGGTCGAGGAGCACGGGCATCGTGTAGCCGTTGTCCTGAGGAACTTGTCGACCGTGTCCTTCGGCTCCCTGCAGGTTGACGGCGCAGAACGTGACCTCGCCTTCATGCTTCTTGGCGAACTCGTTCAGTTCAGGGCATCTCGGCGCGGCACGGCGGGCACCATGTCGCCCAGAAGTTGATGACGTAGAGCTTCTTGTCCATGGCGGCGTTGATCGCGACCTCCGAGCCGTCGAATGATGTCGCCTTGAAAGGCGGCGCCGTCCCTTCCACGCCCTCTGCATCCATCGCCTGCTCCGCCTTGGCTTCCGCCGACTTGCCCCGATTCCTCCGCCTGCAGGCCGCAGCCCGTCATAAGAAAGAGCGCGAGAAGAGCGCCGATCAGACCTTGCATCGTTCGTCTTGTTTTCAAAGTGAATTCCTCCCTTTGTGATTCCACAGGCTCACAGTCCCGAGACAGGACTCTTCTCAGCGACCTACGTCGCGCCGATGTTTCCATTTCTCTCCATAACGTTCATAGTACTATTCTACGGAGGAACGTTCTCAAGGTCAAGGCGAAGAAGATGAGAATAGGAGATTTCATACTTTTCTATGTACTCGTATGCTACAATAGATTCAGGGAATTCGTCCCGTAAGAAAGAACGTGTCTGCAAAGAGAAAAAAAGGAGCAATACCATGGCAGAGAAAGCAAAAGTTTATTTCACCGATTTCGCACGGACGTCGGCACGAGCCTGACGAAGAAGCTGCAGCGTCTGTGTCTTGCGGCGGGCCTCAAGACGATCGAGCTTGAGGGCCGCTTCGTCGCCATCAAGATGCACCTCGGCGAACTCGGCAACCTCGCGTTCCTGCGCCCGCAGTACGCGAAAGCCGTCGCCGACCTCGTGAAGGAGGAAAAAGGGCATTCCTTTCCTGACGGACTGCAACACGCTCTATCCGGGCAGCCGCCGCCATGCGCCCGAGCATCTCGACTGCGCGAACATCAACGGCTTCAACCCGACGACGACGGGCTGTCAGCATCATCGGCGACGGTCTGCGCGGCACGGACGAGCTGGAAGTGCCGATCAAGAACGCCCGCGTGTTGAAGACGGCGAAGATCGGCCGCGCCGTCATGGACGCCGACGTCTTCATCAGCCTCACGCACTTCAAGGGCACGAGCAGACGGGCTTCGGCGGCGCGATCAAGAACATCGGCATGGGCTGCGGCAGCCGCGCGGGCAAGATGGAGCAGCATTCGTCGGGCAAGGTCGGCGTCCACGAGGAGCTTTGCCGCGGCTGTCGTCGCTGCGCGAAGGAATGCGGCTCGGACGCGATTTCTACGTTGAGAACAAGGCGGTCGTCGACAAGGAGCTTTGCAGGGCTGCGGCCGCTGCATCGGCTCGTGCACGTTCAACGCGCTCTACAACGAGGTCTGGGACGCCGCCGACATCCTCGACCGCCGCATGGCGGAATACGCGCAGGCCGTCTGTCAGGATCGTCCGTGCTTCCACATCAGCATCGCGCGACATCTCGCCGAACTGCGCGACTGTCACGGCGAAAAATGACGCGCCGATCCTGCCCGACATCGGCATGTTCGCCTCGTTCGATCCCATCGCGCTCGACCGGGCGTGCGTCGACATGGCGCTCAAGGCGCAGCCGATCCGCAACAGCAAGCTCGGCGACCACCTCGCCAAGCCCGATTGGCATCACCATCACGACCACTTCCTCGACTCGAATCCCAACGTCTGTTGGGAAGAAACGCTCGTGCACGGCGAGAAGATCGGGCTCGGTACGCGCGACTACGAGCTCATCACACTGAAAATGATTTGCACCGCCGCGCCGAATGCGTTAAAATAAGGCAAAGGGTGCAAAAAGCCAAGGGAAGCCCGTGCAGATTCGCACGGCGGCGGCTCCCTTGGCTTTTTTGTGCATACATCTCAAGAGGAGGGTTTCCTTGCGCATTGTCATAGTCGGTGCGGGAAAGCTCGGCTACAGCATCGCCGAGCTGCTCGCGAACGAGGAGTTCGATGTCGTACTCGTCGATCAGGACGAGACGCGGCTCGAAGCGGCGAAGAACACGCTCGACGTGCTGACGGTCACGGCGAACGGCGCCAGCCCCATCACGATGAACGATCCCGACATCCGCTCGGCGGACATCCTCATCGCCGTGACGGCGGGCGACGAGGTCAACATGGTCGCGTGCATCCTCGCGAAGAAGCACGGCATCACGCACACGGTCGCACGCATCCGCGACATGCAGTTCCTTTCGAGCGAAGGAATACCTGAAGGAGAACTGACATCGACCTCATGCTGAATCCCGAACTGATCACGGCGCGCGAGGTCTATCGCATCCTCATGACGCCCGCCGCGCTCGACGTCGAGGACTTCGCAAGCGGCAAGGTGCGCTCTTCGAGACGAAGGTGACGCGCCACTCGCCCTCGGCGAAACATCCCGCTGAAGGATCTCGAAAATGCCCAGGCGATCCTCGCGGGCATGATCTTCCGCGACCACCGCATGATCATCCCGCACGGCGACGACCGCCTGCTGCCGCACGACAACGCCTACTTCATCGGCGATCCGTCGAGATCCAGAAGTTCAGCCAGACCTTCGTGCATCGCGACGCGAGGAAGCTTGAGCACGTCATGATCATCGGCGCGGGGCGCACGGGGCGCTTCCTCGCCAAGATGCTCGACGAGGCGGACGTCGCCGTGAAGATCGTGATACCAATCGTGAACGCAGCCGGCTGGCAGCGGAGTCGCTCGAAAACGGCCTTGCCATCTGCGGCGACGGCACGGACATCGATCTCTTTGACGGAAGAGGGCGTCGCCGACGCCGACGCCGTCGTCTGCCTGACGGAGGACGACAAGCTGAAACCTCATGCTCGCGCTTTTAGCCAAAGCACACTGGGGGCGAAAAGACGGTCGTGCGCGTCGCGCGAGGCGAATACGTCGACCCTCATGGAAAAGGTCGGCGTCGACATCGTCCTGCCGACGCGCCTCTTGTCCGCCTCCGAAGTCCTCGCTTGCGCAGGCGCGGCGGCGTCGTTTCGGTATCACTCCTTGAGGGCGCGAAAGGCGGAGGCGGTCGAGGTCATCGTGCAGGAAGGCGCACCTGTCGCGGGCATTCCTCTGATGGAAGCGCATCTGCCGCGCGAATGCCTCGTCTGCGCCTATGCTGCGCGGCGATGAAGCCGTGATACCAAACGGCGCTTCGGTTCTTCTGCCCGGCGACCGAACCATTCTCTTCATCCGGACGAGCTTCGCGCAGAAGGTCATGAAACTATTTCAAGGGCAAGGATTGATATGGACGCGCGCATCGTTTCTTTCCTGCTCGGGCGCATGGCGTTTCTGGAAGGCGCGGCTCTCTCTCTCGCCTTCGGCCTCGCGATCTTTCTGGGCGGATGAGCACCCGCTCGCCTTTCGGCGTGCCCGCGGCGCTCCTTCGTCCTCTGGCGCGTCTTCTCGCACCCTCTCAAGGGGCATCGTCACACGATCGGCGTCACGGACGGCGCCGTCTTCCTCTTCGCCGCATGGCTTCTGAATTCGCTTCTGGGGGCGCTGCCCTTTTTCCTTACGGGCGAACTTTCCGCCGCCGACTCCTTCTTCGCGAGCGTCGCGGCATTTACGACGACGGCGCTCCTCTTCACGCCGACGGGACCTCGAAAGCTCCCTCGGCTTCTGGCAGATCTTCCAGGATGGATCGGCGGCATGTACTTCCTGTGCCTCCTCGTCACGATCATGCCGCAGGTCGGCGCTGCTTCGGCCTGACGCTCTCGGTGCAGCAGGGCACGAATTTCAGCCCTCTCCTGCGGCGCATGAATGCGGCGGCACGCAAGATGGCGCTCCTCTACGCCTGCTTGACGCTCGTCGCGCTCGGGCTCTTCCTGCTCGCGGGCGAAAGCTTCCTGTCGAGCGCCGTGCTCGCCTTGACCTCGATCTCGACGACGGGACTCGACCCGCGCGGTCTCGTGCTGAAGGGAAGCGGCGTCACGACGGAAGCTCGCGGCGGAAGCCGCGATGCTGCTCGCGGGCGGAACTTCCTCTGCTGGCAGCGGGCGGCGGCGCGGGCGCGACGTGCGCGCGCTCTTTGCCGACGCGGAACTGCGCTTCTTCCTCCTCGTCGTCTGCGCGCGGCGCGGCGCTCGCCTGCTACCTCGCCGTCGTCGGCGTCTCACGATGTCGAGCACAGCCTTCGCATGGGCTTCTTCCACGCCATCTCGTTCGCGACGACGACGGGCTTTGCCGCCGCGCCGCTCGCCTCTGGCCGACCTTTCCTCACGCCGTGCTGCTGCTTCTCGCCACGCTCGGCTCTTCGGTCGGTGCGGTCGGCGGCGGCTTCAAGGTGATGCGCCTGCTCGTGCTCATCAAGATGGCAAAGGCGGAGATCCTGCGCACGATTCACCCGCGCATGATCGTCAACGTCAAGATCGACGGCAAAGTCCGTGCCGCACAAGCTGCACGGCAGGATCTTGAGCTTCTTCTTCCTCTACGTCGTCGTGCTGATTCTCGCGACGCTCGGCCTCGCGCTCGCGCACATCGACACCCTGCCCGCCATGGGCTTCGCCGTCGGCTGCCTGTCGGGCACGGGCACCGTCGTGACTCTCCTCTACGGCGGCAAGGACTTCCTGCTCCTGCCCGGCTGGGTCAAAGGTCTTCGCGGGCTTCTTGATGATCCTCGGGCGGCTTGAAATCTTCTCCTTCTTGATCCTGCTGCGTGCAGGATCGACCGCTGCACAGGCGGCAGTGGTGAATTCACTCGACGCGCGTGCCAGGCCTCAAGACCCGCAGTGAGCGTCGCCTGCGGGCAGGCGATGTTGATGCGCTGGAAGCCTGCGCCGCTCTTGCCGAAGATCGCGCCGTCGTCGAGCCAGAGGCGGCCTCGTCGATGATCTTTTCGGTCGAGCGCTGCTTCAAGGCCGTAGCGCGAAAAATCGAGCCATAGAGGTAGGTGCCTCGGCTCGACAAGCTGCACCTGGGCAGGCGTTCGGCGAGGGCGCTTCGTGCGCGATATTCTGCTCAAGGTAGGCGAGAAGCGCATCGAGCCACGCGCCGCCCTCGCTGTATGCCGCCTGCGCGGCGAGAAGGCCGAAGATGTTCGGTCTGTCATAGCTCAGCTGTAGACTTCCTTGCGGAAGGTATGGCGCAGGCTTTTTCCGTGATGAAGATGTTCGAAAGCTGCAGCCCTGCGAGGTTGAACGTCTTGCTCGGCGCGGTGCAGGTGATCGTCCGCGCCGCAGTCTCGGGCGAGAGCGAGGCAAAAGGCGTGTGCTTGTGGCCGGGACGCACGAAGTCGGCGTGAATCTCGTCGGCGACGACGAGAACGTCGTGCGCGAGGCAGATCGCGGCAAGACGCTCCAACTCTTCGCGCCGCCAGACGCGCCCGACGAGGGTTGTGCGGGCTGCAGAGAATCGAAGCTTCACCTGTGCTCGCGAATCTTCTGCTCGATGTCAGCGAAGTCCATGCGGTATGCGCCGTCCTCGAAGACAGCGTGCTCGTGACGAGCTTGCGCCCATTGCCCTCGACGACGCTGAAAAACGGATAGTAGACGGGTTCGGTTATGAGAATGGCATCATTCGGCGCGGTAAATGCACGCACCGCCATGGAGAGCGCGAAGACGACGCCCGGCGTCATGACGAGGGATTCCTTTGCCGGGATTCCAGCCGTGGCGCGTGCTGAACCATTGTTCGAGCGCCCTATAGTAGTCCTCCTTCGGACGCGAATAGCCGAAGATGCCGTGCTCGGCGCGTCGGCGAATGGTATCACGCACCGCCTGCGGCGACGAAAGTCCATGTCGGCGACCCAGAACGGCAGAACGTCCTCGGATAGCCGCGCTCGACGGCGAAGTCGTATTTGAGGCTGTTCGTATGGCGGCGCTCGATGATCTCATCAAAGTCGAAATGGTTCATGGAAGAAGTCTCCTTTCGTATGCTTTGGGTATGTGGCTGCAGCTATGCGTTCCTCGTGACCGAGGAGGTAGAGGAAGGCGAAGGCGGGATCGCAGCAAGGAAGCACCGGAGTTCGCCTTCTGTATGCCGCAGTCCGTGAAAGGTTTTTCGTGAGGATGAAGGAGGCCGCGGCCTCTGCCGCCAATTCGCTGATGGCGTCATCGTCCGAAATGGCGGCATTTTCACGGTACTTGACCTCGATAAGGATATTGGCGAGGCGCGGACGCTCGACGACGATGTCGATTTCCTTATTTTTCGGCCGCCGCGAAATAGCCGACCGATGTCGCCTTTTGGCAATAGAAGGCCGCCGTATGCTTGTAGACGGTGGTTTCTACGATCTTTCCCATCTGCACGGGATCGGTCAGAATGGCGTCGTCCATGAGAACGGCATTCCGTATGGCGGCATCGGCAATATAGATCTTGGGCTGCGCCTTTAAGATTTTTTTCCCTGCCATCTCGACAGGCCAACTCTGATAGATGAGGTTGCCGCTTTCAAGATAGCGAATGTAGTTTTTCGACCGTAGGGCGCGAAACTCCGTTCAATTCTCGGCAATCGCCTCTACGGAAAACAATCTCGGAGGATACGTTGCATAGATAGAGAAAGATCCGTTCCAATTCGGTGGCGTTGCGTATATTGTAGAGTGCGGGCAGATCGCGCTTCAAGACCTTGTCGACGACATCTTCGCGCAGAATCTGCTGCGCCAGCATATCGTTATCTGCAAGCGCAAGCTCAGGAAAGCCTCCGACTCTGCAGATAACGGATGAAGTGCTTGTGCACATCCGCGAGCAACAAGAGAAACATCTGTCGCTCCTGCTGCTCCAAGGAAAACAAGGTCGACAGCTTCAAATCGGGATCAAGATCCGGCAAAGAAACCTGCAGAAGAGCGCAATATTCATAGAAGGAGAGCGTCGGAACGAGATGATGGACCAGCGCCCCGTGCCGCTTTCTCGCTGCCGCGCACGATGGCGGGACTTGCCGATCCCGTGGCGACGATGTGCGAATCCGGCTGCATGTCATAGAGCGTCTTGAGCCACCTGTCCCAATCCGAAAGCGTACTGGATCTCATCAAAGAAATAGTAGACATCGTGTCCCGCATAGATCATCTCATGGTAGCAGTCCAAAATCGCCTGAAACGCGCTGAGTTTCAGCATGGGATGATCGAGCGAGATGAAGACGATTTTCTGCGGTGCGACGCCCTGTGCGAGAAGCGCCTCGATCATTTGATATTGTATCGTCGTCTTGCCGACTCGGCGCGCTCCCCGTCAAGACGACAGGTGCGCCGCAGGGTCGTCTCCGACAGACGCCGCATCGCGTCATAAAAAGGCAAAGCGTCTGTAACTTTTCGACATGCCTCGCGCAATCATTCCCGTTTTTCCACCATGGATTGTGCGCTGTGAGGACTTTGCATATTGCCTCCTGACTGATCAAAGGCATCAAGATCACCTTCTTTCAAGGTGATTATAGCACAAACTTTTCATCTTTGGCGACAAAGATTGAAAGTATATTTATAATCTCTTTGCAGCAAAAGATGAAAGTTGGGCCTCTATTTCTTTTCGTCTTTGCCCTGCGTCCTCTTATCCCTGCAAGGCCTGCTGCAGATCGGCCTTGAGGTCTTCGACGTCCTCGATGCCGACGGAGAGTCGCAGGAGTTTGTCGTCGAGTCCCGTGCGCTTTAGAACGCCACCGTCTGTCGAGAGATTCGCGCGTCGGATTCGCCACGCGTCCGTAGTCGTAGCCCGTGCCTCGCCGAAACGCGGATGACGGAACGTTGCCGACAGGCAGATCGACGGACTGATCGCCCCGTCGCATCGTAGGTATGGCAGCCGTGCCCTGACCTCGGGCAAAAGGACGGAGACAGGTGTAAGAAGGCAGGCGAGAATCATTCATATTAAATAAATAGGGATTGACGGTATTCGTCGCCAGTGTTATGATACAGGAAAATCTACATCTACGAACTATTTCTATGAGGAGGAATTGCCATGGAATTGAAGGGTTCACAGACGGAAAAAGAATCTTTGGGCGGCATTTGCCGGTGAGTCGCAGTGCCATACGAGTACGGCTACTGTCGCATCGCGTGCGAAGAAGGACGACTTCGAGCAGATTTCGGCGCTTTTCACGAAACATCGGGCAACGAGAAGGAGCATGCGAAGATCTGGTTCAAGCTCGTCGCGAGGCATCGGCACGACAGGCGAGAACCCGAGGCTGACCGCTGACGGCGAGCACGAGGAATGGACGCGATGTATCCCGAGTTTGCCAAGGTCGCAGGGAAGAGGGCTTCACGAGATCGCGAATCTTCGAGGCCGTCGCAAAGATCGAGAAGGAGCACGAGTGAGCGCCTATCGCATTTTCGCTCGCGAAACGTCAAGCGATGAAGGTCTTCAAGAAGGACGAGAAGATCATCTGGCAGTGCCGCAACTGCGGCTACGTCTAGCAATCGCCGCAGGCGCCGCAGGTCTGTCCCGTCTGCGCCCCATCCGCAGGCGTATTTTGAACAGCGCTCAAGAAGAATTATTGATTCAGCGACGTCTGCGCATGAAAAGCGGGGCTGCTGCACGTCCATTTCGTGCAGCAGCCCCGCTATTAGCAGGATCGCGCACCGACTCATACCGCGTGCTGAAGTTTGCCACATAGCCGAGCTGGGCGGCGTGGTCATGGAAGAGTCGAACATCGTCGTGAACATGTCGCGGTTCTCCCTCTTCATGGCGTTCTGTCATGATCTTCGAGCGCGCCCTGTCGTCGCCTCATCGTGCAGGATGCCCGGCGGGTCGAGGAGTGTCATATCGCCTGCTTCTGCTCCGTACGGAAGGCATGCTTCTCGATCGTTTCCTTCCATCCCGCAAGCGTCAGCGGCTCGACGGACGTTGATCGCTTTGGAAAGCCCGCCATAAGCTCGTGCTGCACTTCGGGTCTTCCTCGCGGAAGACGACGTCGTGCGTCAGAAGGACGCCGCCGGGCCTCAGGACGCGCGAATACTCCTTGAGTGCGCGCTCCTTGTCCTCGCCGATGAGCATCGTGAACATCGCCTCGTTGATGACGACATCGAAGCTCGCATCCTCGAAAGGAAGCGCGAAAGCGCCGCTGCCGACGACGGAGAGCTTGCTTCGAGCTCTTTTCTTGATATTTTCACGCGCTTTTTCGAGCGCCGCCTCATCGAGGTTCATGCCGACGACTTTCGCAGCCGTACCGCTCGGCGACGAGGATCATCGTCGTCCCCATGTTGCACGCAACTTCAAGAACTTTGGACGACGGCTGAATCTTCGCCTTCTCCAAGAGCCAGTTCGTCGCATCGATGCCGCCCGGGCGCAGCTTCGTCTTCCCCATTCTCGCCAAAAAGGTATGTCCTGCTTCACGCATGATCGTCATCTCCTTTATATGATAGTGAGTCACTTTTATTGAATTCTCTATTATAGTAAATAAAAGACAAAAAGTCAATAGTTTTCCTATTGAATTTATCGGGATTTATACAAAGGAGAAACTCGTTGACAATATCTCATTTATCGCCCTGCGCCTTACAAGATTCCTCCTGCTGCGGTATAATCGGAAACGTAATATTTCTTCGGTCGGGGAGGTATGGATGCATCCAGCAATCCCCGGAAAGGAGGTTTTCGTCGTCATGAAAGACGAAATCTTTCGGCGTGCTCCAGCGCGTCGGGCGCAGCTTCATGCTGCCCGTCGCCATCCTGCCGATCGCCGGCATACTCTTGGGGCTCGGCGCGTCGTTCACGAACGCCACGACCATCGAGACGGACGGCCTTACCGCCCGTGCTCGGCGTCAGGAACGCCGCTTCACGCGCTCCTCTCCATCATGGCGAGCGCGGGCAGCACGATCTTCGGCAACCTGCCGATCATCTTCGCCGTCGGCGTCGCCATCGGCATGGCGAAGGCGGAGAAGGAAGTCGCAGCGCTTTCTGCCATGATCGCCTTCTTCGTCATGCACACGGCGTGCAACGCCATGCTGAAGATCGGCGGGCAGATCTCGCGGACGGCACGATCGCACCCTCGGTGCTCGAAGGCACGATTGCGCCGAGCTCGCGGCATCCTGTCGTTTCAGATGGGCGTCTTCGGCGGCATCATCGTCGGCATCGGCGTCGCTTGGCTGCACAACCAGTACCATAAGATCGTCTGCCGAACGCGCTGTCGTTCTTCGGCGGCTCGCGCTTCGTGCCCCATCGTCTCGACGATCGTCTTCCTCTTCGTCGGCATCGCCATGTACTTTCGTCTGGCCGCTCGCACAGCAGGGCATCTTCGCGCTCGGCGGCCCTCGTGACGGGCACGGGCTACATCGGCACGCTGATCTTCGGCATCATCAAGCGCGCTCTGATTCCCTTCGGCCTGCACCACGTCTTCTATCTGCCGTTCTGGCAGACGGGCGTCGGCGGCTCGATGATGATCGACGGCCAGCTCGTCCAGGGCGGTCAGAACATCTTCTTCGCCCAGCTCGCTTCGCCCGATGTCACGCATTTCAGCTCGGATGCGACGCGTACTCTCGGGAGAGTTCATCTTCATGATCTTCGGCCTGCCCGGGCGCGGCGCTCGCCATGTACCGCTGTGCGCGTCCCGAGAAGAAGAAGGTCGCGGGCGGCCTCCTGCCTCGGCGGCTCTGACCTCGATGCTCACGGGCATCACCGAGCCGATCGAGTTCTCCTTCCTCTTCGTCGCACCCGCGCTCTTCGCCGTGCAGGTCGCGCTCGCAGGCGCCGCCTACATGATCGCGCACATCCTCAACATCGCCGTCGGCCTGACATTCTCGGGCGGTCTCCTCGACCTCTTCATCTTCGGCATCCCGCAGGGCGAGGCGAAGACGGGCTGGATGTACATCATCCCCGGTCGGCGTCGTCTACTTCTTTCCCTACTACTTCATCTTCTCGTGGATGATCCGCACTTCGACTTCAAGACGCCCGGGCCGCGAGGACGACGATGAGGAGACGAAGCTCTACTCGAAGGCTGACTACAGGGCACAGCAAGGCGCGGCGGGGGCAGCGTCCGCGCAGGAGCATCCGATGCCAAGAGCGCGGCGATCGCGCGCGGACTCGGCAGCAAGAGGAACATCACTTCCGTCGACTGCTGCGCGACGCGCCTTCGCTGCTCAGTCGCGGATTCCTCGCTCGTCAACGAGAAGCTCCTTGAAGGCGACAGGCGCCGTCGGCGTCATCGTCAAGGGCACGGGCGTGCAGGTCATCTACGGCCCGCAGGTCGCCGTCATCAAGTCGAATCTTGAAACGTACCTCGAAACAGCGCCCGACGTCGAGCCGGAAGCGACGGCCGCTGCAGAGCCGACGGAAAAAGGACACGAAAAAGCCTCTGCGACAAACGTGCCTGAGGAAAACGCCGCGGCGCAGGGTCGGTCGCAGGAAGCGTCTGCCGGTGAAACAGCGCGCATACGCTCTTCACACCTGTCGCAGGCGAGGTGCATCCGATCGAGGAAGCGCCCGACGAGGCATTCGCAGGCAAGATGATGGGCGACGGCTACTTCGTCTACCCGACGGAAGAAACGGTCTACGCGCCCGAGGACGGCGAAGTCGTCTTCGTCTTCGACACGAAAGCACGCGATCGGCATGAAGGCCGCCGACGGCACGGAGTACCTGCTGCACATCGGCGTCGACACCGTCGCGCTCGGCGGGCAGGGCTTCGAGGTCTTCGTCGAAAGGCGGCCAGAAGGTCAAGAAAGGCGACCGCCTCGCGACCTTCGACGATGCTCGCATCAAGGATACCATCGCGAGTCCGACGCCTGCCTCGTCATCTTCACGGGACTCGGCGAAGGAAGAGCCGTAAGCCTCACGAAGACAGGCGCGGCCAAGGCGGTTTCGACGAGGTCGGCAGCTGCTGAACCAAATCGGACGGCATCGCATCTGTTATCCACAAGAAAAACATAGTGTTTTCCCAGTTATCCACAGAATTTTGGGATAAATCCGGCATGGCTTGCGCATGCCGGAGCTTTTCCTGCCCGACCTATCCATGCTAGAGGAGGAGAGATTTTGTCCTTTATGAAACTTCAGGAGCTGACATGGCATGAGCTGACGGATTTCCTGCTCATGCCTGCGTACATCATGCTCGCGGCGCTGACGGTCGGCATGTTCCTCAACAAAGCTCATCGACCCGGCAGATTCGTGAGAGGGTCACGAGTCGGCGAGGACACGGCGTGGTCGATCTCTCATCCGATGCGCTGCGCGGCTGCCCGTCTCCGTGGTGCATGGGCGTCGGTGTCACTGGTCGATCAGACCATCGACTTCTTCCCGACGATCGCGCAGTTCCTTTCCTACATCCTCTTCGGCATCATCGTCTTCACGCCTGACGCGCGTCGCCTTGCGCGCACGATCACGGGATTCATCGAGATGAAGACGCGCACGAGCGGCGCGGCGCTGCCGAAGACGACGCTCCTCGTCCTCCATCCTTTCGCGCCATCTGATGCCATGGGCGTGCCTCGTCGTCCTGCAGTAGGCGGGCATCTCCGTCGCGCCGATCCTCACGGCGATGCGGCGGCGGCGGCGCGCTCGCCCTCGGTATGCTGCAGGAGACGCTGTCGAACATCTTCTCGGGCTGCAGCTCATCCTCTCGCGCCGAGATCCGCATCGGCGACGTCAGTGAGTATCTCGCCGACGGAGGAGGGCAAGGTCGCCGACATCAACTTCCGCTTCACGACGGTGCATGACACTGAGCGGCAACACGATCATCGTGCCCAACCAAAAGCTCGCATCGTCCATTCTTACAGAACCACGACATGCTCCGCGCAGGGAAATTGCCGTTTCCGTGCCCGTCGGCGTCGGCTCACGCGAGCGATCTCGACGAGGTGGAGCGCGGACCTTGAGGTCGCGACGAGGTCACGGCAGCTTTTCGATCACGACGTTGAGCGATCCTGTCGTGCGCTTCCACACCTTCGGCGACCTCGCCATCGAGTTCAACAGTCGTGCTGCGCACGGGCAGCTTCGTCAATCAGTTCCTGCTGAAGCACGAGATTCATCAGCACTGACGCGCCACCGCGAGGAGGGCATCGACATCCCTTCCCCGTGCGCACTAACCGTGCAGGCGAAGGAGACAGCTGCCGCCTGTGCATAACTTTTTGAAAGAATCTTTCTCGCGCCCAAAAGCCTGAGAAATCGAAAGCACTCTTCCCGCCTGTGGATAAGGGGCGTTTTTCAGTGGATAAACCACAATATGTGGTTTAGTCCTCGACTGCTTAGTTCTACATCTTGATAATCGTGCTGAGTCGTCCAAGGGGCAGCAGGGCGCAGCGCGGATTGAAGCAACGACTCATGGCGAAAACGTCCCGAGAATGCAAGCGCGGGCGCAGCATGATTGGCTGACGTTGACCGCTGTTGCAAAGAATGCGGAGGATTCCGCTCTTATATACTCCTTTTGGCGAAGGCTCAGCTTTTGTTTTTCTTTGCGCTGTGATACATCGTCAACCACAATATATAGAGGAAGGAAACTGCTAATGATCAAGCAATCATCCAAAAGCGCACGGGTCAGATCGTGCACCGTTTGACGCCGAGAAGATCACCGATGCCATCCGGCAAGGCGAATCTTGAGTCCATCGACGAGACATTTTCGCAGCATCAGCTTGAAAAGCTCACGAAGAGCGTCATTCACCGCATCGAAGGGGAGGAGACGCCTGCCGTTGAGTTCATTCAGGACGCTGTGGAAAAAGCGCTCATCAAGAATCAACTTCGCTTCGACGGCGAAAGCGTACATCCTCTATCGCGCGGAACATGCGAAGATCCGTGACGCCGAGGGCGACCTCATGGACATCTACAACGAGCTGACCTTCAAGCGTACCCAAGGACGCCCGACATCAAGCGCGAGAATGCTGAACATCGACGCCCGGATACGGCGATGGTACAATGCTCAAATATGGTTCGGAAGGATCGAAATACTTCATCGACCATCATATCCTGCCCAAGGACATCGCGGCGGCGCACATCGACGGCGACATCCATATCCACGACAAGGATTTCTACATGCTGACGGAAACGTGCTGCCAGATCGACCTCTTGAAGCTCTTTCATGACGGTTTCTCGACGGGCACGCTACCTGCGCGAACCGAACGACATCCGCTCCATGCCGCGTTTCGGCTGCATCGCCATCCAAAGTGAACCAAAACGAGATGCACGGCGGACAGGCGATCCCGAACTTCGACTATTCGATGGCGCCGGGCGTAAGGAAGACCTTCCGCAAGCTCTACTTCAAGGAGCTGGCGAACTTCTTTGCCATCACGCTCGGCATGAAGCAGGACGACGCGAAGCTCTCGAGCTTGAGATTCGCCGCTCGCTCTGCCCTTGGGCATCACGATCGGCGGCGCGGACGCCTACAAGGCGGCGCTCGTCGACTTTTTGCCCGCGCATCAGAGGGCGTGCGTGCACGAGGAAATCTCCGAAAAGCCTGCGGCGCGTGCGCATGACTACGCCTACGGGGCGGCGCTCGACGCGACGGACAACGCGACTCTTCCGGGAGCGATGGAGGCCTCATACACAACCCTCAACACGATGAACTCGCAGCGCGGCGCACAGGTGCCGTTCAGCTCGATCAACTACGGCACGGACACCTCGCCCGAAGGCCGCATGGTCATGAAGAACCTCCTGCTCGCGACGTGGGAAGGACTCGGCAACGGCGAGACGCGATCTTCCCCGTGCAGATCTTCAAGGTTAGGAGGGCGTGAACTATAACGAGGGCGAGCCGAACTACGATCTCTTCCGCCTCGCGATGGAGACGCCGGCGAAGCGCCTGTTTCCGAATTTCAGCCTCGACGCGCCGTTCAACCTCCAGTACTACAAGCCCGGCGACTACAACACGGAGGTCGCCATATGGCGCTGCCGCACGCGCGTCAGCGGGCAACGCACGATCCCGAGCGCGAGGTCGCATGCGCGGCCGCGGCAACCTCTCGTTCACGAGCATCAACCTGCCGCGCTCGCGCTGCTACGCCAAGGGCGACTTGATGTCTTTACCGCGAGCTTGACAGTCTCACGGAGCTTGTCATCCGTCAGCTTCTGCATCGCTTCAAGATCCAATGCGCGAAAAGGGCAGGAACCATCCGTTCCTCGGTCAGCGCGTGGATCGACTCGAGAAGATCGGTCCCGACGATGAGATCGCCGAGGCATTGAAGCACGGCACGCCTCGATGGGTTTCATCGGTCTCGCCGAGTGCCCTGAAGGCGCTCATCGGCAAACATCAGCGAATCGGAAGAAGCGCAGGCCCTAGGATCTTGCCATCGTCGGTCGACATGCGCCGCCGCATGGATGCAGAGGCGAAGCGCACGGGGTCTGAACTCACGCTGCTCGCGACGCCTGCCGAAGGATTGTCGGGCCGCTTCGCGCCTCGACCGCAAGAAGTCCGGTGAAATCGAGGGCGCTCACGGATCGCGACTACCATACGAACAGCCCATCGTGCCCGTCTCACGCTCCGATCGAGGCGGCGAAGAAGATCCGCCCTCGAAGCGCCGTACCATGCGCTGACGAATGCCGGACACATCAGCTACATCGAGATGGACGGCGATCCGTCGAAGCAACCTCCAGTGCTCGAGGCGATCGTGCGCTACATGCACGATGCGGGCATCGGCTACGGCTCGGTCAACCATCCCGTCGACCGCGATCCCGTCTGCGGTTACAATGGTATCATTGACAACATCTGCCGCGCTGCGGCAGAAAGTGAGAACGGCTGCCCTTCGAGCGCATCCGCGCATCACGGGGTATCTCGTCGGCACGATCGACCGTTGGAACAACGCGAAGCGTGCTGAAGAGCATGACCGCGTCAGCATGGCATCGGTTAAGCTTCGCAGGAACGGTATCGGATTCCATCGTCGACGGGCGGGAATCCGCTACACGATCTTCACGCAGGGCTGCCCGCACCATTGTCCGGGCTGCCAGAATCCCAAGACGCACGACTTCGCGGGCGGCTCGGAGATGGATACGAAGACGATCCTCATGACGTGCTCGGCAATCCCTTGCTGACGGGCGTGACTCTCCCGGCGGCGGAACCGTTCTGCCAGGCCGCGCCGCTCGCTTCCTCGCACATGAGGGTGCACGCGCACGGCGTGGACGTCTGCGCGTATACGGGCTATACGCTCGAAGATTTGCAGCAGAAGAAGGCGTGCGAGGTGGGACGCACTGCTTGATGAGGTCGACGCCCTCGTGACGGCGCATACGAAGAGTCGGAGCGCGACCTCACGCTCGCCTTTCGCGGCAGCCGCAATCAGCGCGTGATCGACATGAAGAAGACGCGCGAAACAGGGAAAATTATCCCTCTGGCAGGACGCATGAGAATCAGGAATAAAAAGGGAGCCCAAGGGCCTCTTTTATTCCCCGATACCAAACGGTTTTCACGATGCGCGATATCGAGGATGCCGTCGGCTGCCCCAGTGCCGAATGGTTCGCCCGCCGAAGGGCGCGGCGCCTTGGGCAGAAGCTCTCCTTCGGGCGTGCGCAGGAGGAGAGGCCGCTGTTCACGAGATGCCTACGCCGTTTGCGCGTGATGTAGGCTGACCTGCGGTCGTGCGCGTTTCTCGTCGGGAAGACGTTTTCCGTGAAGTGCCAAGAGAAGAGCGGCAGGCCGTCGTAGACATTGACAAGTCCGCTTTCAGCCATTGGCCGCCTGCCGCGCACGCGCTGCAGACGCTTGAGGTGCAGCACGCGGCGCTCGGGCACGGCGGTGCCGCAGAAGGGCAGCGCGGTGCAGCGGTATCATGCAGGATGAAGAATTTCGGGGCAGTGCGGATTCGCGCACGGCTGCAGGAGATCCCACGTCTTGACGAGCGCTCTTCCCCACCTCTCGAATGCCGGGCGCGCTCGCTCGTGCAGGCTGCCGACGAAGCGCGCGCAGGAAGAGCTGGAGGTATGGCCCGGAGATCATGAATTGCGACCTTGAGACTCGTCCTTTTGCGAGTCGGTTGGATCAATGATCGGTCGGATGCTCGGCGAAGAGCGCTCCCTCAGGTAGATCAGGAAGTCGGCTTCGGCGCGGCCGTAGTTCTTCGGCCCTTCGAGCGGATGACGCTTGAGCAGGTACCATATAGAGTAGCTAACGGGCAGCGCGAAGAGGTCGGTCAGAAGGCTGATGACGCGATGCGCATCGCCCGGCGGAAGATCCATCGAGGCGAGCACCTCGCGCGATGTAGCCCTTCGTGCCCGCGGACCTCGGCGCGGCACAGGCCGGAAACGACGAGCGAGTCGATGTCGATGACGACGCAGCGCTGCCTCTGGGAATCGACGAGGACGTTGTTGCACGAGAGGTCGGAGTGCGCGAGTCCTGCTATGGTATGCTGGCGCACGGCGTGCGTGAGTGCATGCGAGGCGCAGCATCATCTGGAAGTTGCCAAGCTCCGCCTCGAGATACTCAGCACGGACGGTGAACCAGCCGCCCTTTGTCCTGCCCGCGAGGTCGAGCTGGCGCGAGGCGTCGCGCCCGCGAAGCAGTCTCTTTCGGAGCAGGCGGGGCAGACGACGCCGAACTCGGGTCAGGACGATCGCCGTCGGCCAGCAGAAGAGATTACGGCGAAGTTTGCCGTCGCCGCCTCTTGCCGTATTGCTGCGTGCGCGCCCTTTGTCTCGGCAAGCGCCGGGCCAGAAGCGCGCCCGATGATCGTCAGTCAGCCGATCGACGAGCGCTTCGTCGACTGCGTCCGGATCGAGGAAGAACCGCACGATCGCAGGATTTGAAGTCGGGCGCGGCGCAGGTGTGGTCCCTGGCGCGCCCTGCGGCGGGTTTTCCGTGATGACGTAGGGCTCTTCCTGCCGTCCGGCGAGGACGGCTTGTCGCGCGAGCCCGGGCCAGGACACGCGTGAGGCTCCTTCCGTGCGAGCAGCGCGAGCGTGCGGTCGTCGAAGGAGGCGCGCGCACTGCGTTGTCGAGCCAGATCTTCAGCCGCTCAGCGTGCGAGGCGACGACTTTGAGGCTCGTATCCTCGGCAGCGAGTGCGGCGCGGTACGCGTTCTGCCGCTAGCTATCTCTTCCGTCGTGGGGATTTTCGCGGCAAATATGGCTGGGTCGCGTACTGCAGCGCGGTGCCGTCTCCTGTCGCTGACCCGCGGGAAGGCGTGGCGGCTGCGGCAGGCTGCGCAGTAGTCTCAACCCGGTGCGCGTGAACGTGGCTGCTCCTGCGCGCGCCGGGCACGATGCCGTTCGCTACGAGATCGAGTATAGAGGCGGTGCATCTCCTGCTCGTTGAAGTAGTCGTCCGCCACGCCGTCCGTCATCGTGAGGATGAGATCGCAGGTGCCGCGCGTGACGAGCGTGCGCCTCTGCAGGCTGGCGATGTCCGCCATGGCCTCGCTCGTCAGAAAGTCCGTCTCGCCCGAGAAGTCGCCGCTGTCGGGCTTGCCGAGGAGCTTGACGGCGCTTTCCGTAGGGCGCATGCGTGTCGATGGCGCAGGCCCGCGCCGTCGCCGACTTGCATGAGAGCACGAGGACTTCTCCCAGCTCGACGGGCGCGGCGACGGTCACGTAGAGCGTCGCCGTCGAAGTCGGAGAGGGCGAGGTCGCGCCCGAGAAGCTTCGTGTACGCCTCTTGGCCGCATCGCTCATGGAAAGCCGCGAGGACGGCGCGTCGAGCATCGAGCACGCCCGTGTGAAGTGCCGCGCCAAGCCTGGCGCATGCTCCGCCGAATGCCGCATCGCTCATGGGAAGCGCGAAGGCAGCGCGATTTTGGCGCTCGCCGCATCGAGGGTGCGAAGCTGCTCGCAGAGCGAGCCGACGGCGGCCTGCTCGCCGCACGCGCACCGACGCGCGAGAAGCGCGCTCGATCCGCGCCGTCGGAACGGCAAGGACGGCGATGTCGCCGACGGCAGCTACAGCGAACCAATCGTCGCAGTTCGTCGCCTCGTGCTTGCAGGCTTTGCCGTCGCTATACGCGCCGCGATTTCGCAGTCTGCCGTGCCGATTCCGCCTCCTCGGTCTTGTACTCGGGCGCGGCGGCCCGCCCATCCTGCGGCCATGTGACGATACTGCCAGAGCGATGGGCGTATGCGAGAACCGCCTCATCGCTCAGGGCGAGAGAAGTCATCGTCTGCATGCCGCATCTGTGACAATGACTTCTGCATCCGCAGGCGGCTGCAGCGTCGATGGCGGCTCGCCGTTGGTTTGACGGCGCAGCTCCGATGCAGGCGGCCTCCCGTCCGGGCGCAACACCAACCACCCAAACCCCCCCCACCACACACACCACCACCAACACCCCCACCACAACCCCACAACCCCCACCCAACCACCAGTCGGCCTTCAACAGTTTTAAGGAGCTGCGTCGAAACGAGCAGTTCCTCCCTTGGCCTGCCGGGCGGCGCGGCAGCCGTACGTTTTTCGAGACGAACCTTGCCCAGTTCCACTTCACAGCCGATGCTTCGTCTTTCCGTCACGACATCACCCTGTTTCTCCTGCCATGAGCTCTCGTCCCTGCGCGTCAGGACGGCCCGTGAAGCCCCTCGGGGGCGGCGGCAGCTCGATGGTCTGCCGCTTTCGGTCGTCGAGGCTCTTCGACGACATTCCTGATCGAGCCGGAAAACCCAAGCGAAGAATCGCCATATCGCCGCCGAGAGGCTGTTCATCAGCACGCGTTGACCCGGTCAGCCGCTGCTTCAGGTAGTCGTATCGGCGCCGGCGCCTGCCGCGCATGCGATGATATCGCCGAGCTTCAAGGATCTCTGATTTCGCCGCCGCCTGCCTAAAGTCTTCCAGTGTCGGTCGGACTGCCGTCCGTCAGCAGTGGAAGACGAGCGGCCGCCAGCGTCGCCCTTCCGCGTCTCGCGTGTTTGCGCACCTCCGTGCGCACGCACCGGCGAGGAGTTTCAGAGCGCAGCCCATGAGCGTGCGCACCGGCCTCGCGGCGCGGCCTGAAGGCGCATGAGCTCCGTGAGCTTCGTCAACCGCCGCACCTGGCCTGGCGCGAACGATGACCGAAAAGATTACGCCGCCCCAGCGCCTGCGGGTCGCCGCGCGAAGCTCCGACAAGAGCGCCTCGATCCTCGTAAGGCGCACGTGCCTCGATCGGCTCGCCCATCATCGATCCCCGAGCAATCCAGCGACACACACCGCAGTCTGCGTCCAACATCCGCCGCGAAAACACCTCCTAGAATCCTTCCGCACGCAGCGGAAAAACTGCGTCCGAGGCAGCATGCCTGA
>BNJU01005054.1_pt1 | contig 174015 bp, 200 predicted proteins | sample 8539281 | NCBI WGS metagenome assembly BNJU01 (sample SAMD00202456, study PRJDB9452) | human saliva metagenome | isolation source: human saliva | place: Japan
GACTAAACAGTATGAAGAAGCCAAAACTAAATGGGGAGCAAGAAAGCAAAAAGCAATCGAAAAAGCTCAAAAAGAAGCAGAAAAGCATGTTAAATAATAACGAGCAGTTCTATTGGATGGTTTTTATAAAGCCATCTTGATAGGGCTGTTTTTTTGCTGTACGTGCTAGTAGTTGTCTAGTTGTGTTGAATTGTAAATGAAATGCTGTATTATTTTGAGGGTTTAATGCTCAATGGAAATCAAAGAGCAACTAGGAAGATATACACAGAATCTCAAAGAGTTGTTTTGAGATTGTCTACGGTAACATATAGCTATGATACGGTGGTACTGGTATGCTTTGAAGAGAAGTATCAGTATTTATGAGGTTCAAATAATCTATATCGAAGGAGGTTTATAAACTGGCTAGATGTAGAACTTATCGTAAAAAAGTGATATAATGGTAACATTAAATGTGTAGGTGTTAATCATGAGTAGACGTTTTAAAAAATCACGTTCACAGAAAGTGAAACGAAGTGTTAATATAGTTTTGTTGACTATTTATTTATTGTTAGTTAGTTTTTTATTGTTCTTAATCTTTAAGTACAATATACTTGCTTTCAGGCACGTTAATATAGTGGTCGCAGTATTTGCCTTGATAGTTGCTGTGATTGCCACAATACTAATAATCTATAAAAAAGCAGAAAAGTTCACGATTTTCTTTTTAACACTTGCTGTGTTAGTGAGTTCAGTTTCTGTATTTGCTTTGCAACAATTTGTAGGATTTACAAGTCATATTAATGCAACTTCAAATTATTCAGAGTATTCTCTCAGCGTCGTCGTTTTAAAGGATAGTGATATCAATAATGTCACACAATTATCCAGTGTAACGGGACCAACAGGTACGGATAATGAGAATATTCAAAAGCTAATCGCTGATATTAAGACGAGTCAAAATAAGGAATTGACAGTCGAAGAAAGCAGCTCCTATCTTGCGGCCTATAAGAGCTTGCTAGCCGGTGATACAAAGGCAATCATTCTAAACAGCGTCTTTGAAAATATTATCGAATCAGAATATCCTGACTATGCTTCAAAAATTAAGAAAATCTATACCAAAGAATTAACCAAGACGGTTGAAACTCCAAAAGATGTCAAAGGTGACAGTTTCAACGTTTATATTAGTGGAATTGACACCTACGGTCCAATTAGTTCAGTTTCTCGTTCGGATGTCAATATCATTATGACAGTGAATCGTGAAACGAAAAAGATTCTCTTGACAACAACACCTCGTGATTCTTATGTTCCAATTGCAGATGGTGGCAACAACCAAAAAGATAAGTTGACCCATGCGGGTATCTATGGGGTAGACGCTTCAATTCATACATTGGAAAATCTTTACGGTATTGACTTGAACTATTATGCTCGTTTGAATTTCACCTCTTTCTTGAAATTGATTGATCTCCTTGGTGGAGTTGATGTTTATAATGATCAAGAGTTTACTGCTCATACAAATGGGAAGTTCTATTCCGTAGGGAATGTTCATCTTGATTCGGAGCAAGCTTGGGATTTGTGCGTGAGCGTTATTCCTTGGCAGATGGAGACCGGGATCGTGGTCGCAACCAACAAAAGGTAATTGTTGCTATTTTGCAAAAGTTAACCTCAACAGAAGCTTTGAAAAATTATGACGGTATTATAAAAGGGTTGCAAGATTCGATTCAAACCAATATGCCACTTGAAACCATGATGAAACTGGTCAATGCCCAACTTGAGAGTGGTGGAACGTATAAGATCAATTCGCAAGATCTTAAAGGAACAGGGCGTATGGATTTACCATCCTATGCTATGCCTGAGAGCAACCTCTACATGATGGAAATAAGTGACAGCAGTTTAGAGTCAGTTAAGGCTGCAATCAATGATGTGATAGAAGGAAAATAAAGCAAAATGATTGATATTCATTCGCATATTGTATTTGGTGTGGATGATGGTCCAAAATCTAAGCAAGAAAGCAAGGCGCTTTTGACAGAAGCCTATAGACAAGGGGTACGGACTATTGTATCGACATCGCATAGACGAAAAGGAATGTTTGAGACTCCTGAGGAGAAAATAGAGGCAAACTTTCAAGAGGTTAAGGAACTAGCTAAGGGAAGTGGCTCCAGACTTGACCATTCTCTATGGAGCAGAGATTTATTATACCCATGATGTGCTTGAAAAGTTAGAGAAGCAGGTGATTCCAAGTCTTAATGGGACACGCTATGCTCTCATTGAGTTTAGTATGGCTACCCCTTACAGGGAAATTCATACTGCTTTGAGCAATCTTCTCATGCTTGGGATAACGCCTGTAGTTGCTCATATTGAACGTTATCATGAATTAGAAAATAACGAAAAACGGGTAAAAGAGTTGATTGATATGGGCTGTTATACACAAATCAACAGTTCAAGTGTTTTAAAACCAAAGTTGTTTGGGGATGACTACAAATTTATGAAGAAACGAGCTAGGTATTTTCTTGAACGTGATTTGGTTCATTTTGTTGCTAGTGATATGCACAATTTGAACAAACGCCCCCCTTATATGAAAGAAGCCTATGAACTTATCTCAAAACAATACGGTGAAAGCAAGGCGAGAGAATTATTTATCGAAAATCCTCGCTTCATCTTAGCTGATCAAATTATTTAGGAGTTGACATGAAAGAAAATAAAGAAATCGCAATTGACATTGTTCAATTATTTAAAATCCTTTGGAAGAAGAAAATCGCTATTATACTAACGGCGATTGTGGCGGCTTTAGTTGCTTTTTGTGTAAGTAGTTTTGTACTGACACCTGAGTATTCGAGTACGACACGGATTTATGTGGTCAATCGAAATCAATCGGAAAATGTAGGATTGACCAACCAGGATTTGCAGGCTGGTACCTATCTGGTAAAAGACTATAAGGAGATTATCCTTTCGCAAGATGTACTAGAGAAAGTCATTTCAAATCTTAAATTAGAGAAATCAGGCAAGGGATTAAGCAAGAAGATTCAAGTAACAGTGCCTGTAGATACTCGTATCGTATCGATTGTTGTAAAGGATGATCAACCAGAAGAAGCCAGTCGTATCGCAAACGCTCTTCGTGAGGTGGCTGCTGAAAAAATTATTAAAGTTACTCGTGTATCAGATGTGACAACACTAGAGGAAGCGAGACCAGCCCTAACACCATCCTCACCTAATATTCGTCGAAATACCTTACTTGCTTTTCTAGCAGGTGGAGCAGCGATGGTTATTTTGATCTTATTACTTGAATTATTGGACGATCGTGTCAAACGACCAGAAGATGTCGAAGAAGTCATGCAAGTTGCACTTTTAGGAATTATTCCAGATTTGAATAAGTTAAAGTAAGGGAGAAAACATGTCAACATTAGAAATCGCACAAAAGCATTTGAAATTTGCCAAAAAAGCTGAAGAACACTATAATGCTTTGCGCACCAATATTCAATTAAGTGGAGATGATTTGAAAGTTCTTTCAATTTCATCTGTTAAACCTGGTGAAGGGAAGTCAACAACTTCAACTAATATCGCCTGGGCTTTCGCGAATGCAGGCTATAAAACATTACTAGTAGATGCGGATATCCGTAACTCAGTTATGTCTGGTGTCTTCAAGTCAAGAGAAAAAATTACTGGATTGACTGACTTTTTGTCAGGGACCGCAGACCTCTCTAATGGACTTTGTGATACCAATATTGAAAATTTATTTGTTATTCAAGCAGGATCTGTATCCCCTAACCCAACAGCACTTTTACAGAGTGAAAACTTTGCCACTATGATTGATACCTTGCGTAAGTATTTTGACTATGTCATTGTCGATACAGCACCGATTGGAATGGTGATTGACGCTACGATTATTACACAAAAATGTGATGCTTCTATCTTGGTAACGGCAGCTGGAGAGACAAAACGACGTGATGTCTTAAAGGCTAAAGAACAGCTAGAACAAACAGGAATTCCATGTTTAGGTGTAGTTCTAAATAAAATTAACACAGAAGTTGAAAAATATGGAGCTTATGGAGTCTATGGTTCCTATGGAGCTTATGGGAGGAAATAATTGATTAAAAATGTATTTGATTTTTAAAAAAAATATTTTAGATAGATTTTTTGGCGTTTTTCCTATTTATTACCTTGATAATCATACCGATTATTCCTATAACAATTTTGGCTATTTGGATAGAAGATCCAGGAGATGTTTTCTATTCACAAAGTAGAGTTGGTTTTAAATGGAAAAATTCAAAAGTAATAAAGTTTCGGAGTATGTATAAAGATGCTGATCAGAGAATAAAGGAAAGTATTAATAGTGGTAAAACTGATCGTCTAAATTTTTAAAGAACATTCTCAAAGTATGACTACAAAAGTCGGTAAAGTGATACGAAAAACTTTCAATTGATGAATTACCTCAATTATTGAATATTATAAAAGGTGATATGTCTATAGTCGGACCTCGTCCATTACAACAGTTTGAAATCACTCATTATATTCTTACCTATCAAGAAATGGGTATTGATTTAAAGATGTCTAAAAAGATTGTCTGTGAAACCTGGTTTGCTTTTGTTATTGGCAAGTTACGCCAAATAAAAATGACATGCCTTTTGCTGACAGAATGTATCTCGATTTATTATATATTGATAATGTATCTTTCAAGACTGATTTCTTGCTTATTTTGAAGGGATTTTTACAGTTTTAATGGGTAATAATAGTTAACATGAAGAATATAAAAAATATTAGTAGCGACACATAAAAAAATATAAAATGCCCAGTGATACAAATATGTATCTACCAATTCATGTAGGATGTGAAGGAAAAGAAAAAAATTAGGATTTCAAGGTGATAATTCTGGTGAAAATATTTCTGTTTTAAATCCTTACTATTGTGAACTTACTGCTCTCTATTGGGCATGGAAAAATTTAGAGTGCGACTATTTAGGTTTGGTACACTATCGTCGTTATTTTACTAAAATAACTAAAGGGTACAATGAATCAATAAATATTGATGATGTAATTTTAAATAGGTTTGAAGTGGAGAAATTGTTAGAGAACTCAGAAGTCATCGTTCCTAAAAAAGAAAGTACTATATAGAAACCCTCTATTCTCACTATGCTCATACCTTGGATGCTAGCCACTTAGACCTAGCTAGAAAAAAATGATTGAACAGAAAAATCCTGAATATTTAGCAAGTTTTGATAAGGTAATGAAGCAGAGAAGTGGCTATATGTTCAATATGTTTATTATGAAAAAAAGAACTAGCCGATGATTATTTCACTTGGCTATTTCCAATTTTAGATAGTATGTATGAATGTATGGATTTATCAGATTTAACTCCTTTTGAAGCCCGTCTCTTTGGAAGAGTAAGTGAGTTGTTATTTAATGTATGGTTGACAAAGAATAACTTGACTCCTACGGAAGCACATTTTATGTATATGGAAAAGGTTGACTTGTTTAAAAAGGAATGTCATTTTTTAATGGCGAAATTTTTGGAAAGAAATATGGACAGAGTTTTTAAATTATGATTTTATTATTACTTACTTTTTTAATTTTTTAGTTTTTCCCCAGTTTATCGATTTCTATAATAGCTTTTGCGTTATATCCCTCATCCATTAGATGATGGAGCATTTCATTTTAGAGCAACACAAGTACTAACTAATTTTGATAGCATTATTTCAATGTTTCAAGCTTTTTGAATCATGATTTAGAGTTGGTAGATATGATTATGGTTCTGTTCCGGTATTTACTTCATTGATGTATTTGGTCAGAAATACTCATCATTATAGTTTGCTTAGTTTTTATTTCAGCGTTTGTGATATATTTTAGTTTTGGTTATGTTGTTGATTTGTTTAAGTCCTATAAAAACTACTCTAACTTAACCTATATTCTGATTCTAATTACTTAAATAACTATAGATACACCACTAGTGGCATGAGATTTTTGTATGACAATTTCTCTGATAATGTTAATTATGTATTTGGAGTCGAAATATAATTATACAAAGTATTGGGTGATGCTATGGTACTTAGTTCCAATAAGTATTCATTCGGCTGTTGTTTATTGTGCTGCTCTGAGATTCATTTTTTTCTACCTAAAAAGATTACGGTAGGTAAAAGTTTACTTGTTTTATTAGGTTTTCCAATTATAATAAAATTAGCACCAAAAGTTTTCATAGTGGACGGGTATTAGTTTCCTTCAATCTTTTATTAGAAAAATTGATATTTACTCTGATAACGCATCGTATTCAGAGCTATTTAATACTACTCTAACAATGAGGTTGTATATTGGTGTGGTTCTAATGGTTTTATTTTTTAATTCAATATTTTATTTTTGAGTAGAACTATTAAAGGGATTGATGATTGGAAATTATCTTTTGTTAAGATGACTTATTATGTAACATTATTATCAATGGGATCTGTACCGTTTAGAAATATATATGATAGGAATCTTTTTACTCTTGCAAATGATTGTAATTTCTTCCTTTATATTACTTATGGATTAGAGATTAGTATTGTTGTAATAGTATTTACTACAGTTTTTTTCTATAATAAGAATTTTTCCTTTTTGAAGTTATTGACTGTTATTGACTATAGTAAAACGGATGTCCTATTAAAGAACATTTATCAGTTCTTTTCAGATTTACCAATTACATAATTATATTTTTTTACTATTTATTATTATTTGGAGGATTGTATGGGATTATCTACGGTGACATTGTTTAAAAATTTAAAAATTTTCAGACAGTAAATTTATTAAATTAGAGGGAGATATTACTTAAATATCAAGAGTATTTGATAAAAAAATCATGGAGGATATTGTAACAGTTTGTGAAGAAGAAGGACTGTATTATTCTCTTTCTGGAGGGAGTGCTTTAGGAGCATATCGACACAAAGGGTTTATTCCGTGGGATGATGATATGGATATATTTATGTTAGGAAGTGAGCGGGAGATCTTTTTTCACAAATTCAACCAGAAATTTTCTGATAAATATTGGATACATAATTCACATACGCCAAACTATGGTATGCCAATTGGTCGTATAAGACAAAAAGGAACCGTTTTTCGTGGTCGAGAGGATGTCGGAGTTGAGGAATGTGGATTTTTTATTGATATCTTTTGGTTGGAAAATGTCCCTAATTCGAAAATTTTGAGACAAATTCACGGTTTTCTATGTATGGGAATTGGATTGTTACTATCGTGTAGAAATTTTTATAAAAACCGTGAGTTGATGTTGGAGATTATGAAGAAACAAAAAGAAGTGAGGCTTGTTTTTGGAATAAAACTTGTTTTAGGTTTTCTAACTAGTTTTATATCATTGAAACAATTTACACGACTTACGGAACGTATCTATTCATTGTGCAAGAATAATGAATCAAAATACCTTAGTGTTCCTTCAGGAAGGAAGCACTATTTTGGTGAAATGTTTTTAAGAGATGATATGCAGTTAACTAGAAAATTAAATTTTCAAGGACATGAGTGGAATGTTCCAAATAATGTTGAGAACTATTTAACTGTAATGTATGGTGATTATATGAAAAATACCCGCAGTTGAAGATAGGGAATCACATATCATTTTAGAAATTTCCTTCCCTAGTGAGTAAGTAGTGCTTTTATTTTCAATATGAAAGGAATTAACTTAATGAAAAAGATAGCTTTAGTGAAATGGAGTATTGATAGAACAGATGGAGGACTGAAAGTAGCCACTAGTCTTGCTAATGAATTAACAGCTATGTATGAAGTTCATCTTCTCTCGATGTTTTCTACAGAAAAATTTCTTCTCGCTAAAACAGTCAGTTCGATATCAAAATTTATCAGTAAAGAAAATATCCATGAGTAAAAATTTTCTCAATGCGATCAAGTTGTTGAGAAACTATTTGAAAGAACAAAGTATTGATATTGTTTTTGGAATTGGAATGAGTATGAATACAGTTGGTGTAGCAAGCACAATTGGGTTGAAAACAAAATTTGTTTCATGTGACCATACAAATTCTATAGTAGATATTGATACTAAAGTTAAGAAAAATACAAAGATATGTTGGAGCGAAATTTTGCAGACAAAGCTTATAACTCTTACGCAAGAAGATCGTGAAAATTATATAAACAGATACGGTATTCCTGAGGAAAAAAATTGCTATATCTATAATTGGAAAGAGGATCCTCTTTCGGATTTAACCTATAACATAGACTCTACTAAAATAGTTACTGTAGGTCGTTTCGATTATCAAAAGGGCTATGATTATCTTGTTCAAGTTGCTAAGAAAGTACTGAAAGAAAAGACTGACTGGACTTGGGAAATTTATGGTTCTGGTAATCAAGATGAGGTAGATAAAATCAAGGATTTAATCATCAAAAATGATTTGCAAGATAAGTTAGTCATAAAAGGACTCGAAAAAAATCAGGATGTGATTTATGGAGATAAAGGAATTTATGTCATGACTTCTCGTTATGAGGGATTGCCTTTGGTATTGTTAGAAGCTCAACAATATAATCTTCCTATTGTTAGCTTTAGGTGTCCAACGGGACCTAATGAGATTGTTGAAGATGGGGTCAATGGTTATCTAATAGATTGTTACGATACCGATAAGATGAGTGAGAGACTACTTGAATTGATGGAAGATTCGAACTTGCGAAGTTTCTTTTCCAATCATGCCAAGGATAATATGGAAAAATTTGATAAAAATAAAATAATTCAACAGTGGATTGAATTGATAGAAAAAAATGACAGGAGAATGAAATGTACGATAAATTAGTAACAATCATAGTACCAATGTATAATATTGAACAATATATTACTAAGTGTATAGAATCATTTAAACAAGTAGATAAAAAAATATTATGCGGATTTTTGAAGTGATTGTTGTTAATGACGGTAGTACGGATAACTCGCTTCAAGTTGTAGAAGATTTAATTATTAATAGTTGTCTAAATATTAGAGTTGTTAATAAAGAGAATGGTGGACATGGGTCAACGATTAATGTTGGTATAAAAAGAATCTAAAGGAAAAATTTTTTTAAAGTTATTGATGGGGATGATTGGATTGATGTACCAAATTTTGAAAAATTATTAGAAGAACTTAAAGGTATAGATGTCGATATGATTATTACAAATTATACTGAACAACATACCTATAATCAGACTGAAAAAGAGATTGGTTTTTCTGATATATTAGATTGTAATAAAATATATCAGGAATACCTTTCAAACGTATTCCCATGCATGCTCTCACTTATAAAACATCGGTATTGAAAGAATCTAGAATTAATATAAGTGAAAAAACCTTTTATGTTGATATGGAATATACTTTGTTACCTTTGGAATACATAAAAAGTTATGTTTATCTTGATTTAAATGTTTACCAGTATTTCTTAGGTAGAAAAGATCAGAGTATGAATTTAAATGTGATGAAACAAAAAGCAGATCATCACAATAGAGTAACCAAAAAGATTCTCGATTATTATGAAGTAATTCGATTTGATAAGAACTTAGGACCAGTAGTCAAAAAACGCATTGACATACTTAATCAACAAGCAATGTCAGTTGTTTATAATGAATAAGAATATCGAGGAAGCGAGCCGATTATTTAGTTATGCTCATAAGTGCCATTATAGATGGAAATATGATCATTCGAAAAACGGTCTCACTAATTTATATAAATTCTAGATTTAAAAAAATATATTTAATCTCATCTTAAAACCGTTAATCAACAAGCAACAAAAAAAGAATGGAGTGAGATGGATGAATATTAGTGTAGTTATTCCTGTATATAATGTTGAGGATTACCTTCATTACGCTATAGATAGTTTAGTAAATCAAACACATAAAAATTTTGAGGTTTTACTAATCAATGATGGTTCTACTGATAATTCAGGAAAATTATGTGATCAATATGCTCAAGAATATGATTGGATTAGGGTATTTCATAAAGAGAATGGTGGTCTATCAGATGCACGTAATTATGGTGTGTTAAAAAGCAACTAATGAGTGGATATTCTTTTTGGATCCGGACGATTATATAGAGCCTTTTTACATTTGAATTATTGACTCTTATTCAAGTGAAATATCAAGCTGATTTGATTTCAACAAAAGTTCAAACTACAAATGAATATGAAAAATTTAGCAAGGAACAATTTAATTTAGAATCTAGTAAAATAGTTACAAAAGAAGAAGCACTAGAATTAATGTTGGAAGATAAAGTTGCTACAGTATCTGCATGTGCAAAACTTTATAAAAAAACAAATTTTAGAAAATGAGACCATTTCCTGTAGGAAAAAAATCTACGAAGACTTTTTGTTGTAGCTGAACATTTAAGATTAGCTGAACAAATAGTTATTTCACCTGTTATTACATATCATTACTATCGTCGTCCTGGTAGTATCGTACAATCTCAGTTTACAGATAAGCGATTTGATTTTTTGATGCAGGTGAGTATAACAGAAGTCAAATAAAACAATTTTATGATGGTAATAGCGTAGAAAAGGCGTTAAATTTAAAAAAATTGTTCAAAGGTTCTTTTTCTATATCTGAAGCTGCAGCTCTTACGGACACAAAGGCTTTAAGAAATATTGTTAAAAAAATAAGTTCATTATACTGGAGTATAATCTTTAATTCTAAAGTTTCTATAAAATTTAAATTTAAATATAATTGGTTTTTACTTACTCCCAATTTATACTGCCGTATAAAAAAATTGTTAAAAAGGAGTATATAATGTTTTTAGTTTTTTACTGTTTTTGGTGTATTTCTATTATTTCCAATTATAACTACACCATTCTTATTAATTCCAATAGTTTATAGATTTAGATATAGCAGATATTATTTAATGTTATTTGTTATAGGTATTTCCTTAATTGCGCTAAGGTATATTCCGTATTTTACTGATGATGGAGCCTATCATTATAAAGCAGCTTATTTATTTCAGTTTTATGATAATGTTTTTTGATTGGTTTGGGAACTTGATGTCTAAAAATATTCCGACGGAAGAGTATGGTTATTATAATTATCCTTATTTGCCTTACTGCTATATATATTCAGTAAGACAGGTACCTATTCACTAGTTAGTTTTACAGTCATTCTGATTGTTTATTTCTTATATACTAAAATAATATATGAAATCTATCAGAAATATAATATCTCAAAATTTTTATTTTTTTATTAGCTTTATTAACAATGGTTGCAATCGTAAATGTTCGTTTTACAACTAGTGGTATGAGGTATCATTTAGCAGGGGCCATTATTGTTTTTCTTATTCTATAAAGAAATAAAGAATGGATTTGAACTAAATAAAACTTTATTTTATTATCTTATTCCAATATTAATCCATTCTAGTGCAGTAATATTTGTAGCGACTAGATTAATATTTCCATGGTTTAAAGATGCGAGTTTTTAAGAAAATAATTATTCTATTTTTCTTTACCAATTTTTACGCTCTTATCTCCATTGTTGCAAACTCTCAATGTTGAATATTTATCATTGTTATTAGAGAAGTTTAATACTTATCAAAAAAACAGAAATATTTATAAAATTATATAGTACATCTGATTTAATAAATGTATATTTAGGTGTTCTGATTTCTTTTATTATATATTTTTTTATACCATACAACATTTCGTTTTCAGAAGAATCTTAATATGAAACTTTTTATCTTTTTGTTTTTGTACATTTGTTTATTAACTTTATCAGTACTCCCATTTTTAACAATATTAGATCGTTTTGTTTGGTTTGTATATCCATTAGTTGCTATTTCAATGATTTTTATATGTGGCGTATGATGAAACCTTTATTGAAAGATTACGATACAATAGAATTAATTATTTCCCATTTATTATTGTGTTATTTTTATGTTTTATTGGTGAATTATTAGTAATAGGAGAATTTTTGAATTTCTAAGATTGATAGACTTCAATACAATGGAGATACTCACTAAAAAAATGTATTTGATTATTTTTTTCTGATTTGCACCATTTTTTTCTTTGAGTGAAGTTTTAAGACGATAAATATATTTTATAAACATAATAGGAGTTATATGAAACAAAGCTTTATTTAATCATAGCTCATAATAAAATAGAGCAATTAAAATTTCTACTTTTATTATTAGATTATGAAAACACGATATTTTTTTATTTTTATTTGATAAAAAAAGCAAAAGATTACTGAAAAAAACAAAAATGATTTAAGACAAATAGTAACGAAATCAAGCCTATTTTTCACAAAGGAAATCCCAATTTATTGGGGAGATTATTCTTTAGTAGAAGCAGAGATGGAACTCTTTGAAACCGCAAATAAACAAGAACAGTATAGTATGTATCATTTGTTATCGGGAGTAGATTTACCTTTAGATACTGCAGAAAATATATATAATTTTTTTCAATAGTAGAAAAGAATACAACTTTTTAACGATGGTTTCTGAGGAATTATATATTCGAAATAAAGTCTATGAGCGTGTAGCGTTTAAAAACAATGCTTCCTCATTTAACAGTAAGAACTGTAAATAATAATTTCTTACGGTCGGTTTTTAAAAAAATTTATAGAAAGTTTGAAGTTGAACTGCAAAAGAAGTTTTTAAAATTGATTGCTTTTAAAAAGTTTAATTTAGAATTGAAATATGCTTCTAATTGGTGTTCTCTTAATAAGAAAGCGGTAGATATACTACTAGAAGAAAAGAAATTGATTGCCAGCATTTTTTTAAGAATACCAAAAGTAAATGACGAATTATTTATTCCTACAATTTTACAGAAAGATCAGTTATTGAATACAGTGTATTCGATAGAACCTACAAATGATAAGCCTACTGATTTTTCAAGGGAATCTTCGTTATATAAATTGGTGGGTGAAGCCCACATACTTGGACAAGTTCTTCGCACGATATTGAACAATTAAAGTATGGAAAAACTAGGGCATCTTTTTCGAGAAAGTTTGATTTTAGAAAAGTATCCAGAAATGATAGAATTATTAGAAAAAGATTATTCATATGCAAGTTGAGGAGCTTTTAATATGGAATGGAAGTCTAAAAATTTCAATTATAGTACCAATTTATAATGTTGAAAAATTATTTAAGAGAATGTTTTGGAAAGTGTAAAAATCAAACGTTTACTAATTTTGAATGTATTATGATAAATGATGGTTCAACAGATTCTTCTAAAGAAATTGCTGAACAATATTTAGAGGATGAACGTTTTTACTTAATCAATCAAAAATAATTCAGGACAAAGTGTGGCAAGAAATAGAGCTATAAAATTAGCTAAAGGAGATTTTTATTTGTTTTTGTTGACAGTGATGATATTATTCATTCTCGATTATTAGAAGTTTTAGTAACCTATATTCAAGAGGATGTAGATATAGTAGAAGCTGATTTTACAGATAATCTAGATGTTTTTAGAGAAGAAAAGTGTTCTAATGTTCAAATTTCTTTCGAAGGATATGGAGAGGAAGTTTTTTAAAAGCTTGTATTGATACTTGGGCTATTACGCATCAGCCTGTAGCAAAAACTCATTCGAAAATCATTGATTGAAAAATGTTGTTTCCAGAAAATTTAATTTACGAAGATTTATATACTGGGATAGCTTTATTTAAGAAAGTCCGTAAAGCTGTAAAATTAGATTTCTATGGATATTATTATCGACCAAATCCATTGGGGACGATGAAGGGGAGCACGGTAGAAAAGCAATTGGATATATTTCCAGTATGTGAATTATTAGAGAACTATTATTCGGATAAAGAAGAAGTATGTATTACATTCATACAGTAATTTTTCATCATATTGCACAAAGTTATATGGCAATAAAAAAACAAACCAATAAATATGATGAGCAGTTTAATCATTGGTTGAATAAGTACTCAAAAGCTGCTTATCCTAATGATCATTATTTAAAAAAACCTATAAATTATATCCTTCAAAATTTTTTCTATATTAAAGGTTTGGAACAATTTTATAAAAAATCCTGAGAAAGGTAAATAAGAAATTAATACAATGGAAAAAAATAGCAATAATAGTACCAATTTACAATGTTGAAAATTATCTAAGGGAATGTTTGGATAGCATACGGAATCAAACATATAAAAATTTTATTTGTATTATGATTAATGATGGATCAACGGATTCTTCATTGCTGAAACTTATCTAGTAGATGAGCGTTTTGTGTTAATAAATCAAGAGAATCAAGGATTAAGTGGTGCTAGAAATCGAGGAATCGAATTTTTTTATTAAAAAAATACAGAAAAAGAATATTCAATTGATTTTTGTATCTTTTGTTGATAGTGATGATGTTGTGTCGTCAAATTTTTTAGAAGAATTGATTAAGCATATTGATAATGATATAGATATAATTGAAGCAAATATAACTGATATTATCGAGAATTCACAACCGGTTTTTTTGAGTTCAAAATGTAGATGAATTTATCTTAGAAGCTACTGAGGATAAATTAATGAATATACTAAACCATGGAATAAGAGTTTCTATTTTTCCAAGGTTAATCCGTTTAAGATTACTATCACTAAACTTTTTTCCAAAGGGCAAAAATTTATGAAGATTTAGCAGTGATGCCAGAATTAATTTCCTTATCAAAAATGGAAAAAAATTCCGAATGAACTTTATGGATATCGTATTCGTCAGAACTCGATTACAACAGAAAAAAATTTTCTAAGAAAAAAATTAGTGATATTTTTCAATACTAAAACATTTTTAAAAAAATATTATAAAAAAATCATTCTAAAGAAATAAGAGTTTTGGTAGAAAAATTTGTATAGATCACTTAAGATGGCATAAAACTACTTCAATTCCGAAATGGCATTTTTGTGAAAAATAAAATTCAAATACCATATCTTAAAAAGTAGAGTAAAGTTAAAAATTAGGTTTACTGTAGAATGTAATAGCTAAATTTTTATTGCTTTATAGAGGTGATATAGAAGGAGAATTCTAAAAAAATATGAAAGTAATAAAAATTATCTTTACAATTTATCAAATCGGATTTTGATGATAATCTTACCACTTATTACAACACCATATGTAACGAGGATATTTAATAGCTCGGATTTAGGGAAGCTATGGTTATTACAATTCAATTGTTTCTTATTTTTGCTTTAGCTGCTACGCTTGGGATAGGAAATTATGCAGTAAAGGAAATATCTTCTAATTCAAAAAACGCTCTAAAGTATTCTGGGAAATATATAGTATTCAATTAATTTCTTCATTTACTGCACTTGGTTTTATATATTCTACTATGTTTCATAAATAATTCTCTTCAAAAATATTATTTCTATATATTGGTAATCAGCTTGCTATCAAGGGTCATTGATATTTCTGGCTTTTTCAAGGAGTTGAAGATTTCCGTTCACTTACATATAGGAGTGTGACTGTTAAATTAATTGGGGTAGCTTCTATTTTCTTATTGATTAAAGATGAATCGGATTTAAATCTATATATTTTCTTAATTGTTTTTTTATGAATTATTGGGACAAGTAGTAATGTGGATTCCAGCAAAAAAAATGGTTACATAAACCTGAATTTTTCAGCAAATGCTATTTTGAAACATCTTAAGCCAGTATTGACTTTATTTATACCTCAAGTAGCAATGTCTTTATATGTTTTGTTAGACCGTACATTACTGGGAGCACTTGTTTCTACAAGAGATGTTAGTGTTTTTGAACAAGCGGACAAAATAATAAATCTATTATTGGTAGCTATTACAACACTTGGTGGTGCAGTTTTACCTCATATTTCAAATTTGATTTCACAGGGACAAAAAATCCAAGATAAACCAATGTTATGAATTTTTCATTTTTATTATATAATATTTTGATTTTTCCCAATTATAGCCGGAGTGTTAATTACAAATGATGATTTTGTTACTTTTTTTCTCGGCAAAGATTTTTCAAGAAGTGCGCTATGCAATAGCTATCATGATTTTTAGAATGTTTTTATTGGCTGGACTAATATCATGGGAATTCAAATTTTAATTCCTCATAACAAAAAAATAGAGAATTCATGCTGTCAACAACAATTCCAGCTTTTGTAAGTATTATTTGTAATTTGGTTCTGGTGCCTTACTTTGGTTATATTGGTGCAGCCATCGTATCAGTTATAACTGAAGCAATTGTGTGGGGAATTCAATTGTATTATACAAGAACATATCTGAAGGAAGTTCCGATTCTTAGAAATATGTTTAAGATTATTTTAGCATCTGTGATGATGTATGCTTTACTGTATATGCTGAAACCTGTGTTAATATTTACTCCCGCTCTAAATGTTTTTAGTATATGCAATCATCGGCGGGATAATATATTTAACCATTATTTTTATCACTTAAAGTTATCAATCTTGCAGAATTAAGACAACAGTTTGTTAAAAAATAAAGGAGCATAAAATGTACGATTATCTTGTTGTTGGTGCTGGTTTGTCTGGAGCAATTTTTGCTTATGAAGCAACCAAGCGTGGAAAAAAAGTAAAAGTTATTGATAAACGTGACCACATTGGTGGGAATATCTATTGTGAGAATGTAGAAGGTGTTAATGTTCATAAATATGGTGCACATATCTTCCATACTTCTAATAAAAAAGTCTGGGATTATGTGAATCAATTTGCTGAATTTAACAACTACATCAACTCGCCTGTAGCAAATTACAAGGGTAGCCTTTATAATCTGCCTTTCAATATGAATACTTTCTATGCTATGTGGGGGACAAAAACTCCTCAAGAGGTCAAAGATAAGATTGCTGAGCAGACAGCTGATATGAAGGATGTTGAGCCGAAATCTGGAAGAACAGGCTATTAAGTTGATTGGTCCAGATGTCTATGAAAAATTAATCAAGGGTTATACTGAAAAGCAGTGGGGACGCTCAGCAACGGAACTTCCTCCATTTATCATTAAACGTCTTCCAGTTCGTTTAACATTTGATAATAACTATTTTAACGACCGTTACCAAGGAATTCCTATTGGCGGTTACAATGTCATCATCGAAAATATGCTGAAGGATGTGGAAGTAGAACTTGAAGTTGATTTTTTTGCCAATCGTCAAGAATTAGAAGCTTCTGCTGAAAAGGTTGTCTTTACAGGCATGATTGACCAATACTTCGATTACAAACATGGTGAATTAGAATACCGTAGCCTTCGTTTTGAGCATGAAGTTCTTGATGAAGAGAACTATCAAGGAAATGCAGTTGTAAACTATACAGAACGAGAAATTCCTTATACTCGCATTATTGAGCATAAACACTTTGAGTATGGTACGCAAGCTAAAACGGTCATTACTCGTGAATACCCAGCTGATTGGAAACGCGGAGATGAACCTTATTATCCAATCAATGATGAGAGAAACAATGCTATGTTTGCTAAATATCAAGAAGAAGCAGCACAGAATGATAAGGTGATTTTCTGCGGACGTTTGGCCGATTATAAATACTACGACATGCATGTGGTCATTGAACATGCCTTAGAAGTCGTATTAAGTGAGTTAGGAAAGTAGTCAATTACATTAAGGTCAAGTTTAATGACCTTATATCTTTCTATAAAGAAAAAAACTACAATTAGAAGAGCGAGATTTAATGTGAAAAAGATAAAAGAATATGATATTTTTAAAAATTATGGCTATTATTTTTAGTTGTGTTAAGTCATAGTGCGTATTATAAAAATATCGAGCAATTATGGTGGAATGGATTATCAACAATATTTAAATAGTCATTCAGCATTTACTCTATATAAGATACTTGGTAAATTTATGGAAATTATCTATTATTTTCATATGCCATTATTTATGGCTATATCAGGGTGTATTTTTCTCTATTCAAATAAAAAGATCGATGGAATAAGATTGAGAAATTATTAACTAGTAAGTTTAAAAAGATTAATGCTGCCATTTTTTTGTTTTTACTTTATTATATAGTTTGCCATTAAAAATATATATCAAACTACTACAATGGTGTTTCATTTTGGAGAGCTATAACTGGTCAATTCTTTTTATTAGGAAACTCTCACTTATGGTATTTGTATGCATTATTTATTATCTTTATAATTAGTTTTTATTGTTTAAGGAGAGATACTTCTATATTTGTATACTTGTCCTTATATATTTTACATGTACTAAGTTTCTTGATTCATATAACGTTAGTAAGTGCACCATTGCAGTTTCTTTTTGGTTTTCCATGGGATTTTTGTTCGAATCTAAAAAGAAGGAAGTATAATATTTTTGGAAAATCACAAATGGATTAGCCTTTTATTCTTTATGTTATTTATATTTTTGGTAGTTTTAAATTTTTCTATTTAAAAAGCGATTTTTAAAGTATTGAGTCGATTTTTGTTGACCTATTAGCTATTTTAGGATCACTTATTTGTTACAATATTTCGTACTTTTTTTAAGTAATAAAACTAAAATTTTAGATAGTAAACTACTTAATCTCATTTTGATTAATGGTTTAGGGATATATATTTTTCTGATACTTTAAACTATTTTATATTAAGTATTTCTTATTTTGTAAGTGATAGATTTATGTTTACTTCATTTGGTATAATTATTATATTTTTAATTAGATTTTTCACTTTATTTTTGGGATTAGTCTTTACATTGCTATTTAAAAAGTATTTCCAAAATATTCTTGGTTAGTTAACTAGAAAATACAATATCAGTGATTATGCACTATAAGCTATCCTGTAATTCTTACAGTTAAATATTTTATCCTATATACTGAGGAGACAAATAAAAATAACTTATAGTATTTTGTACCTTATCTAGTTTTAATTGCAATATAAAAGAAAATATCCAGGAAGTGGTATAGTACTCTCTCATTGTTTAACTTCGCTAAATATATAGGTTAATTCCTTGACTATTGTAAGCGCGTCATAACAAAGTATCTATCATTCATGGAAGACCTCCTGTATACTATTAGTAAAGTAAAACTATTGGAGGATATTTTAATGCCACAACCTATTGTTCCTGTAGAGATTCCACAATCTCGTCGTTTTGATTCTAAAAAGAGAAATGATATTCTGCTTAAAATTCGTATTGGCAAGCTTGAAGTAAGTTTTTTTCAATCTCTCAATCTCGAAATGATAGAACAGCTTTTGGATAAGGTGTTGCTTTATGACAATTCATCTATCTAGCCTAGGGCAGGTCTATCTCGTATGTGGGAAAACGGATATGAGACAAGGAATCGACTCACTGGCTTATCTCATTAAAACCCACTTTGAATTGGATCCTTTCTCAGGTCAAGTCTTTCTCTTTTGTGGTGGACGTAAAGACCGCTTTAAAGCTCTTTACTGGGATGGTCAAGGATTTTGGCTGCTTTATAAACGCTTTGAGAACGGTAAGTTGACTTGGCCAAGTACAGAAAGGGATGTCAAAGCTCTCACACCTGAACAAGTAGACTGGCTGATGAAGGGCTTTTCTATCACTCCAAAAATAAATTCATCAGAAAGTCGTGATTTCTATTGAAATGAGGACTTTCTTTTTAGTATAATAAAGTTAGAAAATAAGGAGGGGAAGACGATGAAAGACTTATTAAAAATCATTCAACAACAGAGTGCTACAATTGATAGTCTCACCAATGAACTTGCCCTTCTGCGTGAACAAGTGGCTTATCTAACGCAAAAGCTCTATGGCAAATCCTCTGAGAAAAGTGTTTGTCCATCTGGACAAGTCAGCCTTTTTGAGGAGGAAGTTTCATCTGATGAAGATGGGGATGTTCCCAGTTGAAAGAGAAGAAATCACCTACAAACGTAAGAAAGCTAAAGGGAAACGTCAAGCTCTTCTTGCCCAATTTGATTCAGAAGAACTCCATCATCGCTTAGAGGACTGCATTTGCCCTGACTGTCAGGGAGAGCTAAAAGAGATTGGAGCGAGTCTTCAAGGACAAGAATTGGTCTTTATTCCTGCGCAATTAAAAAGAGTTGATCATATTCAACACGCTTACAAGTGCCAAGCATGCAGTAAGAATAATCCAAGTGATAAAATTGTAAAAGCTCCTGTCCCTAAAGCCCCTTTGGCGCATAGCCTTGGCTCAGCCTCTATTATCGCTCACACCATCCATCAGAAGTTTAATCTGAAGGTACCCAATTATCGCCAAGAAGAAGATTGGGCTAAGATGGGTTTACCAATCACACGTAAGGAAATTTCTAATTGGCATATCAAGACGAGTCACTATTATTTGGAGCCCCTTTATAATCTTTTACGAGAAAAGTTGTTAGAACAATCTCTTCTTCATGCGGATGAAACCTCTTATCGGGTTTTAGAGAGTGATAGCCATCTGACCTACTATTGGACCTTTTTGTCAGGGAAAACTGAGGAACAAGGCATCACTCTTTACCATCATGATCAGCGTCGGAGTGGTTCGGTAGTACAAGAATTCCTAGGAGATTATTCTGGATATGTGCATTGTGATATGTTGCGGCAGTAACTTAGGACTTTAGTCCTCTAGTTCTGCCTATGCGATAGCAGTCCAAGGTTTAGGAGCAAGGCGACGCTAAGCTTGGTAAACTGCGAACCGCTAGAAGCTTATCGTCAACTGGAAGAAGCTGAACTTGTTGGATGTTGGGCGCATGTGAGAAGGAAGTTTTTTTGAAGCGACCCCCAAGCAAGCAGATAAATCATCCTTAGGAGCTAAAGGTTTAGCTTATTGTGACCAGTTATTTGCCTTGGAAAGAGACTGGGAGGTTTTGCCAGCTGATGAACGACTACAGAAACGTCAAGAAGAGCTCCACCCCCTAATGGAAGACTTCTTTGCTTGGTGTCGGCGTCAGTCAGTTTTACCTGGTTCAAAACTAGGAAGGGCAATTGAATACAGTCTCAAGTATGAAGAAACCTTTAAGGCCATTTTGAAAGACGGGCATCTGGTCCTTTCCAATAATCTAGCTGAACGTGCCATTAAATCATTGGTTATGGGACGTAAAAATTGGTTGTTTTCTCAAAGTTTTGAAGGAGCTAAAGCAACAGCTATTATTATGAGTTTGTTGGAAACAGCTAAACGTCATCAACTAAATAGTGAAAAATATCTATCCTATCTTCTAGAATGTCTTCCAAACGAGGAAACTCTCGTAAACAAAGAGGTTTTAGAGGTTTATTTACCATGGATTAAAGTTGTACAAGAAAAGTGCAAATAAGAAATCTCCAGATTAGGAACTGTCAATGAGTTCTCTAGTCTGGAGATTTTTCAATATACTTCGTTATTGGACGGTTACAAATTATATTGACAGAATATGAAAAAGAGTCTATAATGGATAGAAAAACGAAGGAGAAGACTATGAAAACAAGAAAAGTATTGGCTCTTGCGGGAGTGACTTTATTAGCAGCGGGTGTTTTAGCTGCTTGTTCTGGGGGCTCAGGCGCTAAAGGTGAGCAGACCTTTGCCTTTACCTATGAGACCCACCCAGATAATCTCAACTACTTAACAACTGGTAAGGCAGCAACTGCTGACATTACTAGTAATGTGATTGATGGATTGCTTGAAAATGATAAATACGGGAACCTTATTCCCTCAATGGCAGAGGACTGGTCAGTTTCTAAGGATGGATTGACCTACACTTATAAGATTCGTCAGGATGCCAAGTGGTACACATCTGAGGGCGAAGAGTATGCTCCTGTTAAGGCTCAGGACTTTGTGACAGGTCTTAAATATGCAACAGATAAGAAAGCAGAAGCCCTTTACTTGGTACAAGATTCAATTAAAGGTCTGGATGCTTATGCTAAAGGGGAAATTAAAGATTTCTCTCAAGTTGGGATTAAAGCCCTTGACGATCAAACAGTCCAATACACTTTGAACAAACCTGAAAGCTTTTGGAATTCAAAAACAACCATGGGTGTGCTTGCGCCAGTCAATGAAGAGTTTTTGAACTCAAAAGGGGATGATTTTGCCAAAGCTACGGATCCAAGTAGTATCTTGTACAATGGTCCTTATTTGTTGAAATCTATTGTGACCAAATCCTCTGTTGAATTTGCGAAAAATCCGAACTACTGGGATAAGGATAATGTGCATATTGACAAGATCAAATTGTCATTCTGGGATGGTCAAGATACTAGCAAACCAGCAGAAAACTTTAAAGATGGTAGCCTTACAGCAGCTCGTCTCTATCCAACAAGTGCAAGTTTTGCAGAACTTGAAAAAGAGCTGAAAGACAATATTGTCTATACTCAACAAGACTCTGTTACGTATCTAGTTGGTACAAATATTGACCGCCAATCTTATAAATACACATCTAAGACCAGCGACGAACAAAAGACATCTACTAAAAAAGCTCTCTTAAACAAGGATTTCCGTCAGGCTATTGCCTTTGGATTTGACCGTACAGCCTATGCCTCTCAGTTGAATGGAGAAACTGGAGCAAGCAAAATCTTACGTAATCTCTTTGTTCCACCAACATTTGTTCAAGCAGATGGGAAAAACTTTGGCGATATGGTCAAAGAAAAATTAGTGACTTATGGGGATGAATGGAAGGATGTGAACCTTGCTGATGCCCAAGATGGTCTCTACAATCCAGAAAAAGCCAAGGCTGAATTTGCCAAAGCTAAATCAGCTTTACAAGCAGAAGGTGTGACATTCCCAATTCATTTGGATATGCCAGTTGACCAGACAGCAACTACAAAAGTTCAGCGCGTCCAATCTATGAAACAATCCTTGGAAGCAACTTTAGGAACTGATAATGTCATTATTGATATTCAACAACTACAAAAAGACGAAGTAAACAATATTACATATTTTGCTGAAAATGCTGCTGGCGAAGACTGGGATTTATCAGATAATGTCGGTTGGGGTCCTGACTTTGCCGATCCATCAACCTATCTTGATATTATCAAACCATCTGTAGGAGAAAGTACTAAAACATATTTAGGATTTGACTCAGGTAAAGATAATGTAGCTGCTAAAAAAGTAGGTCTATATGACTACGAAAAATTGGTTACAGAAGCTGGTGATGAGGCTACAGATGTTGCTAAACGTTATGATAAATACGCTGCAGCCCAAGCTTGGTTGACAGATAGTGCTTTGATTATTCCAACTACATCTCGTACAGGGCGTCCAATCTTGTCTAAGATGGTACCATTTACAATACCATTTGCATTGTCAGGAAATAAAGGTACAAGTGAGCCGCTCTTGTACAAATACTTGGAACTTCAAGACAAGGCAGTTACTGCAGATGAATACCAAAAAGCTCAAGAAAAATGGATGAAAGAAAGCAGAATCCAATAAAAAAGCGCAAGAAGAACTTGCCAAACATGTCAAATAAAGGTAAGGGAGTTGGTTTGTAGCCGACTCCTTTATATTCTTCGAAAATCTATTCAAACCACATCAGCTTCCATCTGCAACCTCAAACCACTGTTTTGAGCAACCTGCGGCTAGTTTCCTAGTTTGCTCTTTGATTTTCGTTGAGTATTAGCTATCTTGTAGTAAAAAATCCTGAGAATTTCTAACTCTCAGGATTTTTCGTGTTTACTGTTGTGGTTGTTGAAATTGAGGGGCCTGTGGTTGTTGTTGGATTTGTTGGCCAGGTTGTCCCTGATTTGGATTTGTTGGAGCAGGATTATTTGATTGTTGACCAGGAGTAGGTGTTACTTGGGTAGTTGAACTTTCAGTTGTTGTAGAGGGATTCTCTACATCTGATTGTGTTTGTTGTGTATCAGGAGTACTCCATGTATTTCTTGCTCCGTTTAGGAATACGAACTGCCCGTTTCTATATAGTCCCTCAGGCATTGTCCAATCTCCAGGATGGTTATTTTGAGCAAGGTAGCTCATCATGCTACGATAGACTCTAGCAGCAACTGTGAGGCCATCACCTACAATAGGAGTGAGACGGTTGGTATAACCTGTCCAAACGGCCATAGAATACTTACGAGTATAACCAACAAACATTTCATCTGGAGCTACATAGCCAGTGTTCTTGATGTGTTTTTCAATTTCATCATCTGTGTAGTTAGAAGTACCTGTTTTACCTGCTTGAGGAATTCCAGGCAGATAGGCGTTGTAACCTATTCCAGATGTCAAGACTGTTTTCATCATTTCTGTCATCATGTAGGCAGTAGACTCTTTCATAGCTCTTGTACCAGCGTCAGAAAATTCTTTTTCACTACCATCACTAAAGACGATTTTATTGATGTACATTGGTTTGTGGTAGATACCGCCATTAGCGAATGCAGCGTAAGCCGCAGCCATTTTCTCACTGCTTGCACCGTACTGTTTACCAGATTCAGTTGTATTACTTGAAATAGCATTTGAATAGTGCATTACAGGATAGTCGATGCCTAAACCATTTAGGAAGTTTTTAGCTCTATCTAAACCAACCTTGTTTAGTGTTTCAACAGCAGGTACGTTACGAGATTGTTGAAGGGCATATTGCAGAGTAATGTTACCAAAATATGCTCTATCCCAGTTGTAGAGAGGGGTACTTGTTCCAGGATAGTTATAAGGAATATCGTGGACAGTAGCTGCAGTTGAATCATATACACCGTATTCTAAGGCTGGGGCATAATCAGTGATTGGCTTCATGGTTGATCCCCAGTCACGGTTGGTTTCCACAGCTTGGTTAGTACCGAATGAAACATTGCTTGCTTGGTGACGAGCTCCAAGTTGGGCGATGACTTTACCATTGGAAGTATCTACGATAGTTGAGGCTACTTGAAGGTCATCATCTGGATAAGAGACATATTCATCTGTATTGTAAATATCCCAAAGTCTTTGTTGAATGTCCTTGTCTACATTGGTGTAGACTTCCATTCCAGTAGTAAGAAGATTATATCCCGTTTCGTGCTCTACTTGTTCAATAACCTCTTTTAGATAGTTATCCATATACGCTGGATAAGTAGCAGCTGACTTAAGACTTTGTAAACCATCAGTGATAGGTGTGTTGATAGCTTTTTCATATTGTTCAGCACTAATGTAATCTTGTCCTCTCATTTCTGAAAGAACCAAATTACGACGGTCCAACGCTGCATCTGGATGAGAGTAAGGATCGTATTGGTTGGGTGCCTGTGGCATACCTGCTAGCAAAGCTAATTGAGGTAGAGAGAGGTCTTTTAAGTCTTTTCCGTAGTAATTTTGGGCTGCTGTCTGCATACCATAGTTACCATTTGACATATAGACCTTATTGATGTAGTAGGTAAGGATTTCTTGTTTGGTAGCTTTTTGTTCCAATTGGACAGCTAACCATGCCTCTTGTGCTTTTCGGGAGATATTTTGATCCGAAGTTGATGTTGAGAAATAGGTCAACTTAATCAACTGCTGGGTTAGGGTTGATCCTCCCTGTAAAGAGTTACTTTGTAAGTTACGTAAGAAGGCCCCCATGATCCGAATCGTATCTACCCCTCTGTGGTCAAAGAAGCGATGGTCCTCGATAGACACGATGGCTTTGACTAAATCAGTAGGAATTTCGTTGGCCTGAGCGTTTACTCGGCGTTCAGAGCCCAGATCGGCAATGAGTTCGTTATTATTGTCGTAAATCTTGCTCGAAGTTGTTGCAACTAATTTACTATCTGATAGTGCTGGAGCTTTACTTACAAAATAGAGGAAAACACCCCCACCCAATAGAAATAATGCGATAAAGAGAGTTAGGAAAAAGATTCCAGTATACTTTAATATTCGCATAAGAATGTATTTATTCATCTTGTTTACCACTAGTAAATGTTCTTTGATGACATCGAGATAGGGAATTTGTGGAAATGCTCCTAGTTTTATCTGGTAACCGTATTCTCGTATGTATCCAAGTGGCATTGATTTTTGCCCCTTATCTTGATGATAGAAGCGAATCAAATCATGTGCCGGTAATAAGTAGGTTTCTTGCTGAGAAGAAAAGTGAAGAAGGACAAAGCAGATTCCTTGTTGTGCAAGGACTTGTTCCATATGCTGAATCTGATGTGGATGAAAATTTTTCATCGGGATCGCTTGTTTCTGCCTGGTTTCCTTGGCTTCAAAGTCGATGTAGTATCCATCATAAACACCTGAATAGTCTGTCGTTGAAGCTTGTCGAAAATAGGCTTCAACAATCTTGGCACGACTTCGTTGTGGATAGTCCACTCGTACGATTTGAATAGGGGTTGGTTTCTTGTGTATAACAGCCAAGCCCTGAGACAAATAGTAGTCGTTGGTAGCATTAATCATCTTTTCAAAAGACATTCCTCGATTTGCGAAATTTTGGGGTTGAGAAAGCGATGTTTGTCTTTTTTGTGATGAAATTTTATGAGGATAGTTGACCATAATTCTCCTTATTGGTACAATAACATCACTCTATTATACCATAATTTTACACAGAAAGGGTTAAAAATGACTACAGCTTTGGTTTTAGGCTATTCTGCTTTTGATTTGGGTTTGTTTTCGGACAAGGATCCTCGTCTTAAATTGATTAAAAAAGCGATACGTAGGGATTTAGAAGCTATGGCAGAAGATGGGGTGACTTGGCTTGTATTTACCGGAACTTTGGGCTTTGAATATTGGGTTTTAGAGGTTGCTCAGGAAATGAAGACCGAATACGGTTTCTACTTGGCCACCATTTTTGCTTTTGAAACTCATGGGGAAAATTGGAATGAAGCCAATCAGATGAAACTGAGTCGTTTTAAGCAAGTAGACTTTGTCAAATATGCCTATCCTCGCTATGAACACAAGGGGCAGTTGAGAGACTACCAGCAGTTTTTACTGGAAAACACGAACAGTTCCTATCTTTTTTATGATGAAGAAAATGCAACGAAACTAGCTTATTTTTACCAAAAGATGAAAAATCAAGAGGACTATTTTATAAAGAGATTAACATTTGATCAATTAAATGAACTTGCTGAAAATTTTTCCGAAAATTGAAGCTTTGACCTTGATTTTTGTTTGGCTTTTTTTATATAATAATACTAGCAAGCGAGAATGGAGAGAGACATGGCAAGTATTATTTTTTTCAGCGAAAGATATTTTTGAACAAGAGTTTGGACGTGAAGTCCGTGGCTATAGTAAAGTAGAAGTTGATGAGTTTTTAGACGATGTTATTAAGGACTATGAAACCTATGCTGCCTTGGTCAAGTCACTTCGTCAGGAAATTGCGGATTTGAAGGAAGAATTAGCTCGTAAACCGAAACCTTCACCAGTTCAAGCAGAACCCCTTGAAGCGGCAACTACAAGTTCTATGACGAACTTTGATATTTTAAAACGTTTGAATCGTCTTGAAAAAGAAGTATTTGGTAAACAAATTTTAGATAACTCAGGATTTTAAGAGTTTATTTAAAAGATGCAATTTTTGGATAATCGCGTGAGGAGAATTACTTTTCATGAGGAAAGTCCATGCTAGCACAGGCTGTGATGCCTGTAGTGTTTGTGCTAGGCGAAACCATAAGCCTAGGGACGAGAAATCGTTACGGCAGTTGAAATGGCTAAGTCCTTGGATAGGCCAGAGTAGGCTTTAAAGTGCCACAGTGACGGAGTCTTTCTGGAAACGGAGAGAGTGGAACGCGGTAAACCCCTCAAGCTAGCAACCCAAATTTTGGTCGGGGCATGGAGTGCACGGAAACGAACGTAGTACTCTGACTGCTATCAGCCGTAGGCTGTTAGTGGTAGACAGATGATTATCGAAGGAAGTGGTCCTAGTCACTTCTGGAACAAAACATGGCTTATAGAAAATTGCATATAGGTTGAGGCTGAGAAAATTTTCTCAACCTCATTTTTTAAAGTGGACATATAGAAAGGTCTTGCAAGACTATAAAATGAAAAAAGAATTTAATTTAATTGCAACTGCGGCGGCAGGTCTTGAAGCTGTTGTGGGAAGAGAAGTGCGAGAGTTGGGCTACGATTGTCAGGTTGAAAACGGTCGTGTGCGTTTTCAAGGAGACGTGAGAGCTATTATCGAAACTAACCTCTGGCTTCGGGCAGCAGATCGTATCAAAATTATCGTAGGAACGTTCTCAGCTAAGACTTTTGAAGAGCTGTTTCAAGGAGTTTTCGCTCTAGATTGGGAAAATTATTTACCGCTTGGGGCTCGGTTCCCGATTTCGAAAGCCAAATGTGTTAAATCTAAACTACACAATGAACCAAGTGTGCAGGCTATTTCAAAGAAAGCTGTTGTTAAGAAATTGCAGAAACACTACGCCCGTCCAGAAGGTGTTCCTCTCATGGAGAATGGACCAGAGTTCAAGATTGAAGTTTCTATTCTAAAGGATGTGGCAACTGTCATGATTGATACGACCGGATCTAGCCTCTTTAAACGTGGTTATCGTACGGAAAAAGGTGGCGCTCCTATCAAGGAAATATGGCGGCAGCTATTTTGCAACTTTCTAACTGGTATCCAGACAAGCCTTTAATTGATCCGACCTGTGGTTCGGGGACTTTCTGTATCGAGGCTGTCATGATTGCTCGAAAGATGGCACCAGGACTTCGTCGCTCTTTTGCTTTTGAGGAATGGAACTGGGTCAGTGATCGTTTGATCCAAGAAGTGCGCACAGAAGCGGCCCAAAAAGTGGATCGTGAACTGGAACTGGATATCATGGGTTGTGATATTGATGCTCGCATGGTGGAGATTGCTAAGGCTAATGCTCAGGCAGCTGGTGTTGCAGGAGATATTACCTTTAAGCAGATGCGCGTGCAGGATTTACGTTCGGATAAAATCAATGGTGTGATTATCTCCAATCCGCCTTATGGAGAACGTTTATCAGATGATGCAGGGGTGACCAAGCTTTATGCTGAACTGGGTCAAGTATTTGCACCGCTGAAAACTTGGAGTAAGTTTATACTAACTAGTGATGAAGTCTTTGAAAGCAAGTATGGTAGCCAAGCGGACAAGAAGCGTAAACTGTATAACGGAACCCTAAAGGTGGATCTGTATCAATATTTTGGTCAACGTGTCAAACGGCAAGAGGTAAAATAGAAAGGTAAACGTATGAATAAGAAAAGACGGAATCGTCATAAAAAAGAAGACCAAGAACCGCGATTTGATTTTGATGAAGCAAAAGAGTTAACAGTTGGTCAAGCTATTCGTAAAAATGAAGAAGTAGAAGCAGGGGTCTTGCCTGAGGACTCCATTTTAGATAAGTATGTCAAGCAACACAAAGATGAAATTGAGGCGGATAAGTTTGCGACTCGCCAATACAAAAAGGAGGAATTAGTCGAAACGCAGAGTTTGGATGATCTTATCCAAGAGATTCGGGAAGAGACAGCTGTTGAGCCTACGATAGTAGAGAATGATTTCATCCAGTTTGATGACTTAGAATCTACACAAGTGACAGAAACTCCTTTTGATGAGGAATTTGACACTGAGGAGGCAGTCGAAACAGAGTATCCAATGGTGGATAGTGAAGATGGGAAAAGCGTTAAGAAACAGATTCTTTATGGCTTGTTAGCTGCGGTAGGGATTCTTGTTATTGGAACTGGTTATTATGTTTATAGTCAAGTGGCTCGTTCGACCAAGGAAATCCAAACTTCTCAATCAACCACAAACTCGCAGGCAGAAGCGGAAGGATTTAATAATTTATACGATGCCTTCTATACAGATAGCAATAAAACAACTTTGAAGAATAGCCAGTTTGATAAACTGAGTCAACTGAAGACTTTACTTGATAAGCTAGAAGGTAGTCGCGAATATACGCTTGCTAAATCGAAATATGACAGCTTAGAAACGCAAATCAAGGCCATCCAAGAAGTCAATGCACAATTTGAAAAACCAGCTATTGTGGATGGTGTTCTGGATACCAATGCCAAAGCCAAAGTGGATGCTAAATTTACAGATATTAAAACAGGGAATACGGAGATTGACAAAGTGTTAGATAAGGCTATCAGCCTTGGTAAGAGTCAAAAGACAAGCACTTCTAGCTCAAGTCAAACCAGCAGTTCTAGTCAAGCAAGTGCAAATTCTTCTACAGAGAGTACTACAAGTAACACTAGTCCGTCTTCAAGCGCCTCAACAAATAGTTCAGTTTCTGCGCGGGATGATAGCCATGGCGGTCTATCAAGTTCTGGAGTTAACCTACAAAGAGCTTCAAGCCGTGTGCCGTTCAATCAATCGGCTGTGGATGACAGTAACAACTCTGCCTGGGATTTTTGCTGATGGTGTCTTGGAACAAATTCTAGCGACTTCACGTTCACGTGGTTACATCACTGGTAACCAATACATCCTTGAACGTGTCAATATCGTTAATGGAAATGGTTATTACAACCTCTACAAAACCAGATGGAACCTATCTCTTTACGCTTAACTGTAAGACAGGATACTTTGTTGGAAATGGTTCTGGACATGCGGATGCCTTGGACTATTAAGCAATCGTTACAAAATTCTTTCTTTTTCCAAAAGTAAAAATGATAAAAATAAAACAAATTAAACAAGAGGAGTGTCAAATGACAAAAGCTAACTTTGGTGTCGTAGGTATGGCCGTAATGGGTCGTAACCTTGCCCTTAATATTGAATCTCGTGGTTACACAGTTGCTATTTACAACCGTAGTAAAGAAAAAACTGAAGATGTAATTGCTTGCCATCCTGAAAAGAACTTTGTACCAAGCTATGACGTTGAAAGTTTTGTAAACTCAATCGAAAAACCTCGTCGTATTATGCTCATGGTTCAAGCTGGACCTGGTACAGATGCTACAATTCAAGCCCTTCTTCCACACCTTGACAAGGGTGATATCTTGATCGACGGAGGAAACACTTTCTACAAAGATACCATCCGTCGTAATGAAGAATTGGCAAATTCAGGTATCAACTTTATCGGTACTGGGGTTTCTGGTGGTGAAAAAGGTGCCCTTGAAGGTCCTTCTATCATGCCTGGTGGACAAAAAGAGGCCTACGAATTGGTTGCGGATGTTCTTGAAGAAATCTCAGCTAAAGCACCAGAAGATGGCAAACCATGTGTGACTTACATCGGTCCTGATGGAGCTGGTCACTACGTGAAAATGGTTCACAACGGTATCGAGTACGGTGATATGCAATTGATCGCAGAAAGCTATGACTTGATGCAACACTTGCTAGGTCTTTCTGCAGAAGACATGGCTGAAATCTTTACTGAGTGGAACAAGGGTGAATTGGACAGCTACTTGATCGAAATCACAGCTGATATCTTGAGCCGTAAAGACGATGAAGGCCAAGATGGACCAATCGTAGACTACATCCTTGATGCTGCAGGCAACAAGGGAACTGGTAAATGGACTAGCCAATCATCACTTGATCTTGGTGTTCCATTGTCACTCATCACTGAGTCAGTATTTGCACGTTACATCTCTACTTATAAAGAAGAACGCGTGCATGCTAGCAAGGTTCTTCCAAAACCAGCTGCCTTCAAATTTGAAGGAGACAAGGCTGAGTTGATTGAAAAAATCCGTCAAGCCCTTTACTTCTCAAAAATCATTTCATACGCACAAGGTTTTGCTCAATTGCGTGTAGCTTCTAAAGAAAATAACTGGAACTTGCCATTTGCAGACATCGCATCTATCTGGCGTGATGGCTGTATCATCCGTTCTCGTTTCTTGCAAAAGATTACAGATGCTTACAACCGTGATGCAGACCTTGCTAACCTTCTTTTGGATGAGTACTTCTTGGATGTTACTGCTAAGTATCAACAAGCAGTGCGTGATATCGTAGCTCTTGCCGTTCAAGCTGGTGTGCCAGTGCCAACTTTCTCAGCAGCTATTACTTACTTTGATAGCTACCGTTCAGCTGACCTTCCAGCTAACTTGATCCAAGCGCAACGTGACTACTTTGGTGCCCACACTTACCAACGTAAAGACAAAGAAGGAACATTCCACTACTCTTGGTATGACGAAAAATAAGTAGGTCTGCCATGGGGAAACGGATTTTATTACTTGAGAAAGAACGAAATCTAGCTCATTTTTTAAGTTTGGAACTCCAAAAAGAGCAATACCGAGTTGATCAGGTTGAGGAGGGGCAAAAAGCCCTCTCCATGGCTCTTCAGACAGACTATGACTTGATTTTATTGAATGCTCGTCTGGGGGATATGACAGCCCAGGATTTTGCAGATAAGCTGAGTCGGACTAAGCCAGCCTCAGTGATCATGGTCTTGGACCATCGCGAGGAATTGCAAGATCAGATTGAGACAATCCAACGCTTTGCCGTTTCTTACATCTATAAGCCAGTTATTATTGATAATTTGGTGGCTCGTATTTCAGCGATTTTCCGAGGTCGGGACTTCATCGACCAACACTGTAGTCAGATGAAGGTTCCAACGTCTTACCGCAATCTGCGTATGGATGTAGAACATCATACCGTTTATCGTGGCGAGGAGATGATTGCTCTGACGCGTCGTGAGTATGACCTTTTGGCTACTCTTATGGGAAGCAAGAAGGTTCTGACTCGTGAGCAGTTGTTGGAAAGTGTCTGGAAGTATGAAAGTGCGACCGAAACAAATATCGTGGATGTCTATATCCGTTATCTACGTAGCAAGCTTGATGTAAAAGGTCAAAAAAGCTACATTAAAACAGTACGTGGTGTTGGTTACACCATGCAAGAATAGAAAGCAGTTGCAGTTATGTAACTGCTGCTTGAGCTCCATACTATCTGTAACAGGAATTCCTGAATACCAGATAGTATGGGGCTTTTTTGAAGAGGTCAAAATGCAGGCTACTAGACGGCTCGTAATGTTTCAAAGAGATGGTGAGAGAGAATGATTTTTTCTTGACCATAGTTTATATTCAATGAACATTAAAGAGCAAACTAGAAAGCTAACCTCAAGCTGTACTTGAGTACGGTAAGGCGACGCTGACGTGGTTTGAAGAGATTTTCGAAGAGTGTTGGTATCTGACAAGCTTTACTTTCATAGTTTTCTACTTTTTGACGCTCAAAAGGGATGAGCTAACTGTAGTTAGAGTTAATATACTCTTTATAAGTATTCAAAAAAATGGCATTTATCATAGTCTTGAAGAAAAAAAGGAATTTTATTTTTTATTGAAACGTTATAATATAATAACTATAGAAAAGACTTGAAATAGCATAGAGATGAGGGAAATAATAAATTTAAATTGATATAGTTGACAAATTTAATGTTGTAAATTATAATGTGTATGTATGTATGTATGTGTATGTATGTATGTATGTATATTACATGCTATTTTTAGTAATCAAAAAGGAGAAAATATAGTGTATTTTTAATCGTAAAAATGCAGAACAAAAGAACTGGAGAATGATCAAAAAAGGAAAGCATTTCCTATTCGGTTGTTCTCTTGTTTTTGCGGTCGGTGCTAGCTTAGCTACTCAAGTGGTCCATGCAAACACAGCAGAAACTACTGTAGAAAGCAACTCGACTACTGGGGAAGTTACCCCTACACAGAACGGAGATGGCAAGACTTATGAAGCTCCTGCTGCTGTAGCAGAAATCAAGCCAGAAGTTGCTACAACACCAGCAGTAGCGGAAAAATTAGGTGGAGAAACTGCAAAAGAAGTTAAAGCTTTAGATAAAACTAAACTTGAAAGCTACATTTCAGAAATTGAGACAAAACTTTCTAACGGTTTTTACGCTAACAAAACTGAAGAAAGTGTTGCAGTCTTAAAAGCTGACTTAGAAACAGCAAAAGCTACATTAGCGAATGCAACTACTCAAGCTGAACTAAAAAAAGCTTACAGTAAACTTGTCACTACAGTGAACTCTAAATTAAAAAACAAACCTGTAGAGAAAAAAGAAACTCCAACGGTAGATACTACTAACGGAAAAGAAACTGTAGGTAAACAAGCAGAAAACACTGAACCTAAATCAGAATCTAACTCAATCGAAAACACAGGATCTAACGATCCACGTAATAATCAACCAATCCCAGCAGGAATTCAATTTAGGGCGGAAGTTGCCGTTTCGCAACCGGCAGAGGAAAACAGACCCCAAATAATCACTATGACACTCATATCCTTAATGATATCAATAAGAAGACAGATCCAAAGGAAGCTGAGCGTATAGTTGGAAGGGTAACTGATTATAAGGTTAGATACAACAAAGATGAGAACGGGAAAATTACTTCATTAGATTGGCTTGTTTTCTTCAATAACCATTCAGAAAATTTATATAATACGTATGGTACTGACGGTGGAGAGATTTACCGTAACTATATCCAGATTCCTAAAGAAGTGAATATGCCGGATACGATTACGCGTGCGCAGTATGCGAGCCCAAGAAATCCTAAATTCTTCCCCGGTGAGAGACTACCTCGACGTTACAAACCGAATGGTGAACCGGTTAGCGCTTCTTCAACGTTTGACAAACCAACGCCAGACATGGCTTCAGGTCTACCAAGAGAAGCTCTTGATCGTTTTAATCTAGCTGATTGGCCTAGTACGCTTAGAGGTCGTTCTGTAGAAAATCTTGCTACTCAACTACATAGATATTTCAAGAGTGCAGCTGATGAGCCGGCAACTCGAGATATACTAAAGGCGGCAGCTATAAATGAAGACCGAATGATTGTAGACCGTTCAACTACAGGTGGTTCTAGTTTTAATAGCTATGTATGGAGTTTTACAACAACCGTTCCTAACGACACCACTAATGAACAACTGAAAGATATGAAGGTCATATTTGGGATGATGCGTAGTGCCACTGCGGGTGCCAACGGAGCCTTTATCAATGTTGCATCGAACCCTGTAAATATGTGGCAGTCTGATATTTACACACCAACAGCGAAAGATCAAACTGTAAAAGCTGGACAACAACCAACTGCAGAAAAATCAATTGGAAACTTTAACACTCTTCCACAAGGAACAACAGCAGTCTACACAACAACTGTAGATACATCGAACCCAGGAACCGTAAAACCAACAGTACGTATAACTTACCCAGATACATCTACAAAAGAAGTTTCTGTAAATGTAATTGTTGAAAAAGAAGCAGTAGCACCAGCTAAGCCAGTTATCACAACAAGTCTAACAGGTAAAGCTAACACTAAAACTCCGGTTGAAGTGAAAGCAGAAGCGGGGTCTACAGTTTCTCTGTTCGCCAAAGATGGCACTAAACTTGGAACAGCCGTTGCGAGTGCCCAAGGCGTGGCAAGCATCACTCCAACAGTAAACATTCCAACCGGTATTGTAGCAGCGACAGCTACCAAAAATGGTAAAACATCAGAAGTAAGTGATCCTGTAGAAGCAACGCCAGCAGCAGTTACTCCACAACCAGAAACACCGAAACCAAGCACGCCAGCACCAGGTGCAGCGACTAACAAACCAGCAGCAGGTGCAGCGACTAGCGCTCCAGAAATTGTCAATGATTTGGCAGGTAAAGCAAGTACGCCAGCTGATGTGACTATCAAAGCACCAGCAGGTTCAACTGTTAAGCTTTACAACACAGATGGTGTCGTGATTGGTGAAGCTGTAGCTAATGCCCAAGGTGTAGCAACTGTTCACCCTACAAACAGTCTTCCAGCAGGAGATATTACAGCTACTTCAACACCAGCAGGTGGAAGTGAGTCAGCTAAGAGTGCACCGATTACAGTTACAGCATCACCGTTGACTGAAGAAGGAGTAAGTAAAAAAAGGTGATTCTCATACGCAGCTTCTATTGTCTAAGCACCATGTAACAGTTTATCCTGGAGATAAGATTGATATTGACGTTTGGGCAGAGGCGTCACCTTCTCTTGAGGAATTCTCTGTTCCTCAAAATGCAGTTGCGGTCACAGGAGTGGCACCGGAAGGTCACTTCTTCAGCAGTTCAGGTGGAGAGACCTATAAGAAAAAATATAATAAATACAAGGGTACAGTTGCTGATACACAAAAGGCAGGTAATGTAGATGTTGGATTTATTATTCGTAATAAAAATGGTACCCGAGTTACAGATGTCCTTAGAGTTACCGTTCTTGAGACTGCTAAGAAATATGAGCCAGTTGCAGGTACAAAAGTAGATATTGCAGATTCTAACGGCGTTAGTGAAACTGAAAAGAATAAGATTATCGAAGCAGTGAAAACTGCTAACCCAAGTCTTCCAGCAGATTCACAATACAGTGTGGATGAAAAAGGGAACCTTACTATCACTTATCCTGATGGATCAAAAGATAAGATTGCAGCAGCCTACCTCGTTAACCCAGCGAAAGACACAACAGCTCCAGAACAACCAACGGTAGAAACTGATCTTACAGGTAAAGCAGGAACTAAGACACCAGTTGAAGTGACTGCTGAACCAGGTTCAACTGTTGCCCTTTACGATAAAGACAACAACAAGATCGGTGAAGCAACTGCAGGAGAAAATGGTAAAGCAACGATTACTCCAAAAGTTGATATTCCAGCAGGTCCTGTAACAGCCAAAGCAACGGATGCAGCAGGTAATGAATCAAAACCAAGTGTTGCCAAAGAAGCAACTCCAGCACGTGAAAACGTAGCACCAACAGTAGAAATTCCTTACTCAGATCCAGCTCCAAACAAAAAAGAAGTTTATCTTTATACAGGAGAAGAAGCTGACGTTGATATTACCTTTAATGACGATTCTGGAAAAATTAAATCTGCTGCGTTAAAACAAGGTGGTAATAAACCATTATCAGCAGTTGGTGGCAATCCAGATAAACAGGATAATCAATTCGGTTACACTGTAACAGCAATTAATTCTGAAACAGCGACACCTGCGAAAATTAAAGTAACAGGACAAGTTTCTGGCATAGCGGCAGAAAAATTACCGAAAACAGAAGATGATTCTTTAGATCTTGTAACACGTTATGCAACAGCAACAGATACAGATGGTGCAGAGATTTCAAATAATGCAGTAAAAAATAAGAATAATGCAGGAGAAATAGTTGGTACATACTTAACTGACCCAGGAGCAGTAACTTTCGTATTAAAAGCACAAACTAAAAAATATGATATTAAAACTCCAGCGTCGGCTGATAAAGTAACCGTATCAGATGCTAACAATGTTACTGATAAAGAGTTTGAAAAAATTAAAGAGAAAGTTAAAGTTGAATATTCTCAAAACAATCCAGATGCACGTTTAGCTGACAAAAAAGGTAAAGAAGTAGAAGATACTTCAAAAGTTGTTGATAAAGTAGAAAAAGAAGGAAACAAAGTTGTTGTAACCTATAAAGATGGTTCTAAAGATACAAAACCATTGTCAGAATTTGTAAACGTAGTTCCAACAGTAGAAGTACCATACTCAAATGCTGCTAAACGTCAGATCTACGTTTATACAGGTGAAAAGACTGATTTAACATTCACAGGTAAAGACGAAACTGAAGTTAAAGACTTATACCTACGTGGACCTGTAAATACTACATCGGATAATGCGGCAAGTTATGGATTAACAACAGGTAAAGTTGAAAATGGTGCGGTAACTGGCGAAGGAACAGTCTCTGCTGATAAGAGAACAGCTACTATCAAGATGACTGGTACTACAAACCTTAACGCTGGTCAGAAGTGGACAAGTTTCATTGAGGCTAAAGATAGCGATAATGCTAAATCAATGACAGGTGTAAACTATAATGTTGAAAATGATGATGACGCAGCACGTCAACAAAAACCAGGATATGTTCAATTCATCGTTAAATCTCAAACGGATAAGTACGATATCAAGACACCAACTGAAAAAGTTGAGGTAGCTAATCCAGCTAATGTAACAGCAGATGACTTAGATAAAATCAAAGAAAAACTGCAACTTGAGTACAAGCAGGATAACGACGACGCGAATATCGCAAAAAATGCTGCAGTTGATAAAAATGGTAAGATTCAATCAGTAACAAAAGATAACGCTGGAAATCTTGTAGTAACATATACAGATGATTCTACAGATACAAAACCATTGTCAGAATTTGTAACTAAAAAACCAACAGCAGATACAAAAGCTCCAGCTAAACCAGAAATCAAAACAGATCTAACAGATAAAGCAGGAACTAAGACACCAGTTGAAGTAAGTGCAGAACCAGGATCTAAGGTTGAGTTGTTCGACAAAGACGGTAATAAGCTTGGTGAAGGCGTAGCGGACGAAAACGGAAAAGCTACAATTACACCAACGAAAGAGCTTCCAGCAGGAGACGTAACAGCGAAAGCAACAGATCCAGCAGGAAATGTGTCAGAACCAAGCACACCAGAAAAAGCAACAGCAGATACAAAAGCTCCAGCTAAACCAGAAATCAAAACAGATCTAACAGATAAAGCAGGAACTAAGACACCAGTTGAAGTAAGTGCAGAACCAGGATCTAAGGTTGAGTTGTTCGACAAAGACGGTAATAAGCTTGGTGAAGGCGTAGCGGACGAAAACGGAAAAGCTACAATTACACCAACGAAAGAGCTTCCAGCAGGAGACGTAACAGCGAAAGCAACAGATCCAGCAGGAAATGTGTCAGAACCAAGTGTTCCAGCAACTGCAACTAAGGATACAAAAGCTCCAGCTAAACCAGAAGTTAAGACAGATCTAACAGATAAAGCAGGAACTAAGACACCAGTTGAAGTAAGTGCAGAACCAGGATCTAAAGTTGAGCTATTTGATAAAGATGGTCACAAGCTTGGTGAAGGAGTAGCAGGAAAAGATGGAAAAGCTACAATCACACCAACGAGAGAGCTTCCAGCAGGAGACGTAACAGCGAAAGCAACAGATCCAGCAGGAAATGTGTCAGAACCAAGTGTTCCAGCAACCGCAACTAAGGATACAAAAGCTCCAGCTAAACCAGAAGTTAAGACAGATCTAACAGGTAAAGCAGGAACTAAGGATCCAGTTGAAGTGACAGCAGAACCAGGATCTAAAGTTGAGTTGTTCGACAAAGATGGTAAGAAGATTGGTGAAGGCGTAGCAGGAAAAGATGGAAAAGCTACAATCACACCAACGAGAGAGCTTCCAGCAGGAGACGTAACAGCGAAAGCAACAGATCCAGCAGGCAATGTGTCAGAACCAAGCACACCAGAAAAAGCAACAGCAGATACAAAAGCTCCAGCTAAACCAGAAATCAAAACAGATCTAACAGATAAAGCAGGAACTAAGACACCAGTTGAAGTAAGTGCAGAACCAGGATCTAAGGTTGAGTTGTTCGACAAAGACGGTAATAAGCTTGGTGAAGGCGTAGCGGACGAAAACGGAAAAGCTACAATTACACCAACGAAAGAGCTTCCAGCAGGAGACGTAACAGCGAAAGCAACAGATCCAGCAGGAAATGTCAGAACCAAGCACACCAGAAAAAAAGCAACAGCAGATACAAAAGCTCCAGCTAAAACCAGAAATCAAAACAGATCTAACAGATAAAGCAGGAACTAAGACACCAGTTGAAGTAAGTGCAGAACCAGGATCTAAGGTTGAGTTGTTCGACAAAGACGGTAATAAGCTTGGTGAAGGCGTAGCGGACGAAAACGGAAAAGCTACAATTACACCAACGAAAGAGCTTCCAGCAGGAGACGTAACAGCGAAAGCAACAGATCCAGCAGGAAATGTGTCAGAACCAAGCACACCAGAAAAAGCAACAGCAGATACTAAAAAGCTCCAGCTAAACCAGAAATCAAAAACAGATCTAACAGATAAAGCAGGAACTAAGACACCAGTTGAAGTAAGTGCAGAACCAGGATCTAAGGTTGAGTTGTTCGACAAAGACGGTAATAAGCTTGGTGAAGGCGTAGCGGACGAAAACGGAAAAAGCTACAATTACACCAACGAAAGAGCTTCCAGCAGGAGACGTAACAGCGAAAGCAACAGATCCAGCAGGAAATGTGTCAGAACCAAGCACACCAGAAAAAGCAACAGCAGATACAAAAAGCTCCAGCTAAAACCAGAAATCAAAACAGATCTAACAGATAAAGCAGGAACTAAGACACCAGTTGAAGTAAGTGCAGAACCAGGATCTAAGGTTGAGTTGTTCGACAAAGACGGTAATAAGCTTGGTGAAGGCGTAGCGGACGAAAACGGAAAAAGCTACAATTACACCAACGAAAGAGCTTCCAGCAGGAGACGTAACAGCGAAAGCAACAGATCCAGCAGGAAATGTGTCAGAACCAAGTGTTCCAGCAACTGCAACTAAGATACAAAAGCTCCAGCTAAACCAGAAGTTAAGACAGATCTAACAGATAAAGCAGGAACTAAGACACCAGTTGAAGTAAGTGCAGAACCAGGATCTAAAGTTGAGCTATTTGATAAAGATGGTCACAAGCTTGGTGAAGGAGTAGCAGGAAAAGATGGAAAAGCTACAATCACACCAACGAGAGAGCTTCCAGCAGGAGACGTAACAGCGAAAGCAACAGATCCAGCAGGAAATGTGTCAGAACCAAGTGTTCCAGCAACCGCAACTAAGGATACAAAAGCTCCAGCTAAACCAGAAGTTAAGACAGATCTAACAGGTAAAGCAGGAACTAAGGATCCAGTTGAAGTGACAGCAGAACCAGGATCTAAAGTTGAGTTGTTCGACAAAGATGGTAAGAAGATTGGTGAAGGCGTAGCAGGAAAAGATGGAAAAGCTACAATCACACCAACGAGAGAGCTTCCAGCAGGAGACGTAACAGCGAAAGCAACAGATCCAGCAGGAAATGTGTCAGAACCAAGTGTTCCAGCAACCGCAACTAAGGATACAAAAGCTCCAGCTAAACCAGAAGTTAAGACAGATCTAACAGATAAAGCAGGAACTAAGACACCAGTTGAAGTAAGTGCAGAACCAGGATCTAAAGTTGAGTTGTTCGACAAAGACGGTAACAAGCTTGGTGAAGGCGTAGCGGACGAAAACGGAAAAGCTACCATCACACCAACGAAAGAGCTTCCAGCAGGAGACGTAACAGCGAAAGCAACAGATCCAGCAGGAAATGTGTCAGAACCAAGTGTTCCAGCAACTGCAACTAAGGATACAAAAGCTCCAGCTAAACCAGAAGTTAAGACAGATCTAACAGATAAAGCAGGAACTAAGACACCAGTTGAAGTAAGTGCAGAACCAGGATCTAAAGTTGAGCTATTTGATAAAGATGGTCACAAGCTTGGTGAAGGAGTAGCAGGAAAAGATGGAAAAGCTACAATCACACCAACGAGAGAGCTTCCAGCAGGAGACGTAACAGCGAAAGCAACAGATCCAGCAGGAAATGTGTCAGAACCAAGTGTTCCAGCAACCGCAACTAAGGATACAAAAGCTCCAGCTAAACCAGCGGTAACACCAGTTGTAGATCCAAGTAACTTGACTGAAGCAGAAAAAGCTAAGGTAGCCGACGAAGTTAAGAAATCAAACCCAACAGTAACAGATGTTAAGGTTGGCAAAGATGGCACAACAACAGTAACCTTCCCAGATGGTACAACAGCCGTTATCCCATCAGGTGATACAGTTAAGAAATCATCAGATAAGGCAGTTAAGGATCCAGCGGTAACACCAGTTGTAGATCCAAGTAACTTGACTGAAGCAGAAAAAGCTAAGGTAGCCGACGAAGTTAAGAAATCAAACCCAACAGTAACAGATGTTAAGGTTGGCAAAGATGGCACAACAACAGTAACCTTCCCAGATGGTACAACAGCCGTTATCCCATCAGGTGATACAGTTAAGAAATCATCAGATAAGGCAGTTAAGGATCCAGCGGTAACACCAGTTGTAGATCCAAGCAACTTGACTGAAGCAGAAAAAGCTAAGGTAGCAGAAGCAGTTAAGAAATCAAACCCAACAGTAACAGATGTTAAGGTTGGCAAAGATGGCACAACAACGGTAACCTTCCCAGATGGTACAACAGCCGTAATTCCATCAGCTAATGCAGTTAAGAAATCATCAGATAAGGCAGTTAAGGATCCAGCGGTAACACCAGTTGTAGATCCAAGTAACTTGACTGAAGCAGAAAAAGCTAAAGGTAGCAGAAGCAGTTAAGAAATCAAACCCAACAGTAACAGATGTTAAGGTTGGCAAAGATAGCACAACAACAGTAACCTTCCCAGATGGCAGCACAGCCGTTATTCCATCAGGTGATACAGTTAAGAAATCATCAGATAAGGCAGTTAAGGATCCAGCGGTAACACCAGTTGTAGATCCAAGCAACTTGACTGAAGCAGAAAAAGCTAAGGTAGCAGAAGCAGTTAAGAAATCAAACCCAACAGTAACAGATGTTAAGGTTGGCAAAGATGGCACAACAACAGTAACCTTCCCAGATGGTACAACAGCCGTTATCCCATCAGGTGATACAGTTAAGAAATCATCAGATAACGCAATTAAGGATCCAGCGGTAACACCAGTTGTAGATCCAAGCAACTTGACTGAAGCAGAAAAAGCTAAGGTAGCAGAAGCAGTTAAGAAATCAAATCCAACAGTAACAGATGTTAAGGTTGGCAAAGATGGCACAACAACAGTAACCTTCCCAGATGGTACAACAGCCGTTATCCCATCAGGTGATACAGTGAAGAAATCATCAGATAATGCAGGTAACGATGTGGTTAAACCAGCTGATAAGACTGTGGTAGCGAACCCAGATAAACTTACAGATGCTGAGAAGAAAGCCATCGAAGACAAAGTTAAAGCTGTAAATCCAGGTGCAACTGTAGTAGTAGACGATAAAGGAAACGCTACAGTGACAACGCCAGCAGGAAACACAGCAGTGATTCCAGCAACAGACTTAACTAAGTCAGCTGAAGATATCTTTAAACAACGTCCATATGTACCATCAAATGGTGGAGGAAATAACAGTGGTAACGGTAACGGAATTTCTGACAATAACGGATCTACTAACACTGATGCAAAAGTGGATAAAGCGAAGTTAGAAGGTGCTATTCGTCAATTGGATGAATTAATCATTAAAGAATCAGCTAAACTTGATGCAGAAACTGCAAAAGAAGCGAATGCATTATCAGCAGATGCTAAGAAAGTATTTGCCAATGCAGACGCAACTCAAGCAGAAGTGGATGCAATGGTTAAACGTATCGAAGACTTCATAGCGAAAGTTGTTTCAGCAACTGATCATGCAATGCCAGCTAATGATCAAGATGCTCAAACACCAGCTAACGCTGGTCAAACAGCATCAGCACAAGCAAATGCGCGTAAAGCAGCTAAAGAGTTGCCAAATACAGGTACAGCAGATTCTACTGTAGCTATGGTAGCAGCTGCCGCAAGTGCATTACTTGGTCTTGGTCTTGCAGGCCGTCGTCGTAAAGAAGACGAAGAAGCTTAATTGGTAGATTGTTTGATAATTATCAGATGATAAATCCGATTTTTAAAGCTTGAACAAGTACCTCTCATAAGAAAATCTCCTAGCAGGAAAGCCTGCTAGGAGATTTTTGCATTTCAGGAAGTCGCAGGCTGACTGTAAGCGCATAATATATCTATTTGAAACTAGAGCAGGACACCATGACTCTTAAAATATTTCTATAAATTAATTTGTCTATTCTAATCTATTTGTTTATAACTTGCATCAATATACTATACATTGTTTTAAAGCCATCATATTGACATACAATTTAATTTTTACTATAATTCTTGCAGGAGGATATATCTAATGAAAACAATAAAAAAATTGATGCAAATTGCATTAGCAGTCTTTTTCTTTGGTTTGCTAGCGACAAGTGCAGTATTGGCGGATGATACTGATTCAGAAGGTTGGCAATTTGTCCAAGAAAATGGTAGAACCTACTACAAGAAGGGGGAACTCAAAGAAACCTACTGGCGAGTGATTGACGGTAAGTACTATTATTTTGATCCTTTATCTGGAGAGATGGTTGTCGGCTGGCAATATATACCTGCTCCACACGAAGGGGTTACGATTGGTTCTTCTATAAGGCAAGATATTGCTTTTAGACCAGATTGGTTTTACTTTGGTCAAGATGGGGTGCTACAAGAATTTGTTGGTAAGCAAGTTTTAGAAGCAAAAACAGCTGCAAATGTCAACAAGCATCATGGGGAACAATATGATAGTCCAGCAGAGAAACGAGTCTATTATTTTGAAGATCAACGTAGTTATCACACCTTAAAAACTGGTTGGATTTATGATGAGGGGCACTGGTATTATTTACTGAAGGATGGTGGTTTTGATTCTCGCATCAACCGATTGACTGTTGGGGAGCTAGCACGTGGTTGGGTTAAGGATTTTCCTCTTACATATGATGAAGATAAGCTAAAAGCTGCTCCATGGTATTATCTAGATCCAACAACTGGTATTATGCAAACTGGTTGGCAATATCTTGGTAACAAGTGGTACTATCTCCGTTCATCAGGAGCAATGTCAACTGGTTGGTATCAGGAAGGCTCAACTTGGTATTATCTAGATGCTGAAAATGGTGATATGAAAACGGGCTGGCAATACCTTGGTAACAAGTGGTACTATCTTCGTTCATCAGGAGCAATGTCAACTGGTTGGTTCCAGGTCGGTAGTAAATGGTACTATGCTTATAGCTCAGGTGCTTAGCAGTGAATACCACTGTAGATGGCTATTCTGTCAATTATAATGGCGAATGGATTCAATAATGAAAGAAGCGATTGTGAAGGAAACAATCGCTTTTTTTGTGAAAATATAATAAAATAGATAGGAGAGAATAAATACTTGTAGGAAAAAATAATACTCTTCGAAAATCAAATTCAAACCACGTCAGCGTCGCCTTACCGTAGCTATGGTTACTGACTTCGTCAGTTCTATCCACAACCTCAAAACAGTGTTTTGAGCAACCTGCGGCTAGCTTCCTAGTTTGCTTTTTGATTTTCATTGAGTATGAGACGGCTTTTTCGTCTAGTAAAAGGAAAAAATGACAAAAAAAATTGGTGTCGGTCAGGCACATAGTAAGATTATTTTAATAGGGGAGCATGCGGTTGTTTACGGTTATCCTGCTATCTCCCTGCCTCTTTTGGAGGTGGAGGTGACTTGTAAGGTAGTTCCTGCAGTGAGTCCTTGGCGCCTCTATGAGGAGGATACTTTGTCCATGGCGGTTTATGCTTCGCTTGAGTATTTGGATATCAAAGAAGCCTGCATTCGTTGTGAGATAGACTCGGCTATCCCTGAGAAACGGGGAATGGGTTCGTCAGCTGCTATCAGTATAGCGGCCATTCGTGCGGTATTTGACTACTATCAGGTAGACCTGCCTCATGATGTACTAGAAATCTTGGTCAATCGGGCGGAGATGATTGCCCATATGAATCCGAGTGGTTTGGATGCCAAGACCTGTCTCAGTGACCAGCCTATTCGCTTTATTAAGAATGTAGGATTTACAGAGCTTGAGATGGATTTATCTGCCTATTTGGTGATTGCAGATACGGGCGTTTATGGTCATACTCGTGAAGCCATCCAAGTGGTTCAAAGTAAGGGCAAGGATGCCCTACCGTTTTTGCATGCCTTGGGAGAATTGACCCAGCAGGCAGAAGAAGCGATTTCACAAAAAAATGCTGAAGACTGGGACAAATCCTCAGTCAAGCGCATTTACATCTAAAAGAAATTGGTGTTAGTAGCCCTGAGGCAGACCATCTGGTAGAAACGGCTCTTAGCCATGGTGCTCTGGGTGCCAAGATGAGCGGTGGTGGGCTAGGAGGCTGTATCATAGCCTTGGCAACCAATTTGACTCAAGCTCAAGAACTAGCAGAAAGATTAGAAGAGAAAGGAGCTGTTCAGACATGGATAGAGAGCCTGTAACAGTACGTTCTTACGCAAATATTGCTATTATCAAATATTGGGGAAAGAAAAAAGAAAAAGAGATGGTGCCTGCTACTAGCAGCATCTCTCTGACTTTGGAAAACATGTACACAGAGACGGCCCTGTCGCCTCTACCGACGGATGCGACTGCTGATGTTTTTTACATCAATGGTCAGCTACAAAATGAGGCGGAGCATTCCAAGATGAGCAAGATTATTGATCGTTACCGTCCAGCTGGGGAGGGCTTTATTCGAATTGATACTCAAAATAATATGCCTACCGCAGCGGGCTTGTCATCAAGTTCTAGTGGTTTGTCTGCCTTGGTCAAGGCTTGTAATGCTTATTTCAAGCTTGGATTAATTCGGAGCCAGTTGGCACAGGAGGCTAAGTTTGCCTCAGGCTCTTCCTCTCGGAGTTTTTATGGACCACTAGGTGCTTGGGATAAGGGTAGCGGAGAAATTTACCCTGTAGAGACAGACTTGAAACTAGCTATGATTATGTTGGTGCTAGAGGACAAGAAAAAACCAATTTCTAGCCGTGATGGGATGAAACTTTGTGTGGAGACATCGACGACCTTTGATGACTGGGTCCGTCAGTCTGAGAAAGACTATCAGGATATGCTGGTTTATCTCAAGGAAAATGACTTTGCCAAGGTTGGGGAGTTAACGGAGAAAATGCTCTGGCTATGCACGCTACGACCAAAACAGCATCACCAGCCTTTTCTTATCTGACGGATGCAAGCTATGAAGCCATGGACTTTGTCCGCCAGCTTCGTGAGCAAGGAGAAGCTTGCTACTTTACCATGGATGCTGGTCCCAATGTCAAGGTTCTCTGTCAGGAGAAAGACTTGGAGCATTTATCAGAAATCTTCGGTCAACGTTATCGCTTGATTGTGTCAAAAACAAAGGATTTGAGCCAAGATGATTGCTGTTAAAACTTGCGGAAAACTCTATTGGGCAGGGGAATATGCTATTTTAGAGCCAGGGCAATTGGCCTTGATAAAGGCCATTCCCATCTATATGAAGGGCGAGATTGCTTTTTCTGATAGTTATCGTATCTATTCGGATATGTTTGATTTCGCAGCGGATTTGACGCCAAATCCTGACTATAGCTTGATTCAAGAAACGATTGCTTTAGTGGAAGATTTCCTCGCCAATCGTGGGCAGGCTTTGCAACCTTTTTCTTTGGAAATCCGAGGAAAAATGGAAAGAGAAGGGAAAAAGTTTGGTCTAGGTTCTAGCGGTAGCGTCGTTGTCTTGGTTATCAAGGCTTTACTGGCTCTGTATAAGCTTTCGGTTGATCAGGAGCTCTTGTTCAAGCTGGCTAGTGCGGTCTTGCTCAAGCGTGGAGACAATGGTTCTATGGGGGACCTTGCCTGTATTGTGGCAGAGGAATTGGTTCTTTACCAGTCATTTGATCGCCAGAAGGTGGCTGCTTGGTTGGAAGAAGAAAACTTAGCGACTGTTTTAGAGCGTGATTGGGGCTTTTCAATCTCACACGTACAACCTGCCCTAGAATGTGATTTCCTAGTGGGATGGACCAAGGAAGTGGCTGTATCTAGTCACATGGTCCAGCAAATCAAGCAAAACATCAATCAGAATTTTTTAAGTTCCTCAAAAGCAACGGTAGCTACTTTGGTAGAATCCTTGGAGCAAGGAAAAGCCGAAAAAGTGATCGAGCAAGTAGAAGTAGCCAGCAAGCTCTTAGAAAGTTTGAGCGCAGATATTTACACGCCTTCGCTTAGACAGTTGAAAGAAGCTAGTCAAGATTTGCAGGCTGTTGCCAAGAGTAGCGGTGCTGGTGGTGGTGACTGTGGTATTGCCTTGAGTTTTGATGAGCAATCAACTGAAACCCTAAAAAACCGTTGGGCCGATCTGGGGATTGAGCTCTTATACCAAGAAAGGATAGGACATGACGACAAATCGTAAGGACGAGCACATCCGCTATGCTCTTGAGCAGAAAAGTTCCTATAATAGCTTTGATGAGGTGGAGCTGATTCATTCTTCCTTGCCTCTTTACGATCTGGATGAAATCGATCTGTCGACAGAATTTGCTGGTCAAAAGTGGGATTTTCCTTTTTATATCAATGCCATGACAGGTGGGAGTGATAAAGGTCGAGAAATCAATCAAAAGCTGGCTCAGGTGGCGGAGGCCTGTGGGATTTTGTTTGTAACGGGGTCTTATAGCGCAGCCCTAAAAGATCCAACAGACGACTCTTTTTCTGTCAAAACCAGCCATCCAAATCTCCTCCTTGGAACCAATATTGGATTGGACAAGCCGGTTGAACTTGGTTTGCAGACTGTGACGGAGATGAATCCTTTACTTTTACAAGTGCATGTCAATGTTATGCAGGAGTTGCTCATGCCTGAGGGAGAAAGGAAGTTCAGAAGCTGGCAATCGAATCTGGCAGACTATAGTAAGCAAATCCCCGTTCCGATTGTCCTCAAGGAAGTGGGCTTTGGGATGGATGCCAAGACTATTGAAAGAGCCTATGAATTGGGCGTTCGAACCTTTGACCTGTCAGGTCGTGGTGGCACCAGCTTTGCCTATATTGAAAACCGTCGCAGTGGTCAACGTGACTACCTCAATCAATGGGGTCAGTCTACCATGCAAGCCCTTCTCAATGCCCAAGACTGGAAAGACAAGGTCGAACTCTTGGTCAGTGGAGGCGTTCGGAATCCGCTGGATATGATTAAGTGCTTGGTCTTTGGTGCCAAGGCTGTAGACTGTCTCGAACAGTTCTGGAATTGGTTGAAAGCTACACCGTCGAAGAAGTGATTGACATTGTTCAAGGCTGGAAAGATGATCTGCGTTTGATTATGTGTGCCCTTAATTGTGCCACCATAGCAGATCTGCAAAAAGTAGACTATCTTCTATATGGAAAATTAAAAGAAGCAAAAGATCAGATGAAAAAGGCGTAACCACCGCCTTTTTTCCATCTTCAGACCGAGGTGACTTTTTTGAATTGTGATAAAATAGAAGGGAGAGGATGAACCTATGAGAAAATTTAAAATCTTTTTATTTATCGAAGCCTGTCTTCTGACAGGAGCTCTGATTTTGATGGTATCAGAGCATTTTTCGCGTTTTCTGCTGATTTTATTCCTCTTTTTGCTTTTGATTCGTTATTACACTGGTAAAGAGGGCAATAATCTTCTTTTAGTGGTTGCAACCATTCTCTTCTTTTTCATCGTCATGCTCAATCCTTTTGTGATTCTAGCTATTTTTGTTGCGGTTATCTATAGCCTCTTTCTTCTTTATCCGATGATGAACCAGGAAAAAGAGCAGACCAATTTGGTTTTTGAAGAGGTGGTGACGGTTAAGAAGGAGAAAAATCGTTGGTTTGGAAATCTCCATCATTTTTCAAGCTACCAGACTTGCCAGTTTGATGATATCAATCTCTTTCGTCTCATGGGCAAGGACACTATTCATCTGGAGAGGGTCATACTAACCAATCACGATAATGTCATTATCCTCAGAAAGATGATAGGAACGACCAAAATCATTGTACCTGTAGATGTGGAAGTAAGCCTCAGCGTTAACTGTCTCTATGGGGATTTGACTTTTTTCAACCAGACCAAGCGAGCCCTCCGAAATGAACACTATCATCAGGAAACGAAAGACTATCTCAAGAGTAACAAGAGTGTCAAGATTTTCTTGACCACTATGATTGGGGATGTGGAGGTGGTCAGAGGATGAAAAAACAAACTTATGTAATCATTGCTCTCACCTCTGTCCTGTTTGTCTTGTTTTTCTCCCACAGCTTGCTGGAAATCCTTAACTTTGACTGGTCTATTTTCTTGCATGATGTCGAAAAAACAGAAAAATTTATTTTTTTGTTGTTGGTATTCAGTATGTCCATGACCTTTCTCTTAGCCCTGTTTTGGCGAGGAATAGAAGAGCTTTCTCTAAGAAAAATGCAGGCTAATCTCAAGCGTTTGTTGGCAGGGAAAGAAGTGATTCAGCTTGCAGATCCAGATTTGGATGCCAGTTTCAAGTCCTTGTCAGGTAAACTTAATCTTTTGACAGAAGCTCTTCAAAAAGCAGAAAATCAGAGTCTTGCTCAGGAAGAGGAAATCATCGAGAAAGAACGGAAGCGGATTGCTCGGGATTTGCACGATACAGTCAGTCAGGAGTTGTTTGCGGCCCACATGATTTTGTCAGGTGTCAGCCAGCAGTCTTTGAAATTGGATAGAGAAAAGATGCAGACCCAGTTGCAGAGCGTCACAGCCATCCTTGAAACAGCCCAGAAGGACTTGCGGGTCTTGCTCCTGCACTTGCGACCTGTCGAACTGGAGCAGAAGAGTCTGGTTGAGGGAATCCAAATCCTCTTAAAAGAGCTTGAGGACAAGAGTGATCTCAGAGTTAGTCTTAAGCAAAATGTGACGCAATTGCCCAAGAAAATCGAGGAGCATATCTTCCGTATCCTGCAAGAGTTGATTAGCAATACCCTTCGCCATGCCCAGGCCTCTTGTCTGGATGTCTATCTCTATCAGACGGATCTTGAATTACAGCTGAAGGTGGTAGACAATGGGATTGGTTTCAAGTTAGGGAGTTTAGATGACCTGAGTTATGGACTCCGCAATATCAAGGAGCGGGTTGAAGATATGGCAGGGACGGTTCAGTTATTAACAGCTCCCAAGCAAGGGCTGGCAGTTGATATCCGTATTCCCTTGTTAGATAAGGAACTATAAGGAGTAAAGATGAAAATTTTACTAGTAGATGACCACGAAATGGTTCGATTGGGCTTGAAAAGCTACTTTGACCTCCAAGATGATGTAGAAGTTGTGGGTGAGGCATCCAATGGGGCTCAAGGCATTGACTTGGCTTTGGAATTACGTCCAGATGTCATTGTCATGGATATTGTCATGCCTGAAATGAATGGAATTGAGGCGACCTTGGCCATCCTCAAAGAATGGCCTGAAGCCAAGATTTTGATTGTGACTTCGTACTTGGACAATGAAAAAATCATGCCCGTCTTAGATGCAGGTGCTCGTGGCTATATGCTTAAGACTTCTAGTGCAGACGAATTACTCCATGCCGTCCGTAAGGTGGCTGCTGGAGAGTTGGCCATTGAGCAAGAGGTCAGCAAAAAAGTCGAATACCACCGCAATCACATAGAACTACATGAGGACCTGACTGCTCGTGAGCGAGATGTACTCAAACTCATCGCCAAGGGCTACGAAAATCAGCGCATCGCAGATGAACTTTTTATCTCTCTCAAGACGGTCAAGACGCACGTGTCTAACATTCTTGCCAAACTTGAAGTCAGCGATCGTACCCAGGCGGCTGTCTATGCCTTTCAGCACCACTTGGTAGGGCATGAGGACTTTTAGATGAGTCTAACAGATTTACTTGAGGAGTTAGAAGCAGCAAAAAATCCTAAAAAAGCAGGGCCTATGGAGACCTATATGCGCCATTAATTTTCCTTTCTAGGTGTTGCGGCGCCAGAAAGAAATAAACTCTATAAAAAATACTTTCCAGAAGAGAAAAAAACAAAGATTATCGATTGGGATTTTGTAGATACTTGCTGGGAAAAAGAGTCTAGAGAATACCAGTATGTGGCTGCCAATTATTTGAAAGCCATGCAGTCTTATCTGAAGGACAGCGATTTGCCTAAGCTAGAGCAGTTGGTTGTTACCAAGTCTTGGTGGGATACGGTGGATATCCTAGATCGAGTAGTAGGGAGTTTGGTGTATGAGAAGCAGGAACTGGAAAAAATAATCCTCCAATGGAGCCTGTCAGACAATATCTGGTTGAGACGCGTCGCTATTGACCACCAGTTGTTAAGAAAAGAGAAGACCAATGTTCAATTACTGGAAAAGATTCTGTTTCATAATTTGAATCAAACAGAATTCTTTATCAATAAAGCCATTGGCTGGGCTCTGAGAGACTACTCCAAAACGAATCCAGCTTGGGTAGCATGCTTCATTGAGAAAAACAAGGAAAGAATGGCTGAACTTAGTATCAAAGAAGCGAGCAAGTACCTCTCCCATCATTGAAAAGCACATTCATTACTTGAAAAAAGTCGCTCATTTATGTTATAATAGACTGTATTTAAAAAATTTTAAGGAGAAATGACAGAATGTCTGTATCATTTGAAAACAAAGAAACAAACCGTGGTGTCTTGACTTTCACTATCTCTCAAGACCAAATCAAACCAGAATTGGACCGTGTCTTCAACTCAGTGAAGAAATCTCTTAATGTTCCAGGTTTCCGTAAAGGTCACCTTCCACGCCCTATCTTCGACAAAAAATTTGGTGAAGAATCACTTTACCAAGACGTTATGAACGCTCTTTTGCCAAACGCTTATGAAGCAGCTGTAAAAGAAGCTGGTCTTGAAGTCGTTGCTCAACCAAAAATTGATGTAACTTCAATGGAAAAAGGTCAAGACTGGGTTATCACTGCTGAAGTTGTTACAAAACCTGAAGTAAAATTGGGTGACTACAAAAACCTTGAAGTATCAGTAGATGTTGAAAAAGAAGTAACTGACGCTGATGTTGAAGAGCGTATCGAACGTGAACGCAACAACTTGGCTGAATTGGTTATCAAGGAAGCTGCTGCTGAAAACGGCGACACTGTTGTCATCGACTTCGTTGGTTCTATCGACGGTGTTGAATTTGATGGAGGAAAAGGTGAAAACTTCTCACTTGGACTTGGTTCAGGTCAATTCATCCCTGGTTTCGAAGATCAATTGGTAGGTCACTCAGCTGGCGAAACTGTTGACGTTATCGTAACATTCCCAGAAGACTACCAAGCAGAAGATCTTGCAGGTAAAGAAGCTAAATTCGTGACAACTATCCACGAAGTAAAAGCTAAAGAAGTTCCAGCTCTTGACGATGAGCTTGCAAAAGACATCGACGAAGAAGTTGAAACACTTGCTGAATTGAAAGAAAAATATCGTAACGAATTGGCTGCTGCTAAAGAAGAAGCTTACAAAGATGCAGTTGAAGGTGCAGCAATTGATAAAGCTGTAGAAAACGCTGAAATCGTAGAACTTCCAGAAGAAATGATTCATGAAGAAGTTCACCGCTCAGTAAACGAATTCCTTGGAAACTTGCAACGTCAAGGTATCAACCCTGACATGTACTTCCAAATCACTGGAACTACTCAAGAAGACCTTCACAATCAATACCAAGCAGAAGCTGAGTCACGTACTAAGACTAACCTTGTTATCGAAGCAGTTGCCAAAGCTGAAGGATTTGATGCTTCAGAAGAAGAAATCCAAAAAGAAGTTGAGCAATTGGCAGCAGACTACAACATGGAAGTTGCTCAAGTACAAAGCTTGCTTTCAGCTGATATGTTGAAACACGACATCACAATCAAAAAAGCTGTTGAATTGATTACAAGCACAGCAACAGTTAAATAATCATAATAAACAAAAAGCCCACCTGATTAGGTGGGTTTTCTTATACACTATTTTCCAAAAATCTCTTTGAGGTCTGCGTCTGTAATCCCAATCATGGCGGGGATGCTGTCCCAGTTTTCTTCGGTCAGGATGTAGGATTCTTCAGAGGCGCTTGATGTGGCTGTTTCAGAGACAGCTGGTTGCTTTTCTTCAACATTTTCAATTAAATCACTGAAACGTTCAATCAGATAGGTTTTTCGGGCAGTTCCGATGTGTTGGGTTGCATAATCAAAGGCCTGTAATTCGCCTAGTAAGATAAGCTTGCTTTTGGCGCGTGTAATGGCTGTGTAGATGAGATTGCGCTCCAGCATACGCCTACTAGCACTGGTGATAGGTAGGATGACAACAGGGAACTCACTTCCTTGAGACTTTATGGATACTCATGGCATAGGCCAGGCGAATCTTGTACCATTCGTTACGTGGGTAAGAGACTTCATTTCCATCAAAAATCAATGACAATCTCATCTTGTTTTAGAGTCGGTGTATTTGCCAGGAATCAGGTCTGTGATAGCTCCCAAATCCCCATTAAAAGACATTGATTTCAGTATCGTTGACCAAATGAATGACCTTGTCTCCTTTACGATAGTGGCACTGGGGAGCTTCAAAACTGAGTTGGTCTTTTTGTGGTGGATTGAGCAGGTCTTGCATGAGTTGATTGATGGCATCAATCCCTGCTGTCCCTCGGTACATGGGAGCCAGAATTTGGATATCACGGGCAGGGATACCGCTTCTGAGGGCAGCACCTAAGATTTTTTCAATGGTAGCAGGAATATGGCCACTAGCAATTTCAAAGTAGGAACGGTCTGCTTTTTTCTGGGTGAAATCAGCTGGCAAGATGCCCTGTCGAATCTGACTAGCTAGGGTGACGATGGTTGATTCTTCGCTTTGCCGGTAAATTTTTTCCAAGCGAGTCTGAGGAATCAAAGGAATATGAAGCAAGTCAGCTAGAACCTGTCCAGGACTGACAGACGGTAGCTGGTCGCTGTCTCCCACGATGAGGATTTTACTGTTAGAAGAGATGTTGGAGAAGAGTTGATTGGCCAGCCAAGTATCGACCATGGAGAATTCATCTACGATGATAAAGTCGGCATCTAGATAATCTTCCAGATGACTGGTATCATCGTCCCCTGTCATTCCTAAATGTCGGTGTATGGTCGCGCTAGGCAGGCCTGTCAATTCATTCATGCGTCGAGCTGCTCGTCCAGTTGGAGCAGCCAGAAGAATGGGCAGGTTGCTTTTTTTCCTGAGGTCAAGTCCTTCTAAAAGGGCATAAACAGCGATAATCCCATTGATAACAGTTGTCTTACCAGTACCAGGCCCGCCTGTCAGGATAAAGACCTTGTTCTGGATAGAGTCACAAATAGCCTGTTTTTGAATTCTATCATACTCAATCCCTAGTTCTTGCTCGACAGTAGTGATATGTTTTTGAATGTTTTCTAAATCCTGACTCTTCTGTTTTCCTTTTTCAAGGATACGAACCAAGTGACTGCGGATGCCTTCCTCAGCGAAAAAGAGGCTATTGTCAAAGATTTTGGTATCAATCTGCTGAACCTTGTCTTCTTCGATCAGGTAGGAGAGCTCTTGAGCCACTTGGCTGGGATCCAGTTCTACGGGACGGGAAGACTCAAGGAGATTAAGGGTTTGTTCTAGCAAATCCCGTGCTTCAACATAGGTGTCTCCTGTTTCCATACAGGCCTGAAAAAGACTATGAACTAGACCGGCACGGAAGCGTTCAGGAGCCTGACTTTCGATGCCTAGTTCTTCTGCTAATTGGTCAGCAATAGTAAAGCCCAATCCTTTGATATCCTCAACTAACTGGTAGGGATAATTTTCAACCACATCAAGGGTTTCTTCCTTGTAAAAGTCTTGAATCTGGAAGGCTAGTTTATTGGGAATACCGTAGTTGGCTAGCTTTGCCAAAACCATCTCTGTTCCGTAGTTGAGACGAAGAGTGGAGATGAAAGCCTCACGATTTTTTGCAGAGAGCCCTGCGATGCCTTCTAACTTTTCTGGGTGTTGCAAAATTTCGTCAATGGTATTGTCGCCATAGGTGTCCACGATTTTCTGAGCTGTCTTGAGACCAATCCCCTTGAAATGGCTACTTGAAAAGTACTTAACCAAGCCCTTGCTAGTTGGTTTTGCGCGTTCATACCGGCTGATTTGCAGCTGTTCCCCATACTTGGAGTGCTGGACAATTTGCCCCCAAAAAGTGTAGTCTTCCCCCTCAATTACATCAGCCATGGTACCGGTGACAATGATTTCAAAATTGTCAAAATCCGTTGCGTCCGTATCTTCTATTTCTAGGAGGAGAATGCGATAAAAATTGCTGGGATTTTCAAAAATAATCCGTTCAATGGTTCCTGAAAAATAAACTTCCATAAGATTCCTTTGCATAAATAGGTGAGAGTTAATACTCTTCGAAAATCTCTTCAAACCACGTCAGCTTCGCCTTGCCGTACTCAAGTACAGCCTGCGGCTAGCTTCCTAGTTTGCTCTTTGATTTTCATTGAGTATAACTTTGTTTCTATCTTAATCAAACTGGATAGTGAATAATCATATTATCACGATAGAAGAAGAGGCTGAGATTGTTGCTTCTCGGCCTCTTTGATTTCTTAAAATGTTCCGATACGGGTGATTGGCCAGAAGCGGAATTTAGCTTCCCCTGTGATATCTTTTGCTTTAAAAGTACCTACGTGACGACTGTCACTTGAAACCAAGCGGTCGTCTCCAAGGAGAAGGTATTCTCCTTCTGGGACAGTAAAGCTAAAGTTGGTATTATAGTTGACATCAACTGTGAAGGCTTGGGCTTTTTCAGCAATACTTCTAAAGAAAGTTCCTTTATTTCCTTCAAATCCTTTGCCTGAGTAGGTGCTTTGGAGTTTATCATCCTTGAAGCGTTTGATGTAGTCAGCTAGGTAAGGTTCGTCCGTCTCTTTATCATTGATATAAAGTTTATCGTTTTCGTAACGGATGGTGTCACCAGGCATTCCAATCACACGTTTGACAATGTCCTTATTGCCATCTTCCTCATGGGCCACCACGATATCAAAACGGTCAATAGGGAGGTGTTTGACAACAAAGAGGATTTCACCATCCGCTAGGGTAGGATCCATGGAATGCCCTTCTACGCGAACATTGCTCCAAAAAAAGATACGACTTAAAGCTAGTAATGACAGAATTAGGAGGAACAATCCCCACTCTTTTAGGAAATGTTTAAATGAATTCATAACTTACCTTTCTAAGCGTTTTTTCGCTTTTTCAGTGTTTTTAAAGTGCAGTTTGGCGCAGAAGTTGAGTCCCTGCATACCATAGGCTTGCAAAATCTGGCTAGCCACCTTATCAGAAGCCGTTCCAGCTCCACTTGGAAGTTGATAGCCCAGTTCTCGTCCTAGATTTTCAAGATTTTCCAGAAAGAGATCACGCGCAATGATGGAAGAAACTGCGACAGCCAAGTATTTGCCCTCAGCCTTTTCTTCTAAGCTGATAGGATTGCTGAAACGATTGGCCTCTTGTGCCAAGTACTTGTCATAATTTTTAGCACTGGTAAAGGCATCAATCACAATTTTCTCAGGCTGAATGCCTTTTTGAAGAAGGAGATAGATAGCCTGGTTATGGAGGGCTACCTTAACCGAAACAGCATTGTAGCGGTCTCCGATGACCTCATTGTACTTGCTTGGTGAGAGAAGTAGTGCCTGGTGCTGGATTTTTTCCTTGAGGATAGGGGCAATCTGACGAATCTTTTGGTCGGTCAGAGTTTTAGAATCTCCCACACCGAGTTTTCGCAAGAAGTCGTGCTGGTCAGGTGTGACAAAAGAAGCCACAACTGCAAGCCCACCAAAGTAGGAACCATTTCCCTACCTCATCTGTCCCAATCAAAGGGAGATTTTGTCCGCTGGTTTCCTCTACAACTTGATAGCCAAAGAAACTGGCGTATTTCTCAGCTCCTTCACCCTGAAGCAAGACCTTTCCAGAAGTATAGATAGAAACCGTTGCTTGAGGTAGTCGCAAAAAGTAGCGAATATAGGGATTCTTGCTGGGAACCAGACTGCTTTGATAGTGTTCAAGAAAAGCCTGAATCTCCTTTTCACTTGGTGTGAGTGTTATACTTGCCATAGTTTCTATTGTACCATAAAAGCAGGCAAATTTGTAAAAACTGACAAAATTAGCGAATTTTGGTATAATATCGTGAGGTGAATTTTATGGCAAATCTAAATCGATTCAAATTTACATTCGGGAAAAAATCATTAACCTTGACAAGCGAGCATGATAACCTTTTTATGGAGGAAATCGCCAAGGTTGCGACAGAAAAATACCAAGCAATTAAAGAACAAATGCCTAGCGCAGATGATGAAACAATCGCTCTTTTGTTGGCAGTCAACTGTTTATCAACTCAGCTCAGCCGTGAGATTGAATTTGATGATAAGGAGCAAGAATTAGAAGAACTCCGTCACAAACTTGTGACTTGCAAGCAAGAACAGAGCAAGATTGAGGATTCCTTATGATTTCACTCCTTCTTCTATTGGTCTTGGCTTGGGGATTTTATATCGGCTATCGGAGAGGCCTGCTCTTTACAGGTTTATTACCTTATTTCAGCCATGGCATCGGCTTTTATGGCTGGCCAGTTTTATAAGGGGCTTGGAGAGCAATTTCATTTGTTGCTTCCTTATGCAAATCCACAGGAAGGTCAGGGAACTTTCTTTTTCCCATCGGATCAACTCTTTCAGTTGGATAAGGTTTTTTACGCAGGAATCGGTTACTTGCTTGTATTTGGGATAGTCTATAGCATCGGTCGTTTGCTTGGTCTCCTCTTACACTTACTTCCTAGTAAAAAACTGGGTGGCAAGTTCTTCCAAGTTTCAGCAGGAATCTTGTCCATGTTGGTGACCTTATTTGTCTTGCAGATGGCCTTGACCATCTTGGCGACCATCCCCATGGCAGCTATACAAAATCCTCTTGAAAAGAGTATCGTCGCAAAACACATCATCCAGAGCATACCAGTAACAACCAGTTGGCTCAAACAAATCTGGGTGACAAATTTAATCGGATAAAAAGGGCAGGAGTTTTCCTAGCCCTTTGTTTACAGATTGACTAGAATCTATTAGAATGTATGAAAGCTATCACACCTAGACATTCAAAGACAAGGAAATAAAGATGAACAAGAAAATATTAGAAACATTAGAGTTCAATAAGGTCAAGGCCTTGTTTGAACCCCATTTGTTGACTGAGCAGGGCTTGGAGCAATTGAGACAGCTAGCTCCGACTGCCAAAGCAGATAAAATCAAACAGGCTTTTGCTGAGATGAAGGAAATGCAGGCTCTTTTTGTCGAGCAACCGCATTTTACGATTCTCGCTACTAAGGAAATTGCAGGAGTCTGCAAGCGTTTGGAGATGGGGGCGGATCTCAATATCGAGGAGTTCCTACTCTTGAAGCGCGTGCTTCTTTCTAGCCGAGAACTGCAAAGTTTTTACGCCAATCTGGAAAATGTCAGCTTGGAAGAATTAGCCCTTTGGTTTGAGAAATTACATGATTTTCCGCAATTACAAGGAAATCTCCAAGCCTTTAATGATACAGGTTTCATTGAAAATTTTGCCAGTGAAGAATTAGCGCGAATCCGTCGAAAAATCCATGATAGCGAGAGTCAGGTACGTGATGTTTTACAGGACCTGCTCAAGCAAAAAGCGCAGATGTTGACGGAAGGAATCATTGCCAGCAGAAATGGCCGTCAGGTTTTACCAGTCAAAAATACCTATCGCAATAAGATTGCAGGTGTCGTTCATGATATTTCTGCTAGTGGAAATACCGTCTATATCGAACCCCGTGAGGTGGTCAAACTGAGTGAAGAAATTGCTAGTTTGCGAGCAGATGAGCGCTATGAAATGCTTCGCATTCTCCAAGAAATCTCTGAGCGTGTCCGCCCTCATGCTGCTGAGATTGCTAATGACGCTTGGATTATCGGCCATCTGGACTTGATTCGTGCTAAGGTTCGCTTTATCCAAGAAAGGCAAGCAGTCGTTCCTAAGCTGTCAGAAAATCAGGAGATTCAACTGCTCCATGTCTGCCATCCTTTGGTCAAAAATGCCGTCGCAAATGATGTCCATTTTGGCCAAGATTTAACAGCTATTGTCATTACAGGTCCCAATACAGGTGGTAAGACCATCATGCTCAAAACCCTCGGCTTGACACAGGTTATGGCCCAGTCTGGTTTGCCGATTTTAGCAGATAAGGGAAGTCGTGTTGGTATTTTTGAAGAAATTTTTGCTGATATTGGCGATGAGCAGTCTATTGAGCAGAGCTTGTCTACCTTCTCTAGCCACATGACCAATATTGTGGATATTCTTGGCAAGGTTAATCAACATTCGCTCTTACTTTTGGATGAGTTGGGGGCTGGTACTGATCCTCAAGAGGGAGCCGCCCTTGCCATGGCTATTCTGGAGGACCTTCGCTTGCGTCAAGTCAAGACCATGGCTACTACTCACTATCCAGAGCTCAAGGCCTATGGTATCGAGACAGCCTTTGTGCAAAATGCTAGCATGGAGTTTGATACTGCAACACTTCGCCCGACCTATCGCTTTATGCAGGGTGTTCCTGGCCGAAGCAATGCCTTTGAAATTGCCAAACGTTTAGGACTATCTGAAGTTATCGTAGGAGATGCAAGTCAGCAGGTCGATCAGGACAATGACGTCAACCGAATCATTGAACAACTGGAAGAGCAGACGCTGGAAAGCCGTAAACGATTGGACAATATCCGTGAGGTGGAGCAAGAAAATCTCAAGATGAACCGTGCTCTCAAAAAACTTTACAACGAACTCAATCGTGAAAAGGAAACCGAGCTTAATAAGGCGCGTGAACAGGCTGCTGAGATTGTAGATATGGCCCTAAGTGAAAGTGACCAGATTCTCAAAAATCTCCACAGTAAATCTCAACTCAAACCCCACGAAATCATTGAAGCCAAGGCCAAGTTGAAAAAATTGGCTCCTGAAAAAGTGGACTTGTCTAAAAACAAGGTCCTTCAAAAGGCCAAGAAAAAACGAGCTCCAAAGGTGGGAGATGATATCGTTGTTCTCAGTTATGGACAGCGTGGTACCTTGACCAGTCAACTCAAAGACGGTCGCTGGGAAGCCCAAGTTGGCTTGATTAAGATGACCTTGGAAGAGAAAGAGTTTGACCTTGTTCAAGTTCAGCAAGAAAAAACAGTCAAGAAGAAACAAGTCAATGTTGTGAAACGGACATCTGGTCGTGGTCCCACAAGCCAGACTGGATCTTCGAGGTAAACGCTATGAAGAAGCCATGAATGAGCTAGATGCCTTTATAGACCAAGCCCTGCTTAATAATATGGCTCAAGTTGACATCATCCATGGTATTGGAACAGGTGTTATCCGTGAAGGTGTCACCAAATATCTACAAAGAAACAAGCATGTCAAGAGTTTTGGCTATGCCCCACAAAATGCTGGAGGCAGTGGTGCGACTATTGTGACATTTAAAGGATAAAAAAAAGCCTGAGGAAATATGTGGTTCCTCAAGCTTTTTTGATTTTTAGCCTAGACCTCTAAAGGTTGTCCAGTGTGATTGAGTTGTGTGACAGTAACAAAGAAATCCTCTCTCATTCGAGTCAGAAGTTGATTTGGATAGACCTTTTCAAAGTTATCAAGACTGGCAAAGATATGCTTAGCAAGCTCTAGACCTCTGACATCATCTTGTCTGAGAAAATTATTAGCCCGTTCCATTGAAAGACTAATCATCTCTGTCATCTTGGTGCTCAGTAGAGGGAAAGTATTAATCACTTCCAAGGTTTTCACAGCTAAGCTCTCAGCCTTATCATAGTAGCCATTGACAGAGTAATGCTTGATAGCAGTTCTTAAGCAGGCAATATAGTAGTCAGCAGTACGGATTGAATGGTATTCAGTCTGTTTTTTTAGAGTATCTAATAAGTGGTAGAGCCTGTAATCTAAAAATTCGATTGAAAAGTGAGGAAGGATAGATGAAAAGATATTGACCTCAATTTTATTCCAATCGTCCAATTCACTAAGATAGTTCTTGATATATTCTAGTTCTTGATAGTCTTTTGGAGTCAGAAAAGAATCGCCAATAATATTCGCAATAGCAAATTTATTGACTACACGATTGGCAATCACATAGTGTTCAGCTATCCCAGGATTTTCCATGGGTTGATTAATCAAGCTAAGGATTTTTTTAAATTCACGCTTATAGGCTAAATCAGCAACCTGAGCCTGTAATTTATGAAATTCAGTTGGGAACATTTGCGTTTTGAGACTATCAAAGGTCTCCTTATCAATTCCAATATTAGACAGAATCTCTTCAAATTTTTGAATGGTTATTCGAGATTTCCCTTGCTCAAACTGACGTAAAAAATGAGGAGTCACTGTAGTCCCAGCAGCTTCCTTTTTGTGTAAACCCTCTTTCCTCACGGATGGCCTTATAGACTAATCCATACACACTTTCATCTTGCATCCCTAAATCTCCTCAAGTCCTTTTTTTCCATTCTATCATAATTCTACCAGTTTTTAAAGGGAATTTTTAGAAAAAAAGTAAATATAGTTACGCTTTTTTTCAGGGGGTAATTGTTCAATAAAGGTAAAATATAAATACGCTTTTTCGTAAATAAGGTAAATAGCATGCTATACTGTAACCGTAAACAATAAAAATTTAAAGGAGATTTTTGATGATGAAGTCAAAAACAGTTTTAGTAACAAGCCTAGCGGCTGCAACATTTGGTCTTGTCTCTCTTTTAGACCCAGCAGGAGTTCTACCTTTTTCAGCACAAACGGTGCAGGCTGACACCCAGACGATTAATCCATCTGCAAAATATTATATTCTTGTTCCCAATGATTCAGAAGTATTTAAAGGATGGAAGGGAACTGCCAATCGTCCCATTATTTGGGCTACAAAAACTACTCCAGAATTATCTTACTTCGAAGAATCCGATCGCAACTATATAGCTCTTGAGAATAAGTCTGGTGCCAATTACATAGAGTGGAAGGGAACTGTAGACGAGTTTAGAGAGGCTGTGAAGAAGCTGACTGGTAAAACAACAGCTGCTACAACTCCCAAAACGTCTAACCAATCAACAACTACTACAACTCCAAAAACGTCTGGTCAATCAACACCGAATCAAAGAGATGGATGGTCGGGTTTATCTTATTATCAAAATGGTAGTAAAGTTATCAGTAAGTGGATTTTCGATAAAAACTATAATTCCTACTTCTACCTAGATGCTTCAGGTAACTTTGTCCAAAATTCTTGGGTAGGAAACTATTACCTTAAATCAGGTGGTTACATGGCTAAGAGTGAGTGGATTTTTGATAAGAACTATGGTGCCTACTATTATCTAACGTCTGAGGGGAGCTATTCTTACAGTACTTGGGTTGGTGATTATTATGTTAAATCAAATGGTAAGATGGCTACAAAAGAGTGGATTTTTGATAAAAACTATGATTCATACTATTATTTAACATCAGAAGGAAGCTATGCTCGTAACACATGGGTAGGTGACTACTATCTCAAATCAAATGGTAAGATGGCTAAAGCTGAGTGGATTTATGACAGTAACTACAGTTCTTACTATTACTTAACCTCAGAAGGTAGTTATGCTCATGGTACTTGGGTAGGTGATTATTATCTCAAGTCAAACGGTAAGATGGCAGTGAATGAGCGTACACCAGATGGCTACCAAGTGGATGGCTCAGGCAAGTGGATTAGTTCTGAGGGAACTCATACAGCAAGCAGTTCACAAGCAACATCATTAGGAATAAGCCTTTACCATGTTAATGATGCTATGACTTATATCGATATCGCTCTACCTAGCACTCCATCCTCATCTTATCAAGTAGCCTATGATTTTGCCTTAGTTGATGCAAATACAGGTTCAGTTTCTACACAAACTCAGTTTACTGTGACCTACAATCCAAGTTTACGTGCTTTTCAAACTCGTCACTTCTTTAGTGCAACTCCAGATGGTAGTTATCGCTTTGTTATCAAAGGAAAAGGACAAGATGGCAAGGTATACGATGGACAATCTGTTGTCTTTCGTGTAAAGAATCATCGTTTTGTCGGATAAATGAATGTTAGGTTTTAAACAAATAAATATTAAAAATAAAATAAAGGAAATGAATAACATGAACAAAAAGAAATTATTAGTATGTGCTTTGGCCCTTTCAACAGTCGGAGTATTGTCAACTATTGATACAGCAGGAGTTCTACCTTTTTCAGCGCAAACAGTGCATGCAGAAATTACCAAAATTGAAAATCATAAGGTGGACTATAAAATTACACCAGGTTCAGAAAATAAAAGTATCTATGTGGATATGACTGTTGAAAATGTACCTGTAAAATATTCTGTATATATATATGCAGATATTGTAAATGCAAAGACAGGTCAAATTCCTAGAAAAGATACTTTCAATCAAGGATTTGATAAATCATCTGTTCCGATTACAAAGCAAGATTGGACTAATTTTGCAAATGTTCCAGATGGTGAATATTACTTACAATTTCATGGAGAAAGTAAAGAAGGAGATATCTTGCATAAGTTTAGTGGTAGATCAGCGACATTCACTGTTAAGAATCAAAAATATGTCAATCCTCTAGACCCTTCAACTCCTAAAGAAACAGAAAAACCAAAACCAACTGAAGCTCCAAAACAAACTACTAACTCTACCTCAGGTCAGACTGGATGGTCAGGTTCTTCTTACTATCAAGCTGGTGTGAAAGTAGTGAATCAATGGATTTTTGATGTTCAGTACAATTCTTACTTCTACCTAAATGCCTCAGGTAACTTTGTTCAAAATGCTTGGGCTGGAAGTTACTACCTCAAATCAGGTGGCTATATGGCTAAGAGCGAGTGGATTTATGACAATAACTATCAATCATACTATTACTTGACAGCAGAGGGGAGCTATGCGCGTAATGCTTGGGCTGGAAGCTACTACCTCAAATCAGATGGTAAAATGGCTAAGAGTGAGTGGATCTATGATAGTAGCTACCAATCTTACTATTATCTAACATCAGAAGGAAGCTATGCTCGTAACACATGGGTAGGCGACTACTATCTCAAGTCAAATGGTAAGATGGCGGTTAACGAACGTACCCCAGATGGCTACCAAGTAGATGGCTCAGGTAAGTGGGTTCGCTAGAATGATAGCTTGTGAGAAATGGCTTATAACAAATAAATAGAAAACAATTTGCGAATAGGTAACATTTTGATACAATAAAAATATCGAAAGGAATTGGCACATGCTGATTCCTTTCTCTCAGATAAAGGAGTAATATGAAAAAGTTTTTATTAGCTACATCGCTTTTACTGACACTAGTTCTAGGAGGTTGTCAGTATCTACCTTGGAACAAAAAGCGCGGAACCAGCATCCGAGGAAGTAGCGACCCCAGAGATAGATTACAGTTCCTATAATAAAGTTTTGGATGACTATGAAAAAGTAGCTAAAGGCACCTTGCCAACAGGTATGGATGTCAATCCTCTGGCTAGTCAAGTGAAGTCTTCTCAAGGTTTTTACACAGATGTAGTTTACCACAAGACAGATTTGAATAATGACGGAGTAGATGAACTCTTGCTTGCTCTTGAAATGAAGAGCGGCGAAAAGAGTTTACTTGATATTCGTACGCTGAAAGACGAAAAGGTGATTCGTCTGACCAATCAAGAAAATCACTTGGAGTTGCTTGGTGAAAGAATGACAGTCGGTATCTTGCCAGACAATTCTCTGCTTTATCGCGGAGCTGGTACAGCAACGAGTCACATCTATGCTCACTACCAATTTAGTGAAGATGGGCAGTCTTTGGTAAAGGCTAAGGAAGCTCAAGAACTAGCGGATCTTGGGGTCGGTTCTCCCATTTCTCTGGAGACTCTAAGTTGGAAGTCAGTTTCTGATAAACTTCCTGGAGGAAGCAGTGCAGATAAGGGGAAACCAAGTGTAGATTACAGTCCTTATAATAGTATTTTGAAGGATTATGAATTTATTTTAGACCATAAGTCAGAGGTTAAGGATAACATCAATCTAACTGCTAATATCTATGCAGGGATGGCAGAACGCAGTCAAGCCTTTACCTATACAATGGTTGATATGGATAAAAATGGTATTGATGAATTGATTGTCTCTTCGAAAAATGGTAGTGAGATTTTTAGATATTTTTACACTCAAAAATCAGAAAGTTATTCGCCTCACCAATGCTGAAAAATAAAATGCAGATGCTTGGAACACGTTTCAAGGCCTATCTATTAGAAAAATGGTAATCTCTATACCCAGTGGAATCCGTTCGCAGGAGATCCACAGACCATTCATACTATTTGGAAATTGAATAGTAGTGAGACAAACTAGAGAAGGTTAAAGAAGCTAAGACAGAGGATGAAGTCAGTCCTGGTGCTCGAATGAATCTATCTAGTCTGACTTGGAAATCTGTAACAGAAAAAAATTTTGCTGTAACAGCCTCTTCATCAAATCAAAATACTTCTGGGAAAAATGGATATTAATGCCATAAAAAAATGGAGATTTCTCTAGTATTGAGGGAAGATGGAGTAAAGGTCATGGAGGAGAAGACCTAGTCTTTAGTAAAGATGGGTTGATAGCGCCAGAGGGATTTAAAAGTTGACCTTGCAGAATCGGAATTGGTAAATGGTTTGTTGATAGCTCGCTATTCGGCCAAAGATTTTGGAGTCTTTATTAAGTTTGTACCAGCAGGTGTTAGAATACCGGATGGGACATCTATGGGTAAGGTGGTCACGGATGCTTCGGATATTAGTAAAGATCGAATCATCTTCCATGCTGCATTTCCGCTACATGGCGATCCAGAACAATTCTTATATCGTGTAGAATAAGAGTGACACAGATTGATTTAATAATTAATAGCACTTCACGCACATGGGAATGGCCAGTCTTTCTTTTACCGAGTCAAATAAGATTTTCCCAAAACACATTGACAAAAGCCAACATTTTTTGTAAAATAAAAATCAATTAAATACCAACACCGAATGAAGTTTAATAGAAGTGGAGAATCGTTTGATTTTCCATGACTGTAAATGGACGGAACTCTGGAGAGACCGTAAAGGCACCGAAGGGGCAAGGCAGGCAACTGCTCAAACTCTCAGGTAAAAGGACAGAGCTAGGATAGACCGCTTTTTAGCATTTATCTAAGCATTCCAGAGTACATGTATCTTGCATGTGCTCTTTCTTTTGGGGTTGAAAAGATAGGAGAATAGAATGTTAGAATTGCTTAAATCAATTGATGCTTTTGCTTGGGGACCTCCCCTCTTGATTTTATTGGTCGGGACAGGAATTTACCTTACTGCTCGTTTGGGGCTTTTACAGGTTTTGCGTCTGTCCAAGGCCTTCCAGCTTATTTTTATCAAGGACAAGGGACACGGTGATGTATCTAGCTTTGCAGCACTATGTACAGCCCTGGCAGCGACAGTTGGTACGGGAAATATTATCGGGGTGGCGACAGCTATCAAGGTCGGTGGACCAGGAGCCCTCTTTTGGATGTGGATGGCTGCTTTCTTTGGAATGGCTACCAAGTATGCGGAAGGACTCTTGGCGATTAAATACCGCACCAAGGACGATCATGGTGCAGTAGCGGGAGGTCCAATGCACTATATCCTTCTAGGGATGGGAGAAAAGTGGCGACCACTTGCCATCTTCTTTGCTATCGCAGGTGTCTTAGTAGCTTTGTTGGGAATCGGAACCTTCACCCAAGTCAACTCGATTACAGAATCTATCCAAAATACAACGACTATTTCGCCAGCTATCACGGCTCTTGTTTTGTCTATCTTAGTAGCGATTGCTGTTTTTGGAGGACTCAAGTCCATTTCAAAGGTTTCGACAGCCGTTGTTCCTTTTATGGCTATCATCTATATTTTGGGAACACTTACAGTTATTTTCTTCAATATTGGCAAACTCCCTGCTACAATCGCTTTAATCTTGACATCAGCCTTTAGTCCTGTTGCTGCGGTAGGTGGATTTGCTGGTGCTAGCATTCGGATGGCTATCCAAAATGGTGTGGCGCGTGGTGTGTTCTCAAACGAATCTGGTCTGGGTTCTGCTCCCATTGCAGCGGCTGCGGCTAAGACAAATGAACCAGTAGAGCAGGGATTGATTTCCATGACAGGAACCTTTATTGACACCCTCATTATCTGTACTTTGACTGGTTTGACCATCTTGGTGACTGGTGTTTGGAGTGGTGACTTAAATGGGGTTGCCTTGACTCAGTCAGCCTTCTCAACGGTCTTTTCACATTTTGGACCTGCCCTCTTGACCATCTTCCTTGTACTCTTTGCCTTCACGACGATTCTAGGTTGGAACTACTATGGAGAACGCTGTTTCGAGTTTCTCTTTGGGGTTCGCTTTATCTGGCTCTACCGTGTGGTCTTTGTACTCATGGTCTTGTTGGGAGGATTTATCGAGTTGGATATGGTTTGGATTATCGCAGATATCGTCAACGCTTTGATGGCTCTGCCAAACTTGATTGCCCTCTTGGTCTTGTCACCAGTCGTCATTTCTGAGACTAAAAAGTATTTTAATAAATAATGGAATCACACATCGCGTGTGATTTTTTTGCTTTCATAAAAAATTTCTATCGGTGCAATTTAAAATATATATTATACAAGGTATAGAATCTGTGATAGACTAGGTTTCAACAAAACGAAAAGAGGTTTTATGATGACAACATTTACAATTCATACAGTAGAATCAGCACCAGCAGAAGTGAAAGAAGTTCTTGAAACAGTAGAAAAAGATAACAATGGCTATATTCCTAACCTAATCGGTCTCTTGGCTAATGCACCGACTGCTTTAGAGGCTTACCGTACTGTCGGAGCTATCAACCGTCGCAACAGCCTAACACCCGTTGAGCGCGAAGTGGTGCAAATTACTGCAGCTGTAACTAATGGTTGTGCCTTCTGCGTCGCAGGTCACACAGCCTTTTCAATTAAACAAATCCAGATGAACGATGACCTTCTTCAGGCTCTTCGCAATCGCACTCCAATTGAAACAGATCCTAAATTGGACACCCTAGCTAAGTTTACCTTGGCGGTTATGAATACCAAGGGTCGTGTGGGAGATGAAGCCTTGGCTGAGTTTCTAGAAGCTGGCTACACTCAACAAAATGCCTTGGATGTGATTCTTGGAGTCAGCCTAGCAAGCCTCTGTAACTATGCCAATAATCTAGCCAATACACCAATTAACCCAGAATTGCAACCTTATGCTTAATTCATATCTGAGTAAAATGAAGTCTGAAATAATCGGACTTCGTTTTTTATCCCCTCATTTAAGCGCTTTTATGCTATACTGAAACTAACATGATTATTGGAGGTTAGAATGAAAAAACTCCCCTTGGTATTTTCTGGTTGTTTGCTAGGTTTGGCAGGAGCTGGAAATCTCGTTTTAGATACGTTGCCGGTTCTGTCACATATACTGAGTTTATCAGGTTTAGTTTTATGGATTTACTTTCTGATTTTGCATCTGTTTAATTGGAAGGAAACCAAGCAAGAATTGACCAAGCCCCCTCTTTTGTCAGGAATGGCAACCTTTCCCATGGCTGGGATGATTTTATCTACCTATGTCTTTCGTGTGTTTTCTCATCTTCCTTTAGTAGCGCAAGGGCTCTGGTGGTTTTCATTTCTCTTGGATTTGGCCTTGATTGCTGGCTTCACTATCAAATTTGCCTGTCCAGGTAAGAGAGTCAATGCGACTCCAAGCTGGACGGTACTCTATGTGGGGATAGCAGTGGCTGCCTTGACTTATCCTCTGGTAGGTATTATCGAGATTGCCTATGCGACCTTGAGTTTTGGTTTTCTCTTGACATTTTATCTCTACCCGCTTATTTATAGCGATTTAAAGAAACATCCGCTCCCAGTTGCCTTACTTGGACAAGAAGGAATCTATTGTGCTCCTTTCTCTCTACTCTTGGCTTCTCTAGTTCGAGTTGGAGGAGTCAACCTACCGACTTGGCTCTTGATTGCCATGATTTTGGCTTCTCAATCCTTCTTTTTCTTTGTTTTAACTCGCCTGCCCAATATTTTAAAACAAGGCTTTCAACCAGCCTTCTCAGCCCTCACTTTCCCAACCATTATCACGGCTACCTCGCTCAAGATGGCTCAAGGAATCTTGAAACTTCCATTTCTGGATTATCTTGTATTGGCTGAAACCGTTATTTGCTTAATTATTTTATTCTTTGTATTAGGCGCTTATCTGATTTGGTTACGAAAAAAGGTCTAGCTAGAAATAGCTAAACCTTATTTTCTTATGGTTTGATGACTTCAGCACCACCCATGTATGGACGAAGTGCTTCTGGGATGGTCACAGAAGCATCCTCATTTTGGTAGTTTTCAAGAATAGCAGCCACTGTACGTCCAACTGCAAGTCCAGAACCATTCAAGGTGTGGAGCAATTTAACCTTGCCATCTGCTTCATCACGATAACGGATTTGGGCACGACGGGCTTGGAAATCTTCTGTGTTTGAACAGCTTGAGATTTCACGGTAATTGTTTTGCGCTGGAATCCATACTTCCAAGTCGTAAGTCTTAGCAGCTGAGAAGCCCATATCTCCTGTAGAGAGCGCAACGACACGGTATGGAAGGTTGAGCTTTTGAAGGATATTTTCAGCGTTGGCTGTCATTTTTTCCAATTCTTCGTAAGATTTTTCTGGCTTGGCAAATTTAACCATTTCAACCTTGTGGAATTGGTGTAGACGAATTAAGCCACGAGTATCACGACCCGCTGAACCAGCCTCAGAACGGAATGATGGACTCATAGCAGTGAAGTAGATTGGCAAGTCTTTACCGTCCAGGATTTCATCGCGGTAGTAGTTTGTTAAAGGAACTTCAGCTGTAGGAATGAGGACGTAATTGCTGTCGCTCAATTCAAAAGTATCTTCCTTGAATTTTGGATATTGACCAGTACCAAACATAGAATCGTGGTTAACCATGTAAGGCGTGATGACTTCAATATAGCCTTCCTTGCCATGCTCATCCAACATAAAGTTGTAGAGAGCACGTTCCAAACGAGCACCTAGGCCTTTATAGAAGAGGAAGCGAGCTCCTGTTACCTTACCACCGCGTTCCCAGTCAAGGATACCAAGGTCTTCACCAAGATCCCAGTGAGCTTTTGGCTCGAAGTCAAACTCGCGTGGAGTCCCCCAACGGCGAACTTCCACATTGTCATCTTCGTCAGCTCCGACAGGAACGCTGTCAGCTGGGATATTTGGAAGAGTCGTGGTAAATTCTGTCAATTTAGCATCGATTTCTGCCAATTCAGCATCCAAGGCTTTGACTTCAGCAGATAGGTTTTGCATGGCAGCAATCTTGTCATCTGCATTTTCCTTGTTGCGCTTAGCTTGGGCAATCTCAGCTGAAACTGTGTTACGTTCTGCTTTTAAAGTTTCAACCTTGACCAAGATGTCACGACGTTTAGCATCGATTTCTTTCATCTCATTCAAGACAGCAGCATCTACACCACGTGTAGCCAATTTTTCTGCGACAGCATCAAAGTCTGTACGAATGCGTTTGATATCTAACATAAGAACTCCTTTATGAAAAAAGCACGCCTGACAAAGCGTTGGAGTGACAGGGCCACGGTTCCATCCAACTTCACAGGTGTGCACTTGATTGTGTATGCAATTGTTACTAACGGTAGAATTTCACCTATCCCTCCTATCTGCTCGCAGCACCCGCAGACTTTCTGAAAGAAGAAGATAACCTACTTATCCGTTGCTATGATTATACTAAAGTTTCTACTTTTTTGCAAATAGATTCTTAAATTTTTGGCTAATTGTCTGAATCAGGGTAGGAAGTTTGACGACCTTGTCATTGCCTAGTTTTTCACGAGCAATTTTGAGAATGGCACCTGAATCTTTTGAAGCAAAGAGGAATTTTCCTCTGTCTGTAAAGACTTCGAAGTGGCGACTGATTTTGCGACCAGTAACATTGGCTCCAATTTGGTTGATATGGTCCCAAGGAATCTGGATAAATTGTTCAACATTGACATCTGGGTAAAATTCCAGAGCCTGATCCCCAACAAGGAATTTTCCAACTTTTCCAGCTATAGAGAGATATGAGGTGCCTGTCGTATTGAGGAGCACTGTTTTGTTAAGTGATTGAGCCATGATTAGTCTTCCTTACTTTCGCCGAAAAAGGCATTGTAGAGGGCTTTGATTGCTGCTTTCTCTTGGTCTTTATTGACAACAAACATGATAGAAACTTCACTAGAACCTTGAGACATCATCTGGATGTTGATCTTATTTTCAGATAGAGCGCGTGTCGCAGTAGCAGTTACTCCGATATGACTCTTCATTTTTTCTCCAACAATCATAATGATAGAAAGGTCGTGTTCGATTTCTGCATGGTCTACTTCAGCCTTCTGAACCAACTGACGCAGGATTTCTTCTTCCTTGATAGGAGTTAGTTCGCGAGAACGGAGGATGATTGAAAGATCGTCGATACCGGTTGGCATATGTTCCCAACCGATGTTAAGATCTTCAAGGATTTGCAGAACCTTGCGTCCAAATCCAACCTCACGGTTCATAAGGTATTTCGACATGTTGATGCTGACAAAGCCTGAGTCACCAGCAATTCCCACAACTGGAAATTCATCACTACTGTGTTTTAGAACGATACGAGTACCTGGGTGGTCAGGGTTATTGGTATTCTTGATAACCAGAGGGATTTTTCCACGGTAGGCAGGAAGAAGGGCTTCGTCATGAAGGACTGAGAATCCTGCATAGGCCAATTCACGCATTTCACGGTAGGTCAACTCAGGGATCGAGTGTGGTTGGTGAATAATTCCTGGGTGAGCCGCAAAGATACCATCAACGTCCGTAAAGTTTTCATAGAGGTCGGCTTTAACTCCTGCAGCAATGATAGAACCTGTAATATCAGAGCCTCCACGTGAGAAGGTACAGATTTGATTTTCCTTAGTAACACCAAAGAAACCAGGAATGACAAGGACTTCATTTGCATTTGTTAATTCTTCAATCTTGTCATAACTTGATGGAATGATGCGAGCGTGACCAGGCTCACTTGTGACCACAATTCCAGCTTCTCTAGGGTGCACATAGCGTGCATCAATCCCATTTTGATTAAAGTAGGCAGCGATTAATTTAGCATTGTTGTTTTCACCCGCTGCTAGGAAAGTATCGTAGAGAAATTCATTTTCTTCGATAGGCAGAGTGGCCAAGGCACGAATGCTTTTAGAAATTTTTTCTAGAATAGCTGGTTTTAGTCCCAATTCGCTAACCATAGCAGCATAGCGATCGATAATCCAGCTTTGACTCTTGCTAATATCATTACCAGCAACATAGTCGCGGTAGTATTTAATCAAGGCATCCGTAACCTTAGTATCTTCAGCATTGCGTTTCCCAGGTGCAGAAACAACTACAAAACGGCGTTCTGGATCGCTTTTAACGATGTTTAAAACTTTTTCTAATTGACCAGCAGAGGCAAGAGAGCTACCTCCAAATTTAACAACTTTCATAAGAACTCCTAAAGTAAGTATTTTATACGATTATAGCAGAAAGAAAGCCTTTTTTCAATGAAGAAAATAAGCTATTTTACAGGGAAAGATAAGGAATCTAAAATCGGCTGAGACACTTATTACATTCTTATTCTTGCTTTTTAAGAGTAAAAAAGATATACTTTGATAACAAAATGATTTAACTTGCATATAAAAAAAAAAAAGGAGCCCAGATGAAACATATTATTTATCAGCTTGAAGAGGATTTGGCAATTATTACTTTAAACCGTCCTGATGTCGCTAATGGTTTCCATATTCCCATGTGTGAGGAGATTTTAGAAGCCTTGACTCTGGCAGAAGAGGATCCAGCTGTGCATTTTATTATAATCAATGCCAATGGCAAAGTCTTCTCAGTTGGAGGAGATCTAGTAGAGATGAAGCGGGCAGTGGATGAGGATGATATTCCATCATTGACGAAAATCGCAGAATTGGTCAATACTATTTCTTATAAAATCAAGCAAATTGCAAAGCCTGTTTTGATGGAAGTTGATGGGGCTGTTGCAGGCGCTGCAGCTAATATGGCTGTTGCCGCAGATTTCTGTTTAGCGACCGATAAGGCTAAATTTATCCAAGCCTTTGTTGGAGTTGGTTTGGCTCCTGATGCAGGAGGGATTCATCTCTTGAGCCGAAGTATCGGTGTGACGCGTGCTGCTCAATTAGCTATGACAGGAGAGGCTTTGACAGCAGAAAAAGCTCTGGAGTGGGGGCTTGTTTACCGCGTCTGTGAAGCTGATAAACTTGAAAAGACGAGAGAACAGCTTCTTAAAAAATTAAGACGCGGCTCAGCTAATTCCTATGTTGCCATTAAGAAGTTGGTGTGGGAGAGCCAATTTAAAGATTGGCAAGATTATGCTGTTTTAGAACTGCATCTACAGGAATCACTAGCTAAAACAGAGGATTTTAAAGAGGGAGTTCGGGCTCATTCGGAGAGAAGAAGACCTAAATTTATAGGAAAATAAAAAAATACTTGCGTCATTCTTTGAAGTTTGATATAATTCTTTTGTCAAATGTTTTGATTGTAAAAGTTTTTTTGAGAAGGAGGGAAAGAAAGATTGGACTACCAACGAATTAATGAATATTTAACATCTATATTTAACAATGTCCTTGTCATTGAGGAAGTTAGCTTGAGGGGTAGTCGTTTCAAGGATATCTCCATCAAAGAAGTACATACAATCGATGTAATTGGAAAATTCCCAGATGTGACGCCAAGTCAAGTGTCGAAAGAGTTGATGGTGACTCTTGGAACGGTTACGACGAGTCTGAATAATCTTGAACGAAAGGGTTATATTGAACGCATTCGCTCAGAGCAGGATCGTCGTGTGGTGCATCTACATTTGACAAAGAAGGGTCGCTTGGTTCATAGACTACATAAACGCTTCCACAAGGCCATGGTTGAAAAAATCATTGATGGTATGAGTAAGGAAGAAATTGATGTTATGAGCAAAGGTTTGACCAATCTTTATCAATTTTTGGAGGATTTGAAATAATGGCTTTTGCAAAAATAAGCCAGGTTGCTCATTATGTACCAGAGCAAGTGGTTACAAATCATGATTTGGCTCAGATTATGGATACCAATGATGAGTGGATTTCAAGTCGGACGGGAATACGACAAAGGCATATTTCAAGAACAGAATCTACCAGTGATTTAGCTACAGAGGTTGCCAAGAAACTGATGGCAAAAGCTGGAATCACTGGGGAGGAGTTGGATTTTATCATCCTAGCTACTATTACTCCAGATTCGATGATGCCCTCTACAGCTGCTCGTGTTCAAGCTAATATTGGTGCTAAAAAGCCTTTTGCTTTTGACTTAACAGCTGCTTGCAGTGGATTTGTATTTGCTCTTTCAACTGCTGAAAAGTTTATCGCTTCTGGTCGCTTTCAAAAAGGCTTGGTGATTGGTAGTGAAACCCTCTCTAAAGCAGTCGATTGGTCGGACCGATCAACAGCTGTTTTGTTTGGAGATGGTGCTGGTGGTGTCTTGCTAGAAGCTAGCGAGCAAGAGCATTTCTTAGCTGAGAACCTCAATAGTGATGGAAGTCGTAGCGAGTGTCTAACTTATGGACATTCAGGCTTGCATTCTCCATTTTCAGATCAAGAAAGTGCAGATTCATTTTTGAAGATGGATGGGCGCGCGGTCTTTGATTTTGCCATTCGAGATGTAGCCAAGTCTATCAAACAGACTATTGATGAATCTCCTATAGAGGCGACAGACTTGGATTATCTGCTACTTCATCAGGCTAATGACCGTATTTTGGATAAGATGGCTAGAAAAATCGGTGTCGATCGAGACAAGATTCCAGCCAATATGATGGAATATGGCAATACCAGTGCAGCCAGTATCCCGATTTTACTTTCAGAGTGTGTAGAACAAGGCCTCATCCGTTTAGATGGTAGCCAGACTGTTCTGCTATCAGGCTTCGGTGGAGGCTTGACCTGGGCCACACTCATTCTTACAATTTAGGTAATCATGTGGTGAACACATTGTTATAAAAAACTATTTATTTTAAAGGAGTCCTATCATGGCAGTATTTGAAAAAGTACAAGAAATTATCGTTGAAGAACTTGGAAAAGACGCATCAGAAGTAACACTTGAATCAACTTTTGATGACTTGGACGCAGATTCATTGGACTTGTTCCAAGTAATCTCAGAAATCGAAGATGCTTTTGATATCCAAATCGAAGCAGAAGATGACTTGAAAACAGTTGGTGACTTGGTTGCCTACGTTGAAGAGCAAACAAAATAATACTCAATGAAAATCAAAGAGCAAACTAGGAAGCTAGCCGCAGGCTGCTCAAAACACTGTTTTGAGGTTGCAAATAGAGCTGACGTGGTTTGAATTTGATTTTCGAAGAGTATAAGCAGAATATAAGATAGAAGGAGTAGGGAAACCCGCTCCCTCTTGTTTAGGCAATAGTTTGATTGTCAAATTATGGCAGTATCGAACTATTACGTAAGCAAGAAACGATGGAGGCACTATGAAAACGCGTATTACAGAATTATTGAACATTGATTATCCTATTTTTCAAGGAGGAATGGCCTGGGTTGCTGATGGTGATTTGGCAGGGGCTGTTTCCAAGGCTGGTGGACTAGGCATTATTGGTGGGGGAAATGCCCCGAAAGAAGTTGTTAAGGCAAATATTGATAAAATCAAATCATTGACGGATAAACCCTTTGGTGTCAACATTATGCTCTTGTCTCCCTTTGTGGAAGATATTGTAGACCTCGTTATTGAGGAAGGTGTTAAGGTAGTGACAACAGGCGCAGGAAATCCTGGTAAATACATGGAACGCTTCCATGAAGCAGGGATCACAGTTATTCCAGTTGTACCAAGTGTTGCCCTAGCTAAACGCATGGAAAAAATCGGTGCGGATGCTGTTATTGCAGAAGGAATGGAAGCTGGGGGGCATATCGGAAAATTAACAACTATGACCCTGGTGCGCCAGGTAGTTGCAGCTGTGTCTATTCCTGTTATTGCTGCAGGAGGGATTGCAGATGGTGAAGGTGCTGCGGCTGGGTTTATGCTAGGTGCAGAGGCTGTTCAGGTTGGAACGCGTTTTGTCGTTGCAAAAGAGTCTAATGCTCATCCAAATTATAAGGCGAAAATTTTAAAAGCTAGAGATATTGATACTACGATTTCAGCTCAACACTTTGGACATGCTGTTCGTGCAATTAAAAACCAATTGACTCGTGATTTTGAAAAAGCTGAAAAAGATGCCTTTAAACAAGAAAAATCCTGATTTGGAAAATCTTTGAACAAATGGGAGCAGGGTGCTCTAGCCAAAGCAGTTGTTCACGGAGATGTGGATGGTGGATCTGTTATGGCAGGTCAGATCGCAGGGCTTGTTTCCAAAGAAGAAACCGTTGAAGAAATCCTAAAAGATTTGTATTACGGAGCAGCTAAGAAAATTCAAGAAGAAGCCTCTCGTTGGGCAGGAGTTGTAAGAAATGACTAAAACAGCCTTTTTATTTGCTGGTCAAGGTGCCCAGTATCTAGGTATGGGACGGGATCTCTATGATCACTACCCTATTGTCAAAAGAAACGATTGATCAAGCGAGTCAGGTACTTGGTTATGATTTGCGTCATCTCATCGATACGGAAGAAGACAAACTCAATCAGACCCGCTATACGCAAACTCAGCTATTTTAGCAACTTCAGTTGCTATCTACCGTTTATTGCAAGAAAAGGGCTATCAACCTGATATGGTTGCTGGTTTGTCTCTTGGAGAATACTCTGCCTTGGTGGCCAGCGTCGCCTTGGATTTTGAAGAAGCGGTTGCTTTGGTTGCTAAGCGTGGAGCCTATATGGAAGAAGCGGCTCCTGCTGGATCTGGTAAGATGGTAGCAGTTCTCAATACGCCAGTAGAGGTCATTGAAGAAGCCTGTCAAAAGCTTCTGAACTTGGAGTGGTTACTCCCAGCTAACTATAACACACCTGCACAAATCGTGATTGGTGGAGAAGTGGTTGCAGTTGATCGAGCTGTCGAACTCTTGCAGGAGGCAGGTGCTAAACGCTGATTCCTCTCAAGGTTTCAGGTCCTTTTCATACCGCTCTCCTTGAACCTGCTAGCCAGAAACTAGCTGAAACTCTAGCTCAGGTAAACTTTTTCAGATTTTTACTTGTCCCCTAGTCGGCAATACAGAAGCAAGGGTCATGCAAAAGAAGACATTGCTCAACTCTTGACGCGTCAGGTCAAGGAACCAGTTCGTTTCTATGAAAGTATTGAGGGTATGCAGAAGCAGGCGTAACCAACTTTATCGAGATTGGACCGGGGAAAGTTTTGTCAGGCTTTGTCAAAAATTGATAAGACAGCTAAACTAGCCAATGTTGAAGATCAGGCTAGCTTGGAAGCCTTGCTAGAAAACAAGTAATCCCTTCTCCCATAAATACAAGAGAAAACAGGAGAAAAGAATGCAACTAAAAAATAAAAATATCTTTATTACAGGTTCGAGTCGTGGAATTGGTCTTGCCATTGCCCACAAGTTCGCTCAAGCAGGAGCCAATATTGTTTTAAACAGTCGTGGTGCAATCTCAGAAGAATTGCTCGCTGAATTTTCATACAACGGTGTCAAGGTGGTTCCTATATCAGGAGACGTGTCAGATTTTGCAGACGCTAAGCGTATGGTTGAGCAAGCTATTGCAGAGCTGGGTTCAGTAGATGTTTTTGGTCAACAATGCAGGGATTACCCAAGATACCCTGATGCTCAAGATGACAGAAGCAGATTTTGAAAAAGTACTCAAGGTTAACTTGACTGGTGCCTTTAACATGACACAATCAGTCTTGAAACCGATGATAAAAGCCAGAGAAGGTGCTATCATTAATATGTCTAGTGTTGTTGGTTTGATGGGAAATATCGGTCAAGCTAACTATGCAGCTTCTAAGGCTGGTTTGATTGGTTTTTACCAAGTCTGTGGCGTGAAGTAGCTAATCGCAATATCAGGGTTAATGCTATTGCACCTGGAATGATTGAGTCCGATATGACAGCTGTTCTATCAGACAGGTAAAAAGATGCTATGCTGGCGCAAATTCCTATGAAAAGAATTTGGGCAGGCAGAGCAGGTTGCAGATTTAACAGTATTTTTAGCAGGCCAAGATTATCTAACTGGTCAAGTGGTTGCCATTGATGGTGGCTTAAGTATGTAGCAGAAGCTAGAGGTAAAAAAGATGAAACTAAATCGCGTAGTAGTAACAGGTTATGGAGTAACATCTCCAATCGGAAATACACCAGAAGAATTTTGGAATAGTTTGACAACTGGAAAAATCGGAATTGGTCAAATTACAAAAATTTGATCATAGTGACTTTGATGTGCATAATGCGCAGAAATCCAAGATTTTTCCTTTTGATAAATACTTTTGTAAAGAAAGATACCAATCGTTTTGATAACTATTCTTTGTACGCCTTGTATGCTGGCCCAAGAAGCTGTTAATCATGCCAATTTGGATGTAGAGGCCCTTGATAAAGATCGTTTTGGTGTTATCGTTGCCTCTGGTATTGGTGGAATCAAAAGAAATTGAAGATCAAGTGATTCGCCCTAAATGACAAAGGACCAAAACGTGTGAAACCATTGACCCTTTCCAAAAGCCTTGCCAAATATGGCTTCGGGAAATGTTGCTATGCGTTTTGGAGCAAACGGTGTTTGTAAATCTATCAATACTGCCTGCGCTTCATCAAATGATGCGATTGGGGATGCCTTCCGCTCAATTAAGTTTGGTTTCCAAGACGTTATGTTGGTAGGTGGTTCAGAAGCTTCTATTACACCTTTTGCTATTGCTGGTTTCAAGCCCTAACAGCCTCTCTACGACGGAGGATCCATCTCGTGCTTCTATTCCATTTGATAAAGACCGTAACGGTTTTGTCATGAGAAGGTTCAGGATGTTGGTTCTTGAAAGCCTTGAACACGCTGAAAAACGTGGGGCAACTATCCTTGCTGAAGTAGTTGGTTATGGAAATACCCTGTGATGCTCTACTACATGACTTCTCCTCATCCAGAAGGTCAGGGAGCTATCAAGGCCATCAAATTAGCCTTGGAAGAAGCTGAGATTTCCCAGAACAAGTAGCCTATGTCAATGCTCACGGAACGTCAACTCCTGCTAATGAAAAAGGAGAAAGTGGGGCTATTGTAGCTGTTCTTGGTAAGGAAGTGCCCGTATCATCAACTAAGTCTTTCACAGGACATTTGCTGGGGCTGCAGGTGCAGTAGAAGCTATCGTAACAATCGAAGCTATGCGTCATAACTTTGTTCCAATGACAGCTGGGACAAGTGAAGTATCAGATTATATCGAAGCCAATGTCGTTTATGGACAAGGCTTGGAGCAAGAAATTCCATACGCTATTTCAAATACTTTTTGGTTTTGGTGGCACAATGCAGTTCTTGCTTTTCAAACGTTGGGAGAATAAGTAAGTATGAATTTAAACGATATTAAAAGACTTGATGGCTCAATTTGACCAATCAAGTTTGAGAGAATTTTCCTATAAGAATGGGACGGATGAGTTGGAGTTTAGCAAGAATGAAGCGAGACTTGTATCTCAAGTTGCACCTCAAGTTGCTCCAGCACCAGTTCTAGCAACACCTAGTCCAGTAGTTCCTACATCTGCTCCAGCAGAGACTGTAGTGGAAGAGACTTCGACGCCAGCTGAAACAAGTGTAGCTGCTGAGGAGATCTTGTGAGAGTCCACTTGTTGGGGTGGCTTACTTGGCTGCTGGTCCAGATAAACCTGCCTTTGTAACAGTTGGTGATAGTGTTAAAAAAGGCCAAACGCTGGTGATCATCGAAGCCATGAAAGTCATGAATGAAATCCCAGCTCCTAAGGATGGTGTGGTAACAGAAATTCTCGTTTCAAATGAAGAAATGGTTGAGTTTGGTAAAGGATTGGTACGCATCAAATGATCGATATTCAAGGAATCAAAGAAGCTCTACCCCACCGTTATCCTATGCTCCTAGTAGACCGTGTCTTGGAAGTGAGCGAGGATACCATTGTTGCCATCAAAAATGTGACCATCAATGAACCCTTCTTTAACGGCCTATTTCCTCAATATCCAGTTATGCCAGGTGTTCTGATCATGGAAGCCTTGGCGCAAACAGCGGGTGTTTTGGAGTTATCAAAACCTGAAAATAAAGGTAAACTAGTCTTTTACGCTGGTATGGACAAGGTTAAGTTCAAGAAGCAAGTTGTACCAGGTGACCAATTGGTTATGACAGCGACTTTTGTAAAACGCCGTGGTACTATTGCCGTGGTTGAAGCTAAGGCTGAAGTGGATGGCAAGCTTGCAGCCAGTGGTACTCTTACCTTGCAATTGGGAGCTAAGGAGGTTCTCCATGTTTCGGAAAAATTTTAATTGCCAATCGTGGTGAAATTGCGGTTCGTATTATCCGTGCGGCGCGTGAATTGGGGATTGCGACGGTAGCGGTTTATTCAACTGCTGATAAGGAAGCCCCTTCATGCCCGCTTTTTAGCAGATGAAGCAGTTTGTATTGGCCCTGGTAGGCAACAGAGTCTTATCTCAATATTAATGCGGTTCTATCAGCTGCAGTCTTGACTGAGGCTGAAGCCATTCACCCAGGTTTTGGATTTTCTCAGTGAAAATTCCAAATTTGCTACTATGTGAGAAGTTGGTATCAAGTTTATCAGCCCATCTGGTCATGTCATGGATATGATGGGGATAAGATCAATGCGCGCTCAGATGATCAAAGCAGGCGTGCCTGTCATTTCCAGGTTCGGATGGAGAAGTGCATGACTCTGAGGAAGCTTTTGATTGTTGCTGAAAAAAATTGGCTATCCTGTTATGCTCAAGGCTTCAGCAGGTGGAGGTGGTAAAAGGGATTCATGAGGTTGAAAAACCAGAAGATCTCGTTTCCGCCTTTGAAACTGCTTCAAGCGAAGCCAAGGCCAATTATGGTAATGGGTGCCATGTATATAGAGCGGGTTATCTATCGACTCGTCATATTGAAGTTCAAATTCTAGGAGATGAGCACGGAAATGTGATTCATTTAGGTGAACGAGATTGTTCTCTTCAACGGAATAATCAAAAGGTTTTGGAAGAAAGTCCTTCAATTGCAATCGGAAAAACGTTGCGTAATGAAATCGGTGTTGCTGCTGTTCGAGCTGCAGAGTCTGTTGGTTATGAGAATGCAGGGACCATTGAATTTCTTCTTGATGAAGCCAGTGGCAATTTCTATTTCATGGAAATGAATACTCGTGTACAAGTAGAACATCCAGTAACAGAATTTGTTTCAGGTGTGGATATCGTTAAGGAACAGATTCGCATTGCGGCAGGTCAACCTCTGTCTGTTAAGCAAGAAGATATTGTTCTACGAGGTCATGCCATCGAGTGTCGTATCAATGCAGAAAATCCAGCCTTCAACTTTGCTCCAAGTCCAGGTAAGATTACCAATCTCTATCTGCCAAGTGGAGGAGTTGGCTTGCGCGTGGATTCAGCAGTTTATCCAGGCTATACCATTCCACCCTATTATGATAGTATGATTGCCAAAGTCATCGTTCATGGAGAGAATCGTTTTGATGCTTTTGATGAAAATGCAACATGCTCTCTATGAACTAGAGATTGAAGGGGTGCAGACCAATGCAGATTTCCAGCTTGACCTCATTTCAGATCGCAATGTCATTGCTGGAGATTATGATACTTCCTTCTTGATGGAAACCTTCTTACCTAAATATCAAGAAAAAGAATAAAATGACTTTAAGAGTTTAAACCGAAAAGGGGAATCAATGGCTCTATTTAGTAAAAAGATAAGTATATTCGAATCAATCCCAATCGTTCGAGTTAGGGAAAAACCTCCATAGCCAGAGGTTCCAGATGAATTATTTTCTAAGTGTCCAGGCTGTAAACATACCCATCTATCAGAAGGATCTGGGAAGTGAGCGTATCTGTCCGCACTGATAGCTATACCTTTCGTATTTCTGCCCAAGAACGCTTGGCTTTGACGATTGATATGGGAACCTTCAAGGAATTGTTTACAGGGATTGAAAGCAAGGATCCCTTGCATTTCCCTGGTTATCAAAAGAAACTAGCAGCTATGCGTGAAAAACAGGGCTGGATGAAGCTGTTGTGACAGGAACTGCTCTTATTAAAGGTCAGACTGTGGCTCTTGGGATAATGGATTCCAACTTTATCATGGCTTCTATGGGTACAGTTGTAGGAGAAAAAATCACTCGTTTGTTTGAGTATGCGACTGTTGAACACTTGCCAGTTGTTCTCTTCACAGCCTCTGGTGGAGCCCGTATGCAGGAAGGAATCATGAGTCTCATGCAAATGGCCAAGATTTCTGCAGCAGTTAAAAGCCATTCAAATGCAGGTCTCTTTTACCTGACCATTTTGACAGATCCAACGACAGGTGGTGTAACAGCTTCTTTCGCTATGGAAGGAGATATCATTCTGGCTGAACCACAGAGCTTGGTCGGTTTTGCTGGGCGTCGTGTGATTGAAAATACGGTTCGTGAAAGCTTGCCAGATGATTTTCAAAAGGCAGAATTCCTATTGGAACATGGCTTTGTGGATGCTATTGTTAAAAGAAGAGACTTGCCAGATACGATTGCTAGCCTAGTCAGATTGCACGGAGGGAGTCCTAGATGAATATTGCAAAAATAGTCAGAGAAGCGCGTGAGCAGAGTCGCTTGACAACCTTGGACTTTGCGACAGGCATTTTTGATGAATTTATCCAATTACACGGTGACCGTTCTTTTCGTGATGATGGTGCAGTTGTTGGTGGTATTGGCTGGCTTGGAGATCAAGCTGTAACAGTGGTTGGTATCCAAAAAGGCAAAAGTTTACAAGATAACCTTAAACGGAATTTTGGCCAACCGCATCCAGAAGGTTACCGCAAGGCTCTACGGTTGATGAAACAGGCTGAAAAATTTGGCCGTCCAGTTGTGACCTTTATCAATACAGCAGGTGCTTATCCTGGTGTCGGAGCGGAAGAACGTGGTCAAGGGGAAGCTATTGCTCGCAATCTCATGGAAATGAGTGACCTGAAAGTTCCGATTATTGCTATCATTATCGGTGAAGGTGGTTCAGGCGGGGCTCTGGCTCTAGCTGTCGCGGACCGTGTCTGGATGCTGGAAAATTCTATCTATGCCATCCTCAGTCCAGAAGGTTTTGCTTCTATTCTATGGAAAGATGGCAGTCGTGCCATGGAAGCGGCAGAACTGATGAAAATCACCTCACATGAACTGTTAGAAATGGATGTGGTGGATAAGGTGATTTCTGAAGCTAGGACTCTAGTAAAGAACTGATTAAGAGTGTCAAGAAAGAACTTCAAACGGAGCTAGCTAGACTTTCGCAAAAACCGTTAGAAGCGTTGTTGGAAGAGCGTTACCAACGATTTAGAAAATACTAATACCTCAGAATACATAAAAACTAGAACTGGCAGTCAGTTCTAGTTTTTATGTGGTTCTTATGCTCAATAAAAATTAAAGAGCAAACTAGGATACTAGTTGCAGGCTGCTCAAACATTGTTTTTGAGATTGTAGATAAGACTGACGAAGTCAGCTCAAAACACTGTTTTGAGGTTGCAGATAGAACTGACGAAGTCAGTAACATCTATACGGTAAGGCGACGTTGACGCGGTTTGAAGAGATTTTTGAAGAGTATTATAGTAGATTGAAATAAGATGTGAACAAAGAGATTAGGAAAAGTCAAATTAATTTCTAGAAACGTTTTAGAATCCTTTAGTGTACTATTCTAGGTTCAATCCACTATACTCTGCATAAAGGACGAAGAAAAAGTGCTTTGGAAGACCAAACACCTTTTCGATTATTCATTTTTTCAGTTACAAATTGACTAAGCAGTCCGTTGATAAAGCGGGCTGATTTTTGATCTGAAAAATTCTTAGCGAGTTCAATAGCTTTTCATTGATCTGCTACCAGCTGAGGTGTATCAAATGATGTGATTTCAAAAATACCCAAGCGTAGTAAGTTTTTTTCGACCAAGGTCAAGCGTTCAACTGTCCAGCCTGACTTGAGGTGCTGGTTGATTTGTTTATCCAACTCGTCTTTTTGAGCTTGAACACCAGAAACCAAGTTCAGAAGAAAGGCAGGGAATTTGTACATCTTCATCTTCACGGTCATGTGTAGGCAAAGCGACAAGCTGTTTTCATATCTGTGCCGAATTCAAGACTCATAAGAGCTTGAAAAGCGCATTTTCGAAGTTCGCGTCTAGATTCTAATAATGGACTAGTCATTGAGGAAGTCCTCGTTAAATAGATCTTTCAACTCAGGTTTTGGTGTTTTATCTGGAACGATTCCTGCAACATGGATATTGACAGCAGCAAGTTCCACATCAGCCATATCACGGACAGCATCTTTGACTGCTTTTTGAATAGCAAGAGCAACTTTTGGTACCTTCACACCGTACTCAAGATAGAGATAGATGTCAGCAGTTAGTTCTTCGTTGCTTTTTTGAAAGTAGACGCCGCGTCCAAGAGAGAGTTTTGATAGGGTATCAGACACGGATTTATTTGAAAATGAGTGACACCTTCAACTTTAGCAGTTGCGATGGCAATGATTTTTTCAAGTACACGTGGAGCGATAACGATTTCGCCAAATTGTTCTTCAATTCCCATAGAATGACCTCTTTCTAGAGATTAGGCACGAGAAACGTAAGTTCCTTCTGCAGTGTTGATGATCAATTTTTGTCCAGCTTCGATGAAGTCTGGAACGTTGACAACAAGTCCAGTTTCCATAGTTGCTGGTTTACCAGAACCTGTAACAGTAGCACCTTTGATAGATGGTTGTGTTTTCAGCAACTGTCAATTCAACAGTAGTTGGTACAGTTACACCGATTACTTCAGTTCCGTAGAATTGGATTTTTACATCAGAGTTTTTCAAGGATGTAAAGCAATTCATTTTCAACGTTTACGACTAGGGATTTCGTATTGGTCGTAAGTTTCAGTGTTCAGTAAGTAGGCAGTTTCATCCATTTTGTACTAAAGTGTTGAGCTGGAACAGTTTCGATAATAGCTTGTTTGAATTTTTCTTCTGGACGAGTAGCTTGTGTCAAATGTAGAACCAGTACGGACATCACGTAATTTCATACGCATGATTGTGTTCTTTACCTGGTTTGATGATGGCAGCTTCCAAAACGCGGATCAATTTTCCGTCTGCAGTTTCAAATGTCATACCAGCTTTCAATTTGCTTGTTTCAATCATGTTTTACCTCTTTAATAAATATTATTACTCTTCATTTTACCATAAAAATCTTCTGGAAATAAAGCCAAAATAGTTATTGGGACATGGTAGAGAGCGAAAAACCAACCTCAGGGCTGGTTTCTTTTACATATTAATCTTCTTCTCAACTTGCAATTCCTGGGCAAGGGAGTTTAAGGGCAACTCTGGGGTTGGCTTGGCCTTTGGTTGCTTTCATAAGGAAGCTCTGTAGATGCCTTGTCTGCGTTACGTTTGCCTGACTTGAAGTCGGCAACGGCTGCTTCGATTATCGGCAAAGACTTGATGAATGACTTGGGATCAAGACATCTGGATCTGAGATTTGCACCATGCCTGCTTTTTCAACGTATTCACGCGCGCACCGCCATTTTTAGCGAGATGGACAAAAGACTTTCTTGGCAATCTTAGACGAGAGATAGTGCAGTCTTCGATGATGGCAATCATTTCTCACCAAGTTTTCTGGTGACAATTCGATTTGTTCCAGTGTCTTGCCTTCAGCGTTCAAGAACTGAGCCACTCTACCTTGGAGCCAGTTAGAGACTTGTTTGGCATCGCCACCGAGGGCAAGCCAGTTTTTCAAAAATCGAAGTGACTGTTTGCAGTCAACTGGCTAGCATCGTAGTCTGACAAGCCAAGCGTCAGCCACGTAGTGAGCACGGCGTTCTTTTCGGAAATTCTGGCAATTCAGTACGCATTTTCTTCGATCCACTCGTCTGAGATTTCAAAGAGTGGGAGGTCTGGTTCTGGGAAGCAACGTGTAGTCAGCAGCGCCTTCCTTGACACGCATGAGGATGGTTGCTTGTTGGCTTCATCAGTAACGGCGTGTTTCTTGGCGGATTTGGACCACCTGAGCGTAGGATTTCAGCCTGACGTTGGACTTCGTATTCAAGACCCTTGCGGACGTTAGAGAAGGAGTTGAGGTTCTTCAACTCAGTCTTTGGTACCGAATTTCTCTTGACCATACGGACGAGAGAGATATTGGCATCCACACGCATAGAACCTTCTTCCATCTTAGCGTCAGAAATGCCAGCGTACTGGATGACCTCCTTGAGGGCAGTTAGGTAAGCGTAGGCTTTCTTCTGGTGAACGCATGTCGGCTTCAGATACAAATTTCGATCAATGGCACCCTTGGCAGGTTGAGGTCAACATAAGAGTAGCCATCTGTACCGTGGGTGTTTTTACCAGCGTCTTCCTCTAGGTGAGCACATGTTCGACACCGATTTTTCTTAGTCAGTACCATCTTCTAGTTCCACTTCAATCCAGCCGTTGTAAACCGATTGGCTCATCAAACTGAGAACTGGTAGGCTTTAGGATTATCAGGGTAGAAGTAGTTCTTGACGGTCAAAATGCATGTGTTTGTGGATGTCCATGTTGAGGGCAAGAGCAGCCTTGATACTGTCATCGACAACCCCTTTTATTGAGAACTGGCAGAACTCCTGGGAAAGACCAGTCAATCACGTTAAGTGTTGGCATTTGGTCATTTCCGGAAGTAGGCAGAAGTAGGGTGAGAAGATTTTTGAATTGGTGTTGAGCTCTACGTGGACTTCAAGTCCAATGACTGTTTCAAAAGTTCATTAGTTGTCACCTCCAAAATCACGGGTTGTTGTTTGTGGTAGTCTCGTTGTTGCCTCTAAAAAGCAGCTGGCAGCTTGGTAAATGGTTTCCTCAGAATATTTAGGACCAATCAATTGTAGACCGACAGGTGAGATCCCTTGAGGAGAAACCAGCAGGAATCAGAAATTCCTGGTAGACCAGCTAGTTGACTGGGATGGTCAAGAGGTCAGCCAAGTCACATGGCACTGGGTCGTGAGTTGAGTGAATCCAAGTCATAGGCAACACTTGGAGCAGTTGGACCTAAAATCAAGTCGTAATCCATGAAGACTTTTTCGAAATCTTGATGATGAGGGTACGGACCTGACCAGCTTTCTGTAGCAGCATCGTAGTAGCCTGATGAAAGGCTGAAAGTATTTCTAGCATGATACGGCGTTTCACCCTCTTTCACATGAAACCTCATTTCGGCTGTTTACATAGAGTTTCATCAAGGTTCGTCGCATCCTCTGCTGGTAGCCATAACGGATACCGTCAAAGCGTTGCAAGTTTGATGAAGCTTCTGATGAAGCGATGATGTAGTACACTGGCAACTCCGTATTTAGAGTGAGGAGGCTGACTTCTTCAACGATGGAAACGAAGTTTTTCAAAGTGTTTAGCGGCATTCAGGATAGTTTCCTTAACTCTCTCTGGGTCAATCCCTTCACCAAGATATTCCTTAGGTAAAAGGATTTTCATACCCTTGATGTCTTGGCCTGATTTTTGAAAGTAAAATCGGCAGTGGACGGGCAGAAGTAGAGTCTTTGACATCTTCGCTGGCAATAGCATTGAGCAAGAGGGCATTTTTCCTGTAACAGTTGGCGCAAAAAGGTCCAATCTGGTCTAATGAGACTACCAAAGGCAATGAGACCGAAACGAGAAACCGTTTCCCGTAGGTTGGTTTGAGACCAACAATCCCTGTTGAAGGCAGCAGGTTGGCGGATAGAACCACCAGTATCAGAACCAAGTGACAAGCGGATTTGTCTCGAAGCTACAGCTGCGGCAGAACCACTTGATGAGCCACCAGGAACCTTTGGTCTGGTCCCAAGCATTTTAGTCGCACCGTAGTGTGAAGTTTCACCTGAACCACCCATGGCAAATTCGTCCATGTTGGTTTTCCAGCAAACGATCATGCCCTAGATTTTTGTACTGCAACAGCTGTTGCATCAAAAGATAGGTTCGTAGTTATAGAGCATTTTTGAGGCTGCAGCTGTGAGAATACCGTCTGTAGAGGATGTTATCCTGTAACAGCCAATGGAATTCCCTGAAAGGACATTGCTCAGCATCGATTCCAGCTTCATCAATGGATTTAGCTTGAGCAAGAGCCTGCTCCTCAGCGATAGTAACAAAAAGCGTTGATAGTTGTCTCTCGAGACTTGATATCTTCAAGCGTTGCTTTGTGTTAATTCAGTTGCAGAAATTTCCTTAGAAACAAGGAGATTGTGCAAGTCTTCAATGGTTTTATGGTTAAAAAGTCATTAGGCATCTCCTCCATCGTCTAGAATAGCTGGCACCCTTGATATAGTAGTTATCTTTTTCAGGCACATTTTAAACAAGCGATCACGGTCTGTTCCTTCTCTCGGCCATCATGAGGCGGAGTACAGTCTTACAGTCAGCCATAGTTGTAGTTGATAGCGACACCAGCTGTAGCTCAACTTCTGCCCCAGCAATTCAACCATATCAGCAATTTGTAGACAAGGTTGTAAAGGCAGCAGTTTCTTCTTCAGAGAATCTTAATTTTGAAAGATTGGCAGCGTGTGTTACCTCTTCTTGCGTAATTTTCATCTTGCACTTTCGTGAAATGATGATTTTTTAGTCTGTTCTATTTTACCATATTTTCCTATAAATAAAGGGAAGGAAAGATGAAAAAGACAGTGTATAGGATGGAGAACGGATTTTGATGATAATTTATTTGAAAAGCGGATTTAAAGGGGAAATTATATGGTGCAATAGTTTGACAGAGAAGTGAAGGCGGTGGTTACGAAAATCGAAAAGGATGGTGATGCTTTATAGTACAGATCCTGTAAAATCTTAGTAGAAAGGAGTAACTAAGATTTGTCCCTTTTGAGGCTGACACTCATGTCTGTAGCTGGTAACTTTTAGTTATCGCTGCCCTGAAGTTCATCCCTTGAGATTGGTAGAGACAAAATAGCCGTCCTAACTTTGGCAGAGTTAACGAGTATAGTTATGTATGACAATACCGTCTTGAAACGGCTCTGTGGGTGTTGCTGACAACACTTTTCTAGTATTTATTGTAACATTTATTTTAAAAATTGCAAGGGAATTGTTCTACTTAGAAGTGTTCAATCATAAAATAGAAATTGATGCTAAAATCCGATATATTGGAGCAGTTGAAAAGGATAATAGTAAAATCCAATGTAGAAACTCATCTAGCTATCAGACAACTACAGAGAATCAAAGAAAGAGAACTTATGAATATTCAAGAAGAAATTAAGAAACGTCGTACCTTTTCGCCATCATCTCTCACCCGGACGCGAGGAAAAACTACCATTACTAGAGCAGTTGCTCTACTTTGAGGCAGATTCGCTGAGGCTCGGTACGGTAAAAGGAAAAAACAGGGACTTTTTGCCAAGTCTGACTGGATGGATATCGAGAAGCAACGTGGATTTCGGTGACTTCATCTGTGATGCAGTTTGATTACGATGGTAAAAGCGTCAATATCCTCGACACGCCAGGGCACGTGAGGACTTTTCAGAAGATACCTACTCGTGCCTTGATGGCGGTGGATGCTGCAGTCATGGTTGTGGACTCTGCCAAAAGGGTATCGAGGCTGAGAAACCAAGAAATTATTTGAGGTTGTCAAACACCGTGGTATTTCCAGTCTTTACCTTTTAGTGAACAAAGCTGGACCGTGACGGTCGTGAGCCGCTGGACCTCTTGCAAAAGAATTGGAAGAAGTCTTGAGGCTATCTAACTATCCGATGAACTGGCGATCGGGATGGGGAAAGCCTTTGAGGGTTTGTATGACCTCTATAACCAACGCTTGGGAACTCTACAAAGGGGATGAGGCGTTTGCCCAGCCTGGAAGATGGGGACAATCTTTTGGCAACAATCCTTTTCTACAGACGTAAAGTCAAGGATGATATTGAGCTTTTTAAATGAAGCTGGGAATGAGCTTTTCAGAAGTAGCTATTCTGGCTGGAGAATTGACGCCTGTCTTCTTCGGTTCAGTCTGACAAATTTTTGGTGTGCAGACCTTTCCTTGAAGACCTTTCCTAGTTTGCTCCGGAACCACATGGACACAAGAAAACAGATGGCGAGTAGGATCCTTATGACAAAGGATTTCTCAGGTTTGTCTTTAAAACTCAAATAACATGGACCCTCGTCACGTGATCATATTGCCTGTCCGTATCGTATCGGGTGAATTTGAGCGCGGACATGAGTGTCAATCTGCCTCGTGCTGGTAGGCCTAAATTGTCTAATGTCACTCAGCCTATGGCGAAAGTCGTGAGAAATGCATCAATGCCGCTGGCAGGTGAATATTATCGGGTTTACGATACTGGTACTTATCAGGTTTAGGATACATTTTGACAGTTGGACAGGTTTGAATTTGAACTACCAGCCTTTACTCCTGAAAGTTTTCATGAGAGTTTCTGCTAGAGAGCGTCATGAAGCAGAAATCTTTCCACAAGAGTTGAGCGAATTGGTAGAGGAGCCATCTCAGCTATAAGAATTACCAAACAGGCTGAAATAGGCTAGGGCTGTTGTCAACTTCGTTTGAAGTCTTTAGCCACCGTATGGAAAAGGCAGTGCAGACACGCAGAGTGGTCATGAGGCAATGGGTAAAAGACCGTTCGTTGGATCAAGCCTGAGGACTTGGATGAACGGATGTCGTCAAGCCGAAGAATATCTTGGCCAAGACCGTTTTGACCGACAGTCTTTCTCTTTGAGATGACTTTGCCCTCCGCTGGTTTGCAGACAAGTATCCAGACGTAGAGTTGGAAGAAAGATGTAAATCGTTACAGACGACTAGCAACATAAAGTTACTGTCATTTGGCATTGTAACCGCTATGGCTTACCTAAACCTTCACTAGGAAAAATCCACAAGACTATCGATTCGTGATTTTCCTCAAATCATCTTTCAACAGTGAGTTGTCACTAATTGCCTTAGCACTATGTTTTATGATAAATCGATTCCCCAAAAACTCAGTGTCGTGTTTAATGACGGTAAGATATACTGTATCTTATTTCAACTTCCGTGGACAAGATGGTAAATTATATGCTTATTCGTTTTATTACTAACCTTTAGTGATAACTTACAAATAGAAACTGAATATTCACTTTTAGGTGATTGGTCTAGAAGTTTTCTTTTTACTGTCCATATTTTTGGTAAAAATCAACTTTTATTTGGATAGAGGTTTTGGCTTCACGTAGGAGCTGAAGAAGGGTTGCGCAGGTTCAAATTCTTCTCTTGTCTTGGGAGACTGCGGTTCGGAAACTTCAGATGTGTTCAATTTCATCCATAGATCAGAAAGCAGGACTGGTCTGGCTGCAGTTGACCTGCAATTTTATGAAAGAGTTGGGCAAAATCAGACTTTCACCGGCCTAGGTGACAGGGTGTTGATTGCTACATGTCATATTTCATAGAATACGACTTTGGCCTTGTCTCATCTCAAAAGTAGTGATATAGGTAGGTCGGTCTGGTGAAAAGAGGTGGTCTGGTGATCCAAATAGACCAGTCTGAGGCTTCTTCCAAAAGGTGTCTAATTCTCAAATAGTTAGCCTCAGTTGCGTCCATCCCCTCTGGATAAATAATATTTGAAGCGTTGAGGGATATCTTTTAACTTTTCTTCTTTACCAATGTGTGTGACTGGATTCCTCTTCTGGTGAGACGTATGAGATTGACTAGTAAAAGCAAATCCTGTACCGATCGCATAGAGAAAGTCGTTGACTAGAAGGTCTGGAGGTTGACTCTTTGTACCAAGGGTGGCTATAAAATCAAAACAGTGCTTTGGTGCAAATTTGCTTTCCAGCCCATCTGTATTATGCTAGGAGCATGGATAGGGCAAGATGGGAGAGGCTCAGAGACGTCCGCTCAGTGACAAAAACACCGATAGACAAGAGCTAGAAGAATGAAAAGAAACCTGAGTTGCGGGCCAGTTTTAAGGGTAATCACTGGGTATCGGATAGACTCAAGAGGGCGTGATTCAGTGAGAACTGCTGAGGAAAGATTTGAAAGATGCCAAGCAAGGGAGACAGGCATAGGCAGGTGGCTAGAGATGAGCTGGTATTACGTTGGCACGATAGACATGAATTTCCTAGTAAGTTGGAATAAAGCGTAAAAGATAGAGACCTGAGCAGGCATGCTTTGTGCTATTTTACGGCTGCTTGCGTATTTGGCAACGGCAGTAAAGGGACATCTATAGAAAGAGTTAAGGGCTGTTTCACATGAGTCTTGGATGGCACCAATCCACATCCAACCCCAACAACTTGCTGGCAATATCGTTAGAAATACCGAAAGGCTACAAAGCAACTGGGATAAGAAGAGGAACCTCGAGCAAGTGTAAAGCACCACAGGCTGAGAGCTACTCTTTTCTACACTGAGACAAAGGCTGCTGGCAAAAGTCAAGCAGGAGTTCCAAAGGTGTTACTGCAGCAGGGGTCAAAACGTTAGTAGTAATCACTGCCCCTAGCCATGTTGATAGTAGAGACCAAGTGGGATGAGAAACAGAATAGGTATCTGGATCCAGTCAAGGTCGATGAAAGAGTTTTCATGTTGACAGGAATGTGTAGTCGAACTACGAGTGAAGAAGTTGCTGTCACACCATGACACGCACATTTCAAACGCAGGGGATAAGGGGTTTCTCTTCATAAAGTAGAGGCAATCAATGGATTGACTACTAGAGCCATAAAGAAACATAGTTGTCACCAGGAGGGCAGTAAGATTCCATGGTTGGCTAGGAGCACCGATCTCTTATCAGGATAGTTTAAAGACAAGGGCCTAAGATCCCAAATGGAGCTAGGTTGATGATCGATTCGACAATCTAGAAGTCACATCAGCCATGGTTTTCAGCACTCTTACTATTTTTGCCAGCTGCTCTCGTTGGATCCGAAGCACTGCCCATGATAGGATCAGAAATGAGTTGGCTGTGACGAGGGCATTAACTGGATTGTCAACGGTTTGAGTAGAGTTGCTGAGGACCTGTCCAATCCCATCTAGGTGGAGCAATATCGGTATTAAGCGCTACTTTGAAATAATTTCAACAGGACGATGAAACTTTGCTAGTGCAGCGATGAGGCAGTGGCAAAGGTTTCCCACCAAGTAAAGAAGATAACGGCTTTTCATATTGCTATCTTGTCCTTTTGCAGTGTTGGGAAAGGCATTGGCAACGAGGGCAAGAGCCAGAATCGGTGAACGATGGCTTTGAGGCCACCAACAAAGAGATCTCCCAGCAGGCCAATTTCCTGAAATGTTGGGAAGTGTCAGTCTGAGGTTCTCCAATAAGCATACCAATCAAAAGTTCGTTTTGATTAGCTTTGCGCTTATTCCAAGCATGGATGAATTTTTCATAACAATCTCCTTTGATAGTGTAGTTTATGATTATAGTATATACATGAACTAAAATCAAAATTTTTCTATCTATTTTTGAAATTATTTTTGAATATTTATAGAATAGTAACTTTCAGAAAGTATGGGTATAATAAATGAAAGAGAGTTTTCCTGTACAGAATTTATTCAAACCTACCCTAATAAACGATATTACAGTGATTATCGAGAATATCTTAACCAAGTTACTCTCTCTTTTATTCTTATTTTTACTCTTTTATATAGCCTAAGAGTGCTCCATACCATAGGTGCAGAGAATTATTAAACCTTCTCTAAAAATGTCGTCATGATGTCGGGAGCGTCAGAAAACCATCTCCACGTCTATTTAGAAAATGCTGACAATTATACCTTATTTCTTTTACTTTTACTGCTTTGTCGATTTTGGTTTGCCTGTTTCTAGTTTGCTGCAGGGCTGAGGTTGTCTGGGGTGGCTATTGGGATGGAGCCCAAGGTTTTCTGTCTGATGTCATCAATGGCTTTTCATCCTCTTTGAACGTCAACTGGATGTGGGAGATGAGGTTGTTTTGACAATGGTCCTATTACTGTGTCGGGCAGGTCGTCAGCGTCGGCATTCGAACAACACAACTCAGAGGGAGAAGATCAGGTTCTGCACTTCGTTCTCAATCGGAATATCACCGTCGTCAGCAATTTCTCTCGGACAGACCAGGCCTGAAATTTTAGCAGATTTATGTATCAATAGAAAGAGTTTAGTAGGGAGAAGATGTTTTAGAAAACACAGTTTGAGCATGATAGTTTACCTGGATTAACCTAGATTTGGACAAGATTGAAAACTAGAGGACCTTTCTGAAAATCTACTGGTTTGGACAAGGAAACCAGCTGATACGTACTGGATAGGAATGGCGTGCCCACTGGGATTATCACCCGACGAAAATGGGATGCTGACCTTTATCTACAATGTCTTGAACTTGAAAAAGGATAAGGCCTACTACGAAGCCTTTCCCATGGCCCTGTCGTGGAACATCGTCGCCTGATTACCATTAGTAATGACCAAGAACCCTATACTGTCATTGAACAGATGACCCACGTTATCTGGAGTAGTCATGACACGTTTTCGATTTACAGTTTCTCTTTGCCCAGTCTAAAGTATCAGCGATGCCTACTATCCTGTCATCGAACAGATGGACAAGAGTAAGTGACGAGGTCAGTGGCCCTTACGTCGTCAGCGGACGACCAAGAGAAACCTCTTTGCCCTTCAAACTTGGAAACGGTATGTTATCATTCACGGCAGCTGCGCAAGCAATCAGTCATGTTGCTGGAACATATTCAAGGGCATGCCTCTCTATCGCATTTTAACAGGATTGAGAGAGCAGTTTGATGATGCCATGAGTTGAGCTCATCAGCTGGGTGTCATGACAGATTTGATTTCTCAAGTTCTCCAACAACTATCAGCATCTGGCAACAACATCCTCAAAACAATAATCTGAATGATAATGTTTGACAGTCTTTGACTCATTTTTCAGTCTTATTAGCCAGTTTTGGCAGTCGTGACGAGCGTCGGAATGAATGTTCTACTACCTTTAACGGATGAGCCCCATGTCAGCTCTACATCAGTTTAGCTAGATTGCAGGTTGTGGATTGTCCTGTCATTACTACTAAAAATTGCGAAAATACAGTAGAAAAGGAGCCAGAATGGCGATTGAAAACTATATACTGAGATTTTGCTGTAGGCTGTCTATGATCCGACAGTCCCAAGCCTGCAGGCGCAGGAATCAGGCTGTTTAGTCGATTTGGGCAATACTCATTGTTGGGAACAACCCCTGACGGGACTCCAGAGACAAACATGCTTCATGACCTGCCCATGCGCGGGTATTCGCATCATTGTGGTCTCAAGCAACACTAAAACGCGTCCAACGAGCAGTTGTAGAGTTTGGAATTGATTACATTTATTGGGCCTTGGCCCTTCACATTTAGGATGACGTGCTATGAAGAATTCCGCTATGAGGAAAGCAAGTGGTCATGGTCGGTGACCAGCTCATGAGCGATACACGAGCAGCCACTGTGGGCATTCGCTCAATCCTTGGTCAAGCTTGGTCAACACGATTCCATCAAAACGTGCCAATTAAGTGCTCATGAGCGCGTGTCATGCGAAAAATCACTGAAAAGACGGATGATCACATATAAAAGGAATTTAACTTTATGGATTTCTCTGCATTGGTTGTGAGTAAACCATTCGGACGACAGACAAAAGCTGGACCGCATTTACCCCCAGTCGGCACTAGAAAAGAGGTTTGGAGACTGGTGAGTGCTAATGCCAAACGCTGTTGTCGTCTCGCCACTACAATGAAAATCACTGATGTCCAGTTGACGGATGATGGTTTTCCTCAAGCTCTGCATGAGTAGAGAGACAGCAATATGCCTTCTAATGGTCAATGTCGTTGATATGTTTTGACTTCATGGCTCTATTGTCGGATTAACACACGTGCTCTCAGGGTAATGATATGTCACCTCTGGTTGGGAAATAGATATCCTGCCAAGTCCAAGGTCAAACCAGGCAAGACTACGCAGTGAGCTCATGGAACGTGCTGCTTACACGAAGAAGGGACTTCGTCCGGTCGATGGTATCGTCTAACCTGGCACCGAACCGACGTGCCGTAAGAGTCATTGACAAAGTTGAACTCTTTCACCGTAAGGGTCGTGATGTCTATGTGGTTAGATGCCATGACAGCGTTTGGAAATCAACCCTCATCGATACTGTTACCCATCCGAAATCACGGGTGACCAGAATGTCGTACGACGTCACGCTTCCCGAGTTTGACCTTGGACATGAGATTGAGGATCCAGCCGGCGACGATCTGCCATCTACACGATACGCCGGGAATCATCCACACCGTCATCAGGGTGGCTCATTGCCCGAGCTTGCTAAAATCTCCGTATAGCAGCTCGAAAAGTCAAAACCTGAAAACCCTATCGAAGCTCAGTCCTGAACCGACCCTGTGGGAGGTCTCGGACGTTTTGACTTTATAATCAGGAGAGAAACCAGGGTTACCATAACTGGCGTCAATGAACTCAAGCTCCACTGCACCAAGTTAGAAGGCGCTAGTGATACTCGACAAGCACCCTAGGAACCCTTCGGCACGCAAATAAGTAAAGGAAAAGGTGCATTTTCCAAAATGGTCTAACATGTGTAGCGTATCAAGGACAGACGGACACTACAAGTCATCTCAGGCCTGCTGGATCCGTGTAACAGGCACAGCGAAAGGTGCTGATCTGGGGCACCGGCGTTGCAGTCGTCACACGAAAGCAATTGTTTAGAAGTAAAAGTCACTGGGCGAGCATGGTGAGCTCAATACAAAATAGTTAGCTGCGTGATGGTGTCTTGCCAGTCGATGATAGTTGGCAAAGAACCTGGTGAGACGAGGAGGCTCAGTGTGAGGTCAGAGAATCCATTTTCAAGATGAGATCTTTTGTGGTGGTTCCGACATCCTCACCACCTAAATATGCTATCAAAACAAGGAGAGTTATGTCGTGCTTTTCGTCAAAACAGCGTGCAACTTCCTCAGCAGCCGAGCACTTTACACTCCTCAAACCCATCGTCCAAATCGGAAAAATGGACTGGACGACCAAAATCAAAGGCTCAGCGTCCGTCGAGCGCAGACGCTCGTGAGATGAGTCAAAGAGTTACTCTTTTGCCAAAACGTTTAGTGAAAATATACACGGTAGACTGAAATCTTGGAAGAAGAAATCGGTGGACACTGATCCAAAATCGGACGCGTCTTGATTTTGTATAAAGCAATCCTTAACGAAGAAAATCGTAGAGATTTCTAGTCAGAAATCTAAAACGATACTCCAGGCAACTGTGCAGAGAAATAAAGGAGACTAGCCTATACCTGCTTAATCAGACTATTGACTCCCACTTTGCCAAGATGAGAGTTGGAGCCGAAAGTCAAGAGAGAAAAACATGCCAAAACAAGGATTACGGATTTTGGGAGATTTTTAACTCTGTTCATAATGCCCATCTCATCGTTGCCGGACAGAAGTCACGCAACAGCAATTTGGGACTGGATCAGTGTACTTATGCCTGAATATCAACACTCTCGCATAGATAAAGAAACAGTCCCTGGGCATTTCCATCCGCCTCAAGATGTTGGAGTTGGCTATCAGCAGAGGATAGAAGGTTTGGAGAATTGAAACCATGGAAGTTAAGAACATTAGGCATTTCTTACACTACACGACACCATGAAGATTTGTGACAGAGCACATCCCACGATTACGGACATGCTATCATCGAGTGCTGACGCTGAGTGGACTATCTGCCTACAAATGGTACCGATTGTTGGCTAGTTGACATGGTTCAGTTGTGGCGGTTCTGAGCGCCCACGCTACAAAACTGGGAACTTCTGCAGTTATCGTTGAGTCATGCTCTCGGGTATATCTCATCGGTATGGTGCGTGACTTCATTGCCAAGGGCAGGTAGCCTTTCTCCACCACTCAGCCTGTGCTGGACTGCATCAGAAGGAGAGCTCTGCAGTGGCCTATCAAGACTACTATCCAGCACTGCTCCCGTGAGGCACATTTGTTGAAAGAATGGCGGGCTTCCTGCCTGAAAAACGTTTACAACCACTGTCATGGGTGTGGGCGGCGTGCATCCATAGAGAACTTGCTGAAGCGATTGGAGGTCCGATACCCAGAAAGCTGGTCTTGCAGGCCCTTCTCCACGTGATTATGCTGAGAAGCTGTCGATCAGGAGATTTTCTAGCTTGGTTTGACCTGTGCCTGGCCTAGCTGACCTCAAAAGCTGCAGTATGTATGGCATGGTATGGTTGGCATCACACAAGATTCAGGAAGAGATTTGGATACGCATGAGTTCAGAAATCACACGAGCGTTTGAAGTCCATACAGTCAGGGCTGGTCGGTGACAGATTTGAATCAGAGTCGTCCTCGCTCGCAGACTATATCGAGCACAATCAAATGCCTTTCCCTGGGTAGATGTGGCGTGAGGATTGCTGATCTATCCGACTCCAATAGTGCGTGAGCCTGCGAGACGCAGCTCGTACTGTGGAGACATCCCAGCTCATCAGAGTTCGTCTGTCCCACAGAGCCCTTGCTGAGCCTATAACGCCGCTGTGCACTGTTTTGAAGAGGATTAAATGAAGCGGCAGCTTTTATAATCATTTGATGTGTCGAATATTTGGTGGAAAGCAAGTCAGACGGATGATGATCCTATTGGACCATTTTCTTATTTACAGAGCCAGGCTCGGCACGAGAATGTCAAAGTGTTATGTTCAGCATATTGAGAACGCTGAGGCTCAAACATCCAGAAGATTGGCAGTTATCTGAGCTTTTTAAGTCGAAAACCTAATGAAAAGGTCTTTCAGAAGAGGTATAGCTGTACTTTTCAAAGAGCTGGCTTAGAGATACTTGGATAGTAGAGGATTGACAAATTAGTTTATGTATGGTGTGCAGACTGGGATATGTGTGTGGATACCTCTGTCAAGGTTGCTTTTGAATATGGCTGTCTACGTCACTTATTGTCCAGAAGGAACTTGCACAACGTTTGATGGGAAAGAACATTTCCTTGCAGAACAGATATGATGAATTTTATGAGGAGGCATTTGGGAGGGGCGCTTTTGCGGATGTCTAGATTACAAACATATCTAGAAGAGGACTAAATGAACGAGATACCTGGACGTAGTCATTGAGAAGGCGGCTGATGAGAAACAATGCAGGAGGATGTCCTCGCACTTGTTGCTTCCTGTGCACCTAGTGCTTGACGGACTGCTGTCATCACCCTGAAACAATGAATAGATAACCGTCAGTTGGATGCTATCGCGCAATATCCAGTAGAAAAGTAAGCTTGGAAAGCGGAGTTTCAAAGGAAAGCCATGTCATGAAGGCGATGCAGCTGGAGGCTGGGTCTTGCTGAGACCTCCAGTTGCTGTCGTTGTACATATCTTCTCAGGAGAGTATGCGTGCTCACTATAATCTAGAAAACTATGGCACAGGAGCGAGACTCAGTGTTATCCTGAAACTCTGGCGCTAGAAAGATGAACTCAGTTGTGAGTCCAAGCCTGGGTTTCTATATTTACAAGAAGAAATTGGATGGAAAAGGTAAAGGCGTCAGTGTTTTGTTCATCTCGAGGCTGAACTACAGGCTAAAGCTTCTTGAGAAAAGATAAAGCTTCAACTGTATCTGACGATGCAGCGAAGGTTTCTATTTCTCCTTACTGGCATAACGCTCTTCTGTATCTCTCAGTGTAGCGACTTATGAGAACCTTTTGCGGCGGTCTGCCAGTGCGGTCATGGACGATGGTTTATACGATCGATGGACGGATCCTGCGTCATTTGCCCTGGAGACCAAGGAGAAAACTCTTGGGAATTGAAGCGTGGAACCGAATTCAGATCGTGCAGCTTCTCGGGAAAAGCTGGTTTGATACGTACTGGACTACGACTGGTGCGGATATATTTGAAGGAATTGCGAGAAACTGCCTTCCAGCCAGCAGATTGACTTTACTGGAAGGCAATATGCTAGATTTGTCTAAGGCAAGGTCAATGTACAGTTTTGTTACTTGTTACTCCGGACTCAATCTGCCACTTTGCAGGATGTGAAGAATGGAAGTATGAACGTTTTAAAGAGAGTCTATAATGCTCTCAATGAGGAGTGTGTTTTATCTCTGAGTGTGCACTCGACCTATCGAGACCAGATAGAGAGTCTCCAAGGTTATTCCTACCATGAGGCTCTGAAGATTTGCTGGCACAGGATACCTGAGGACTGACACTCATCACTTCATTGCTTTAGACCCAACTTTCTTTATCAGGAAGCAGACGGTCCTTTGAGCCATCACGATGAGTGCATGAGGGCGGACTTGGGTCCTGACCTGATATTTGCTTTGGAGACAGGCTGGTTTTTTAAGTCCTAGGCTCATGCCGGACTTTGAGGATGAGGAGCCCGGCAGAAAACTGGCCTTACGTTGGGTTTTTGTGGCACAAGTAGAGATTAACATGACCATCACAGTATTATCGGAGTTTAATCTTTTCATAGTAGGCACAAATGCCTGGATCAGGCAGGAGAGGGACTGAAATTGTTACCGTATCTGGGAATTTCATGTAGAGAGGCGAGCCTGCTGTGTGGATAGAAGTGGACAAAAGCCCCAGTTGGCACTGGAAAATAGCTGAACTTAGTAGTAGAATTGCCTTTTTGGGCTCAGTGTTCAGGCAGCCAGATTTCTTTAGTCAAGGGCTGGTCCTTTAACTCGTTTAGGGTTGTCTCTAAGCACTGGGACCGGAGATTCCTAGATTACAGAAAATGTACAAACATACACAGAGCAAGGTGCCAGATGGAGCAATTTGTGGATAATCTTCCTTTTATATCCACAGAAAGGCCCAAGCCATGTGGAAGGATTTGCAGGTCTTGATTTTTCGGGCAGCCGCATGATCATGTTCTTGCCTTGCCTATGCAAGACGGACTGGAATGAGGCATCGGTGCATCCGATTCAGCGTCAGGGGCAGGTTACCCATTCTGTAAGCAAGGATGTGGACTTTGCCTCAGCACGACGGCTCTTCGTCAATACCAGAAGGATCAAGTTTCTTGAGACGCTTTTGCCTTGCTGAACTCTTACCCAAGGCTTATTTCGTCAAAATTGGTGGGAGGGTCGCCTGCTCGCTATCAAATCTTAACTCAAATTCCATTAACCACTATCTATCCAGGTCAGTCAAGAAATGGCTGTACTTTGCATTAGGGATGCCATCAAGACAGCCCAGTCTGTGGAAAATTGGTCGAAGGTTGCGACCGACGCTATACAAAGAGCGCTTGTGTCAGAACCTCCATGACCTATATCTTGGTACAGGCCAGAAAGTGACACTTCAGAAGCCATCCATGTTCTTGGTTTTACGACGTAAGAGCTGGGCAGCATCTCAGAAGTCTCTGAAAGGGCGAGGTTAATCTAGTCCAGCCAGGTGGCAAGAAACCTTGGGATGCTATGACCCAAAAGGAGACGAGGTGTTACCAGCGAGAAACCCAAGTATAGCAGGCGGGAATTTTGGAAAGAGTGCCGATTAGGATGAGAGATCAAAGCTAAGTCTGCTGAGAGGTGGACTTTTTGAGATTTTTACGAATAGATATGAGATAGAAAAGAAATCTTGTACTAAGTTCTGTGCAATTTCTTTCTTCGTGTGCCAATAGTGGAAAGAGGAAATGAAAACTGAGTATGGTTATGGAAAGCTGAGTTTCTTTGCTCAACGTCCGAAATCATTTAAAGACTACATGAAAAAGGTAGATGAGTGTTGGGCCTTTGACGGTGGTCAATAAGGAAATCCAAACGGAACATTATGGAGTTCTGCTCACAAAGGCGAGGTGGGATGAAGTGTTCAAAAGAAACTCTGAGAGATCCGCTCAAAATAAAGGGTTATCAGACAGGGTTTTGCGAATGGCTCCAGGTCCGATGCTGGAAGCACTCTAAAGTCCATGTTATTGAGGGTAGGGAATGCTGCTCAAGTTTGCAGAAGATGCCCTGGGCAGATTATTGCTACTGGCAAACTCAGGACAAGAAAAGCGTTGAAAAGAGATCAATGACTAATCACAAGGATATTCAGCGTGATCGCTACGGGAATGGAGTGAAGCTAATGAGACCACTCCAAGTGCTGACCTATGCAGGGAGCCTGGTCCGTCGTATCGACGCCAGAAGAAAATCGACTTGAGTTTATATGATGGATGGAGATAGCGTGGCGCTGCTTGTGCTGCAAAGATCATTACTAGGTCTGCAGAAAGGTAGGCTTTTGTTAAATTACAGCTAATAGTAGGAAGATAAAGTTGATTGGAGAAGTGGCCAGATTTCATAGTTAAGCCGAGTGAAAAATTTTAGGTACTATTAACTAGGTTCTTGTCCATACAGAATCCTTTATAGCTCTTATCTTGTGGTATAATGAAGAGGGTATTGTTACTATTAAAATCATGTGAATATAAAAAGACAAACAGATTTTTATATTTGCAAACAATGATAAACTCTTGACTTTAGTGATATATACATGAAAAAGAAGAAAATTTCGAAGAGGATAATTTGTATTTATGTCTTTCTATGACCTTCAATGATAGGATGTTTCAAATATGGAAGAAGAAAATTATAATTTATCTATAACTCAAATAAAGGAATTCTAATCAAAGAAAAAGTTCATCGTTTTGAATTTGTTGGTGCAGGAATTATCAATGTTCTAATCTACCACCAGGAGAGTGAGTTCAATCATTAGGTGGACATGCAGAAGAAAGAACAGATAGTCACACGAGTGCTCAGTATGTATTATGATGCTTTAGGGAAAAGTCAGTCTACAAAAGAAGATGAGAGAAATCTTTAGAAGGGGTTAGAGTAGTACCAATGAGTTACATAAGAATTAATAGAAAAATTGCACCAAAACATGTACGCACGACAAACTATGATTCACTTCTGGAGTCAAATTTGATAGTACTATTAAAGTACAATGTGCTGAAGATAAAGACATCCCCTATACGAGTTCGGAAGATACTTGATTAAAATGTGGTGACTTCAGTAAGAAAAATATTGTTTTGAAAGAGATGATTATTCAGACTATCATTTGAACTTCCCAGTGTTCTACTTTAATCCAGTCATTGATAATAGAATCATACTCTATTGTTTGTGGGGTATTCTAAAAGTGATTCGACTAATTCAATTTTTAGAATGAGTTTCAAAATACATTTAAATTGGATGCTAAAAATGCTTATTTTATACTCCCGAGGAACATCTATGATCATTCGAGAGTATTATAAGAAGCAGAATTTTCATTATCTCTAATGAAGAGAATCTAGGTCAGGAGACATCGAGAAAAACAGAACAAATTGTGTTGCAGGACCAAAAATGATTTTTAGAGGTTCTATCAGAAAACCGAAGTCGAATGTAAATAATGCTGATGATTTGATGGAATCAACTGAGCTTTAGATAGACTTAGTTTTTATTGATATGACAGATTTTCTAGATATTCTGATTTAGAAAAGGGCTTTTAAACTGGGATGATGAGTATTGCTGGTTTGGAAAGATCAATCAAGATTTGAAAATTGGTGGTCATGAAGAATTACGTAAAATATGGTACTAAAAATCTTTTATTAAACCGCTTTCTAGATATGGAGATTGGTGAACTAGATTTACAAAAGGGTAATCGATTCTTAAGTAAGGCTTTTTCGTTGTATGAAGAAAACAATATTCTTTAGCAAAAGCAAAAATTTAGAGAACTAGCTAATATAGCATTTTCGTCAGAAAAGACTATTTTAATTTTTAGTTTAGAATTTAATTTTCAGCAAATTCAAATAATTGATAGATACGAAAAACACTCTAGTTAGTGCAGGCACTATGATGGAGAATTAAGCGAATTAACTAGAACAAAGTTATTAACTCAGTTACTGGAGATGAGAAAAAGATTATAGAATTTTTAGAGATTCAATCCTTAGTCTCAATTTTTATATAAAAATTAGAAACTATTAATGAATTATTTGAGTGAAATTCGTGAAGAGCATGAAAAAGTCTATAGAAGGAGGAAATTGGTCTGAAAATAATCATCTCTTTTATTGCGGAGTTTACAGTAAAAATCTTATAACTTTTTAAAATTAAATTGTTTATGTGTTGAACATTATAAGATTTTATAAATCAATCATTAATAGATATTTAGAAATATTATTACTCAGTTATGATAATTCATATGTAAACCCTGAGGCAAGTATTTTCGATAGAACATACCTCTTGGCTTAAAAATCTTGATTTGGATGATGTCAATTAATTCTGCCGAGTATAGATTTTAGGGTTGTAAATTTATATTTTAGAAACTATTCATTTGGCAAAATAAAAGTTACTGAGGAAGCAAAAGAATATTTGTTGAATCAGATTACTCATCTGCAAGAAAGTCTTGAAAATTACTGAGGATGAAAAACTTCGAGAGCTTAAAATATACTAACTTTTTCTTCCTCTTGTTGATGATATTGACATAGAAAGAGTAATAGATATTTTAAATACTCAGACACTGTATTGATAATTGGAGCGAGAAGTTAAGAGGACTTATTAAAAATGTCCTCGATAATATGGATGCTATTGATAAGATTCATTGAAATCTAAGATAATTGGGACTGTAAATAAAACATTTAAATGAAATATTGGAGAAAAATTTTTCTTTTATATAATCCAGTGTACCCACTCTATTCACAGTTACTAGAATACTGCCCAACTGAACAGGAAACTGCAATAATAGTACTCGAAAAATTTAATACAGATATTTTAAGAATAAAATATAAAATGATGATGTAAAAAGATATATAGAATATTCTGATTTGATATGCCACGTTTTTAGAGTATTTTTGAAGAGGATGTTAAAGATGATATTCTGGATATTCTAAAAGTCTATGAACAATCAGAGAAACATTATTTACCACAAAGTAATTGATCTGATGAGTTGATAATGTCTCATGATTTTCCCTCAGATACAAAATAAAATCTACCATCATTTGATTAAAAGAATTAATGATAAAAAGAGATGAGGGGTTAAAACTTCCCCAGACCCAAGAGAAAAGTCTGTATCAGATTTATATAACTTAAGTAGAAAAGGATATTTTTCTGATTTTAAGATTTTAAAAGATATTGAAGAAGATATTCGAGGGTCTTTATCCTGAAGTAGATTGGACCTGGTTCCATGATAGAAGTGATGATGTTATCCATCGTCTATTAGAACATAGAACTCCAATAATATTAAAACTTATTTTTCAAAAATGAAGATAATAAATTGATTAATGAGTATATTTTAAAAGCTCTGAGAGAGGACAACTAATATTTAAGAAATAAATTGATACAACTAAAGTAAAAATTGTTAAAGTTGTGACAATTTGATCTTGAAGATAGCTGTAGATTTCTCAAAGTGAGTTTTCAAAGATTTGAAAAGCAAAAATGTTTGAATCTAGTGGAACACTATTCAGCACAGCACCAGATAATCCATAGTAGAGATTCTGCGGAACTGATAGTGACAATGAATTATCTCCTCACTCAAGGAAACTGTAGTCCTAAAAATTCCCTAAAACATATTCTATTTTAGGTTTGTTAAAAAATCACTTTTTATGGTAGAATGTAAAAGAATGTATGTCATTCGGATATAACAAATAAATGAGGTAAAACATGGAAATCATGTCACTTGTGATTGCTGTTTTTGCCAGTCATCATTGGTTTAGTCTTGGATATGTCAGCATCTCAGCTAAGATGAAATCATCTCAGGAAGCTGCGAGTTGATGCTTTAAAATGCTGAACAAGAAGCTAAACTAATTTACGTGGACAAGCTGAGCGTGAAGCGGATTTACTAGTTAATGAAGCTAAGCAGTGAAAGCAAGTCTCTAGAAGCACTATTGGAGGCCAAAGAAGAAGCTAGAAAGATACCGTGAAGAAGTGGACGCTGAATTCAAATCAGAACGTCAAGAACTCAAACAAATTAGTCGTTTGACCAGAGGGCTACTAGCCTCGACCGTAAGGACGATAACTTTGAAAATGAGACAAACACTTGAGCAAAAAGAACAGTATTTCCTGATGGGGCAAAACATGATGCGCGCGAAGAGCAATTAGAGAGATCGAAAGACAAAAAGAAGCAGAGCTAGAGCGTATTGGTACTCTGTCTCAGGATGAAGCACGAGATATTATCTCAAGCTCAGACAGAGGAAAACTGACCAAGGGAGATTGCCAGCCGTGTTCGTGAAGCTGAGCAAGAGGTCAAAGGGACGTTCTGACAAAATGGCCAAGCGACATCTTGGTTCGACCTATACAACATATCGCTGGTGAATATGTAGCGGAGTCAACAAACTCCAACGGTTCATCTACAGATGATACGCGAAGGACGCATTATTAGTCGTGAAGGTCATACTATTCGTGCCCTTTGAAAGTTTGACAGGGGTTGATGTCATTATCGACGATACTATCAGAGTGGTGACCTTGTCAGGATTTGACCCAATTCGTCGCGAAATTGCCCGTATGACTATGGAATGTTGCTCAAAGATGGTCGTATCCATCCGGCTCGTATCGAAGAGTTGGTTGGAAAAATCGTCAAGAGATTGACAATAAGATTCGTGAATATGGTGAGGCAGCCGCTCAGCGATTGGTGCGCCAAACCTTCATCGAACCGATGAGAATCATTATCGCTTGCAGTGTTCCATTACTTCATATGGACAAAAATGTCTTACGTCATTCGATTGAGTTTGCTAAAAGTTAAGCATTATCATGGCGAGCGAACTTGGTGAAAGTGCGGCTCTGTCAGTGCTGGATTCCTTCGCGATATCAGAAAGCTATGACCGCGAGGTTGAGGTAGCCACGTTGAAATCGGTATGGAATTGGCTCATGTAAGTACAAGGAACACCCGAGTTGCGTTAATCGATTGCTAGTCACCACGGCGATGTTGAAGCTGAAAGCGTGATTGCAGTGATCGTCCGGCAGCAGATGCTTTGAGCGCAGCCCGTCCAGGTGCTCGTAGTGAGTCTCTTGAAAGCTATATCAAGCGTCTTCATGATTTGGAAGAAATGCTACACGGCTTTGAAGGAGTACAAAATAGCTTTGCCCTTCAAGCAGGACGTGAAATCCGCATCATGGTCAATCCAGGACAAATCAAGGACGACAAAGTCACAATCTTGGCTCACAAAGTTCGTGAGAAAATTGAAAACAATCTAGATTATCCAGGAAATATCAAGGTAACCGTTATCCGCGAGCTGTCGCAGTAGATTATACTAAATAAATAAGAAAGAGCAGTTGAAAAATTACTGCTGTTACACTAGATAGAAAGACTGTAAAGGATAATCTGGCTTTTGCATTATTCTGAGAAATGTTATTTCACGGATCTGACTAAAAAGGAGACACAATGGCAGACCGAGAGCTTACTAATCGTTTTTTCTGGTCCTTCAGGGGTTGGAAAAGGAACGGTTAGAAGAGAGATTTTTGAGAGTTCTGAAAACCAATTTCAATACTCTGTATCGATGACGACACGCGCACAACGTCCTGGAGAAGTGGATGGTGTTGACTATTTCTTCCGTACTCGCTGAAGAGTTTGAAGAGCTGATTCGTCAAGGACAGATGTTTGGAATACATAGAATATGTCGCAACTACTACGGAACTCCCTCTGACCTATGTCAACGAAAACCTGGACAAAGGAATCGATGTTTTTCCTTGAAATTGAAGTTCAGGGCGCTCTTCAGGTCAAGAAAAGGTTCCGGATGCTGTCTGATCTTCCTGACACCACCAGATTTGGATGAGTGCAAAGATCGTTTGGTAGACGTGGAACAGACAGTGCAGAAGTGATTGCCCAACGAATCGAAAAGACCAAGGGAAGAAATTGCCCTCATGCGTGAGTATGATTATGATTATCAACGATCAGGTGCCCCTTAGCTGCTGAGGCGTGTCAAACGTGTGATCGAAGCAGAACACTTCGTGTGGATCACGCGTCATTGGTCACTATCAGGAGATGTTACCAAATCTTCAACTGCCCGATAAAATTTAGAAAATAGTACAAGCAAATGATGTCAAAACCCTCTATTGATACCTTTGCTCGACAAGGTTTCTTCAAAATATTCACTCGTAATCTTGGAAGCAAAACGTGCCCACGAATTGAAGCAGGTACCAGCAACTCAAGGTTTCAAAGTCTGGAAAATCAACTCTTCTGCGCTGCTAGAAGAAATCGAATCAGAAAGCGTTACAATTCACCCAGATCCAGAAGGAAAACGTGAAGCGGTGCGTCGCCGTATCGAAGAAGAAAAACGCCGCGCAAAGAGAAGAAAAGAAAATCAAAGAGCAAATCCTTTAAAGAAAAGAAGATGGTGAAAAATTTAAGGTTGGGGACTCAATCTTGTCTATTGCAGAATGTACTGACAAAGGGAGGTGAGAAGATGGCCATAGCGAGATTATCGTTGATGTGCCCTTGATGCAGACGGACCAGCCCTATAGTTGCAGGATTCCTGAGGAATTTGAGGAATGCTGGAAGTTGGATGCAGGTTCATGTTAACCTTTGGTAGGGCAATGCCTGATTCAAGGGATTGTTCTTGGTTTGGGTCCCAATCAGATGAAGAAGAGATGGCGCAAGATTTAAAAAGATATTGTCGAGGTACTGGATTTTCTCCTGTGCTCACGCAAGAACTACTCCTGGTCTGGCTGAAGAGTTACTGCAAAGTCCGTCTTTTCTTACAAAATCTCTATCCTCAAGGCCATGTTGTCAGGTTTCTGAACTCCAGCTATGACAAGATTCTCTATCCTCTGGAAGGTCTGAATCAAGAAAGATCGAGAGCGTTTGTTTGTTCAGAAGATCTAGCCATTTTTCTTCACTCAGACCCTTTGCCAAACAAGCGAAATGATGCGTTTGACTAGAAAAGGCCTGCTTGGTCTAGAATATCAGGCGATTGATCAAAAGAAGGTCAAGACTCAGTCTTGGTATGAGGTCCATGTTGAGCAGTTGGAAGGAATTGAGATTTCTGCGCGCCAAGAAAAAGTTGGAATTGAGAGACTATTTGATGTCTCATCCTGAGTGCTTCCTTGGCTGTTTGTTAGAGTCCTACTCATGGAGCAAGTCAACTTCTTTTGTGCAAGAAGAGTGCTGTTACCATAGATCCAAAAAGGAAGTTCAACGCTCACTGCTTATTTTGAAAGGCATTGAGGAAGTCGCCCCTTTGAGTTGAATCAGAACAAAGACAGGCGCGTGATGCGGTTGTCAGTAGGATTGGCAGTCACCAGTCTCCTTCCTCCTTCAAGGGATTACAGGAAGTGGAAGACCGAGGTTTACTTGCAGATTATCCAAGGGGCCCTGGATAAGGGCAAGACAGCTATTTTGCTGGTACCTGAGATTTCCTGACTCCTCAGATGACAGGGAGCGTCTATGCACGCGTTTGGGACAAGGTGGCTATTCTTCACTCTGGCCTGTCCAATGGTGAAAAGTATGATGAATGGCGCAAGGTAGAGCGTGGAGACGCTCAAGTTGTTGTTGGTGCCAGATCGGCTATCTTTGCTCCGCTGAAAAATCTGGGTGTCATGATTATCGATGAGGAGCATGAAGCGACTTATAAGCAGGACAGCAATCCACGCTACCATGCCAGAGAGGTGGCTATTTTTACGGGCTCAGTATAATCAAGCGGCTTTTGGTGCTTGGGTCTGCGACACTCGAGCTTAGAGACCGTGCGAGGGCTGGCAAGGCGTCTATCAACATTTACGTCTCGACCCAACGGGCCAATCCTCTAGCTACGATTCCTGGAGGTTCAAGTGATTGACTTTCGAGATTATATCGGGCACAATGAGACATCAAACTTTACGCCCCCTTTGCTAGAAGCTATTCAGGACCGTCTGGCTAAAAAAGAGCAGGTGGTTCTCATGCTCAATCGCCGTGGCTATTCTAGCTTTGTTATGTAGGTGAGGTAGGACCGTGGATACTTGTCCCAGCTAGCGATATTTCTCTGACTCTCCACATGGATACAAAGACCATGAACTGTCATTATTGTGGTTTTTCGAAGATATTCCCTAGGTTTGTCCTAACTGTAAGAGCCGCAGTATTCGGCTACTGTGGACGGGAACTCAGAAGGCTTATGACGAGCTGGCAGAACTCTTCCCTCATGCTCGAGTTTGCATGGATGTGGATACGACTCATAGAAAGGCAGTCATCGCTCTGCTTGACCAGTTTGGACGAGGAGAGTGATATCTTGCTAGTACTCAGATGATTGCAAGGGAGTTGGATTTTCCAAATGTGACCTGTAGTCGGAGTTCTCAATGCGGATACAGCTTTGAATCTGCCTGATTTTCGTTCTTCTGAGAGAACTTTTCAGCTTTTTGACTCAGGTTGCAGGTCGAGCAGGTCGTGGAAAAGGCTGGTCAGGTCTTTAATCGAGTCTTATAATCCGCAACATTATGCTATTCGATTTGCCAAAAGATCAGGACTACGAAGGCTTTTATGCCTATGAAATGGGTATCAGACGTCAACTTGGTTATCCACCTTACTATTTCACGATTGGAATTACTCTTTCTCGACAAGAAAGAAGAAGTGGTCAAACGTGCCTATGAAGTGATGAGACATTTTGCGGTCAGGCTTGTCGAGAGACCAGTAATATTCTCGGGCCAACGCCAAAACCTATTGCCTGTACCCACAACCTCTATCATTATCAGATTTTTAATTAAATATCGTTTAGAAGATGAGCTGGGGCTGACCTCACCAGGCTCTTGGCCCTGACTCAAGAACAGGAAAAGATAGTGAGCTCCGTCTCAGTATGTGACCATGAGCCGCAGCAATTTTTATGTAGAGGAGAAGATGCAGACAAAACTAATCTTTGTAGGGGACACCCTGACTTTTCAGCAACAGTCTTAAAAAGGACTTTTGACAGATGACCGTTATGAGATTCTAGCTGTTGTAACTCAGCCAGACCGTGCCGGTCGTCAGTGATCCAAGAAACCCCAGTCAAAGCTATGGCTGCCAAGGAGGCTGGTCTTCTATCTATCAACCTGAAAAATTATCTGGAAGTCCAGAGATGGAAGCTATTATGAATCTTAGGAGCAGATGGAATTGCTTGACTGCTGCTTTTAGGGCAGTTTCTCAAGTAAACTCCTTGATAGTATGGACTTTGCGGTCAACGTTCACGTCACTCCTTCTCAAACACCGTGGCGGTGCGCCTATCCATTGATGCCTTGATTCAAGGGATGAGGAAGCTGGTGTGACCATTGATGGAAATGAGTTAGGAAATGGATGCAGGAGATATGATTTCTCATCGCAGTATTCGATCACAGATGAGGACAATGTCGGTACCTTGTTTGAAAAATTGGCGCTAGTTGGTCGAGATTTGCTTTTGATATGACCTCTGTATATAGCTGGTGAAATTCAGCCCTCAACTCGCAGGAACCAAGTCAGGTTACTTTTCTCGCCAAATATCAAGCCAGAAGAAGAAAAGTTAGATTGGACTAAAAGCAATCGTCAACTCTTTAACCAGATCCGTGGGATGTAAACCCACTGGCCTGTTGCCCGCCTATTTTCCCTTAAGGGCGACCGCTTTAAGATTTATGAAGCCTTACGCAGTAGAGGTCAGGGCATCCAGGTGAGATTCTTTCTATTGGCAAGAAAGAATTGATTGTCGCAACGGCTGAAGGAGCTCTATCTCTCAAACAAGTGCAGCCAGCTGGTAAACCTAAGATGGACATTGCTTCCTTCCTCAACGGTGTTGGACGTACATTGACTGTAGGAGAACGATTTGGTGACTAAAGTAGAAACGGCTAGGAGTTTAGCCCTAGCAGTATTAGAGGATGCTTTTATCAATCAAGCATACTCAAATATCGCCCTTAAATAAGTATCTCATGAAGTCAACTTTCAGCAGCAGACAAAGGTTTGGTGACAGAGATTGTCACGGAACAGAGCCCGCAAACTCACCTTAGAATGGTATCTATCCCACTTTATCGAAGACAGAGACCAGTTAGACAGCTGGCTCTATGTTCTTCTTCTCATGAGTGCCTACCAACTCCGTTATCTGGATAAGATTCCAGACCATGCTGTGGTTAATGAAGCAGTGGAATTGGCCAAAGTCCGTAAAAAGGGCAGTGAAAAATTGGTCAACGCCGTCCTTCGTCGTATTCTGCGTGAAGGCTGGCCAGATATTTTCTAGCATCAAACGTAAAATAAGCGTGATTCCATTGCTTATTCTCTCCGGTTTGGTTGAGTGTCTAAACCAAGGAAGAATACGGAGAAAGAGCACAGGCTATTTTTGAAAGTCTTTTGGTCGCAACAAGGCTAGCATCCGAGTGACTTTGATTTAAACCGAAAAGAGGGCAGCCTTATTGGAGGCCAGTGATTCACCTTTTGTCTGTTTCTGGTCTCGTCAAGGAGCAGGGGCATTTTGCAGGCCATGATTTGTTTGCAGAAGGGGATATAACCATTCAAGACGAATCCAGTCAATTGGTTGCTCCGACGCTTGATTTAAAAGGTGATGAGCAGGTTTCTAGATGCCTGTGCGGCACCAGGTGGAAAAACAGCCCATATAGCCTCTTATCTAACGACAGGTCAGGTTACTGCTCTGGACTTGGACGACTACATAGTTGGACTTAATTCAAGAAAATGCCCAACGTTTAGGAGTTGCAGATAGGTTCAAACGCAAAAATTGGATGCCAGAAAGGTGCATGAGTTTTTGTCAGGATTCATTTGATAAGATTTTGTAGATGCTCCTGTTCAGGAATCGGTCTTCTGCGCCGCAAACCAGACATTAAATATAATAAAGAAACGGCGGATTTCATCGTCCTTACAGGAAATTCAGCTAGAAATATTAGGTAGTGTTTGTCAAACACTAGGCAAAGGTGGTATAATAACTATATGTACCTGTACTATTGTCTCAGAGGAGAATTTTCAAGTCGTTGGAGGCGTTTTGAAAGTCATCCTAGAGTTCGAGCAGAGTAAAACTAGAACATGAGTGTAAGGATATCATGAAAGACGGCTGTATCCTCATTACACCTGAATTGTTATGGAAGTGATGGATTCTTCATCGAGTCAATTTCGCAAGATATCGATTGGGAAGGAACTGACACATGGAAATTTCGCTATTAACAGATGCTGGTCAGAAACGAGACAACATACCAAGACTATGTCAACCACTCATGTCAATCAGAGCTGGACGTACTCATGATTATTTTGCTTCAGACGTGGATGGGGAGGTCATCGCGCAGGAATATCGCTAGTGAAATGGCGGTAACAGACCCAGGTATAGCTTTAGGTTGATACCCAAATCGATACAGTCAATGAAGTGCGAATGGTCTGCCAATTACCTAGAAATTGAAAATCAAAAGATTCATCAACTTGGACAAGATGATGCCTATAAAGGAATAGGGAACAACTCTTGAGGTTGTTGCATTGTTGGCAAATCAAGCTATCTATGCCCACATTGGAGATTCTCGTATCAGTTTGATTCGTGGAGAAGAATACCATCAGTTGACGAGGCGACTATTCTTTGGTCAATGAATTGCTTAAGGCAGGTCCAATTGACACCAGAAGAAGCAGCTAGCTCATCCACAGAAAAATATTATTACTCAGTCAATCGGTCAAAAGATGAAGTTCAACCTGATTTTGAATGATTAGCCCTTTGAGCCAGGAGACTATCTCTGCTCAATAGTGATGTTTGACTAACATGATTTCAGGCAGTGAGTTGTGATATTAGTATCAGTGATATTCCTTTGGTAGATAAAAACAGCGACGCTTGTGCGTTTTGCTAATAATGCAGGAGGTTTGACAACATTACTTTGGGTTGCCCTTGTTTCTATGAACGAGGAGGATGCAGAATGATCCCAAATCAGCGAGTTTTGACGGACGCTATCGGATTGATGAACAGATTGGCCGAGGAGGCATGGCAGATGTCTATTTGGCCAAGGATTTAATTCTAGACGGAGAAGAAGTGGCAGTGAAAGGTCCTGAGGACCAACTACCAGACGGACCTGATGGCTGTAGCTCGTTTTTCAGCGTGAAGCGAGAGCTATGGCAGATCTAGACCATCTCATATCGTTCGGATAACAGATATTGCGTAGGAAGACGGTCAACAGTATCTTGCAATGGAGTATGTTGCTGGACTAGACCTCAAACGCTATATCAGGAAACACTATCCTCTTTTCTAATGAAGAAAGCAGTCCGTATCATGGGGCAAATCCTCCCAGCTCATGCGTTTGGCCCATACTGAGAATTGTTCACAGGGACTTGAAACCTCAAAATATCCTTTTGACACCAGATGGGACTGCTCAAAGGTCACAGACTTTTGGGATTGCGGTCGCTTTTGCAGAGACAAGTCTGACTCGAGACCAACTCTATGCTGGGTTCAGTTCATTTACTTGTCACCAGAGCAGGCGCGTGGTTCTAAGAGCGACTGTACAGAGGATATCTATGCCATGGGGATTATTTTCTATGAGATGTTGACTGGCCATATCCCTTACGATGGGGATAGTGCAGTGACCATCGCCCTCACAGCATTTCCAGAGCCACTGCCATCGGTTGTAGCCGAAAATCCATCTGTACCTCAGGCTTTGTAGAAAATGTTATTATCAAGGCACTGCTAAAGAGATTGACAGATCGCTACAAATCGGTCAGCTGAGATGTGACATCGTGGCTCTGTCTAGTAGTGTCTTACAATCGTCGCAATGAGCCTAAACTGGTATTTAATGATACTACTAAGGCGGACACCAAGACACTACCGAAGGTATCCTAGAGTACCTTGACTTCGATTCCTAAGGTGCAAACACAAAGGTCCGAAGCCACAGGCTGCGGGCCGAGTCAGCAGGTTTCAGAAGACAATTACGCAAGCAAGCCTGTGAGAAACGGAAATTTAGAGTTCGTTATATGATTTTGTTGACCAGCATTGTATTGGTGGCAGCTATATGTTGGATACTATCCAGAACTCCTGCAACCATTGCCATTTTCCAGATGTGTAGGCCAGACAATGGTAAAGCAAGGAGCAAGCTCAAGAAAGCCATAGAGATTAAGTGAGGAGAAATCAGAGGCTAGTGAAAAGGTGGAAGAAGGGCGGATTATCCGTACAGATCCTGAAGCTAGAAAGACTCGAAAAGAAGGTTCGAAAATCAATTTGGTTGTCTCATCAGGCAAGCAATCTCCAATTGAGTAACTATATCGGCCGTAAATCTACAGATGTTATAGCAGAACTCAAGCAGAAGAAGGTTCCTGAAAATCTCATCAAGATTGAAGAAGAGAATCAAGTGAGGAGTGAAGCAGGAACTGTTCTCAGACAGAGTCCAGCTGTAGGAACAACCTATGATTTGAGCAAGGCCTTAACGATTACCCTAACCGTTGCTAAGAAAGTAACCAGCGTTGCTATGCCAAGTTACTATAGGATCTGAGTCTCGAATTTACTAAAAATAATCTCGTTCAAATTGTAGGTATTAGAAGCCAATATTGAAGTTGTAGAGAGTGTCGACAGCTCCTGATGGAACTGCTGAGGGGACAGTCGTTGAACAGAGTCCAAAAAGCGGGTGAAAAGGTTGATTTGACTAAGACGCGTGTCAAGATTTCAATCTACAAACAAAAACACCGCCGTCAACGTCATCATCAGCACCAGTCCAACGTGGAAACCAAGGTTCTACTACGACACCAAGTCAGGGGAACCAACAAAGGAAATCAACGAGGAATGCACCTGCTGCCTACTCAATCAAGTAGTGAAGGCAACCACGAAAATTCTCGTGATTAAACGAATCTTGTCATGATTTCATGGCAAAGATAGAGTCCGGATTTGTGATAGAATAGAGGAGTTGATAAAAGGAGACAAGTGGAAGAATCAAGAAATTAAAATGCCGTCATCGATGTGATTATGTTGGCTGGAACCATTCTTCTCAAAAAGTGGCTCAGAGATTCATCGTAGAAGATACCATGATCCGTATTGCGCATTCGCAGGGATTGTGGATTGCAAATGTTCTTGCCATGCCTGCTGCTATCTTTTCTCTATTGAAAATAGCAATATTTTGCGCATGGCGCGTGACTTCTCTTCTTATAACATCGAAAAAGTCGCGATAGAGACAGATTTCTCGTCAACTGGTTGGGGGCAAATTGATTTAGAGACAGCCTTCAAGCAATTGAAGGCCTTGCAAAACCAACCTCTTCCTTATACCAAGTTGCAGGTGACTCTGGCTGCAGACCTTTAGTGCTCCTTTCTTCAGTTATGTTTAGTGGAAATATCTACGACGCACTCGGGGCAGGAGTAGCTACTCCTTATTTGGTTTTGCTTTTCCTCTGTGTGAAAAGTTTATCCGAATTCCCTTTGTGACAGCCTTTTGCTGGAGCCTTTGTCTTGGGATGATTGCCCAGTTTTGGGCTCGCTACAGGTTTTTCAGTTCAACGCAGATTTGATTATAGCTAGGTGCGGTCATGCCGTTTTGTACCAGGAATTGCCTTGACCAATGCGGTTCGTGATACTATGACTAATCACATAGACTCTGGTATAGAGTAAGATGTTTGAATCTCTACTCATTACCCTTGCTTTAGGGCAGGAACTTCTGTTGCCTTTGGTATTGATGAACTAATATGACACTAACAATCTTTTTATTACGAAAGCAGTAGCAAGTCTTCTTGACATATCACTTTTTAATTGTACTCAATGCTCAACGCTCTATGCTCTTACCTGGAGGGATTTTTGGGCATGGCTGTCTGGCTAATTTATCTTTTGCTCAAGGAACCGACCAATGTTATGTGGCTACTTTCTATTGTCAGCCATTATCGGTTCTTATGTCAACCAGATTTTAAGTATTCTTTGCAAGACACCTGCTGTGGTCTTTATCTTAGCCATTTCGGCACCTCTGGTTCCAGGTTATCTCCTATCGGACAACTGCCTTTTCTGCTGACGGAGATTACAGTCATGCCATTGCTAGTGAACCTTAGTTGTTAGTGTTGGCTTTGGTGATTTTCCATTGGAATAGCTAGCGGAACAGTGATTCTCAGACTCTATTCTCACTTACGAAAAACAGCATAAAGTTAGATTCATAAGGGACTTGATTTGGTGAATCAAGTCTTTTTCTCTTTACTGCCATTTGTGATAAAATAGTATAGAACGATTTTTTACACAGAATGATAAAAACAAGAGGTAAATATGACAATCGGTATTGATAAAGATTGGTTTTGCGACCAGTCAATATGTCTTGAAATTACAAGACTTAGCAGAAGCGAGGGGAATTGACCCTGAAAAATTAAGCAAAGGACTCTTGCTCAAGGAATTGAGTATTGCGCCCTAACTGAGGATATCGTGACCTTGGCGGCCAGTGCAAGTGATTCTATTTTAACTGAGCAAGAAAGACAAGAAATCGATATGGTCATTGTGGCGACTGAGTCAGGAATTGACCAGAGTAAAGCTGCGGCCGTCTTTGTGCATGGTTTGCTGGGCATCCAGCCCTTTGCTCGTAGTTTCGAGATTAAAGAAGCCTGCTATGGGCGACAGCTGCCCTCCATTATCAAACTGCATGTGGAAAATTCTCCAGAGTCAAGGTCTTGGTCATTGCCAGTGATATTGGCAAATACGGTATTGAAACCCCAGGAGAACCAACTCAAGGTGCTGGCAGTGTGGCCATGTTGATTACACAGAATCCACGCATTATGGCCTTTAATAATGACAATGTGGCTCAGACTCGTGACATCATGGATTTCTGGCGTCCAAATTACTCGACAACGCCTTATGTAAATGGTGTTTATTCTACCCAGCAATATTTGAATAGTTTGAAAACGACTGGCTTGAATACCAAAAACGTTACCAGCTTACATTTAGATGATTTTGCGGCTGTTTGTTTCCACTTGCCTTACCTAAAATTAGCCTTTCAAAAGGCTTGAAAAATCATGGATAAGAGCCTGCCTCAGAGAAAAAGACCTCTTGCAAAAAGTATTTTGACCAGTCTATTCTCTACAGTCAAAAGGTGGGGAATATCTATACAGGTTCCCTCTTTCTCGGACTCTTGTCTCTCTTAGAAAATACAGATAGCTTGAAGAGTTGGGGATAAATCGCCCTTTCATAGTTACAGGAGTAGTGCTGTGGCTGAGTTCTTCAGTGGTGAATTGGTTGAGAGGATGAAGCTTTATCTGAGATAAAGACCGCTTGAACAAGCTCAACCAACGAACTGCCCTATCCGTTTGCAGACTATGAAAAGGTCTTCTTTGAGGAAGTAGAGTTAGATGAAACAAAGCTCTGCCCAGTTTACTAGCTATGAAAATCAAGATTTTGCCTTGGTTGAAAAGTGTCGACCACCAACGCGTTATAGCAAAGGTTGAAAATAATGAAGATAAGTTGGATGGATTTTCTAAAAATCATACCAAGAGCGCCTCGAGCTGTTAAAAGCTCAGGCGCTCCTAGTCCTGAGAGACAAAGAGTTTGGAGCAGGATGAACAGATTAGTGTGACTGTGGCAGACCAGCTGAGTGAGAATGTAGTAGAACTTTTTCTCTGCCTTATTCGCTGGTCCCAGAGGTTCTCGTTAACGGTCAGGAATACACAGTTCTCTATGTGACAGAAGAACCTCAGTGGTTGCTGCGGCCAGCTATGCAAGTAAAATCATCAAGCGTGCAGGTGGCTTTTACTGCTCAAGTCCATGAGGCGTCAGATGATTGGGCAGGTAGCTCTTTATCAAGTTGCTAATCCTGAACAAGCCCAAGAGAAAATTTACTCAGAAAGAGACGCGAGCTCTTGGAGCTGCCAATCAAAGCCCTCATCCATCTACTCGTTAAACGTGGAGGTGGGGGCGCGTGATTTTGCATGTAGAGCAGATCAAAGGTGAAAACGAGACTTTCTAGTCGTTTATCTTCATGTCGATACCCAGGAAGCCATGGGTGCCAATATGCTCAACACCATGCTAGAGCCTTGAAACCAGTCTTAGAAGAACTCAGTCAGGGCACAGTCTTATGGGAATCCTGTCCAACCACGCGACAATTCTCTGGTGACTCGCAAGCTGTCAGCATCGCCTTTCGTTACTGGAGGCCGCCAAAAGGATCAGGACGAGAACAGGAGAAAATGGCTTTGGCTAGCAATTTGCGCAAGCTGATCCTTATCGAGCATCTACTCAGCACTAAAGGTTTTTAATGGTATTGATGCCATTTGATTGCTACTGTAATGACTGGCGTGCTATTGAGGCGGGGCCCATGCCCTATGCCAGTCGAGATGGGACGCTACCAAGGTCTTAGTCGCTGGACACTGGACCTTGAAAGAGAAGAGTGGTCGGTGAGATGACACTGCCCTATGCCCTGTAGCGACCAGGGTGGCTCTATCGGTCTCAACCCACGTGTGGCTCTCAGTCATGAACTACTGGGAAATCCTTCTGCCAAAAGAATTAGCCCAGCTTATCGTGTCTATCGGACTTGCCCAAAACTTTGCGGTACTAAAAGCCTTGGTGAGTACAGGCATCCCAGCAAGGCCACTGAGAGTGCAGGCCAAATCCTTGGCACTCCTCGCATAGTGCTGAGTGAATCTGAGTTGCTCCCTAGTAGAGACGCCTTATAGCAGAGAAAACCTTTAACCTAGAGACCGCTCAGCGTTATCTCAGAAACTTAAGATCATAAAAACTCAGACAGATCGGTCTGAGGTTTTTCTTGTGCTATACTCTTCGAAAATCAAATTCAAACCACGTCAGCTTCGCCTTTGCCCGTACTCAAGTACAGCCTGTGGCTAGCTTTCCTAGTTTGCTCTTTGATTTTCATTGAGTCAATACTTTTTCCTGATAAAAAGAGTAACTGTGAAAAAGTGACCAGTTGTCGCGACTTCCTTGCCTTCGATTTTTGCAAGAGAAGGTCAACAGTGAGGCAGGCAATCTCTTCCAAGGGTTGTTTAATAGTAGCCAGTTGAGGATAGTAATTCTCGATAAAATAGGTACCATCGTAACCGATGACCTTGAGCTCTTCTGGGACAGAAATGCCCAATTCTTGACAATTTTCAATGACTAGAATAGAGGTCAAATCATCCGAAGCAAAAATGGCATCTGGTTTTTGACGGGTCAAGATATTCTTGATTTCCATTTCTTTTCTGACAGGAGAAAAGTCACTGGAAACATTGATAATAGGTGCTTTGGGGAGTACGGATGCAGCCATGCGTGGCGTAGCCCAGTTGGCGAATTGAATTGTCATTCCCTGTAATCACTAATGATAGACTGGGCGCCTGTCTTGGCAAGGTCTGGGCAGCAAGAACCCCACCAGCATAGTTGTCAGGAGGGCGACAGAGAATGTCTGGTGACAGATTGCAGTCGAAGGAAATAATTGGTGCTGTCACGCGATTGCTGGTCTTCATTCCCCAAGTTGTGACTACTCAGAAATGATGCCGTCTAGCTGATTGGCTTCAACATTTCGATGTATTCACGTTCCTTCTCAGAGTCGTGTTCGCTGTTGCAGATGATGGTCTATAACCATTTTTAAAGAGTTGAGTGTTCCAGCTTATCAATTAATTCTGCATAGAAAACGTTGGAAATATTAGGAAAATCAAACCGATTAATTTGGCTGATTTTCCTTGCAAGCTACGAGCTAGGTTGTTGGGTTTTATAGCCCAATTCTCTCGCATAGCTTCATTGACTTTTTGAATGGTTTTTCAGAGAGATAACCTTTTTGTTGATAACTCGAGGAAACGGTAGTAGGGCTGACGCCTGCAAGTTTAGCGACATCAGTTAGTTTTGCGACCATAATCTCAATTCATAGTAAGTTTCCAGCTGGGTTTCCAGATTTAATCAGGATACCATTTTGGTCCGCATGTGGGAAGACACGACCGAAAATACTTTTTCTCCTTTATTGATGAAAATTTCAAAGACAGAGTTATCAATGAAAATCATAGCAGTGGTAGCTTGATTATCGATAGGGCAGAGCGAGTTGTTCCAAATTCTTGGGCATACTGTTCTCCAGCCTAGCTACGATCTACTGTCACTTGACCATTTACAAGGTCAAAGTTGATGGAAAGTCCCTTGCCTTCTTTATCAGCAAAGTAAGACAATCTCGCTCTGGCTATTAGCTTCAAGTTGAGTTCAGAGTTCGTAAGTGTTATGGTTTGGGCACGATTTGAGGAAGCTGCTTCAGAGGCACGAAGGTCCTTGACACCTGCGACTGGGTATTAGTAGAGTTTGCCGTCTTTGATGAGTGAGTTCTTGACCAAAGAGAAGGTTCCTGATGGTCAAAACGGTCAGATGGATATGAAACATCAGGCAAGCCAGGCCAGCTAACAGCTAGAGCACGTCACATCAGGAGCGTTGAAGGCTTGAGTTGCATAGGCTTCGAAACCATAGTCCATGTTTTGAAGTTGAGACACATCTACCATTTTGGCATTTTCAGGGTCAAAGGAAGCCCCAATCTTATACATATTTGGATAGATATTATCGTAGTCTAGAACTTTCTTATCCAATCCTTGTGGACAGTAGAGAAGGACAGGTTGCTCCCCTACAAAGACCAGATTTGGACATTCCATCATGTAGGCAGTACGGTCGATAGCAAAGTCAAGGTTGCAACGCTTCAGTTGCTTTGTATAGTCGTTGTCTACAGCCTTATGAGACGGACGAGCCTCTCCAAGTCCTGTCCACCGACGATAGCATAGTATTGGCCCTTGAAGTTAAAGAATTTGCAGGATCACGGAAGTGGTCTGTAGAGTCTGCTGGCTGGTCAATCAAGATCTTGTCAATCTTCGTAATCTTGCCATCCTTGTCCATCAAAGCACCAATCTGGTAAGGGTGACGGATCCAGTTTTCATCACGAACATTTCCTGTATAAAATAGGAACAAGTTATCGCCAAACTGCATGGCAGAACCAGAGTAGGCACCGTGGCTATCTAATGGAGTATCTGGTAAAACTTTGATTCCAGTTTCTCAAGTGAATCAAATCATCACTTTCTAGCTGTGCCCAAGATTTCAAACCGTGGATGCACAAAAGGAAAGTTCTGCAGTAAAGAGGATCCACTTGCCATCAAAGTAAGAAAGAGCCATTTGGGTCGTTGAGAAGTCCTGTTTTTGGCTCAACATGGTAGATGAGTATGCCATGGAGATTGAGCCATATTTTCCTTTATATTTTGAATTTCTTCTTGCGTCCAATCTTGATAAAGTCTGTAACTGACGCTCAGTTGTCCATTCCATTCATTCATTCCTCCAAAAATCTTATCACTTTTTAATAGTAACCGTTTTCGATAAAAATGCAAGCACTTTATGTTAGAGAAAAAAACTGTTAAACGTTTATCATAAATTTAAAGCAGGAAATTAATCAACTTTTCAAGAAAATATGAAAGATAATGAAACAAAAGCCTTTTTAACTAAGATTTCGAAACTTGTTTTTAAGGAATTTCTGCTAAAACAGTCAAAATCAATCAATCTAAAGCGAGCTTACTAAGTGGATAGAATATTTTTCTGCAAAAGCGTCTGACATATTTCTAAAACATGATAAAATAATAGTCGTAGGGCGAATAAAATCGCTTTCAAACAATAACAAAATTTTATATAAGGAGATTTTTGCAAATGAACAATCAGGAAATTGCAAAAAGTCATCGATGCCTTGGGACGGACGTGAAAATGTCAACAGTGTAGCTCACTGTGCGACTCGTCTTCGTGTCAGTGGTCAAAGATGAAGGAAAAATCCAATAAAGAAGTGATTGAGAACTTGGAAAAAGTTCAAAGTGCTTTCTTTAACTCAGGTCAAACTACCAAATCATCTTGGTACTGGTACAGTAAACAAATGTACGATGAAGTTGTTGCCTTGGTTTTGCCAACATCATCTAAAGATGACATGAAAGGAAGCTGCGAAACAAGGGAACTGGTTCCAACGTGCTATCCGTACTTTCGGTGACGTTTTGTTCCAATCATCCCAGTTATCGTAGCACAGGGTCTCTTCTCATGGGTGTGCGTGGTCTTTTCAATGTCTTTGAAATGCTACTTCCAGGAGACTTTGCAACTACACACAAATCTTGACAGATATCAGCCTTCATCATCTTGACCAGGTTTGGCTGTGTGGTCAACCTTCCGTGTATTCGGTGGAAATCCTGCCGTTGGTATCGTTCTGGTCATGATGCTTTATTTCTGGCTCACTTCCAAACGCTTGCAGGTAGTCGCTTCAGGTGGTGAAGTAACGGCTATGAACTTTTGGTTTCATCCCTGTTGTTGGTTTGCGGTTCCGTTCTTCCAGCCTTCATCATCAGGGGTTGTCGGAGCAAAATTTGAAAAAGCTGTCCGCAAGGTTGTTCCAGATGTGATTGACCTCTGGTAACACCATTCGTACACTTTTGGTTATGTCTTCATCCTAGACTTTTTGTCATCGGACCAGTCTTCCACGTTGTTGAAAACTCATCCTTATCGCTACAAAAGCGATCCTTGGTTTGCCATTTGGTCTTGGTGGTTTCTTGATTGGTAGGTTCACCAATTGATTGTCGTGTCAGGTGTACACCACATCTTCAACTTGGCTTGAAGTGACAATTGCTGCTGCTGACCATGCTAACCCATTTAACGCTATCATCACTGCTGCATGACAGCCTGAGGTGCTGGCGACTGTGCGTTGGTGTTAAAACGAAAAATCCAAAAACTGAAAACACCTGCTTTTTCCCAGCTGCTCTTTTCTGCCTTCCTCGGTATTACAGAGCCTGCTATCTTCAGGGAGTTAACTTACGTTTCTGTAAACCATTCTTCTTTCATTGATTGCTGGTGCAATCGGTGGTGATTAGCTTCAATCCCTTTGGACTTGCTGGTACTGGTAGTACTCACCATCATCCCTGGAACAATGCTTTATGCCGGTAATGGACAACTTCCACTATACCTTCTTATGGTAGCTGTATCATTTGCACTTGGTTTTTGCCCCTTTACATATTTGGTTGCTTGAGGATGAAAAGAAGTTGCTACTGAAGCGGCGACAGAACGTTTGGTTCAGAAGAAACAACTGCGGCAACATTCCAGCAGCTCTTCAAAATGAAACACTTGTAACTCATCGTCGGTGATGTTGTCGCTCTTGCTGATGTCAATGACCCAGTCTTCCAGAAGTGGAGCTATGGGACAAGGTATCGCTGTGAAACCAAGTCAAGGTGTGGTATATGCACCAGCTGATGCTGAAGTTTCAATTGCCTTTCCAACAGGACACGCTTTTGGTTTGAAAACAACTGATGGTGCTGAGGTTTTGATCCACGTTGGTATTGACACTGTATCTCATGGATGGTGAAGGTTTTGAAGCAAAAAGTTGCTCAAGGTGACAAGGTTAAAGCTGGCGATATTCTTGGAACCCTTTGACTCAAATAAAATTGCTGCAGCTGGACTTGATGATACAACAATGGTTATCGTTACAAATACAGCTGACTACGCTCAGTAGGCTCCAGTCACAAACAGGTTCAGTTGCAGAGGGGATCACTGTGATCAGTAATCTAATCAATCCTCTCTAATGTGAAAACGAACAAATGACATGTTTGTTCGTTTTGCTTGAATGGTAAGATTTACAGAGGAAAATCTAAAAATAGAGAAATTTGAACTTCAATATGCTATAATAGAAAATAAAAACAAAGAGGTTTATCATGACAAAATTATATGGAAGCTTGGAAGCGAGCGGTACCAAAGTTTGTTTTGTGTCTGTGATGAAAACTTTAACGTTGTGGAAAAACACAATTTCAACAACAACTCCAATCGAAACAATCGATAAAACCATCGAGTTCTTCTCAAAATTCGATAACCTTGCTGTGGTCTTGCAGTTGGTTCATTTGGTCCGATTGATATTGATAAAACTCAAAAACTTATGGCTTTTATCGACGACTCAAAAACCAAACTGAGCAAAATATGGACTTGCTTGGTACTCTCGTCGCGCTCTAAACGTGCCAATGTACTTCACTACAGACGTAAACAGCTCTGCTTATGGTGAAGTGGTTGCCCCATGCAATGCTGGTGGCCATGTCAGAAACTTGGTTTATTACACAAATCGGTACAGGTATCGGTGCAGGTGTCATCCAACGTGGCGAGTTTATCGGTGGTGTGGGTCACCCTGAAATGGGTCATTATTCTGTTGCTAGACACCCAATGGATATTGAAAAAGAGTTTAAGGGTGTTTGTCCTTTCCATAAGGGGTGTCTGGAAGGCTATGCAGCTGGTCCAAGTTTGGAAGCTCGTGCAGGTGTTCGTGGGAAAACTGATTGAACTCAATAACCCTGTTTGGGATGTCCAAACCTACTATATCGCTCAAGCTGCGGTTAATGCGACAGTGACTTTTCCGCCCAGACGTGATTGTCTTTTGGTGGAGGTCGATGGCTCAACAGCACATGTTGGACCGTGTCCGTGAGAAATTTCATCTCTTCTCATGGTTTACCTACAGTACCAGATGTGCGTGATTACATTGTAACACCAGCAGTCGCAGGAAATGGTTCTGCTACTCTTGGGAACTTTGTACTTGCAAAAGAAGTTTCAAAATAAAGCACAAAATCCGCTTGGGAAACCAAACGGATTTTTTATGTGTCAAAGCATTTGCCAGAAAAGTCAATAATATAGGTCAGTCCGTAGGTATAAACCACGAGGGTAAAGGGCTTAGTCAGAATGATGATGGTCATATAGCGCTTGAAGCTCATCTTGGTCAGGGCAGCCAGCATACAGAGAAAGTCAGCTGGACTAATGGGCCAAATCATCATAAAGATAAAGAAACGGTCAAAACGATTGCCCTTATCCAACCAACCGATATACTTGTCATAGGTACGCTTGCTGACGACAGACTGGACAAAGGCAGCCCCATAGAGGCGCACTAGATAAAGATAATAGCGCAGCCAATCACGATACCGATCATAGTTATAGATAGTTCCGATGATGATGGCTGTAGATAAAGACGTCCAGCCACCTGAGGTCAAGGCCCCAGGAATGATAGGGACGACCGTTTGTAAAATCTGTAAAGATAAAGAGAGTGGCCCCAGATACCTGCCTGCTGGATAAAAGGCAGAGAGGGTTTTCTTAGACTGCAGTCAGCCTGATAAGCCAAATACAGAAAATCAAACTTCCAAACCCCCACCGACAATCGATGAGATATTGATAACTTGCTGTAGAAGGGAGAAAGCAGCTTTCATTTGTTTATCCTGTGACATATAAACTCCCTCATAGATAGTATAACTCTACTATACCATATTTTGGAGGAGAAAGGGGAATGAGTGTTTTTGCTATGGAAGAGTGATGGAATTTGAGGATAAAACATGCTATAATCAAAAGGGCAGACAAGTAGCAAAGGAGAGAGTATGATACAGATAAAACCAGAACTGGAGAGATAGAAAACAACTGATCAACCAACTGGTGACTGGGAAAGAGTCAATGGACTTACAGATATGACCTTAAACAGAAGAGCAATTATGGGAGAACTTCTTTGAGAAGTAGCCCAGAACAACGTTGCTCTACTAGCAGACCATCCTTTGACAGAACAGGAAAAACGCTAGATAAAGAATCAACTGAACTTTGTTACTACTGATGCGGCCAAGTGGTTGGTCGGAGAAAATGGTATTGCGAGGTTGAGATTCGAGAGAAGATGCTGGTTTAGGGACTATCCGTTTATCTGTCGTTTCTGGCGAGACAATATCGCAGCTGGTAAGTCTAGTTATGAGGTTGTCAGCCAAGTCGAGAGAGATAAGATAAAGTCCTCATGATCAAGACCGCAGGCTAGATGTGACCCTCTTGATCAATGGCCTTCAATGATTCAGATCGAGCTTAAAAAGTCCCCGGGTTGCTTTTCTAGATGCCTTTCATCAAATCCAAAGTATGATAGAGAGGAAAGTTCCGTGGCATTTACTCTAGCTTACAGATGTTTGCTTTGTGACCAATAAGGTAGATACGCATATATCGCTGCGGCTAGGGAGAAATAAACTCAACAAAGCAATTTCTAACCAAGTGGGTGGATAAAGACAACCAAACCCATAACGAGCTACCAGCTTTGCCCACTGAAGTTCTTTCCATCCCTCGTGCCCACCAGATGGTTATGCAGTATTCTGTCCTGATGATAGCAAGAAGGCTCTTATCCTCCTGCGTCCCTACCAGATCCATGCAATCGAAGCTGTGCAGAAGCCTCTCGCCAGCAAGCATCAGGGCTATGTTTGGCATACGACAGGTTCAGGTAAGACACCTGACTGCTATAAGGTAGCTCGAATCTCCTCCAGATTCCTTCCATCCAAAAGACGACTTTTTGTCGTTGACCGCAGAGACTTGGACCAACAGACTACCTCGTCCTTTCTCTCTATGCGACCAATGATATCATTGATATTGATGAGGACGGATAATACTCATGATTTGGTCAAGCGACTAGAAGTAATGATAAGCGTGTGGTAGCGTGACCATCCAGAAAATTACTACCATGATGCGTAAGTTTGAACAAGGTCTTTACCAAAAGAGATGCGGACAAAATCATGGTCTTCGAGTGGCCTTTGTCGTGGATGAATGCCACCGTGCCATAACACCTCAAACACAAAAAGACATTAAGGCCTTTTTCCCACAGTCGCTTTTGGTATGGTTTACAGGCACACTATCTTTAAGGAAAAATAAACGCCGCAGGTCGGTGACCTAGGCTCAAACCACCCAGCAACAGTACGAGTGACCGTCTCCATGAGTATACAGTCAGGAAGCCATCCATGATGGAGCAGTTTTAGGTTTTAAGGTAGAGTTATCGCATGACCCTCATCACGGATAAATTTGAAAAATGACATGCCAGATACTGTCTATGAGGATGAGGAACATATGCTGGAAGTCTTGGATGCCATTATCAATAAATCCCGTCAACAGCTAGGGCTTCCAAAAGAGTGGGTAAGACCTATAATGCTATCCTGACCGTCAAATCCATCCTCAAGCCCAAGCCTACTATGACCCTGCTCAAACGGGTCAAGGCTGGGGAGATGAGAGTCAAGGTATCGGAGAGGGTCAAGCAGGTTCATCCTGACTTTCCAAAGGCGACTATCACCTACTCGGTCACAGAAAATGAAGAAGACTCAAGAGACAATCAAGACCACATGAAGCAAGTCTTAGAGGACTACAACCAAGAGTTTGATACCCACTTTACCATGGCGGATCTTCAGTGGCTTTAATACGGATGTCAATAACCGCTCAGCTCGAAAACAGGACAAATACCTCTATCGCAAGGAGCAGTTGGACTTAGTCATCGTGGTCAATCGTCTCCTAACGGGATTTGATGCCCCTTGTCTGTCAACTCTCTTTATCGACCGCAAGCCCATGCAACCGCAGGACCTGATTCAGGCTTTTAGCCGAACCAATCGAATATTTGATAGCAGTAAGACCTACGGTCATATCATCACCTTCCAAAAGCCTCTAGCCTTTAAGGAAGCAGTAGATAATGCCCTCAAGCTCTACTCAAATGGTGGTGAAAACGAGGTCCTAGTCCCGAGAGTTGGGAAGAGGAAAAGAGGAACTTTACGGAGTTGCAGTGATTTCAAAAATCTTGTCACTGATGATCCTGAGGAAGGACTCCAAATCGAACAAATCTCTACGCCTGAGTTGAGGAAACTAGCTAAAACCTATCAAGCCTTTGATAAATACTCAGCCTCTATCCGAGTTTATAAAGAGTATGATGAGGAAGAACTTTACAGTCAGACAGGACTTGATGGAGAAAAAGTTGGAAAGGTATCAGGGACTTTATCAGAAATGTCCTTGCAGAATTAAAAAGCCGAGTGAGAGGATGATGACGATGGAGAGCCACTTGATATCCACTATGAACTGGAGTCTATCCAAGTAGACGAAATCAACTATGTCTATATCCTAAACTTGATTCAAAGCCCAATTGAACAAGGTCAAAGTCAAGAAAAAGAACCCTAAGCGCTCAAGATAAGGAAGCTGGATAACTATATTCAGAGTCTTGAGAAGACCAATCCAAATCTTGCCCAGATCATCACTGAACTGTGGAGAGAAGTTCAAGACTATCCAGAAAGCTATCGTGGTCAGTCTATCGCAAAATATTTCTGGATCAGATGATCGAGGAGGTCATCCAGCAACACATCCAAGTCTTTAGCAAGCGCTGGTATGTCGGAGAGGATGAATTCCGTTACTATGTCGAACACTATCGTAAGGGAGCTAAAAAACAACTAGGAGAAAGCCAGCTGACCAAGAGCCAGCGTTATCAGGACTATAAGCTAGAGGTGGCGGATGCCCTCAATCCTCTCCTCTATAAAAAACAAATCAAGGAAGCTTATACCCAGCTAGTAGAGGAAGTCATTGAGCCGTTGAGGGTTGGGAGATAGTCCTTCTAGACTTAGAATAGGTCTCTTTCCCTAAAAGTTTATATGCATTCTGGGTTTAGAATAAGCGCATTTCCATAAATTTACAAGTATTCTACGTTTCGAATAGCTTATCTGAGAAAGTTTTGAGATCTTCGAGCTTTCGAATAGTCATCTGTCCTAAAGTTTAGATGTATTCTAAAGCTCGAAAAGGTAAAATCTAAAAATAGTAAGAGTCTCTATCTGATGGACGGAGTTTATTTCAGTCAGATAGGATTTTTATTTTGAAATATCTGATTTGTCCTAAAAAGTACATTTTAGATGGAAATAATGACAGTTGAGAAGATGAGGGTCAAAAATGTTTTGGAAACTGTTAGAATGAATGTATCAACTCAAAGGAGAAAAATCGATGAAGAAAAGTTAGAGATGATGAGGAGAGTATGCTATCGACACTTCCTTTATGGGGCTTCTATTTTTGGTCTGTGCATTGCTTCAAGTCTTTGTATTTAAGGATAGACCTTTGATTCAAACTCATAGGCAAGGAAGTATTGTAAAAACAGATCAAAAACAGGTCTATCTTCCAGAACTAATCCAGTCTTGGTTTGATAGAGAAGATAATAAATGATTCGTTAAATAGAAAGGATATCATCATGACAAAACATACGCTATTCGCCCTCTTAGTTACAGCAACTGTACCAACCGTGAGTTTGAAAGCCTGATGATGGATACTCATCAAAGCTTGGCGACTTTTTCTAAAGGCAAACAAGGATGAGGCATGTATGCCAAACATTTGGAACCCTTCAAGACCAAGCTGGATGATTTTCAAGCTCAGCTTGCGGCGGTGGAGACGAAAGAGTCTAGTAATCTGACAGAAGTCGATCGTAATCGTGATAGTGCCTTGGTCGGGCTCTTTACTCTTCATAGAGGATTTGCTAAGATTAAGGATGCCAAGCTCAAAGAAGCTCATGAAACTCTGAAACCAGTCTTTGCTAGAGCATAAGGACATCACTAAAGCACAGCAACGATGTAGAAACGGCAGAAATCAAGAGCCCTGCTCAAAAACGCTTAGTGAAACACCTTATCATGAGGCAGCGACCAGTCTAGGACTGACACCTATGCTGACAGCTGTGATCAATGCTCAAGAGGAATATGATCAAGTGGAGAGTAAGGCGCGTGCTTCTAAGTCTGCCAAGGAAGTTGGCAAGACCAGACAACTCCGTACCGAACTATCAACTAGTTACGACCTCTTTATGCGCTATACCGCAGCCAGTGCAGAAGCCTATCCTGAAAAGGAGCACTTGACTCAACTCCTCAAGGAACTCAATAGCATCAGAGATAGCAAGCGCCGTCTTATTACTAGCAACAAGAAAGATAAAAAGACCAAACAAGCAGAACCAGCCCAAGCAGCAGGATAAAGACAACCCCTTAGAAGCGGATTTCTAAGGGGGATTTTTGTGGTTTCGTGGTATAATTTTAGTAGAGTTTAGTAAGAGTATCTAATAGAAAAATGTCAAAAGACTATATTTTCATTTGGCACGATGATAGGTTGATTCAGAAGTTAAGAAAGAGGAAATATATGCGGAGTTACGAAGTAGTTTTTAAAAAGTATTTGGTAATAAATTTTTAGATTATTTTGAAAAACAGGATAAAAAGTATATGATCTGCAAACAGAGAACTACCAAGAAGTAATCTTTGAGGTTTATGAGTGACGAGAATAGGGACGAGAAAATACTATCGTGGGACTCACGTTCATTTTCACTCGTTTTCTGCTTGTTAGTATTGAGAAGTTTAAAAATAACGATAGAACAATCGGATTTTACAGAATTAGATCATAAAGGTAAATTGATTTGGTAGTTGGAACATATTATACCTCAAAGTGATTTTTGCACTGGGAAATTCTGACAAGAATAAATTAGGGAATTTAACTTTATTACATAGAGATACAAATGTAGAAATTTCAGATAAAGATTTTTGAGGGTAAAAGAGAATGTTTTTAAAAGATAAAAAGAATCACAATTTTTATTAATGAGGTTTTTAAAAGAAGAAAATTCTATAAAGCTGATATAGAGCAGAGAAGGAATGATTTATTAACAGAATTAGATAATATTCTAAAAATCATTTTGATGAATATTGTGAAAAAGTATTAAAAATAAAGAATGAATCTAAAGCGTTAAAACAGTCAGAAAAGAAGTGATTATGAAAAATCAGAATAGAAGAATTCCAAAAATTAGATTTATTAATTTTTAATGATAAGTGGAAATATAAAACACTTGATGAAATATCGAATGCTATCGAATATGGTATAAAATGCTCCTGCGAAGAACTTTGATGGTATTCATAAGTATCTTAGAATCACAGATATAGACGATACTTCTAGATTGTTTTTAACTGCGAAACTTAGCTCTCCAGATGTTGATTTTACTGAAGATAATTATGAAAACTATAAATTGCAGAAGAATGATCTCCTATTCGCACTGCACTGGTGCAAGTGTTGGGAAAACCTATCTTTACAGAGAATCAGATGGTGAAGTTTATTATGCTGGATTCTTAATTAGAGCAAGATTACACGATTCATATGATGGAAATTTTGTTTTTCAGCAGACTTTTACTGATAAGTATAAGCAATTTATTGATATCACTTCACAACGGTCAGGTCAACCTGGCGTTAATGGGAAAGAATATGGAGATTGGAAGATTGGAATCACATCCTACTCTGAACAATCCGCCATCGGTTCTTTCTTCCGCACCCTCGACGACCTTCTGTCTAACTATAAGGAAAATCTTGCCAACTACCAATCTCTCAAGGCGACCATGCTCTCCAAGATGTTTCCTAAAGCTGGACAGACAGTTCCTGAGATTCGTTTAGAAGGATTTGAAGGTAAGTGGGAAAAGTATCACTTAGGTGATATTTTTGAACAAATATCAAATTATATTGAACCTTCTGTGGAAAACGAGTTATGGAGTTTAACAGTTGAGAAGGATTAACACCTAAAACAGAACGTTATAAAAGAGATTTTTGGTAAAAAGAATGATAAATTTAAAAAGGTTGATTTGAATGAGTTTGTTTATAATCCAATGAATCTTACATTAGAAATGCTTTAGATCTAAACAATAATGACGTTACTATTTTCGAGTTTCTGGCTATTATGTTGTGATGAAAAATATAGATGTAGAAAAATTTAATAATGATTTTTTAAAAATTTTTATTGAAAACTACGTATGCAATCTATCAATATAAACAGTTTGCTACAGGAACTTTAATTGAAAAACAACGTGTACAGTTTCCAACTTTTTCGGAAATTCCATTTTATTTACCAACAATTGCTGAACAACAAGCTATCGGCTCCTATTTTCTAACCTCGATAACCCTCATTAACTCTCAACAAGAAAAAAATTTCTCAGCTAGAAACACTTAAAAAGAAACTTTTACAGGATATGTTTAGTTTAAGGAGGAATCATGTATAGATCTATTAAAGAATTAATTGAAAATATAGAGTCCGAAAAGAAAAGACTTTCAAGATATCTTTTAGTCAATTAGCTGATTATGAAAAAGAAGCATATGAGAATCAATATCAGCAAGTAGATAATGATTTTTTTATCTCTTATTGATTTGATTAATAACGAACTAGATGATGAGTTTTTTATCTGGTGATGTGACAGAAAAAGTATAAAAACTACGTGAGAATTGGTTCAGAAATATATTTAGTTGTCATGGTAGTGATGTATATACGTATGAAACAAATTTACCGCAAAATTTTTAAAGGATTTTTAAAACAATTAAACTTTTCTCTTTTATTTCGAAAGTGGATTCTACAACTGTTATAATAGGAGCTAATGGAGCAGGGAAATCAAGTCTTATTAATGAGTTAAGAAAGAATGAGTATAGATGAGATGTATGTTTTACCTGCTCAAAAACTATTGTATTTTTGTGTCTAATACTTTTGGTCGCGATAGTATCAATAAAGACCAATATATAGCAAATTTGAAAAACGTAGAAACTAAATATAATACTATTCAAATACAGACTCAAAAGATTGAAGATGATTTTTTCGAGCGCTTTACTAAACTGATAACACTATGGGTAAAAGATTTTTGCAAAAGGTATCGACTGATAATGCTAGAGTAGGAGAGGTGTCCATTGCTTTTATTGGACAGAGTGGAACAAATATGGAATCAAATTTTTCCCAGAAATAACATTTTATCCTGAAACTAATGATAGAGTTTTAGAAGTTATAAGAAATGGGAATAAATATAGTATAAATGGCCTTAGTGATGGGGAACGCTGTGTATTATTTTATATTGGTAACGTTCTTCTTGCTCCAGAAAATAGCTATATTGTCGTTGATGAACCTGAAACATTCCTTAATGCTGCTGTCTATAATGAATTATGGGATTTGCTAATATCAGAGCGAGATGATTGTCAATTTATTTTTTTGCTTCACATAATATGGACTTTGTTCAATCAAGAACTAATGCAACCTATATATGGTGTAAGAAATTTGAAGCACCTTATAACTTCGATTATGAACAATTGGAAGAATCTCAAGAATTTCAAGAATTTCCTTTACCCTTATTAGCAGAAGTTTCTGGTACGAGGAAACCAATACTATTTTGTGAAGGAACTAAAAATAGTATAGACTATCAGATTTATTCTAAACTATTCAGTGAATTTTGTTTTGTAAAACCAGTCCAGGGACATAAACAAGTTATTCAATATACAAAAGCCTATAATAATTTACAACTTTTATATGGTAATACTGCATACGGTATCATAGACAATGACTGGATGAATGAAAGTAGTATTCAAGAGCAAAAAGAACAGAATATTTTTGTTCTTCCATTCAATGAAGTAGAGATGATGCTTGTTGATGAAGCAGTCGTGAAGTCATGCTTACATTTTGATGATGACAAAGAAAAAAACAACAAAAATTTGAAAACTTTCAACAAAGTATCATTGAATCTTGTAAAGAAAAGAAAGATAAAATAATAAGTATTGCCTTGAAAAAAAGACTCGATGAGTTTATGGAAAGTCATTTTATTGAAAAAAGTGAACCAAATGAACACGATGCTCATGTATTTTTTTAGATAGTCTAGCCTCTGAATTTGATGTAGATTCAACATTTAATAAAATTAATTCTATTGTTGTAGAAAGTTTGGCCTCATCTGATTTTTTTCAAGGATATTAAAGATTTGTAACTTAAAAAAAGAAATAACTGAATACAGAGGTAACACGGAAATAACCCTAAATTCAAAAGAAAAAGCTTTTAAGACGTATTGCATTGGATAATGATTTGCAGAAAAATTACGTCATAAATATTTTTGAAGAATTAGAAATGAAACTATTGAAGCAGTAGATAGATTTTTGAATTAATAAAAAGAAAGAAACACTATGGAAACAACACAAACGTCCCAATCGCTCTACCAAGCCCTCTAGGAACTCAGCGGATGTTCTCCGCTCTAAGATGGATGCCAATGACTACAAGTCCTATCTTTTGGGCATGGTCTTTTATAAGCACCTGTCAGATAAGATGCTCTTTTTCGTGGTGGAGACTATGGAGGAGGGGAGTGAGAGTCTCAGAGGCTGCCCTTGAGGTCTATCGCAACTACTATGAGGATGCGGACACCCACGAGAATCTTCTTGTAGTCATGAAGGACGAACTCAACTATAGTATCAAGCCTGAGTTGACTTTACGGCTCTTGTAGCACGAGTCAATGAGGGAACTTTCCAGTTGGAAGATTTGGCTCAGGGTTTTTCGAGATATTGAGCAGAGTGACGAACTCTATGAAAAACCTCTTTGAAGATATTGACCTCTATTCCAAAAAGCTAGGGCGACTCCGCAAAAGCAAAAACCAAACGGTGGCGGCGGTTATGAAGGAGTTGGCTGTGCTAGATGTAGCTGGTCATGCTGGTGATATGCTGGGGATGCCTATGAGTATCTGATTGGTCAGTTTGCGACTGACTCGTGCAAGAAGGCTGGTGAGTTCTATACGCCTCAGCCTGTTGCCAAACTCATGACTCAGATTGCCTTTTTGGGTCGTGAGGATCAGCTAGGCTTTACCATCTATGACGCGACTATGGGGTCTGGCCTCTCTTGCTCAATGCCAAGAAATATTCTCATAAACCGCAGACAGTGGTCTACTTTGGTCAGGAGCTCAATACCTCGACTTATAACTTGGCTCGGATGAACATGATTCTACACGGTGTTCCTGTTGAAAATCAATTTCTCCATAATGCTGATACACTAGACGAAGACTGGCCGACTCAAGAACCGACTAACTTTGATGGTGTTCTCATGAACCCACCTTACTCTGCCAAGTGGTCAGCAAGCTCTGGCTTTTATGGCGGATCCTCGTTTCTTCCATTTTGGGAAACTAGCGCCCCAGTCCAAGGCTGACTTTTGCCTTTCTTTGCATGGTTACTACCATCTCAAGCAGGATAATGGTGTCATGGCTATCGTCCTTCCCCACGGTGTTCTTTTCCGTGGCAATGCGGAAGGAACCATTCGCAAGGCCTTGTTAGAAGAAGGCGCTATTGATACGGTTATCGGTTTACCAGCTAATATCTTCTTTAACACCAGCATTCCGACCACGGTTATCATTCTCAAAAAGAATCGTATCAATCGTGATGTCTACTTTATCGATGCTTCTAAGGAGTTTGATAAGGGGAAAAACCAGAATATCATGACGGATGCTCATATCGAGAAGATTCTGGAAGCCTACAAGTCACGTGAGGAGATTGATAAGTTTGCCCATCTAGCAAGCTATGAAGAAATCGTCGAAAATGACTATAACCTCAATATCCCTCGCTATGTAGATACCTTTGAGGAAGAAGAAGTCGAACCACTGACAGATATCGTCAGCAAGATTAACACGACCAATCAAGCAATCCAAAACCAAACCGCTTCCCTACTTGAAATGCTCGGTCAACTACACGGAACCACACCAGAAGCCGATGCTGAACTCAAAAAGTTTTTGAAGGATTTTAAAGGGTGATGGGGAGTCGGATTTGTATATCAATTGTAGAGTATTTGAACACTACAGTTTTGCATCCTCATTGCTTAATAGATATGTGAATGTTGAGTAGGAAATAGAATTGGTTTTCAAATAATAGATAAAAAAACAGTAATAAATCAAAAAGTCATGTAAAATGACTTTTTTTGATATAATAGATATAAGAAAAACGAAGGAGATCGTAAGCGTGGTTAAAATTAAGGAGTCTCATTATAGAGAATATAAAGAACGTGCAGTATGGAGTGATTGATTTTCAAAATAAATCTGACTTTATCAATGTAACGGGAATTTATGGTCAGAATGGTTCAGGAAAAACAGCTGTTGTAGATGTATTTGAAGTTCTATCTGCCTTGATGAGAGGTGAGTCTATTCCACAACATACAAAAGGGGATTTTTAATGCCATAGACCAAGTAGGGGAAAATGCGATTACTTTAGAATTAGAAGTCCCAGAAACCTATATCATTCGATATAAAGTCGAGTTTGCTGCAAGTGAACCTACAGGCATGCAAGATGTAATGGTTGTAAAAGAAGAACTTGCTTATAAACCTCTAGAAGCTGGGTCCAGATACCGCTATTTACTGAGATACGAATATGAGGGAAGTAATTTTGATACAGAGCAACCGCGACATACGGGCTATTTAAAATCTCAAAGAACTATTATGGGAAAAGGACGTGGTTAGTGTTTTAACAAAGACAATTATTGATGATAATCGTTCCTTTATTTTTCTCAAAAAGAATTAGTAGGATTTATTTATACTTCAAGTAAGCAAGATTTATCGACGCTTGTTGAAATTTATAATGTAATTCAAGACTTTTTATCAAAAATTTGAGGATCTTTACTCAAGAGTTATCTAGTTTGAATAGTAGTGGGGTTACTCCTATCACAATTAACTATCAGAATCGTGACTCTCATGTGAGTTATCAGGGGATTATTCCTATGTTTCTTCAAAGTGGAGGAATTTCTATAAATGAAGAAATTTATAGTGTTTATGAGAGCACGATTGACTATTTGAATGAAATTGTTCCATTATTATCCCTGACTTGAAACTTGAAATGGAAGCAGGTGAGATAGAGATTCGAAGTGATGGACAAAAAATAAGAAATGTTAGTTTTATTTCGAATCGTGCAGGTAAAAGATTCTCTCTAAAACATGAATCTGAAGGGATTCGTAAAATTATTAGTATGCTTGGATTTTTGGTGGAAGTATATAATAAAGAGAATATTATCGCTGTCATTGATGAATTGGATGCAGGTGTATTTGAATATCTACTAGGCGAGTTGATTGAAATTTTTTTCTGAAAGTGCCAAAGGACAACTCATTTTTTTACTTCTCATAATTTACGTGTACTAGAAAAACTTCCTTCCTACAAGGTTGTGTTCTCAACAGCTTGTCCGACAAATCGTTATATCCGTCTAACTGGCATTAAGCCAAGCAATAACTTAAGAGATATTTACTTGAGAGGAATTCAGCTGGGTGGACACGAAGAAGAATTGTATCAAGGAGTTTCTAATAGTAAAATTAAACGAGCTTTTGAGAAAGGCAGGGATCAAGCTTGGCGAATAAAAAGTAGAAAGGTTATTCTAGTATTTGTAGAGGGGAATCTGATGAGACTGTTGTAGGATTTGTAACAGATTCATTAGTGGAACGATTGGAGAATATGCATATCACACTAAAGGTGATGTATGGAGATGTCTTTTCAGATAGGAGATATTCTGCCTCATCTGGAACGAAAATTGCAAGTGATAGAATTTGTGAGGTTCTTGCTACAGAAAAATGGGAAGTAAGTGATTTACTGTTTGTTGCCTTTGTAACAGATACGGATGGCATGTTTATGAATCCAACTTCTTTAGTTGTAGATGATTCTATGGAAGGGACAGATTCATTTCAATATGATTTACAAACTCGGAGGCTACTCTTTTCAACGACGAAGAAGAAAAAGGATATTATTGAAACAAGACAGAGAAAGGCAAGGCATGTCAATCAGTTGATTAAAGATGGGACTTCCTTGTTGGTTAAGCGGAAGTTAGTTCAAACTTTTGTGTATTATAATTCTGTTAATTTGGAGCATGTTTTATTTGGCAAGATATTACCAAATCATGAAAAAATAGGTGCTGCTGATGATTTGATCGACCAGTATGAAGAAAAAGGCGATGCAGGAGTGGAAGAGATTTTAGAATTTTTCCAAAGCAGATGCCCGGCAGACGATTACGAACAATCATGGCAATTTATAAAACAAAATGAAATGACGAATGGGTATTCTAATTTAGCGTTATTGTTTGACAAGATTCAGAGTGATAAATAAAATTCCGACAAAGAGTTTGTAGTCCAATAAGTTCAATAGAAATATAGGAGGTCAGCAATCACTATGACTAATAAAATTAATGAATACAAAGACCTGATTGCTTTTCATCCAGGTCAGTATGTTGAAGAGTTGATTGAAGAGTATAACGTAACGCAAAAGGAATTTGCAGAGCGTTTAGGAATTTCTGAAATGAAGCTCGGTAAATTAGTGAATGGTGAGGAATCAATTAGTAATGATATTGCTGAGAAGTTAGCCAACATTACTAATATTTCGATGAAAACCTGGCTCAATCTTCAACATGTCTACGATGTAAAAATTGCGGAGATCATAGAGTAAACACGGTATAATCTCAAATATGAATAATAACAACCAACGTGTCCTTTGCCAACAACTATGGGCTAGAAACAAATACCTCGTTTTGATTCATTCTAGCAATATTTACAATGATATTCGTCAATATCTCAAGCAAGAAGTGGTGGAGGTGAGTCAGGTTCAGGAGATGATTGACCGTACCTGCCAATCCCCAGAACATAGGGGGCAGGTTTGCAATGCCTTTCAGCATATTTGGGGCTATTTCAAAAAGAAAGCGACGGATGCTGAGAGGAAAGACTATATGCTCTTGCTGGATCGCTACCGCTTTGGTCAGGCTTCTCAGGAAGATGTGATTGCTAAGACGAGAGAGTTGCTTGAACTTTATCCAAATACCTACTTGCAACATTCGACTTTATTAAAAGGAGATTCCCATGAGACTTTGGCATGAGGCTTTGATTTCACAACTTCTCCGTCCTCAACTCTTGGGGCAACATCGAGAGTGTTGCGCCCTGCGTGGCAATGGTTGGGGCAGAAAGCATGCGACGGTTGACTATGTTTTTACTCACTCCCCCTATCGTCTCTATGCCTATCATGACTTGATCATGAAGGAGATGGTTAAACGAGGCTTTAAGGTCAGTCCAGAGTGGCTGGACAAGAACTACCGTGGTAAGACCTGCCCACCTTATGAAGATTTAGCAGAGGAAAAGTTGACAAGTCCTTTATACAGTGAACACAACGCTACCTACCATGAGGAGTGTTTAGATAATCTCCGAGAGAAGGGGATAGAGCTGGAATAATAGTAAGGATTGTCTTCGATTTATAACTCTTCCCGTAATTTTTTCGAATAATAAAGATGAGACCTTTAGAATTTTTCTAAGGTCTTCTTTTTATGAGTGTTCAGATTTACTTTTAATAACTTTTGAGTTATAATTAAATTAGAAAGAGGTTGCTTGTTGCATACGATTTACTTCTATAAGGACAAAAATGGAAACGAGCCAGTCTTAGATTATATGAGAGAATTGGCTAGTAAGAAGAGTAAGGATAGTCGCATCAAACTCAATAAACTAAACGACTATATCGAGTTGCTTAGTCAGCATGGGACTAGAGCTGGTGAACCCTATATCAAACATTTGGAAGATGAAATTTGGGAACTAAGACCTCTGAGGGATAGGATTTTATTTGTAGCATGGCTTGATGGAAGTTTTGTTCTCTTACATCATTTGTCAAAAAGACTCAGAAAACTCCTAGGAGAGAAATTGAAAAAGCTAAGCGTGAATTGAAGGACTTAAAAGAAAGAAGGTTAAGTGATGAAGAATAGTACTATTGGGAGTAATTGGAAAGATATCAGATCTGAGCTCTTCACCAAGGAGGAAATTCTTGAAAGTGATATACGAGTTGCTATCATGAGTGAGTTAATTGAGGCCAGACACGAACAAGGAATCAGCCAGAAAAAAACTAGAAGAACTAAGTGGAGTAAGCCAGCCTGTGATTGCTAGGATGGAAACAGGTAAGACTAGTCCTCAGTTGGATACGGTTTTAAAAGTTCTAGCTAGTCTAGGAAAGACTCTAGCGGTCGTCCCACTCGAACAGGGGAAAAGTTGATTAAACTGACTTATAGTCTTTTCTAATAACAAGCCATAGTCACTTATAAGAATTACTAATAAGGCGTTTGAGTATTCTAACTGGAATAAGGCTTTAAAACAAGCTATACAAAAGGATTTGAGGCATTTTTTTCTCAAGTCTTTTTTCTTTTTGTCTAAAATAAAGATATAGTTTCAAACTATATCAAAGCCTAATTTTTACAATTATACAGATGATTTCTTTTCTGTTAAGATAGTTTCAACAACAAATTTTGGAGGACACATCATGTCAACTACAATCATCGGTTTCCCTCGTTTGGGTGAATTCCGCGAATTAAAATTTACAACTGAAAAATACTTTAGAAAAGAAATCTCAGAAGAAGAACTCCTTGCTGCAGCAAAAGACTTGCGTGCTAAACACTGGAACATTGTCAAAGAAAAAAAGGCATCACTGAAATCCCATCAAATGACTTTTTCTCACTATGACAACTTCCTAGATGCAGCTTTCCTTTTCAATGTGGTACCTGCATCCGTTCAAAACTTGGACTTGTCTGACCTTGAGCGCTACTTCGCTTTGGGTCGTGGTTACCAAGGAGAAAAAGGGGATGTTCGCGCCCTTCCAATGAAGAAATGGTTCAACACCAACTACCACTACATCGTTCCTAAGTTTGAAAAAGACACTCAAGTAAAATTAGCTGGTCACAAAAATCTTCGATGAGTTCCAAGAAGCAAAAGAACTTGGATTGAACACTCGCCCAGTTCTTGTAGGTCCATTCACTTTCCTTCAATTGTCAGATTTTGAAGAAGGCGTGAAAGCAGAAGACTTCGTAGACAGCTTAGTGGCTGCTTACCAAGAAGTTTTTGCAAAATTGGCTGAACTTGGTGCATCTCGCATCCAATTGGATGAAGCGGCTCTTGTAAAAGACTTGACAGCCGAAGAAAAAGCACTTTCTTGAACCTCTACAACAAACTCTTGGCTGACAAAAAAGGTCTTGAAGTCTTGATTCAAACTTACTTCGGAGACGTTCGTGACGTTTACGCTGACCTTGTAAACTTGCCAGTAGATGCTATCGGTCTTGACTTTGTTGAAGGTAAGAAAACTCTTGAACTCGTTAAAGGTGGCTTCCCAGCTGATAAGACTCTTTATGCAGGTATTGTCAATGGTAAAAACATCTGGCGTAATAACTACGAAAAGAGCTTGGCTGTTCTTGAGCAAATCCCAGCTGAAAACATCGTATTGACAAGCTCATGCTCACTTCTTCATGTGCCATTTACAACTGCTAATGAGGAATTTGAACCAGCAATCTTGAACCACTTTGCCTTTGCGGTTGAAAAATTGGATGAGATCCGTGATTTGGATGCTATCCGCAATGGTCAAGGTGAAGAAGCACTTGCAGCTAACAAAGAACTCTTTGCGACTGAGCGTGTTGGTGAAAATACTGAACTTCGTGCGCGTATCGCTGGATTGACGGACGCAGACTACACTCGTTTGCCAGCCTTTGCAGAACGTGAAGCTATCCAAGAAGAAGCTTTCAAACTTCCAGCTCTTCCAACAACAACGATCGGTTCATTCCCTCAAACAAAAGAAGTTCGTGCGAAACGTTTGGCTTACCGTAAAGGTGAATTGTCTCAAGAAGAGTACGATGCTTTCCTTGCTGAAACAATCGACGAATGGATCAAATGGCAAGAAGATATCGACTTTGATGTCCTTGTTCACGGTGAGTTCGAGCGTAATGACATGGTTGAGTACTTCGGTCAAAACTTGTCAGGTTACCTCTTCTCTAAAAACGGTTGGGTACAATCTTACGGTATGCGTGGAGTTAAACCACCAATCATCTGGGGTGATGTCACTCGTCTTAACCCTATCACTGTTAAATGGTCTAGCTATGCACAAAGCCGTACAAACAAACCTGTTAAAGGTATGTTGACTGGACCTGTTACCATCCTCAACTGGTCATTCCCACGTGAAGACATCTCTATCAAGGATTCTACTCTTCAAATCGCCCTTGCTATCAAGGATGAAGTACTTGACCTTGAAGCTGCTGGTGTGAAAATCATCCAAATTGACGAGGCTGCTCTTCGTGAAAAATTGCCACTCCGTCGTAGCGACTGGTACGAAGACTACCTTGACTGGGCAATTCCTGCCTTCCGCTTGGTACACTCAACAGTAGCGCCAGACACACAAATTCACACTCACATGTGTTACTCAGAATTTACAGATATCATCCCAGCTATCGACAACATGGATGCAGACGTTATCTCATTTGAGGCAAGTCGTTCAAATCTTGAAATTTTGGACGAACTCAAAGCGAAAAACTTCCAAACAGAAGTGGGACCTGGGGTTTATGATATCCACTCACCTCGTGTGCCAAATGAAGGCGAAATCGATAACACAATCGAAGCCATTCTTGCCAAAGTACCAAGCAAGAAAGTTTGGATCAACCCTGACTGTGGTTTGAAAACACGTGGTATTCCAGAAACAAAAGAAAGCTTGATTCGTCTTGTAGAAGCAGCTAAAGCTGCGCGTGAGAAATTGTAAGATAAGGATTTCTCTAGAAGCGCTGTTTAACCTGAATTCTAGGAGTCAAGCTAATGAAAAAATCAACTAGAAAAGGATAATGACTATGTCACGCCAAACACCGTCACTCTCATTTGAAGTTTTTCCTCCCAACCCAGCAGTAGGCAATGATAAGATTATTGCAGCTCTTCAAGATATGCAGGAGTTGGCACCGCACTTTATCAGTGTAACTGCCAGCAATAATAAATTTAATATCAAGGAAACGACGGTTCGTTTGGCTGACTTTATCCAAAATGACTTGGCGATTCCGACTATTGCCCACTTGCCAGCTATCTATTTGACCAAGGACAAGGTTGCTGAAACCATTGCGGACTTGGACAAGGTTGGGGTGCAGAAAATCTTGGCCCTACGTGGAGATATCATCCCTGATGTGGAGCCACAAAAGGATTTCCGCTATGCAACGGACTTGATTGAGTTCATCAAGGAACAAGCTCCTCACTTTGATATTGTTGGTGCTTGTTATCCGGAAGGTCACCCAGATTCACCAAATCAGATTTCAGATATTCAAAATCTTAAGAAGAAAGTAGATGCAGGCTGTTCGAGCCTTGTAACTCAGCTTTTCTTTGACAATGAGCGCTTCTATGATTTCCAAGACAAATGTATCTTGGCTGGGATTAATGTTCCCATTCATGCGGGGATTATGCCAATTCTAAATCGAAATCAGGCTCTCCGTCTCTTGAAGACTTGTGAGAATATCCATCTCCCACGCAAATTTAAAGCCATCTTAGACAAGTATGAGCATGACCCTGAGTCGCTCAGAGCAGCAGGACTTGCCTATGCAGTGGACCAAATTGTGGACCTGGTAACTCAGGATGTGGCTGGTGTGCATCTCTACACTATGAACAATGCCGAAACAGCAAAATACATCCACCAAGCAACCCATGCCTTGTTTAATCACCAGTCTCTAGGATAATAAAAAGCAAACCATTCTTCTCAGACGAGGGGAATGGTTTCTTTTTAATGGTAAAGACCGCACTTTTTAAGAAAAATATGATAAAATAGACTCTGTACGTACTTGATACAAAGATGAGGATATTTAAGTTTCAAAGGATTTGTCGATTCTCAATTTTATGACAGAAATTTTTTAATAATTTGTTCTTTTCAGTATTTAGTTTGAGCGACACGAGCGAGTCAAATCGATATTATTTGACGAGAGAGTTAGTAAAGCATTTAGCTAATCGTCTAATAGCGGTTAGCATGAAAGGATTAGATGCTTTAGCATCAAACCTTCTAATGATTTGTATCTTGAGTAATTGAACCCGGGCTAAATCCCTAGTGAAAAAGATAGATTTCCTGGTGTGCATCGCACACTGCGTCAATCTCCTATTTTCATATGGGATTCTTCACGCCCTTAGTATCTTGTGTAATTGAACCCGGCCGAAAAGCTGTGTAAAAAAGATAAACTGTCTTGTCTTCATCGAAGACTTCGTCAGTTTCCTATTTTTACTTTACTTTTGACGTCCTTGGTATCTTGATCTTTGTAGGCAAGACGTATAATATTATCAAACCAAAGGGGATTAAAATGACAAAACAAGTGTTTCAAACGACTTTTGCGGGTCGTGAGTTAATTGTAGAGACTGGTCAGGTTGCTAAGCAAGCAAATGGCTCTGTTGTCGTGCGTTACGGTGAGTCAACTGTCTTGACTGCTGCCGTTATGTCTAAGAAGATGGCAACTGGGGATTTCTTCCCACTCCAAGTTAACTATGAAGAAAAAATGTATGCAGCTGGGAAGTTTCCTGGTGGCTTTATGAAACGTGAAGGACGTCCATCAACAGATGCGACTTTGACAGCGCGTTTGATTGACCGTCCAATCCGTCCAATGTTTGCGGAAGGTTTCCGTAATGAAGTCCAAGTGATTAACACTGTGCTTTCTTATGATGAAAATGCATCTGCACCAATGGCAGCTATGTTTGGTTCATCCTTGGCACTTTCTATCTCAGATATTCCATTTGACGGGCCAATAGCTGGTGCTCAAGTGGGTTATGTAGATGGTCAAATCATCATCAACCCTAGTCAAGAACAAGCAGAGCAATCGCTGCTTGAATTGACAGTAGCTGGGACTAAACATGCTATCAACATGGTTGAGTCTGGTGCTAAAGAATTGTCAGAAGAAATCATGTTGGAAGCGCTCCCTTAAAGGGCACGAAGCAGTCAAAGAATTGATTGCCTTCCAAGAAGAAATCGTTGCCGCAGTTGGTAAAGAAAAAGCAGAGGTGGAATTGCTTCATGTGGATGCTGATTTGCAGGCTGAAATCATCGCAGCCTACAACAGCGACCTCCAAAAAGCGGTTCAAGTAGAAGAAAAATTAGCTCGCGAAGCTGCAACTCAAGCAGTTAAAGACCAAGTGACAGCTGTTTATGAAGAAAAATATGAGGACCATGAAGAATTTGACCGTATCATGCGTGATGTGGCTGAAATTTTGGAACAAATGGAACACGCTGAAGTGCGCCGTTTGATCACAGAAGATAAGGTACGTCCTGACGGTCGTAAGGTCGATGAATCCGTCCTTTGGATGCGGTTGTTGACTTCCTTCCTCGTGTACACGGTTCAGGTCTCTTCACTCGTGGCCAAACTCAGGCCCTTTCTGTCTTGACCTTGGCTCCGATGGGAGAAACGCAAATCATTGATGGTTTGGACCCAGAGTACAAGAAACGCTTTATGCACCACTATAACTTCCCTCAATACTCTGTAGGGGAAACTGGTCGTTACGGTGCACCAGGTCGTCGTGAAATTGGTCACGGTGCTCTTGGTGAGCGTGCTCTTGCTCAAGTCTTGCCAAGTTTGGAAGAATTCCCATATGCTATTCGTCTAGTAGCAGAAGTTTTGGAATCAAACGGTTCTTCTTCTCAAGCTTCTATCTGTGCGGGAACGCTTGCCCTTATGGCTGGTGGTGTGCCAATCAAGGCGCCAGTAGCAGGGATTGCCATGGGTCTCATCTCAGATGGAAATAACTACACAGTCTTGACAGATATTCAAGGTTTGGAAGACCACTTTGGAGACATGGACTTTAAGGTTGCAGGTACTCGTGACGGGATTACAGCCCTTCAAATGGATATCAAATCCAAGGGATTACTGCAGAAATCTTGACTGAGGCCCTTGCCCAAGCCAAGAAAGCGCGTTTTGAAATCCTTGATGTGATTGAAGCAACGATTCCAGAAGTTCGTCCAGAATTGGCTCCTACTGCTCCGAAAATTGATACCATCAAGATTGATGTGGACAAGATCAAGATTGTCATCGGTAAGGGTGGAGAAACTATCGACAAGATTATCGCTGAAACAGGCGTTAAGATTGATATCGACGAAGAAGGAAATGTGTCTATCTACTCTAGCGACCAAGATGCTATTAACCGTGCTAAAGAAATCATTGCTGGTCTGGTTCGTGAAGCCAAAGTGGATGAAGTTTACCATGCGAAGGTTGTTCGTATCGAGAAATTTGGTGCCTTTGTTAACCTCTTTGACAAGACAGATGCCCTCGTTCACATTTCTGAAATGGCTTGGACGCGTACCAATAATGTCGAAGACTTGGTAGCAATCGGGGATGAAGTTGATGTTAAGGTTATCAAGATTGATGAAAAAGGACGTGTGGATGCTTCTATGAAGGCTCTTCTACCTCGTCCGCCAAAACCTGAACGTGATGAAAAAGGTGAAAAGTCTGAGAGACCTCACCGCCCACGTCATCATAAGGACCACAAACCTAAAAAAGAATTTACAGAAACACCAAAAGATTCAGAATAAGAAAAGGAGAAATGTATGGGATGGTGGCGCGAAACCATTGATATCGTAAAAGAAAATGATCCAGCGGCCCGCACCACTTTGGAGGTTTTGCTGACTTATCCAGGTGTTAAGGCCTTGGCGGCCCACCGTCTCTCGCATTTTCTCTGGAAGCATGGCTTCAAACTCCTGGCTCGTATGCACAGTCAGTTCTGGCGCTTTTGGACTCAGATTGAGATTCATCCAGGAGCCCAGATCGATTCAGGTGTCTTTATTGACCACGGTTCTGGTCTGGTGATTGGGGAGACGGCGATTGTTGAAAAAGGTGTTCTCCTTTATCATGGAGTAACCCTTGGTGGGACGGGTAAGGATGTTGGCAAACGACATCCGACCGTTCGAAAGGGAGCTCTGATATCCGCTCATGCTCAAGTTATTGGACCAGTGGAAATCGGTGAAAATGCCAAGGTCGGTGCAGCAGCAGTTGTCGTGGCAGACGTGCCTAGTGATGTGACGGTTGTTGGTATTCCTGCCAAGATCGTCCGTGTTCATGGTAAGAAGGATGAGCCTGTCATTCACGAAGTCGAAGAAAAACGAGAGTATTACGTCAATAAACTAGAGCAGGCTAAAGAAGCTAGTCACAGATCGTCTGGTTTGTAGAGGATATCTATATGATTCAAGCAAGAAGCGAGTTACTATTCTTCAAATTATAAATTCTTGGAAGAACAAGCTCAGCTATACTGCTTTTGGACGATAACTGAGGAACTTTTAATGAAAGATTTTTTCAAGGACAATAAGTATTTTGCGCTCTATTTGGCAGGAAGTCTTGTTTCTGTTTTCAGTTTGTTTCGTGCAGGAAATCTGATTTTCAGTCTTCTGGTCCTGCTCTCTGCCTACCTTTACCATTTGAGCTGGAAGTAGACAGGAGAGGCGCTTGAATGTTTAAGAATGAACCGTTCTGCTACAGATTGGAATTGCTGTTTTCTGGCTTATTTTTCTTGTCCAGCAAGGATTTTACTGAATACTTTGATTAGCTTAGGTCTAATCATCTGGGTCTATCCCGCTAAGTGAAGGCGAAGCAGAACTAGAAAGGAAACTACAAGAATGGCAGTATATTTTTACGGCTGTATCACCATGGATGGCTACTTGGCAGATAGCCAGCACAGGATAGACTGGTTGCATCAGCTTGGTTCTGTAGAGGATACAGGATATGATGACTTTTACAGGCAAATGGATATCACCATCATGGGCAAGCGGACCTTTGAGGAAATCCAAGATTTGCAAGATGTAGAAAGTTTTTATCAAGCTACGGAAAACTATGTCTTTACGCATGATAGGCACCTGCCTGTCAGCAATTACCAGCCAGTAGCTGGGGATGTGGTGGACTTTGTTCACCAGATTGACAAAGGCAAAAATGTCTTTGTGATTGGTGGTAATTCCTTGGTAGGACCGCTCTTGGATGCGGATCTTTTCGACCACCTCATTATTCAGATAGCGCCCCTTATCCTAGGAAAGGGGATTCCCCTCTTTACCCAAGAGGAAGGACAGCGCTTTTACCAACTGGATAGCCTCAGACAATTTGGTCCTTTTGCAGAGCTGGTTTTCAGCCGAAAAAGTCAGAAATAGAGAAGGGAGTGGACCGCATGATTAAAATTTACGATACCATGTCTCGTGATTTGCTAGAATTTGTCCCAATCGAGGACGGCAAGGTCAAGATGTATGTTTGTGGGCCAACCGTGTACAACTATATCCACGTGGGGAATGCCCGTTCGACGGTGGCTTTTGATACGGTTCGTCGCTATTTGCGTACCGTGGGTATGAGGTTGCCTATATTTCCAATTTTACAGATGTAGATGATAAGATTATCAACCGTGCCAAGGAAGAGGGCATCACGCCTCAGGAGGTTGCGGACAAGTACATCGCTGCCTTTCGTGAGGATGTGACAGCCTTGGGCGTCAAACCTGCGACCCGCCATCCGCGTGTGGTGGAGTTTATGGCTGACATCATCCGCTTTGTGGAAGATTTGATTGAAAAAGGCTTTGCCTACGAGAGTCAAGGAGATGTCTATTTCCGTGTGGAAAAATCTCACAACTATGCCAAGTTGGCCAATAAAACCTTAGAAGATTTGGAGCTGGGGGCTTCAGGTCGTACCGATGAAGAAACGGCTCGTAAGGAAAATCCTGTGGACTTTGCCCTCTGGAAATCTGCCAAATCAGGAGAGATTTCTTGGGATAGCCCTTGGGGACCTGGTCGTCCGGGCTGGCATATCGAGTGTTCAGTCATGTCGACAGAGATTTTGGGTGATACTATTGATATCCATGGTGGTGGAGCCGACCTAGAATTTCCACACCACACCAACGAGATTGCCCAGTCTGAAGCCAAAACAGGCAAGACCTTTGCCAACTACTGGATGCACAATGGCTTTGTCAATATCGATAATGTCAAGATGTCCAAGTCCTTGGGTAACTTTATCACTGTGCATGATGCCCTTAAAACCCTTGATGGGCAAGTACTTCGTTTCTTCTTTGCGACCCAGCATTACCGCAAGCCTATCAACTTTACGGAAAAAGCAGTGCGTGATGCCGAGACCAATCTCAAGTATCTAAAGAATACTTACGAGCAACCATTTACAGGAACTGTAGATGCTCAAGAGCTGCAAGCCTTTAAAGATAAGTTTGTAGCGGCTATGGATGAAGATTTCAATTCTGCTAACGGTATCACAGTAGTTTTTGAAATGGCCAAATGGATAAACTCTGGTAACTATGATGCAAGTGTTAAGAAAGCTCTTGCAGATATGTTGGAAGTCTTTGGAATTGTCTTTATTGAGGAAGTGCTGGATGAAGAGATTGAAGCCTTGATTCAAAAACGTCAAGAAGCGCGTGCCAATCGTGACTTTGCGACAGCGGACCAGATCCGTGACCAATTGGCTGCTCAAGGGATTAAACTCCTTGACACCAAGGATGGAGTGAGGTGGACACGTGATTGATGTCAATCTCATTAATGGGATTGCGTTAGCTTTTGAGGGGGACGCGGTGTATTCTATGTATATTCGCCGTCACCTCATCCTCAAAGGTATGACCAAACCCAACAAACTTCACCAAGAAGCGACCAAGTATGTGTCAGCCAAAGCTCAGGCTCGCCTGATTTCCCTTATGTTGGAGGAGCAAGTACTGACGGAAAAAGAAGAAGCAATCTACAAACGTGGCCGCAATACCAATAGTCATACCAAGGCCAAAAATGCTGATGTGGTGACTTACCGTATGTCCACAGGTTTTGAAGCAGTGATGGGCTATCTCCATATGACTGAAAATCTGGAACGTCTTGAGAGCTTGATTTCGTGGTGCATCCAAAAAGTGGAGGGCTAGGATATGATGGCAAAAGAACTACAAGACTGGTTTCCTGAAGCCCAGATTTCAGATCAACCAGTAGAGAAAGAAGGCTATCTCACGCTCCCTTTAGCTTCTCAGCAGTGGATTTTGCTGGAGGAAGCTGGACTCAGCGAGCGTGAAAAGCAGTTGGTTGCCCTTTTGACCCAGCAGGAGCAGGCTCGTTCGCTCAATCCTTGGTATTCTTTTCTGATGGAGAGCAAGGGACAGGCACCACAAACTTTTAAAAAGATTCAGTTGGTTTATTGTCATCTGTCCTATTTTCAGCAGGAAAATCTAGCTTCTTGGCTAGATATGATGCGAACTCTTTTTCCGAATTGTCAGACGGTGCTTCAGGTCGGAGCTCAGGATTATGTTTTCGTGCTTCAGCAAGACAAATACACCTCTGTACGAGCTATTTTAAGTGATACGATTGAAGCGGTTGAGTATGACTTTGGACTTCGTCTATCTATCATGTTAGGCCAAGTTTGGTCTCAGACAGGACATCAAGCCCTGTCAGACTTAATCAAAGAAGAGCGCGATTTGTTTAAGACTTGGTGGCGTCAGGGTCACCAAGGTGTTTATACTTTTTCTCAGCTCTATCTTTGGAGTATGGGAGAAAGGATCGTGAACTTGAAGGCAATCAAGGAATGCTTGCACCAGATGATCTTGGATCAGGACCAGATTCAGGAAATCATTCTCTCTCTTTGGGAAAATAGTGCCGTTCTGACTAAAACAGCCCAGCAACTCTATCTGCACCGCAATTCTCTCCAATACAAGATTGATAAATGGGAAGAATTGACAGGGCTACAGTTAAAGGAATTGACCGACCTGACCTTGTGTTATCAGTTGATTTTACCAGATATTCTATAAAGTTTTGTGCAAGTTGCACAGAACTTTTTTGTTTTTTTGGTCACCTTGCCATAGAAATGTAAAGCGTTTTCATCTATAATAAAACTATCAAAAGACAAAAGGAGTTCACCTCATGGTAGAATTGAATCTTAAAAATATTTACAAAAAATATCCAAATAGCGAACACTATTCAGTTGAAGACTTCAACTTGGACATCAAAGACAAAGAATTTATCGTTTTCGTAGGTCCTTCAGGATGTGGTAAATCAACAACTCTTCGTATGATTGCTGGTCTTGAAGACATCACAGAAGGTACTGCATCTATCGATGGAGTGGTTGTCAACGACGTGGCTCCAAAAGACCGTGACATCGCCATGGTATTCCAAAACTACGCTCTTTACCCACACATGACTGTGTATGACAACATGGCTTTCGGTTTGAAATTGCGTAAATACAGCAAGGAAGATATCGACAAACGTGTACAAGAAGCAGCTGAAATCCTTGGATTGAAAGAGTTCTTGGAACGTAAACCTGCTGACCTTTCTGGTGGTCAACGTCAACGTGTTGCCATGGGTCGTGCCATTGTCCGTGATGCAAAAGTGTTCTTGATGGACGAACCTTTGTCAAACTTGGATGCTAAACTTCGTGTATCAATGCGTGCTGAAATTGCTAAAATCCACCGTCGTATCGGAGCTACAACTATCTACGTAACTCACGACCAAACTGAAGCGATGACACTTGCAGACCGTATCGTTATCATGTCAGCAACTAAGAACCCTGCTGGTACAGGTACTATCGGACGTGTAGAACAAATCGGTACTCCTCAAGAAGTTTACAAAAACCCAGTTAACAAATTCGTTGCAGGATTTATCGGAAGCCCAGCAATGAACTTCATCAACGTGAAATTGGTTGGTAGCGAAATTGTTTCAGACGGTTTCCGCTTGAAAGTGCCAGAAGGAGCATTGAAAGTTCTTCGTGAAAAAGGCTACGAAGGTAAAGAATTGATCTTCGGTATCCGTCCAGAAGACGTGAATGCAGAACCTGCTTTCCTTGAAACATTCCCAGAATCAGTTGTAAAGCGACTATTTCTGTATCTGAATTGCTTGGTTCAGAATCTCACCTTTACTGCCAAGTTGGTAAAGACGAATTTGTTGCCAAAGTGGATGCTCGTGACTACTTGCAAACAGGTGCAACAGTTGAACTTGGATTTGACTTGAACAAAGCACACTTCTTCGATGTAGAAACTGAAAGAACAGTTTACTAAGATAAATGAAACTCAAAACACTGCTAGAGAAATCTGGCAGTGTTTTTAAGTATTTGCGTAGAAAAAAATTCCTGGGAAATTCCAGGAGAATGTGATTGATTATTTGAACTTGAATCCTTCGTAAATAAGCTCTGCTTTTGGATTTTGTTTCTTAATCTGTTTGGCAAGTGACTTCATCATAGAAAGAGGGCCGCACATATAGACGGTTGCATGTTCAGGTACTTCTTCTTGATCAAAATTAAGATAGCCGTCTTTTATACTGTCTACTAGATGGAGTTCAAAATTAGGATTTTTCTGAGCATAGTCACGGAGCAAATCCAGATAGACTGCATTTTCCTCTCCTCGGAAGCTATAGTAGAAGTGAACCTGTTTATTTAAAATAGGATATTCACGGATGTAAGAGATGAAAGGGGTAATCCCAATACCTCCAGCAATCCAAACCTGATTTTCTTGTCCTTCTTCTATAATCATGTGTCCATAAGCTCTATCTACGCTTACTTTGCTGCCGACTTGAAGATTGTTATAGATATTCTTGGTATGGTCACCTGAATTTTTAACAGTAAAGTAAAGCGTTTGGCCATGACCTCCTGAGATAGAAAAGGGATGCGGAGCACTTTCAAAACCTTCTTGGAAAATCTTTAGGAATGCAAATTGTCCTGCTTGATAGTTGAAAGGTCTGCTAAGATGGATTTGAATTTCTCTAGTATCGTGATTTAAGCGTTTGAGATTGGTAATTTTCCCTAGATAGGGGAAGCCAATCTTTTGATATAGAAAAATGATATAAAAACCAGCCAGTAAGCCTAAAAGGGCATAGCTACCAACAAGAAAACTTAGAAGATTAAATGTAAGGAGACGATTGCCCATCATCATGTAGACATGAAAGAGTCCGAAAATATAAGCTAGATAAACCAGACGGTGAATCCATCGCCAAGCTTCGTATTGGATGTATTTGCCTAAATAGGCGACAAGGATGATACTGATAAAGATATAGATGGCAAGATTGCCAAACTGAGCAGCTAATCGAGAGCCCCACAAACCGCCCATACTAAAGTTATGAAAGATGAGTAGGATGATGGAGAGAAAGGCTGTGAATTTGTGGACAGTGTAGACCTTCTTCAAACCGTGAAACCAGCTTTCTAGTAGTGGGAGACGAGTGGCTAGGATAAAAGTCAGAGATAGGCTTGTTAAAGCTAGTCCTGGAATCATGAATTGGGGAGAAGTGTCCATCCAAGTCAAAATAGTCAAGACAAAACTAGCTATGATAAAGAATATTCCTTTGAGTGATTTCATAAAAAATTCCATTTCATTTAGATTTAATTTGTTGTAAATAAATTTGTTACATTTTATCATAGAAAATGTATGGTGTCAAATTGAGGTCTATAAATATCTACTCTCATCAAAAAAACTCTCCAATTGAACTGGAGAGTGGCTGTTTATTCTGCAGCTTGTTGCCAACGTTTGCTAGCATATGAGACAGGCTAGAAATTGCTAGGTTAAAGCTGAAGTAGATGAGGGCAATCAGGATATAAAGACTAAAGACCTGCTCTGGTTCGAAATAACGGCCCATGAGAATTTGGCTAGCTCCAAAGAGTTCTTGTAGGGCGATAACAGAGTAGAGAAGACTGGTATCCTTAATCACGGTTACAAACTGAGAAATGATGGCTGGCAGCATTTTGCGAATAGCTTGTGGAAGAATGATGTGGTAGAGGATTTGGACTGAGGTGAATCCTTGTGACATTCCTGCTTCGTACTGGCCCTTGTCCACAGCATTGAGACCGCCTCGAATAATCTCAGCTAGGGCCGCTGATGTAAAGAGGGTAAAGGCTGTAATACCTGCTGGAGTGGACTTCATCTTAAAAACTAAAAAGATAGTAAAGATCCAGAGAAGGTTGGGAACGTTGCGCACAAATTCGATGTAAATGCTGGAGATGATACGTAAGACAGGATTTTTCCCATTTCTCATGACGGCTAGCACCGTACCGATAAGGGTAGAGAGGACGATGGCAATCAGAGAAATATAGAGGGTCAAGCCAAATCCTTTAAAGATAAAGACTAGGTTATCTGGGGTCAAAACTTCTAAAATGGATTCCATAGTAACCTCCTAAAGCGAATAGGCTTTTTTGTTGGCTTGCTCCATCTTGCGACCAAACTGGGCAACAGGGAAGCAGAGAGAAAAGTAGAGAAGGGCAGCGCCTAGAAAGGCTGGGATATAGTTTCCGTTAAGTGCTGACCAAGACTTGGTCACAAACATCAAGTCCACTCCAGAAATGATAGCGACTGTGGAGGTATTCTTGATGAGGTTGACGATTTGGTTGGTCAAAGGAGGGAGAATGATACGAAAGGCCTGAGGCAAGATAATCAAGCGCATGGCACTGATATAGGTAAAACCTTGCGACAAGGCGGCCTCCATCTGACCACTAGGGATCGACTGAATCCCTGAGCGAATCACCTCAGCAATATAGGCACCGTGATAGAGTCCCACGCAGAGAACGGCTGTCCAATAAATTGGAATCATGATGATATGGTCACTGATAAGAGGTAGGCCATAAAAAACGATGACAAACTGCACCAAGAGGGGAGTGTTTTGGTAAAACTCCACAAAGATGCGAGCTAAAATGCGTAAAATTGGACGTTTACTAGTTGACATGGCTCCAAATAAGATGCCTAAGACCATGGCGAGGATAAAGGATCCGATCGCTAGGGCAAGGGTGAAGAGGAAACCGTTGAAAAATTGTCCAAAATCCTGAAAATAGGCTGTCCAAGATGATAAATCTGTCATAGGATGTCCTCCTTAATCTGCGGTATGGCTAGATGGTTTGAGCTTGTAACGGTCATAAAGTTTCTGCAAACTACCATCTTTGCTCCATTTAGTAACCAAGTTATCGAGATAGTCGTTGAGCTCGGTATTTGATTTCTTGGTAACGATACCGTAGTCAGATGGCTTGAAACTATCATCTAGTAGTACTGTGCGCTTGCTAATGTAGCCAGACAGAATAGAGCGGTCAACGGAAAAGGCATCGATACGATGAGCGTGTAGGGAAGTAATCAATTCTGGGTAGGAACCAAGTTCGACGAATTTAAAGGTTAGACCTTTCTTTTTACCCAGTTCGGTAATTAGGCGTTGGGTAATGGAACCTTGGGCAACCCCGATGGTTTTACCATTTAGATCCTCAATCTTTTTGATTTTGGCAGATTTATTGACCAAAAAGCCAGAAGCATCTGTGTAGTAAGGGCTGGTGAAGTTATAGAGTTTTTTGCGTTCATCTGTGATGGTAAAGGTCGCGATATCCATATCGACCTGTTCATTGTCTAGAAGGGGTCCACGGGTTTGTGCGGTAACAGGCACATAGCGAACTTTGACCTTGAGCTCATCTGCTACCATTTTGGCCAAGTCGGTTTCGATACCAGAATAGGTCCCTGTCTTGGGATCCTTATAGCCAAAATTGGGAACGTCTTGTTTGACACCGACAACTAGCTCGCCTCTTTTTTGAATATCTGCGACACTGGTATCAGCCTGAACTGGTTTTGCAGTAGCAAGGCTGAAAAGGCTAATTAATAATGCGGATAAAAAGAATTTCTTTTTCATAGGCGCCTCCTTATTTGACTTTGTCACTTTCGTGGTTGATGATTTTGCTGAGGAATTGTTGGGCACGAGGTTCGCTTGGATTATCGAAAAAGTCATCAACATCTGTCGTATCCACCAAAACTTCTCCGTCAGCCATAAAGATGATGCGGTCGGCAACTTCACGGGCGAAGCCCATTTCATGGGTCACGACAATCATATTCATACCATCGTGGGCTAATTTTTGCATAACTGCTAGAACATCGCCGATGGTTTCAGGATCAAGAGCAGATGTTGGCTCATCAAAGAGGAGGAGTTCCGGATGCATAGCGAGTCCACGTGCGATGGCAATCCGTTGTTTTTGTCCACCAGAAAGCATAGCTGGATAAGAATCTTTCTTATCCCACATATTTACAAATTCCAGATATTTTTGAGCTGTTTTTTCAGCTTCTTTTTTATCAATTCCTAGAACTTTTACGGGTGCAAGTGTTACGTTTTCTAACACTGTTTTGTGAGGGTAGAGGTTAAAATGCTGGAAAACCATGCCGACTTCCTTGCGAAGAGGCACCAAGTCTTTCTGGCTGGCACCAGCAACTTGGTGACCATTTACGAGAAGACTTCCTTTGTCTACAGCCTCCAAACCATTGATGGTGCGGATAAGAGTGATTTCCCAGAACCAGATGGTCCGAGTAGGACAACGACTTGCCCTTTTTCAAAACGGAGATTGATGTCGCGGAGTGCATGGTAGTCCCCGTAATATTTTTCGACGTGTTCAAATTCTACTAAAGTCATAAGGAATCTCCTTTGTGTTAGATTTTATAACATGATTCTACACCAAAAGATTTGTCTTGTCAAATCATATCTGAAAAAATTCACTAAAATTTTATAAAAAAGCAATCTGGATAGAGAAAAAGCCTAAATCGTGTTATAATGAAGCAATAGAATTCTTAGAAAGAGTGGATGTCTTTTTGATAACACCTACTTATGAATGGCAGTTTGCCCCGCAGGTAGAAGATGCGGATTTTACAAAGATAGCCAAGAAGGCTGGACTGGGTCCTGAGGTGGCTCGGTTATTATTTGAAAGAGGGATTCAGAACCAAGAAAGTTTGAAGAAGTTTTTAGAACCTTCCTTGGAGGACTTGCATGACCCTTATCTACTCCATGATATGGATAAGGCAGTGGAACGGATTCGTCAGGCCATTGAAGAAGGAGAAAATATTCTTGTTTACGGCGATTATGATGCGGATGGTATGACTTCGGCGTCAATTGTGAAGGAAAGTTTGGAACAGCTTGGTGCCGAGTGCCGAGTTTACTTGCCCAATCGTTTTACTGATGGCTATGGTCCAAATGCTAGTGTTTATAAATACTTTATCGAGCAAGAAGGGATTTCCTTGATTGTGACAGTGGACAATGGAGTTGCGGGTCACGAAGCCATTGAATTGGCTCAGTCTCTGGGAGTAGATGTCATTGTGACAGATCACCATTCCATGCCTGAAACCCTGCCTGATGCCTATGCTATTGTCCACCCTGAACATCCAGATGCGGATTATCCTTTCAAATATTTGGCTGGTTGTGGAGTGGCTTTCAAGCTGGCGTGTGCTCTGTTAGAAGAAGTGCAAGTGGAATTGCTTGATTTGGTCGCTATTGGTACCATTGCAGATATGGTTAGTTTGACGGATGAAAACCGTATCTTGGTTCAATATGGTCTGGAAATGTTGGGTCACACTCAGCGCATTGGTCTGCAAGAAATGCTGGACATGGCTGGGATTGCTGCCAACGAGGTGACAGAAGAGACAGTTGGTTTCCAGATTGCCCCTCGTTTGAATGCTTTGGGCCGCTTGGATGATCCCAATCCTGCCATTGATTTGCTGACTGGGTTTGATGATGAGGAAGCGCATGAGATTGCTCTCATGATTCATCAGAAAAACGAAGAGCGCAAGGAAATCGTCCAGTCTATCTATGAAGAAGCTAAGACCATGGTGGACCTTGAGAAGAAGGTCCAAGTCTTGGCTAAGGAAGGCTGGAATCCTGGGGTTCTGGGTATCGTGGCTGGTCGTTTGTTGGAAGAACTAGGGCAGACAGTCATCGTTCTCAATATAGAGGACGGTCGTGCCAAGGGCAGTGCTCGTAGTGTGGAAACGGTCGATATTTTTGAAGCCCTAGATCCCCATCGCGACCTCTTTATCGCCTTTGGTGGCCATGCTGGTGCGGCTGGTATGACGCTGGAAGTTGAGAAACTCTCAGATTTATCTCATGTCTTGGAAGATTATGTCCGTGAAAAAGGTGCAGATGCTGCTGGCAAGAACAAGTTAAATCTAGATGAAGAACTGGATTTGGAGGCACTTAGCTTGGAAACGGTCAAAAGTTTTGAACGTTTGGCACCTTTTGGCATGGACAATCAGAAACCTGTCTTTTATATCAAGGATTTTCAGGTCGAAAGTGCTCGTACTATGGGGGCAGGCAACGCGCATCTCAAGCTGAAAATTTCTAAAGGAGAGGCGAGTTTTGAAGTGGTAGCCTTTGGCCAAGGTAGATGGGCAACAGAATTTGCTCAAACCAAGAATCTAGAGTTGGCAGTCAAATTGTCTGTCAATCAATGGAGTGGCCAAACTGCTCTCCAGTTGATGATGGTGGATGCGCGTGTGGAGGGTGTTCAACTTTTTAACATCCGTGGGAAGAATGCAGTCTTGCCAGAAGGAGTTCCAGTCTTGGATTTTGCTGGAGAACTGCCAAATCTTGCGGATAGTGAAGCTATTGTCGTGAAAACCATTCCTGAGGATATTACCCTGCTGAAGACCATTTTTCAGGAACAGAATTTCTCTGCTGTCTATTTCAAAAATGATATTGACAAGGCCTACTATCTAACAGGATATGGGACTAGAGAGCAGTTTGCTAAATTGTACAAGACTATCTACCAGTTTCCAGAGTTTGATATTCGCTATAAGCTGAAAGATTTGGCAGCTTATCTTAATATTCAGCAAATCTTGCTGGTCAAGATGATTCAAGTATTTGAAGAGTTAGGCTTTGTGAAGATCAAAGATGGTGTCATGACAGTGAATAAAGAGGCACCAAAGCGGGAAATCGGAGAAAGTCAAATTTACCAAAATCTCAAACAAACCGTCAAAGACCAAGAAATGATGGCGCTGGGTACCGTGCAAGAAATTTATGACTTTTTAATGAAAAAAGAATAGCAGATAGGAAAGAGTTGGGAAACCAGCTCTTTTTTGAAAACAAATCTTCATTTTGAAAATCATCAAAAAAATGGTATAATGGTAGGAAAAGATTCGGCTAAAAGTAGTGCTTTTAGAATAAGAGGGTAAGCAACCCTATAATCAAGATAAACTAAGCTTTCGGAGGAAAAATGAGTAATATCAGTTTAACAACACTTGGTGGTGTACGTGAAAATGGGAAAAATATGTATATCGCTGAAATCGATGGATCTATTTTCGTTTTGGATGCAGGTCTAAAATACCCTGAAAATGAACAACTAGGAGTGGATGTGGTCATTCCCAATATGGATTACCTTTTTGAAAATAGCGACCGTATTGCTGGGGTCTTCTTGACCCACGGCCATGCGGATGCCATTGGTGCTCTGCCTTATCTCTTGGCTGAAGCCAAGGTCCCTGTATTTGGCTCTGAGTTGACCATTGAGTTGGCAAAACTTTTTGTCAAAGGAAATGATACAGTTAAGAAATTCAATGATTTCCATGTTATCGATGAGGATACGGAGATTGATTTTGGAGGAACTGTGGTGTCCTTCTTCCGTACGACCCACTCTATCCCAGAAAGTCTTGGTGTTGTTTTGAAGACAGCTGAAGGTAGTATCGTTTATACAGGTGACTTCAAATTTGACCAGACAGCTAGTGAATCTTATGCCACAGACTTCGCTCGCTTGGCAGAAATCGGTCGCGATGGAGTTCTAGCTCTTCTTAGCGATTCAGCCAATGCGGACAGTAATATCCAAGTGGCTAGTGAAAGTGAAGTTGGGGACGAGATCACTCAAACCATTTCGGACTGGGATGGTCGTATAATTGTTGCAGCAGTAGCCAGCAACCTCTCTCTCGTATCCAGCAGGTGTTTGATGCTGCGGATGCAACAGGCCGTCGTGTGGTTTTGACAGGATTCGATATTGAAAATATCGTCCGTACTGCTATTCGACTCAAGAAATTGTCTCTAGCTAACGAGAGTCTTTTGATTAAACCAAAAGATATGTCTCGCTTTGAAGACCATGAGTTGATTATCCTTGAGACAGGTCGTATGGGTGAGCCTATCAACGGTCTTCGCAAGATGTCGATTGGTCGCCACCGTTATGTGGAAATCAAGGACGGTGACTTGGTCTATATCGTAACCACTCCGTCTATCGCTAAAGAAGCAGTTATGGCGCGTGTGGAAAACATGATTTACCAAGCTGGAGGTGTTGTCAAACTGATCACTCAAAGCTTGCGTGTGTCAGGGCACGGAAATGCGCGTGACTTGCAATTGATGATTAATCTCTTGCAACCCAAGTATCTTTTCCCAATTCAAGGGGAATATCGTGAGTTGGATGCCCATGCTAAGGCTGCTATGGCGGTCGGGATGCTGCCAGAACGCATTTTCATCCCTAAAAAGGGAACCAGCATGGCTTATGAGAATGGGGACTTTGTCCCAGCTAGCGCGGTTTCAGCAGGGGATGTCTTGATTGACGGGAATGCCATTGGTGATGTTGGTAATGTGGTTCTTCGTGACCGTAAGGTCTTGTCAGAGGATGGCATTTTCATCGTAGCAATCACCGTTAACCGTCGTGAGAAGAAAATTGTGGCCAAGGCTCGTGTTCACACGCGTGGATTTGTTTATCTCAAGAAGAGTCGCGATATTCTCCGTGAAAGTTCAGAATTGATTAACCAAACGGTAGAAGACTATCTTCAAGGGGATGACTTTGACTGGGCAGATCTTAAAGGGAAGGTTCGTGATAATCTTACCAAGTATCTCTTTGATCAGACTAAGCGTCGTCCAGCTATTTTACCAGTAGTCATGGAAGCAAAATAATCGTTGAAATAAACAGAGAGAAAGCCGAGTTTTGGCTTTTTCTTATCGGAAAATAGAAGGAGCAAATCATGGCAGTAATGAAAATCGAGTATTACTCACAAGTATTGGATATGGAGTGGGGAGTGAATGTCCTCTACCCTGATGCTAATCGAGTGGAAGAACCAGAGTGTAAAGATATTCCTGTCTTGTACCTCTTGCACGGGATGTCTGGTAATCATAATAGTTGGCTCAAGCGGACCAACGTAGAACGCTTACTTCGAGGAAGCAATCTCATCGTTGTTATGCCCAATACCAGCAATGGTTGGTACACTGATACTCAGTATGGTTTTGACTATTACACAGCTCTAGCAGAGGAATTGCCACAGGTTCTGAAACGCTTCTTCCCTAATATGACTAGCAAGCGTGAAAAGACCTTTATCGCTGGCCTCTCCATGGGAGGCTATGGCTGCTTTAAACTGGCTCTTGCTACAAATCGTTTTTCTCATGCAGCTAGCTTTTCAGGTGCCCTTAGTTTTCAAGATTTTTCTCCTGAGAGCCAAGATTTGGGAACACCAGCTTATTGGAGAGGTGTTTTTGGAGAGATTAAAGATTGGACAACCAGTCCTTATTCTCTAGAAAGTTTATCTAAAAAATCGGACAAAAAGACCAAGCTGTGGGCTTGGTGTGGCGAGCAGGATTTCTTGTATGAAGCCAATAATCTAGCAGTGAATAATCTCAAAAAACTGGGATTTGATGTGACCTATAGCCATAGCGCTGGAACTCACGAGTGGTATTATTGGGAAAAACAATTGGAAGTTTTTTTAGCAACCCTACCAATCGATTTCAAATTAGAAGAGAGATTGACTTAGTTTGAACTTTGGCGTAGGGTAGTAGAACTAAAGTAAAATATGTTTTCACTAGACTTTTCAAACGAAAGTAGTAGAATAGTAATAAAATACTGGAGGAAAGAGAGTAGGAAATGTACCGTTATCAAATTGGCATTCCCACATTAGAATATGATCAGTTTGTCAAAGAACATGAATTAGCCAATGTATTACAAAGTAGTGCTTGGGAAAAAGTGAAATCTGATTGGAATCATGAGAGACTTGGTGTCTATGAAGGGAAGACATTACTGGCGACAGCTAGTATTTTAATTAGAACTCTTCCGCTAGGCTATAAAATGTTTTACGTCCCAAGAGGACCCATATTGGATTATGGGGATACGGAACTCTTGAGTTTTGTCATTCAGTCCATTAAGTCTTATGCTCGCAGTAAGAGAGCGGTTTTTTTGTGACTTTTGACCCAAGTATTTGCCTATCTCAAAGTTTAATCAATCAGGAAAAGACAGAATTTCCTGAAAATCTGGCTATTATTGATAGTTTGCAACAGATGGGGGTAAGGTGGTCAGGAAAAACAGAGGAAATGGGAGACACCATTCAACCTCGTATTCAGGCGAAAATATACAAGGAAAATTTTGAAGAAGATCAACTTTCCAAGTCAACAAAACAGGCTATTCGAACAGCACGAAACAAAGGTCTTGAGATTCAATATGGTGGACTGGAACTATTAGATTCATTTTCGGAGTTGATGAAAAAAACCGAGAAGCGAAAAGAGATTCATTTGAGAAATGAAGCCTATTATAAAAAATTGTTAGATAACTTCAAAGAAGATTCCTATATTACGCTAACGAGTTTGGATGTTTCTAAGCGTTTAAGAGAATTAGAAGAACAGTTAGAAAAAAATAGAGTAGTTGCAGAAAAATTTAATGATGCAACCAAACCTTCAAAAGTTCAGGAAAATATAAAAGAAAAAGAACGTTTAGAAGAGGAAATAGATTTCTTGCAGGGATATATGAATATGGGAAAATCAAACATTCCGTTAGCGGCTACTTTGAGTTTGGAATTTGGTACTACCTCTGTCAATCTATATGCTGGTATGGATGATGATTTTAAACGTTACAATGCACCAATTTTAACTTGGTATGAAACGGCTCGCTATGCCTTTGAGCGAGGTATGGTCTGGCAAAATTTAGGTGGTGTTGAAAACTCTCTCAATGGTGGACTTTATCATTTTAAGGAAAAATTTAATCCAACGATTGAAGAATACTTGGGTGAATTTACAATGCCTACCCATCCGCTCTATCCTCTGTTAAGACTTGCTCTTGATTTCCGTAAAACATTAAGAAAAAAACATAGAAAGTAAGTATATGGCACTAATTACACTCACGAAAGAAGAGTTTCAGGCTTATTCTGATCAGGTTTCTTCTCGTTCCTTTATGCAATCTGTCCAGATGGGGGATTTGCTAGAAAAAAGAGGGGCTCGAATTGTTTATCTTGCTTTGAAAACAAGAAGGAGAGATTCAAGTTGCAGCTCTGGTTTTATAGCTTGCCCATGCTGGGTGGTCTGCATATGGAGCTCAATTCGGGTCCGATTTATACCCAACAAGATGCTCTTCCAGTTTTTATGCGGAGTTAAAAAGAATATGCCAAGCAAAAATGGTGTATTAGAGTTGCTTGTAAAAACCTTATGAAACTTATCAAACTTTTGATAGTGAAGGTAACCCAATAGATGCTGAGAAAAAAAGTATCATTCAAGCTTTAACTGATTTAGGTTATCAATTTGATGGATTGACGACAGGGTATCCAGGTGGAGAACCAGATTGGTTATATTATAAGGATTTGACTGAATTAACTGAAAAGAATTTACTTAAAAGTTTTAGCAAAAAAGGGGAAGCCTTTTGGTGAAAAAAAGGCTGAAACTTTTTGGTATTCGGTTGAAAAAGTTAAAACGTGAAGAGCTATCAATTTTTAAGAACATCACAAAAGAAACCTCTGAACGTAGAGAATATAGTGATAAAAGTTTAGAATACTATGAGCATTTTTTTATGATGCTTTTGGAGAACAAGCTGAGTTTCTCATAGCAACCTTGAATTTTTCGGAATATATGAACAAATTACAAGGTGAGCAAAGTAAACTAGAAGAAATCCTGGACAAGTTGTGACTTGATTTGAGTAAAAATCCTCATTCTGAGAAAAACAAAATCAACTGAGAGAATATTCTAGTCAATTTGAAACTTTTGAAGTTCGAAAAGCAGAAGCGCGAAACTTGATTGAAAAAAATATGGGGAAGAAGATATTGTTTTAGCTGGTAGTTTATTTGTTTATATGCCTCAGGAAACGACTTATCTCTTTTAGTGGCTCCTACACTGAGTTTAATAAATTCTATGCCCCAGCACTACTTCAAAAATATGTTATGTTGGAAAGCATAAAAACGTGGAATACCTAAATACAACTTCCTGGGCATTCAAGGGATTTTTGATGGTAGTGATGGTGTTTTTGCGTTTTAAAACAGAATTTTTAATGGCTATATTGTACGTAAAAGCAGGAACTTTCCGTTATCATCCATCGCCTTTTAAAAATACAAAGCTATTCAGTTATTTAAAAATATTAGGACGTTAAGATGAAAAAGCCAATATTTAGCTTTCTTTCAGCTTATTTTTAGTAAAATAGTCTTTATTTGCTAGAAAGGTGGAGAGACATGCGCTGGATTTTTCGTTTGATAGGGGCTTTCTTTTCTTTTGTGTGGCGTTTGTTTTGGCGCCTGGTTTGGATAGTTGTGCTCTTATGTGCGCTTGCTTTCGGTCTTCTCTGGTATCTGAACGGGGATTTTCAAGGAGCGCTAAAGCAAGCAGAACGGTCAGTAAAGATTGGTCAACAAAGTATCGACCAGTGGGAAAAAACAGGGCAACTGCCTAAGTTGAACCAGATAGATAGCCATCAACACTCTGAAGGAAGGTGGCCGCAGGCTTCAGCTCGTATTTACCTAGATCCCCAGATGGATTCACGCTTTCAAGAAGCTTATGTAGAAGCAATTCAGAATTGGAATCAAACTGGTGCTTTTAACTTTGAAATTGTCACCGAGTCCAGTAAGGCAGATATTATGGCTACGGAGATGAATGACGGAGGCACTCCTGTGGCAGGAGAGGCGGAAAGTCAGACCAATCTCTTAACGGGGCAATTCTTGTCTGTAACGGTGCGGTTGAATCATTATTATTTGTCCAATCCTAACTATGGCTATTCCTTTGAGCGTATTGTCCATACGGCAGAACATGAGTTGGGGCATGCAATTGGCTTGGACCATACAGATGAGAAGTCTGTGATGCAACCTGCAGGTTCCTTTTATGGTATCCAGGAAGAGGATGTTGAAAGACTTCGAAAATTATATGAGACCAATGAGTAGGGAGTTATCTTTCCCTACTTTTTTGTTATAATGGAACTATGAATAACTTGATTAAATCAAAACTAGAGCTCTTGCCGACCAGTCCTGGTTGCTACATTCACAAGGATAAAAACGGGACTATTATCTATGTAGGAAAGGCTAAAAATCTGCGAAACCGTGTGAGGTCCTATTTCCGTGGAAGTCATGATACCAAGACAGAGGCTCTGAGTGTCTGAAATTGTGGATTTTTGAGTTTATCGTTACGGAGTCTAATATTGAGGCACTTCTCCCTAGAAATCAACCTGATCAAGGAAAAACAAGCCCAAGCACAATATCATGCTCAAGGATGATAAGTCTTACCCTTTCATAAAAATCACCAATGAGCGCTATCCTCGTTTGATTATCACCCGTCAGGTCAAAAAGGACGGAGGTCTTTATTTCGGTCCCTATCCAGATGTGGGCGCAGCCAATGAAATTAAGCGATTGCTGGATCGGATTTTTCCTTTTTCGAAAGTGTACGAATCCACCGTCTAAGGTCTGTTTTTACTACCATATCGGCCAATGCATGGCCCACACTATCTGTAAGAAGGATGAGGCCTATTTCAAATCCATGGCTCAGGAGGTTTCTGATTTTCTGAAAGGGCAGGATGACAAAATTATCGATGAACTCAGGGGCAAGATGGCAACGGCAGCCCAGACTATGGAATTTGAACGTGCGGCGGAATACCGTGACCTGATTCAGGCTATTGGAACACTTCGAACCAAGCAACGGGTCATGGCTAAGGATCTCCAAAATCGTGATGTCTTTGGCTACTATGTGGATAAGGGCTGGATGTGTGTACAGGTTTTCTTTGTTCGTCAGGGCAAGCTTATTGAGCGCGATGTCAATCTTTTCCCTTATTATAATGATCCGGATGAGGACTTTCTAACCTATGTAGGACAATTCTATCAAGAAAAATCTCATCTAGTTCCTAATGAGGTATTGATTCCGCAGGATATTGATGAAGAAGCAGTTAAGGCTTTGGTGGATACCAAGATTCTCAAACCCCAGCGTGGAGAGAAAAAGCAACTGGTCAATCTGGCTATAAAGAATGCTCGAGTCAGCCTAGAGCAGAAATTCAACCTGCTAGAGAAATTTGTCGAGAAGACCCAAGGAGCTATTGAAAATCTAGGACGCTTGCTTCAAATCCCAACCCCAGTTCGTATCGAGTCCTTCGATAACTCTAATATCATGGGAACTAGTCCTGTTTCAGCCATGGTGGTCTTTGTCAACGGCAAACCAAGTAAGAAGGATTACCGTAAGTATAAAATCAAGACTGTCGTTGGGCCAGACGACTATGCCAGTATGCGAGAGGTCATTCGCAGGCGTTATGGTCGAGTTCAACGTGACGGCTTGACTCCGCCAGATTTGATTGTGATTGATGGGGACAAGGTCAAGTCAATATTGCCAAAGCAAGTCATCCAAGAGGAACTAGGTTTGATATTCCAATTGCAGGTCTGCAAAAAGAATGATAAGCACCAAACCCATGAATTGCTCTTTGAGATCCGCTGAAGGTGGTGGAGTTATCTCGCAATTCTCAGGAATTTTTCCTCCTCCAACGCATTCAAGATGAGGTGCACCGCTTTGCTATCACTTTCCACCGTCAACTGCGCTCCAAAAATTCCTTCTCTTCACAACTGGATGGAATTGACGCTCTGGGACCTAAACGCAAGCAGAATCTCATGAAGCATTTCAAGTCTTTGACCAAAATCAAGGAAGCCAGTGTGGATGAGATTGTCGAAGTTGGGGTACCAAGAGTAGTTGCAGAAGCTGTGCAGAGGAAGTTGAACCCGCAGGAGGCAAAAAGCCTTGCCTCAAGTGGCGGAAGAGAGAGTAGATTACCAAACGGAAACTGGAAATGATTAAAAAGGAAGTTTCTTTGTCTTGAATAGAATTGTTCAAACTAAAAAACGATTGGCTGGTCCAATCGTTTTTTAATATATCTTATTGTAATTGAGATTTATCTGGGAGATAAGAACCACCTAGATAGGTATTGCTGAGTTTTTCAAGAGTTCCATCTTGGTAGAGTTCTTTGAGTGCTTTTATCAAATTGTCTTTTAAACTCTTTTTGGTCGCTTGAGAAAAACGATATAGTTGCTGGGACTATCGGCAGAAGGTAAATCAACAACCGAAAGGTCTAAGCCACGGTCCTTGATAATCTTTTGAACGGATACCTTGTCAAAGACTAGAAAATCAAACTCACCGTTAGAGAGATCTAGGATTCGTTTACCGATATCCTCGCCGGAAAAAAATCAATTGTAGCGGGATTGTCAGTGTGTTTCTGATTCCAGTTATTGATGAATTGAGCGTTTGAAGTTCCGGTATCCTCTTGCGTTGTTTTTGCCAGCGATTTGGTCAAGTGAAGTCAAAGGATTTTTCTTGTTGCTGACAAGGACGAGGGGGTTGTTCGAAATTGGAAGTGAGTAAAGGTATTTTTCAGCACGCTCTTTTGTATAACTCAAGTTATTAGCTGCGGCTTGATAGTGACCAGAATCAAGTCCTGGAAAGATGCTCTCCCAAGCAGTTCTTTGGAATTGAATCTCGTAGTCGCTGAGTTTTTCATCTACTGCTTTTTAGAACTTCGATGTCGAAGCCCTGTCAGATTGCCCTTGTCTTCGTAGTCAAAATGGCGGCACATCACCAGCTGTAGCAACGACAATTGTCTTTTGAGAACTAGTCTCTTTGGGTGTGGCTTGATTCCCACAGGCAACCAAAAATGGTAGGATGGCTAATAATAGGCTAAATTTTTTCATAATATCTCCATTCAAATGTAAAGTACTTGTTAGTTTATCAGAAATGTTCCCGATGAACCAATATATATTTTTTTATGGCTGTAATAAAAATCTTAATCATGAAAAATCCCTGCAAGCTCTTTTCAAATTATGGTAGAATGGAAGCAGTAGAATTAGAAAAGGAAATCGATTATGAAATTTCTTGAATTAAACAAAAAAACGTCATGCGACTAAGCAGTTCACTGACAAGCCTGTTGATCCAAAAAGATGTGCGTACGGCTATCGAAATCGCAACCTGGCACCAAGCGCCCACAACAGCCAGCCTTGGAAATTTGTGGTAGTACGTGAGAAAAATGCCGAACTGGCAAAATTGGCTTTACGGTTCAAACTTTGAACAGGTATCATCAGCGCCTGTAACCATTGCCCTGTTTACGGATACAGATTTGGCTAAACGTGCTCGTAAGATTGCCCGAGTTGGCGGTGCTAATAACTTTTCTGAAGAACAACTTCAATACTTCATGAAAAATTTGCCTGCTGAATTTGCGCGTTACAGTGAGCAACAAGTCAGCGACTACCCTAGCCCTCAATGCAGGTTTGGTTGCCATGAACTTAATTCTCGCTCTTACAGACCAAGGAATTGGCTCAAATCTTATACTTGGTTTTGACAAATCAAAAGTCAACGAAGTTTTGGATATCGAAGAACGTTTCCGCCCAGAACTCTTGATTACAGTGGGTTACACAGACGAAAAATTAGAACCAAGCTACCGCTTGCCAGTAGATGAAATCATCGAGAAAAGATAGAAAGAAGAAAAAAATGACAGCAATTGATTTTACAGCAGAAGTAGAAAAACGCAAAGAAGACCTTTTGGCTGACTTGTTTAGCCTTTTGGAAATTAACTCAGAACGTGATGATAGCAAGGCGGACGCTCAGCATCCATTTGGTCCTGGTCCAGTAAAAGCCTTGGAGAAATTCCTTGAAATCGCAGACCGTGATGGCTACACAACTAAGAATGTTGACAACTACGCAGGACATTTTGAGTTTGGCCATGGAGAAGAAGTTCTTCGGAATCTTTGCCCACATGGACGTGGTGCCAGCTGGTAGCGGTTGGGACACAGATCCTTACACACCAACTATCAAAGATGGTCGCCTTTTATGCGCGTGGAGCTTCTGATGATAAGGGACCTACAACAGCTTGTTACTATGGCTTGAAAATCATCAAAGAATTAGGCCTTCCAACTTCTAAGAAAGTCCGCTTCATCGTGGGAACTGATGAAGAATCAGGCTGGGCAGACATGGACTACTACTTCGAGCACGTAGGACTTGCAAAACCAGACTTCGGTTTCTCCAGATGCTGAATTCCTATCATCAACGGTGAAAAAGGAAACATTACTGAGTACCTCCACTTTGCAGGTGAAAATGCAGGCGCTGCCCGTCTTCACAGCTTTACAGGTGGTTTGCGTGAAAACATGGTACCTGAATCAGCAACAGCAGTCGTTTCAGGTGACTTGGATGACTTGCAAGCTAAACTAGATGCCTTTGTTGCAGAACACAAGCTCAGAGGAGAAATTCAAGAAGAAGCTGGTCAATACAAGGTTACCATCATTGGTAAATCAGCCCATGGTGCTATGCCTGCTTCAGGTGTCAATGGTGCGACTTACCTAGCTCTCTTCCTCAGCCAGTTCGACTTTTGCTGGACCAGCCAAAAACTACCTTGATATTGCTGGTAAAAATTCTCTTGAACGACCATGAGGGTGAAAAATCTCAAGATTGCTCATGTGGATGAAAAGATGGGGGGCCCTTTCTATGAATGCCGGTGTCTTCCGTTTTGACGAGACAAGTGCTGATAATACCATTGCCCTCAACATCCGCTATCCAAAAGGAACAAGTCCTGAGCAAATCAAGTCAATCCTTGAAAACTTGCCAGTTGCTTCTGTTAGCCTTTCTGAACACGGTCACACGCCTCACTATGTGCCAATGGAAGATCCACTTGTCCAAACCTTGTTGAATGTTTATGAAAAACAAACTGGACTTAAAGGTCATGAGCAAGTTATCGGTGGTGGTACTTTTGGTCGCTTGCTCGAACGTGGGGTTGCTTACGGAGCCATGTTCCCAGACTCAATTGACACCATGCACCAAGCCAATGAATTTATCGCCTTGGACGATCTTTTCCGAGCAGCAGCAATCTATGCCGAAGCTATTTACGAATTGATCAAATAAAACGATAGAAGTCTGAGATTGTATGCTTAGACTTCTTTTTGGAGGGAAAGTAGATGTCTCAAATTGAAAGAATCAAGCAGGCTATTATGGCAGATCCGCAGAATGCTACCTATACAAAGCGTGGCATCGAGCCTCTCTTTGCAGCGCCAAAGACTGCTCGCATCAATATCATCGGTCAAGCGCCTGGTCTTAAAACTCAAGAAGCAGGCCTTTACTGGAAGGACAAAAGTGGTGACCGCTTGCGGGACTGGCTAGTGTGGATGAAGATACCTTTTACAATTCAGGTTATTTTTGCGGTTTTGCCAATGGATTTCTACTTTCCAGGGCATGGCAAGTCAGGTGACCTGCCACCGCGAGCGGGTTTTGCTGAAAAATGGCATCCTCAGCTCTTGCAAGAATTGCCCGATATTCAATTGACCCTCTTGATTGGCCAGTATGCCCAAGCCTACTATTTAAAGGAGAAAATCAGTGGCAAGGTGACAGAACGGGTAAAACATTATCAGAATTACTTGCCAGAGTATTTTCCTTTAGTCCACCCCTCGCCGCGAAATCAAATCTGGATGGCCAAAAATCCTTGGTTTGAGTCAGAAGTGGTGCCAGATTTGAAAAAGAATTAAAACCATTTTATAGTCAATGAAAATCAAAAGAGCAAACTAGGAAGCTAGTCTGCAGGCTGCTCAAAAAGTACAGCTTTGAGGTTGTGGATAGAACTGACGAAGTCAGTAACCATACCTACGGTAAGGCGACGCTGACGTGGTTTGAAGAGATTTTCGAAGAGTATTAGGAGAAAAAGAATGAAAAGAAATAACCTTTGACGCATTTTATCAGCTTTTATCAAAACGACCAACTTTCTTTAGTGGACGTGAGAGAAGTAGATGAGTTTGAAGCACTTCATTTAGAAGGTGCTCAGAATCTTCCTCTGAGTCAATTAGCTGATACTTGTGATCAATTGGACAAGGATCAGTTACATTATGTTATTTGCAAATCTGGAATGAGATCGGCGCGTGCTTGCCAATTTCTAGCTGAACAAGGTTATGAAGTTATCAATGTTCAGGGTGGCATGTTAGCCTTTTGAAGAACTTTTAAAATTTTGCATTTCTCCTACTTGGTGTGGACTGGGTAGGAGAATTTTATTTTTAGACAATTCTCATTTTTGAGAATCTTGAAAACATTCAATATTTACTTCGTGATACTTTTTTCATACTCTTATTCATGATATACTAAGTCAGTATTTTATAAATATGAAGGAGATTTTCATGGCTAAAAAAGGTGCCCTAACAGGTTTACTCCTGTTTGGAATATTTTTTGGTGCGGGGAACTTGATTTTTCCGCCTTCTCTAGGTGCTCTATCTGGAGAACATTTTCTTCCTGCCATCGCAGGTTTTGTCTTTTCAGGCGTCGGTATCGCCGTCTTGACTCTTATTATTGGAACGTTAAATCCTAAAGGATATATCTACGAGATTTCAACAAAGATAGCGCCTTGGTTTGCGACTCTTTACCTCTCAGTTCTTTACTTGTCAATCGGTCCATTCTTTGCTATCCCACGTACAGCTACAACAGCTTACGAAGTAGGGATTAGCCCTCTTTTGTCGGATGCAAATAAAGGTCTTGGTTTGATTGTCTTTACAGTTCTGTATTTTGCAGCAGCCTATTTGATTTCGCTTAATCCATCAAAAATCTTGGACCGCATTGGACGCATTTTAACGCCAGTATTTGCGATTTTGATCGTTATCTTGGTTGTTCTGGGAGCTTTCAAATACGGTAGAACAAGTCCTCAAGCTGCTTCAGCTGCTTATCAAGCTTCTGCCTTTGGTACAGGTTTCCTAGAAGGTTATAATACCTTGGACGCCCTTGCCTCAGTTGCCTTCAGTGTAATCGCAGTTCAAACATTGAAACAACTTGGATTTTCAAGTAAGAAAGAATACATTTCAACTATTTTGGGTGGTTGGTATCGTTGTTGCCCTTGCCTTCAGTGCTCTTTTATATCGGGTTAGGGTTCCTTGAAATCATTTTTCCAGTACCAGCTGAGGCTATGAAGGGTGGGAACACCAGGTGTTTACATTTTGTCACAAGCCACTCAAGAAATCTTTGGCTCAACAGCTCAACTCTTCCTTGCAGCTATGGTTACCGTAACCTGCTTCACAACAACGGTTGGTTTGATTGTGTCTACAGCTGAATTCTTTAATGAGCGCTTCCCACAAATCAGCTACAAGGTTTATGCGACAGCCTTTTACTTTGATTGATTTGCTATTGCCAATTTAGGTCTTGATGCGATTATCAAGTACTCCATTCCAGTACTGGTTATCTTGTACCCAATCACCATTGCCATCGTTATGATTGTCATTGTCAACAAATTTGTGGCTCTTTTCAAAACCAGGTATGCAGTTGACAATTGCTGTGGTTACAGCTATTGCTATTGCAAGCGTACTAGGAAGCTCATTTAAGGTTGAGTTTCTTGCAAATCTTGTCAACGCTCTTCCCTTTTGCCAAGGCATCTCTCCCATGGTTGGTACCAGCTGTTGTCGGAATCTTGCTCTCATTGGTTTTTACCAAACAAGCAAGAAAGCGATGTTTTTTTGAAAATGGAATAATCACTAAAATCACTTTTGTAGCAAAGTCTGCAGGAGTGATTTTCTTTTTTTATCCGATGATAAATGTGTTATAATAGGTAGCAAAAGAGGTGAAGAAATGAATCAAACTGTAGAATATGTTAAAGAACTGACAGCCATTGCGTCGCCAACAGGTTTTACTCGTGAAATTTCAGACTATTTAGTCAAGACTTTAGAAGGTTTTGGTTACCAGCCAGTTCGCACAGCCAAGGGCGGTGTCAATGTAACTATCAAAGGTCAAAATGATGAAGAGCATCGCTATGTGACTGCCCATGTAGATACGCTTGGTGCTATTGTCCGTGCTGTCAAACCAGATGGCCGTCTCAAAATGGACCGTATCGGTGGCTTTCCTTGGAACATGATCGAAGGAGAAAACTGTATCGTTCATGTGGCAAGCACAGGTCAAAAGGTATCAGGCACCATCCTCATCCACCAAACTTCTTGTCATGTCTATAAGGATGCAGGAACTGCAGAACGCACTCAGGACAATATGGAAGTGCGTTTGGACGCCAAAGTAACCAGTGAAAAAGAAACTCGTGCTCTTGGCATTGAGGTCGGTGATTTTATCAGTTTTGACCCACGAACTGTCGTGACAGAGACAGGTTTTATCAAGTCTCGCCATTTGGATGACAAGGTCAGCGCAGCGATTTTGCTTAACCTGCTTCGTATGTATAAGGAAGAGAAGATTGAATTGCCCGTAACAACCCATTTTGCTTTTTCAGTTTTTGAAGAAGTAGGCCACGGTGCTAACTCTAATATTCCTGCTCAAGTAGTCGAATATCTGGCTGTGGACATGGGAGCCATGGGAGATGACCAGCAGACAGACGAATATACAGTGTCTATCTGTGTCAAGGATGCTTCAGGTCCTTATCACTATGACTTCCGTCAACATTTGGTTGCCTTGGCGAAAGAGCAAGATATTCCATTTAAGCTGGACATCTATCCATTTTTATGGATCGGACGCTTCAGCGGCTCATGTCCGCAGGGGCAGAGGTCAAACACGCCCTCCTTGGTGCTGGTATTGAGTCTAGCCATTCTTATGAGCGTACCCATATTGATTCGGTGGTCGCAACAGAACGAATGGTCGATGCTTATCTTAGAAGCAATTTTGTAGATTGATATGTGCCTTATTTGCCAGAGAATTGAGCTCATCAAGGCTGGGGAAAAATCCCTATTTTGTCAAAGAGTTGGAAACAGGCTATCTTGTGATTGGAGACCATCAGTATTTTTGAAGGCTATAGTCTCTTTCTCAGCCAAGGAACACGTCACGGAATTGCACCATTTGAAAAAAGGAAACAAGACTCCGTTTTCTCGAAGAAATGAGTCTAGTCCAGAGGCAGTTGCCAAGGCCTTTTGCTGCTGAGAAAATGAATATCGAACTGCTAGGAAATGGCGATGCCCATCTCCACTGGCATCTTTTTCCTAGACGAAGAGGTGATATGAATGGTCATGGTCTCAAGGACGTGGTCCAGTTTGGTGGGTTCCTTTGAAGAAATGACAGCAGAAACTGCCAAGCAAAAACCGGATGAGATTAAAAGATTAGTCGAACGTTTATCATCAGAAGTAGATAAACTATTAGAAATAAAGGAGTAGAAATGAAAAAGATACCTTATTCTTGACAGCTTTGCTAGCTTTTGAGTCTAGCAGCTTGTTCAGCAAGAAAAAGCAAAAATGAAGATGGCGCAGCTAAGACAGAACAAAACAGCCAAAAGCTGATGGAGCAGTCGGCAGTAAATCTAGGAGCTGCCCAGAAAAAGCAGAAGTGGTTAACAAAGGAGACTACTACAGCATCCATAGGGAAATACGATGAAATCATCGTAGCCAACAAACACTCATCCATTGTCTCAAAGACTATAATCCAGGGAAAATCCAACAGCCAAGGCAGAGTTGGTCAAACTCATCAAAAGCTATGCAAGAGGCAGGTTTCCCATTAGCGACCATTACAGTGGCTT